>Ga0126379_10003620_pt1 | contig 10040 bp, 11 predicted proteins | sample PanSoiMetPlot_24_FD_92640 | JGI IMG/M metagenome (GOLD analysis project Ga0126379, IMG submission 92640) | Tropical forest soil microbial communities from Panama - MetaG Plot_24 | ecosystem: Environmental > Terrestrial > Soil > Tropical forest > Bulk soil | place: Panama | collected 2016-02-17 | reverse complement strand
TGAGCCAAAAGGATGCGGAGTCGCTGAGCTCGCTGCTCCTCCGCCTTCGCGACAGTTTTCGACAGGATCTCGATTAAGACCTTTCATTTCACACGATGCGCCTGACTATTCTCGGCTCCGGCACAAACGTGCATCCCACGAGAGCAGCTGCCGGCTACCTCGTCCAAACCGACCACACTTTGCTGTTGGATTTCGGCCCCCGCACGCTGGGAAACTTGCTCAAGACTGACGTCAGCCGTCACCACATCACTCATATTCTCTTTTCCCATTATCATGCCGACCACTTCTCAGACTTCATCACTTTCTTCTTCGACGCCATGGTTTTCACGAAATATCAACAGGGTAGACGACCGCCACTCATGGTAATTGGTCCTCGTGGCACCAAGGAGCTTTTCAAGGCCTTGTTTGCAACATTACCCGGCTTTAAACGGGTGCCGTTCGCCGTCCATTTCAAGGAGGTGTCGGATCGGGCGTTCTGGATCGGAAAAACAAAAATTGTTCCCCGAACGGTGACTCACAGTCCGGACCTTCATTGCCTCGGGTATCGAATCGAATACGGGGGGAAGGCACTAGCCTATTCGGGGGATTCGCAATATTGCGACAATCTCGTGCGGCTCTGCGGAGAGGCGAATCTGGCGGTGCTCGATTGTTCATTTCCCGCCAATCGGCCGGGTCCGGTTCATCTGCACGCGGGCGAATGTGGGCGGGTTGCAAGGGAGGCGGGGGTCGACCGGCTGGTCTTGTCCCATTTCTATCCGATTGCCGAACGGTACGACGTCAAATCCCAGGCGGGCGAAGCTTATGATGGGAAGATTCTCCTCGCTCGCGACCGCCTCACTATCAAGCTCTGACAGGCCGACATCAGCGCGGCTTCTACAACCCGCCTTCTTTGTTGTCCGCCCCAAGGAGCTCAATGAATGTCGTGAGCCGAGTCTGTTTGATCGGGTCACCGAGTTTGGCGTAGATCGCGAGCAGATTCTTGATCATACGGGAGAGAATCGCGCGGACGGGGCTGTGCTGAAGGTACTTGTCGTCGCATCCATAGCCAGCTTCCGTGAGGAAACGCTGGCAATTCTTCTCGCTCAGGAGCGCTCCTCCGTTGAAGCAGTCAATGAAAACCTTGTATCGATCTGACTCGTACTTCACGAGGAAGTGGCCAGGCATGCCGATGCCGTGGACCGGAAGGCCGAGACGCCTTCCGATCAACAGATACACCACAGACAGGCTGATCGGAATCCCTGTTCGTCGGTCAATCACACGGTTGATGTAGCTGTTCTCAACTTCGTAATAATTTTTTGTGTTGCCTTTGAATCCCTGTTCCGTAAAGAGATAGCGATTCAGCGCCTTGACGGTTTCCTCACCGGACGCACGAGGCCCGATTCGATCACGCACCTCCTGAGCCATTTCGTCAAGTTGACGTCGATAGGATGGCACATCCAGCGAGGGGTATGCATAGCGGGCGATGAGGAAGGCGCCCCGCTCAAGATCCATCTGCTCATCCGGCAGCGCCGAGAGCTGAATGAGTTCGTCTTCGAGTCTTCCACCGCGAATTTCTTCAAGCACCGACGCAATACGCTCTGCCATTTCAGGCTGCTCGATCTCCGCCTCCTGGAGCAGCGGCACAGCTGTCGTTCCAATATCAACCAATTTCCCACTAATCGTTTTCACGATCTTCTCATCTTCATCCGCCAATAGGCGGATCAACGCGCGAATTTGGCTTTCATTCACCAGCATAATAGAGCCTCCGCTGGACCGATCGGCGCTATCCTATCGTCCGCCCGAAGGCCTTCGCCCCACAATATAAACATAGCGCATCAAAAATGACCATAACGACCAGCACCATCCCCACATGTGGCAAGGCTTCAGTCCAGCCCGAGAGAATGAGGGGCCGCACCGCGTCAATTGCCCAGGTCATCGGATTGAAACGCGCCAAGAAACTCATCCAGGCCGGCATGGCCGCCAGTGGGACCAGCGCGGAACTTAGGAAAATCATAGGGAGCGACAGAAACCCCAGCACCGAAAAGAAATCGCCATGGCTTTTCACCGAAAAGGCCATCGCCATCGAGATTGCTGTCAGGCCTACCCCAAAGAGCACCCCTATCAATAATATCGTCGCCACCCCGAAAGGTCCGGTTGCGGGCTGTACGCCGAACAGGAAAGCTACACCAAGAATGACCAACACTTGCAATGACGTGATGGTCATCACGAAGATGAAACGGCTCAGAATGACGGAGCTCCGATGGATGGGTGTCGACATTAATCGTTCCAAGAACCCGTTTTCCTTGTCGAAGAGGAGATCAACCCCTCCCGCCAAGCCGTTGTTCAGCACAGTCATGACCACGACACCCGCTGCCAGAAAGCTAATGTAGTTCGGAGCCCGGGTCACCTGGGCATCGGCCGCCTGCTGAAACAGATTGCCAAAGAAGATCAACCAAAACAGCATCGGCTGAACGAGCGTGAAAAGCATGCTGAATTTTTCGCGGCTGAGTCGCCGCATCCACCGCATCGTCAGCGCACTGATCTCTTGCCAGTACTGCGTCACAGAAATTCCTTATGTCGTCTCTGCCTCAGGTACGGACTCCGTAATCGCGCGTCCCGTATGGGCGATGAATACGTCGTCGAGCCGAGGGCGATGATATTCGATGAATTCTACGCGACAATCCAAACGGCTGGCCGTTTCGAGAATGGCTGGCAGCACCTTCTCCGGCGACTCCACCCGAATATCCAAACCGTTGGCAGTGATATTGACCGCGCGAATGGCGGGCAGGCCTTTGACCGCCTCCGCCAAGGATGGCAGCCGGTTGGCGTCCTGGATCGTCAGCGCGACAATGTCACCTCCGAGCCCAACCTTGAGTTCGGTCGGAGAACCGAGCGTTTTGATCTTTCCGGCGTCGATGATGGCCAGTCGGTCGCACAGTTGGTCCGCTTCGTCCAGATAGTTAGTGGACATTACCACCGTCATCCCCCGCGCTTTCAGCATTCGTACATAGTCCCAAATACGAAGACGGCTCTGCACGTCCAATCCGAGTGTCGGCTCGTCCAAAAAGAGAATTTGCGGATTCGGTAGGAGCCCGCAGGCGATGTCAAGTTTGCGCTTCATCCCACCAGAATAGGTCTTGGCCGGACGATCGGCATGAGCTTCAAGCTCAACGAGCTTGAGCAACTCTCCGATCCGTTTTGTACCTTCGTCCTTCCGCAAGTGATAGAGCGCCGCGAGGAGTTCAAGGTGTTCACGACCGGTGAGAAAGCGATCGATTGCCCGCTCTTGCGGAACGTAGCCGATAAGCTGTCGAACCACGTCCGCATCCTTGACCGTGTCGTGTCCCAAGACTCTGGCGAGTCCCGACGTTGGGTGGAGCAGGGTGATCAACGTGCGAAGGGTCGTGCTTTTCCCTGCGCCGTTCGGCCCTAGCAGTCCAAATATTTCGCCTCGGTAGACCTGAAAGGAGAGGTCCTCAACGGCCTTGAGCCCGTCATAGGATTTTGAAAGGCGAGACACCTCGATCACAACCGCCCGATCCATTAACCCCAACCCTTCGCCCCATGAGGGTCGTGCTTCATGAACTGGAGCAGATCGCCAAGGCGGCGAGCCTGTTGCTGGAGGCTGTCGGCTTCCAGCAGAAACTGCTTTTCCAACGGCGTGCATTCCAGATACGTCGACACGGAATTAATGAAAATGTCATCGCTAATCTCTTCACGGAACAAAGCCCGCCACGTGGGCGCGTCATCGCGTGACTTGAGAAAATCTTCTAATGTTTGCACCAGCTTGGTGCGAACGAGGGGATCGAGCCGCGCGTCCGACATGCGAGGTGTCAATTTGATGTTGGCTTCGCGATAGGGACGGTCAAAATGCTCGGTCTGGATTTCAAATCGTTCAAGGCCTTGGAGAAGGATATTCGATCGACCATCGACCAGCGGCTGTACACTCACGATCCGGCCCACACAGCCCATCGGGAAAATGGGTGGATTTCCATAGTAGTCCGATTCCCAACCTTCTTGAAGCAAAGTAACGCCGATGCACTTGCTCCCCATCGCCGCATCGTTAACCATCTGACGATACCGCGGCTCAAAAATATGGAGTGGCAAATACGTCTGAGGGAAGAAGACGGTATTCGGCAGGGGGAAAATCGGAATGCGAGCGGGAATGGGAAACGGAACCGATTTGTCGTGAGGTCCAGGCCCTTGCGGTTCTCGTTCCCGATCAGTCTGCATGGATCACGATAGCCGAAGGTCGACAAAATTGTCAACGGCGTAACCCTATATTTGACGCGGGTCTCCGGCAAAGAAAAACTTCTTGAATGCAGGCGAATTGTGCATTCGGTACATGCATGTTATAAGCTGCGTCATCGGTTCATCGTGAAACAATACCGCACAGGCTCTAGTGGATGTCGTAGACCGTTGCGCACTAGGGGGATCACTTATGTGATCGTCGTCGTGCTATGCACTGGCGCATTCTTCGGGAGCCTGCTCTTCGCAGCAGATCCAATTCAGGAATTTCGCACGGCTATGCCGGGCTACGAATATGTATTCCCGCGCGATCATGGTTCCCACGACGACTTTAGGACCGAATGGTGGTACTACACGGGACACCTCACGACCAAAAACGGACGCCCGTTTGGCTACCAACTGACGTTCTTTCGGCGCGGCATCCCTCGCAACCAAGTAAAAACACTTCCGTCTCGATGGTCCATCACCCAGCTGTACCTCGCGCATTTTGCAATCAGTGATCTCGCGGGTAAACAATTCTATTTTGCCGAGCACATCAGCCGGGCCGGTCTGGGGAGAGCCGGTTCCGATCGGGATCGGCTCCATGTTTGGATCGATCAATGGAGCGCCGAATCACCGATTGCGGTCCCACTCTCCCAGCAACTTCGCGCATCGACCGACACCATCGGACTCCAGCTCACGTTGTCGCCGGAGAAGTCGCTTGTCGTGCATGGTATCGGTGGCGTCAGTCGGAAAGGGTCCGAGTTGGGACAGGCATCCCACTACTACTCGTTCACTAGACTCGCCACGATCGGCACCCTGTCGATCGGAGACCAGCAGTTCGAGGTCACTGGAACCAGTTGGATGGACCACGAGTTCGGCTCAGCGGACCTGGGACAAGATCTCGTCGGATGGGATTGGTTCAGCATACAACTCGATAATGGGTGCGAGTTGATGTTGTACCGGCTTCGTCGTGCTGACGGATCCACTGAACCTGCTTCGAGCGGCACCCTTGTCGATCGTGATGGCCGGACACAGCACCTCGCACTGAAGGACTTCTCTATGGAGCCCACCGCCTTCTGGATGAGCCCAAATACGAACACGCGCTATCCTCAACGCTGGCATATCGTGATTCCCTCTCTGGATCTGTCACTCGACATCGCTCCCCAACTCGCCGGCCAAGAGCTCGTCACCTCACGCAGTACACAGGTCACCTATTGGGAAGGGGCTGTCGAGATCACAGGGGCCAGTCGTGGCCTGCCGCTCAGAGGGAAGGGATACATGGAATTGACCGGCTACGCGGAACGAATCACTCGGAAGTTATGACCAATCACCGAGCTTGACCCGATGGCAACCGCTATGGTTAGGTGGCGCGCCTCGGCCAGGCATTCTCTCGTCCCAGATGGTTCGCCATGACACTTCAGCGCCATCGACGAGACACCGCACCCCAGTGGCTACCCTGCTTGCTGCTGGCGCTGTTGTGTCTCCTCCCGCTCACCGGTTGTGAAAGAGCAAGCGAGGCGATTGTCTCCATCGCGCTCCATCCCACCAACCCCAACATTCTCTACGTCGCCACGAATGACGCAGTTTATAAATCGCGGGACGGCGGGAGATCGTGGGAACGGTTTCCCAGTTTCAGCGCAAGACGGGTGACGACCGTTGCTATCGACCCGCAACTGCCCGCCACCATCTATGCCGGAACGATGGGCGATGCCGTCTACAAGAGTCCGGACGGCGGACAACATTGGCTGCCCCACAATGTCGGGCTAAAAGAACACGTCTCATTCGTGAACCAGTTCGTCTTCCACCCAGCGCTCAGCGAAGTGATCTACGCGGCGACGACCGTCGGAGCCTACTACACCAAAGACGGGGGTCGCGAATGGGAAGAGCGGATGAACGGCATGAAGGAAGTGCATATCGTCGTCTCCATAGCGATCAACCCCAAAGACCCGACCGTGCTCTACGCAGGGACGACCGGCGGGATCTACCGTTCCGACGACGCGGCAATATCCTGGAAGAAAATCAATAACGGTCTGATTCCCGAGCAGGAACTCATGGCATCGCTGGCCTTGGGAGTCAACGCCATTGAACTCGACCCGGTGAATCCCGACGTCGTCTATGCTGGAGCAACAAAAGGCCTCTTTCGTACGGCCAACAGGGGAGAACGGTGGGAACGGATCGGGCAGAGTCTTCCCAATCCCTTTGTCAGTAGCATCATGGTCCATCCCACCGAGCCGTCTGTTATTTATATCGGCGGGCCACGGGGAGTCTGGAAGAGTTCCGATAGCGGCAAGACCTGGCAGGAGATGAATCAGGGACTCGCCACACTTAATGTGCGGGCCCTGGCGATGGCCCAGAAAAACTCTCAGACGTTATACGCGGGTACGAACGGGAGCGGACTCTACCGCTCCACCGATGGAGGCGCGACTTGGGTTCCGCTTCCTCTCACGCCGGCGTCGCCTCGGAGATAGCCTAAGAAAGGAGGGATCCCAGGCTGCTTAAAAAGGCTCCTGGGCTCACCCACCCCCCCGCGCCGAGACGCGCCCCGTAGCACAGCCTCTTCTCGTTTTTTCACTGCACCTTACGCCCTACGCTTCACGCTTCTCGAATTCGGGATTGATGCGCGAACGCAGCCCGGGCTGAGGCACGTGTCAACATGCCGGAGTTGGGGGTCAGAAGAGCGACTTTTTCAGCAGTCCGCTAGTAAGTACCCTTCGTCCCTGTAGTGTCCCGCTCGTAGCGGCTGCTATACTGGAGCATTCGATCAGACAATGCCTTCCACTCGTCGGCCGTCATCAGTTCCTTCATCTTGAACCGCAAGCCCAGAACCCTCGTCGCGGTCCGCATGCGCCGATTGTTTGTGTCATCAAGGATTTTCGTGAACTCTTCTGGAGACGCCGTATAACTGGCATTCAGCGTGTAGAGTTGGCGATGATACAAGCGCTCCTGTTCGCGGCCGGCCTTCAGCTCCGTAACAATCTCACCGACAATGACCTTGACTTGGTTCGCCTTGTCTTGATCCTTCACGGTCCGGTCGACCAACGCCTCCATGTCCTGTTGGCCCCTCTGCCAATAGCCCTCGCTCTTGCCGGCTTCCATCATCCCAGGGTGGTGATAGGAAGAACAGCCGCTGAACGCCAACAAACCTGCCAGCGAAAGTGCCGCCCACTGCCTCTCTCTCATACGTGCTACCTCCCTTGTGCTGATTGCGGGGAGATGATCTCCCCGTTGTCTCCTAGGATCAACATACCGTATCATTGGTTTCCACACGATGCTCAAAGCTAGTCCCTCACCACCCGATCCGATCCACGAGCTACGCGAGGAGTTCCGCACTCACCTCGACACGTTCTACGCGCGGTTGAAACTCGCACCCCCATACGAAAGCGTGGAGAAAGCGGTTCGAGCCCTGACCACCGTGGTTCATGCCCTGCCCCAACCGGATCACGCGCGCATCGCCGCCGATTCCGCCTTACGTTGGGAACTGTTCCGCCAGGCCTTCGAAGCGTCCGGTCTCAACAAGAAACACCGCGGCATCATCGCCGGCCTGGCCCGCGCTCGAGTGGGCCTCGATCTTCCCCCGGAATATGACCAGTTCCTTAACTTGTTCAAAGCATAGCCGGCGACTCGAGCGCATCACGCAATTCGTAATAGACGAGCGTGAGACGGCCGTTCTCCAATCGATAGGCCAAAATCACGACGAGCGCGCCGAACCCGATGACCATCACTCCGAGCGCCGTGATGCCAAGTCCCATCACCACACCGCTGAAAGACGACAAGCCACCCTGCGCAGCATACGACGCGAGGAACGCTAGGGTCCCTCCAATCACAACCAGAAACCACGCCAACGTCAGCAACGCCGAGGACCACGGAATACGCTTGATACAGAGAAGGTCCACACATCCTGGTGCAGTTCTGACCTGGATCGATCCCTTGATCGGCCAAGCCGTACGAAACCCCACGGCAAAGAGACGATAGTGAGGACGCAGCCCGATGAGATTTGTCTCCGGGAAAAACCGTGCGATCCCATGGGGCAAGACCAGCGCACCGTTGTCATCAAATCGGCCCACGAGCGCAGAGCGTTCAAGCCGTGGGAGGTGATCCTGCAGGCGAGCAATCGTGCACCCATACCTCACTGAATCCGGCGTCAGCCGGACGAAGTAAAGCCAATCGCTCACAATCAGTCCAAGAAACAAGATGCCGGCAAAAGCCCCCGCAAGCAGCATGGGCGTACCTATCCCACAGGGGCCGCGAATGAATCAAGCGGGATCTCTGTCAAACATGTTGACTCAGTGCCGTGAGTTGGCTAGAGTACCCACGTTTGTTTGGAGTTGGCGGGTCCCCTCGCTCCATTCAGGTGCTCCGCCGTTACAGATTTTCCCCCACTGCCTTGCACTGTCGGCTCGTCCCTGGCTCATCGGGGAGCGCAGGTGGCTTCGGTGTGGGGCGGGAGGTGGCATGGACCTGAAGAAAGTGGAACGCGTCTATACGACCTATGCGGGGGTCTACGATCACATTTTTGGCAAAGTCTTCCATGAAGGACGGGAATCCGCGATCCGGAACCTGAATGTGCAGCCGAACGAAAGAATCCTCGAAGTGGGCATCGGCACCGGATTGGCCCTTCCGATGTACCCTACGCATTGCCAGATCGTCGGCATCGACTTTTCAGAAGGGATGTTGGAAAAAGCAAGGCGGCGCGCAAGAGAACATCAGATGACCCATGTGGAACTCCACCGAATGGATGCTGGCGCCATGGAATTCGCTGACGACAGTTTCGACACGGTTATGGCAGCTTATGTCGTCACAGCCGTTCCCGACCATCGTAAGGTCGTCAACGAGATGATTCGCGTATGCCGCCCGGGCGGGCGGATCATCATGTTAAACCACTTTAGTAACGGTAACAAAATCATTGCCGCCGTCGAAAAAGTCATTTCTCCGATCACGAAACACCTCGGCTGGCGGACGGATCTCTCCCTCAACACAGTGCTAGAAGGTACTTCCCTCCACGTGGCACGCAATCAGAAAGTCAACCCACTTCGACTCTGGGCCCTCGTGGAATGTGTGAACGGGAAAAATGGGTACGAAGTCGGAACCAGACAGATGCATGAGGTGAGGAACGGAAACGGTTCAGTCGCTTATTCACACATGACCGGGTACCGCGGAGCGGAACCCTCAAGTGAGCAGGCCACCGCATAACCGATGACGGATCTTTCTCTTATCTCCTAGGCATCCACCCAACGCTGCTGCTCCAGCAATTTCCAATTCAGCCATTCCTCTCCCGGAATAATCGTATTCCCCACCAGACATTGGCCGGCATAGCGCCGGACGATCGCATCGGCAAGATGAGATAACGCGCGAGATGCTACTTTGGTCGGATTCCCGATGACTTGCAGAACAAGGCCAAACCCCGGGCCGTCGAGCGGACCGTAGAGCATCACATGGATGCCCTTTGGTTTCGTCGACCCACGACTTGACGAGGGCACGAAATCACCTTCCCATTGAATCGCAGGATGCCGGCCTCTCGCCGGTTTGGTACTGCGCCATGCACAGGGCAGGCCAAGCCGGTCAAGCTCCCCAAGTAACCAGTCCGAGGTCGGCCATTCCGTCTCTTCGCTGTGAAACGACCATTGCGCCACCGACTGGCGTGGTGGCACCTCGATCAACGGCATCGCCACTTCCTCAAGTTCCGCCTCGTCGCACACGACATACAGTTCGCCTTGGGGATCAAACCAAAACCGGAATTTTCCCGCCGTCGCTTCCGCCTGAATGATACTGAGGGTAGAGCAATCCGCGCCTTCCTGCTCGAAGATGGAAAAATCGGTCACGCCCTGCATCGT
>Ga0126379_10003618_pt1 | contig 10040 bp, 12 predicted proteins | sample PanSoiMetPlot_24_FD_92640 | JGI IMG/M metagenome (GOLD analysis project Ga0126379, IMG submission 92640) | Tropical forest soil microbial communities from Panama - MetaG Plot_24 | ecosystem: Environmental > Terrestrial > Soil > Tropical forest > Bulk soil | place: Panama | collected 2016-02-17 | reverse complement strand
TGACGAGCGTATGGAACTAATGTCACCGCCACGGCCACTTCAGGATTGATAATTGGCGAAAAATCGCCATCAACCTCACGACCCAGTCGTCTAACGCGCCTTACTGATTCTGTCTTCCCTTCGCGGGCATTCGGGGCCAAGCTTTTGATCCGCGTTGATCTGCGCCAATCTGCGACTAATTACTCAAATACTTCTCGGGCAGCGGATGCGCGGCCTCTTCGCCTTCCCAATAGATCGTCACCACCCACCAGCGGCTTCCGTCAAAGAGCAATTGAAAGCTGTTGATGCCGCGCGCGAATGGTTTTTCGCCCTTCGCGTGCCGTGATTCGTACGTGCTCCACACGTGGGCGATGCGGTCCCAGCTTTCGACGCGGTTGGCCACGGCAGATTCAAAGAAACCTTCCTTTTCAAAAAAGGGCTGGGCCCGCGCGATATATTCGTCCGGCGTCACGCTGTTGGCGACCACTTTCCCGTCCTGGCCGCGCCGGGTAGGGATCAACCGCGCGCCGTTATAGAAGAGCGAACGGAAACGGTCCCAATCGCGCGGGCTTCCTGCCGGGCCGGAGATCACGTCATACACCGCCGCGATAATGTGGTCCATACTGTCGACGTCTTGCGGCCGGGCCTGCGGAGAAGCGGCAGCCTGCGGCTTCGCCGGCGTTGGTGTTGGTGTTTGCGAATGGCTCAGGACCGGCGTCGCTGCTGGCAACAAACAGGAAAGAAGAACGAAACAAAGATATTTCATGGCGAGACGAATGTAGCACACCTACGACTCACTTGTGGCACAGCCGCCCTCGGCTGTGGGTTGTTATTTTCACCGGCGAGGGCGCCGGTGCCACACGATTTACGATCGTCACAAGCGCACCGCTGCCCCCGGCTGTGAATTGTTGAGAGTCAAGGCCGCAGAACATTTTGATAACCTACTTCCTGTGAGCACTCCCCGACTCATCTGCCAGACCGATCGTCTCCTGCTCCGCGAGTTCACGATGGACGATCTTGAGCCTCTGACGGCTATGCATCTCGATCCGGAGGTGTACCGATTTATCGGCCTTAGGACACCCGAACAGACGCGCAACGTGTTGCGTGACTGGATTGCTGCCTACCAGTCGCCGGGCTTCGCGAAGTGGGCAGTTGTCTTGCGTGAGACCGGCGAATTCATTGGCCGTTGCGGAATGATGATCGAAGAGTATGAGGGAATTTCCGAACCGGAACTCGGCTGGACCTTCGCGCGGGCCCATTGGGGTCATGGCTATGCCACTGAGGCAGCGGTTGCGGCCTTGAAGCACGGGTTCGATAATCTTCAACTTCGCCGGATCATCTCGCTGATTCACCCCGACAACCTCGCGTCGGAGCGAGTGGCTTTGCGAATCGGCATGGGCTTCGAGCGCCTCGTACAGTGGAAGGACAAGCCGGCGAATCTCTACGCCAAGTCAGCAAATGACGTTAATGAAGGAAATTAGCTGCAGATTGCCGCAGAAAAACGCAGATCAAAAATTAGCCGCGAATCAACGCGAATGAACACGAATTAGTTCAACAGAAAATGAACACGAATTAGTTCAAGAGAAACGGATTCGCCCTCTCTTGATTCGCGTTCCTTTGGGTGATTCGCGGCTAGGCCTTTATCTGCGTTCCTCTGCGCAAATCTGCGGCCAAATTACTTCTGTGCAAATCCGGTGGAAAACTCGCTCCAATTCCTCGCACTTCCGCGTTGACGCCACGCGCTCGAATCACTGACAATCCTGAAACGACATGCTCTTCTATCTCGCGGGTTCCATCGAGTATTCCCCGGATCTGGGCAAAGGCTGGCGCGCCGAGATCACGCCGCTGCTCAAGTCGCTGGGACATGAAGTCTACGACCCGGCGGAAGACGAGAAAAAGAACCTGACCGAGACCGAAATGCGGGAGTTCCGCGCGTGGAAGTCAAAGGACCTGCCGCGTTTTCAGCAAACGGTGCGCAAGATCATTGCTTATGACCTGGATTTCATCGAGCGGCGCTGCGACGCGATCGTGTGTTACTGGGACCGCTACGCCGGGCGTGGCGCAGGCACGCAAGGCGAGTTGACCTTCGCCCACCGCCTGGGCATTCCGGTTTACATGATTTGCGGAGTACCGGTGGAGGAGATCAGCGGCTGGCTCCTGGCGTGCGCATCGGAAGTGTTTACAGACTTCGGCAGCTTTCGCGACTTCGTGACCGGCCACGCGGCAGCCACGCAAAGCCGCCAAGCCACCAATCTCGAATCTTCGGGGGGACGATAGATGAACGCGATGCGGGGCAATTTAGGCTGGGTCGAGGTGGTTTGCGGCCCTATGTTCAGCGGCAAGAGCGAAGAACTGATCCGGCGTCTGCGGCGCGCGGAGATCGCCCGCCAGCGCGTGCAGATTTTCAAGCCCATCATCGACCAGCGCTACTCGAGCGACCACATCGTCTCCCACAACGACACCCGCATCCATTCTGACGCTGTAAGCAGTGCCGCCGAAGTCGCCGCCAAGCTCGACGTCCGGACCGAAGTCATCGGCATTGACGAAGCCCAGTTTCTTGGCGATGCCATGGTGGAGCTTGTGGTGCGCTGGGCGGATATGGGCAAGCGCGTGATTATCGCCGGGCTCGACACCGATTACCTTGGCCGTCCCTTTCATCCCATGCCCGAACTTCTGGCTGTGGCCGATGAGATCACCAAGACGCTGGCAATCTGCATGCAATGCGGCAATCCCGCCAAACACACGCAACGCCTGATCGGCAGCGAAGACTTGATCGTGGTCGGTGCGGAAGGCATGTACGAAGCCCGCTGTCGGCGATGCTTCGAGCCAAATCTTGCGGCATCTGAAGCTCAGAAGAAAAAAAAGAATGAGCTGGCCGCCACCGGCACATCGTAGCCCGAAAACCTTGGAAGGTTCGCTGTCTTCCATCCCCCCTGAGACTTGAGCAGGGAAAGCACACCATATTCCTGGGCTGTCTTGTTCGTGCGATCCCGAATATTTCAGGCGCAGGCGCCGAAGTCGAGAGTTACTTCTGCGCCGCCACCTCTTTAAGGTATGCGGCAGCCAAGGTACCTTTGCTCTTGGCGACCGGCAGCAGAGTCGGATAGAACTGGACAAACGTAGTGTCCACAGCCCCGTGGTCGGAATGGCAGCTGTAGCAACTCTCGGTCTGCGGGATCATTTTGGCAGTCTTGCCATCCATAAACATAAAGAAAGCCCATTGGCCCGGAAAACGCGCGTCTTTCACGTGCACTTCCAAGCCATGGATCTCTGTTGACTGATAGTTGCCCGCCTGGTTAATCGAGCCCTTTCCGACCGCAGCGCGGCCTTCGAGAACCATCATGGTCTTGTCAGGCCAGGTTCCGGTCTCCACAAAAACCTTGTACGCCTCAGGACTGACGAAGACATTGTCAAACATGTGGTGGCCCATCTGCATGGCGTTGGGGCTGTAGCTCATGTCGAAGCCCGTGGTCAGGTACACCCACTCCCGATACTGTTCGGGAAGCTTGAGCTGACCGTCACTGGTGTATTCGGGGCCTGAAGCCTGGGGCTTCGCGTTTTGCCCGAAGTATGGCGTCCAGAGCACAGACATCAAAAACGTCACGGCGAGGAGGATGACTCTTGCGTTGATCATGCGGGCGATTATGCTGCGGGGCGTCCTGGAGCGCCAGATCGTTCGCTGCATAGCCTGGGCGATTGGCTGCATTTTTTGCTTTTCAGCCGGGGCGGTAGGATACGATTCGCAGTATGCAGACCCGTGCTGCACTTCCGCGATGGTTCTGGATTGCGTCCTTGTGGCTCGGCGTCGGGTTGTTCGATGCCAGCCAAACCGTTTTCGCCATGCGCACCGAAGGCATGCACCACGCCTGGAGTGCCATGTTTGTAAGTCTTTTTCTCTCCTGGGCGGTGTGGGCGGCTGCAACGCCACTGGTCGTGCATGTTGGCCGGCGATATCCGCCGGTACGGATGCGGGCTTTCTCCACCTGGCTAGCCCATGTGGCCGCCTGGGCGACGATTACCCTGGTGGCCGCCGCATGGGATGCCGCGTTGGATGAGTTACTCAAACCCTATGGAAACTCTCCGCCGCCGTTCACGCAGCTCTGGTATTACAAGCTCATGAGCGGGTTGGTTTCTTCTTTGTTCCTGTACTCCATGATCCTGGCCGTCAGCTATGTTCTTGAGTCGCGAGAGCGATTGGCACGTCAACAAACTGAGACTGCCCGTCTCAACGAGCAGCTTTCGAAAGCGCGACTGGAGGCCCTGCGGCGTCAAATCGAACCGCACTTCCTCTTCAACACGCTCAATGCTATCGCCGGACTGGTCCGTGAGAAAAGAAATGATGCTGCTGTCAGCATGATCGCAGGGCTGAGTGATTTTCTGCGCCGTGTGGTCAAGGATCCGGACCGGCAAGTGGTCCCGCTGGGAGAGGAACTAGAGTTTCTGCAAAGGTATCTGGACATTCAGAAGGTGCGGTTCGCGGACCGTCTTCAGATCATCTTGGATATTCCGCAGGATTTCCTGCCCGCGAGGGTCCCCAGCCTGGTCCTGCAGCCGCTGGTCGAAAATGCCATCAAACACGGCATCGCGAAACGGGCGCAGGAAGGGACAATCCGGATTGCGGCGTCTCGATCGAACGGGATGCTGACTTTAAGCGTTTATAACGACGGCCCCGCCCTCCGCGCGGACGGTGAAGAAACGGAGTCCGGGATCGGGCTCGCCAATATGCGGACCCGCTTGCGAAGCCTCTACGGAGATTCGTTCCAGTTCAACATGCGAAACCAGGAGCCAGGCGGCGTCCAAGTGTCGGTTTCCTTGCCTTTCCGCGAGGAGTGATTCGTGCCACCAGAAGAACGTCTCGCCACGATACGCGCGCTGGTTGTGGATGATGAACCGCTGGCGCGCAGCAATCTTACCGTGCTCTTGCGTCTCGACCCCGAGATTTCAACTATCCGCGAATGCGGATCAGGCGCTGAAGCAGTGGAGGAGATCCGCCGAAACAAACCGGACCTGGTGTTCCTTGACGTCCAAATGCCGGAATGCGACGGGTTTGACGTACTTGAATTGCTGGGCGGAGATCTGCCTCCGGCCATCGTCTTTGTAACAGCCTACGATGAGTATGCGCTGCGGGCCTTCGAGGCCGGCGCACTCGATTACTTGCTGAAACCGTTCGATAACGCCCGATTCGACCGGGCGCTGGGCCGTGCCAAGCAGCGGATTGCGCGCGGCCAGGACTCGCCGGTGAAAACGGACCGGCTGGCCATCAAGAGCGGTGGACATGTCTCGTTCGTGAAGATCTCTGACATCGATTGGATTGAAGCTGCGGACTACTACGCGTGCTTGCACGTGGGACAGAAGACGCATTTGTTGCGCCGTACCATGTCAGAACTCGATCACGGCCTGGACCAAAAGGTGTTTTGCCGCGTTCATAGGTCGGCTATTGTGAACCTCGATCGGGTGCGAGGTTTGAAGCTGAACCGCGACGGGGATTACGAGATCCTGCTCGACACCGGAACCGCACTTCCCTTGAGCCGGCGTTACCGCAAACAGTTGCAATCTCGTCTGGGCGTTCGTGATTCCTCGCGCCAGAGGGCCTTCGGAGAATGACCCATGGCCACAGCCCGCAGCCTTCAAGTCCGCGGGAGCGCATCCCTTCCGCTCCCGCTCACTTCTCCAAATCGTGACCGCGGCTATTCCGGGTCACCCGGGTTGTTAAACAGGACCGTCAGCTTGATGCTTCCATGCCCGAACTGCGGAAAATTTGGAGTGTTGCGGTTGCCCGGGTCCAGGTTGGACGCGGTGTCGTCAGGCGGAAACAGCACCAGCGTGCCGAGGAATTTGAGCACCGCCTCCGACTCCTCGGGCTCTAGCGAAGCATACCGGTTGCGCGAACCCTTGGCCTCTCCTCCGTGCCGCAGGATGACTTCATCCAGCGAGATGCTCCTTCCGTCGTGGCCATAAGGTCCTGTCGATGCTACTCCCCACAACGCCCGGGTCAGGAACTTGGTCTGGAGCGTGCCATTGTAGTTGCGCTCGTAGAAATTCACGCCCAGATCGTGCCGCTTGAAGTCCGTGAAGATGTTTTTGACCAGAAACGGCTTTCCTTGCGGCAGAAGCAGCGGTGGGAAGCCGCTGCCGTCGTTGACCGACTGTACTAAAGGGGTAGCGGTGGCGAACAAGCGATTGAAGATGCCGTGCACGGGATCGAAGACAGTCTCGACATCGGCCACGCGGCGGTCGTGTTCAATTAGCAGATCGCGTACATGGCAGGAAGCGCAGCCGATGCGGTCGAAGATTCGCCGCCCACGCTCCGTGGTCTCATCCTGCTTGAGCACCGCAGGCTTAAAGTAGTTCAAAAGGTAGAACTCAAGGTGGTCCACCACAGCAGGATCGATTTCGAAGTGACCGGTCAGTGCGTCTGCTGGTGACGGACCGCTGATCTTGTCTTTGGAGCCATCCAGAACCATTCCCGCCGGAGTCACTACCTTGCCGCCGGCGCTGGCGACAGCCAAGTCAGGATCGTTGGTCTCCAGTCCCATCTCGTTATGCAGCGCGCCGACGATGAATTCGCGCATGGAAATCGTGCTGCCTTCGGCAAAGAACGGCTTGACGCGAAGATCAGGGTCGACGCCCTCAACTTGGGAAGTATCGAGTGTGCCGTCGTTAAAGGCGGTGATGCGTCCGAACTTTATTCCCTTGCTCACCAGAGGCAGGGTCACTGTGCCGTGGAAATGCTTGGCGGCGGCAACAGCCTTGTCGCGAATGCTACGAAGATCGGCGGTAATTTCGTCCGCCAACATTTCTCTCAGGCCCAAGCCAAAAAGGTGCGGAGCATCGCGGCTGTCAGGGCGCGTCACCACGTTTCCGCCGGCGCCTGCCGATCCTCGCGGACGCCCGTGACAAAGCGCGCAACTGTCGGCGAGTCCGGCGCCGATCCCAATGTCGATGTCAATGTTGCCCACGCCATCGCCCTCATTGGGCCCCTGGCCTTGCAGGCGTGTGAACTTCCTTTGAAAAATCTGGCGGCCGCGGCGGACTGACCGGAACGGGTCGCGCCTGATGATAAAGATCGAGGAACCCGGCGTCATGGCGTCGCCGCGCCCGGCTCCGATTTCCTCCTGCAATGACTTGTTGATTCCTCCCTTGGCTACATTGGGCGCCTGGGTGTTATCGATTAGCTGTGCCTGGACCGGCAGCCCAACTAGTCCAAGCACGCCGGCTAACGAAATCGTTCTTGGAATTGAACTCCAACGGTTCGGATGCATATGCTATCCCCTCACTTCTTTCAGCCTTCATAGCACCTTGCTATCGCATGGCTCGAGACTTGTGAAACTGAAACGTTCGTTTCCTTGCGTTCGCCGGCTCCAGTTCGAACGCTTGGATGCTGGAAATCTGGATTCAGCGTAGATTGGTTTGGTTAAATTCAATCCGGCAACAAGCGTTCTCGCGGGAATAATTTTTTCGCACAATCGCCTTTGCCGGAACGAGTCGATCTTTGCGAATCGCGATCCGGCGCACGCTGGCCGCGAACTGTAAGCGACTGGCCGGGACCTAAAGAACAGTAATGTCACTTTTCTTTGAGAGCCGTTTGACGACCTTCTTTCATCCTGCTAAACTCAAGGATTCATAGGTACTTATCCCACCAAGAAGGTCTTAAGCGTGCAAGGTTACACCCGCCGTCAACTGAAACAAGATAGATTTGCTGAAACCGCCAAGGATGCCGCAGAATGGACCGCCGGGCATCGGCGCGCTCTGGCTTGGGGAATTGGCTTGGCATTGATCGCGATCGCAGGGTATTTCGGCTTCACCACCTGGCAAGACCGGCAGAGCGAGAAAGCCAATGCCGCCCTGGGCGTCGCTATGCGCACCTTTTCCACGCCGCTGCGCGCTCCCGGAACGCCTGCCGGCGAGGCAAACGACGGCTTCGCCACGGTCGCCGATCGCGCCAAGGCCGCAGGCAAAGAGTTCAAGGCCACGGCAGACCAGTATGACAAGCTTCCTTATCCGAAAGCAGCCAGAATCGCCCGCTACATGGAAGGCGTGACTGCCGCGCAGGCCGGAGACAGCGCTCAAGCCGAAAAGACATTGAAGTCCGTGTCCGAGTCGCGCGACAAGAGTGTTGCGGCACTGGCCAAGATGGCCTTAGCGCAGCTCTATCGTGACACCGGCCGCCAGAGCGACGCCGCCCGAATCTACAGGGACTTGCAGGAGCATCCAGCTGATACGGTCTCCAAGGTGCAAGCGCAATTGGCCATCGCGGAGATGTACGAGAGCACCGATCCACAGCAAGCCCAGGCCCTCTACAAGCAGATCCAGCAAGAGAACCCGGGCAACGCGGCCGGACAGATAGCTGCCGCGCGCCTGGCCAGCGTGAAGTAGCCGCTGGACGCCTGGGCACAAAAAGTTCGTCAGCTTTTTCCCGTGGCCCACCCCGGCGCGTACGTTGGCATCTTCTTCTCTTTACACCACGGTTTTCTTGAGGAGTACAAAAATGAAATCCTTTCTGGCAGGACTGGGTATTGGCGTCGGCATCGGCCTGCTTTTCGCGCCACTGACCGGCGAAGAAGCCCGTAACCGCATCTCCCAGCGCGCCGGCGATCTAGCCGACTCCGCCCAAGATCTCATCGAGCAGGGCCGGGGACGCGTGCAGGACACCGTCAGCCGCCTTCGCGAAAAAGCCGCCGACATTCGCCGGGGACGGCATACCGGCACCGAGAGCATCCGCGACCTCTAGAGCGATTCCTAATTGACTGTGGATGCAAAGCTTGCGCAGCCGAAGGCGGCTGCGCTGCTGAGGCCTATCGGTGCGGCACGGTTGACACTCTCTTCCTGCCGCCTTTATCCTATCTTTGTCTCCCGCGTAAGCCTCCACCAGGTGGTTCTACTCGAATCCAGATTTCCGGAGCACCTCTATGTTCATAAGACTAAAGGACCTTGAGCTCCGAAAAGTGGAATTCGACGAGGCCGTTGCGCCCGGAGCGCTGGATCTGGGCGAGGACCTGGAGCTCAAGACCCCGTTGCTGGCTTCTGGACGCGCTGAGCTGGTGAGAGAGAGTCGCGGCGCCCACCAGGTGGTAGAAGACATTCGGCTGGTCGGCAAAATCTCCGCTGAAATCGAGAGCCGGTGTGCGCGCTGCCTGGAACCGGTTGCAAATACGGTGGCGGAAGAGTTTGACCTGATCTACCGCCCGCAGGGCGTTGACACTCGCAGCGAGGAAGCCTCCATCAGCCGGGCGGAAACTGAGATTGGTTATTATCACGGCGAGGGGTTGCTTCTCGAAGACGCTCTGAAAGAGCAAGTCCTGTTGGCGCTGCCGGCGAAACAGATCTGCAGTGAAGGTTGCAAGGGTTTGTGCCCGCACTGCGGGCGCAACCTGAATACCGAAACCTGCGAATGCGCCGGGGCCGTGTCGGATCCGCGCTGGACGGCGCTGGAAGACATCCGCAAGAAGCTGGAAAGATAAGCAACAAATTCAAAGAACAGAGATACAATGGTGCGCCGTGTGGGGGAACCCTCGGCCCCAGGAAGGTTGAGACCCAAATGCCAAACCCAAAACGGCGGCACTCCAAAGCTCGCACTTCGCGTCGCCGCGCCCACGATTACTTGACCAGCGCGTCTCTGGCCGAGTGCCCGAATTGCCACGAACACAAACTGCCGCACCGCGCGTGTCCGAAATGCGGCTATTACAAAGGCCGGGAAGTGATGGAAGTCAAGGAAACCAAGTAAGCGCATACTCCTGTGGAAACCATCATCGCTCTCGATGCCATGGGGTCAGACCGGGCGCCCAGACCTGAGATTGAAGGGGCGTTGCTGGCGGTTCGTCATTATCCCGGAGTCCGGGTGTTGCTGGTAGGACCGGAAGAGCGGCTCAAACAAGAGTTGGCGGCCCATCCTACAGCCGGCCGTGCTGCCCTGGAAGTTGTCAACGCGACCCAGGTCATCGGCATGGATGAAAAGCCGGTGCAGGCGGTGCGTAGCAAGCGCGACTCCAGCATGCACGTGGGGTTGCGTCTGGTACGCGACAAAAAAGTTGTGGGTTTCGTCACCGCGGGCAACACCGGCG
>Ga0126379_10003617_pt1 | contig 10042 bp, 7 predicted proteins | sample PanSoiMetPlot_24_FD_92640 | JGI IMG/M metagenome (GOLD analysis project Ga0126379, IMG submission 92640) | Tropical forest soil microbial communities from Panama - MetaG Plot_24 | ecosystem: Environmental > Terrestrial > Soil > Tropical forest > Bulk soil | place: Panama | collected 2016-02-17 | reverse complement strand
TTTCGCGCGCGACATGGAACGCAAGCAACAGCGCCAAGAAAGGGAAATGCAGTATCAGACCGGCTCCGCTCAGGCCGAAGCCCCAAAGCCGGTTCGCGCCGGCGCCAAAGTCGGACGCAACGACCCCTGTCCTTGCGGCTCAGGCAAAAAATACAAAAAATGTCACGGCGTCAACGCATAGTTCGCTAGCTCTCTGGATCGTCATTCCGAACGAAGCGAGGAATCTCTAGAATGCCTCCCTCTCCCGCACCCCAACAAATGCCCGAACGCCAACCGATTCCCGGCGTAAAAAATCTCGTCGCAGTCGCGAGTGGCAAGGGCGGTGTAGGCAAGACCACAGTCGCCGTGAATCTAGCGCTTGCGCTTAGCAAGCTTGGTCATAAAGTCGGTCTGCTCGACGCCGATGTATACGGTCCCAACGTCCCGATCATGCTCGGTACCAACGAAGAGCCGCTCGCCACACAAGACCGCCGCATCATCCCCGTCGAGGTCTCGGGCTTGAAAATGATTTCCATGGGCCTGCTCAATCCCGGCGACAAGCCAATGATCTGGCGCGGACCCATGCTTCACAGCGTCATCACGCAATTCCTCCGCTCGGCGGATTGGGGCGAACTCGACTATCTCGTCATTGATCTCCCGCCCGGTACCGGCGACGTCCAGCTCACCCTCATTCAGACCGTATCCGTTTCCGGCGCTGTCGTCGTCACTACGCCTTCCACCGTCGCCCTTGCTGACGTTCGCAAGGCGATCGAAATGTTCCGTCAGGTCAACATCGAAATTCTCGGCGTCGTCGAAAATATGTCCAGCTTCGCCTGCCCGCACTGCGGCAAGCCCGTGGACATCTTCGGCCACGGCGAAGGCGTACGCACTGCCCGCGCCTACGGCGTTCCCGTCCTCGGTGAAATCGAAATTGATCCTCGCATCCGTATTGGTGGCGACACAGGCAAGCCTGTCGCCACGCTCGGCGAGAACGCAGCTGCCGCCAAGAGCCTTTATGCCGTCGCCCGCGCCGTCTCGGCCCGCCTCGACGAGCTCGGCTCCTCCACCCTTGGCCCCTCAGTCCAAATCGACTGATCTTTTGCAAAGTGGCGTCGAGTCGCCTGGTGCCAGCCCCGGTTACCAGTCCCGGTTCACTGCGGCCGTGTGGCTACGCTCATCGAGGGCGCGAATTGGAATGGCGGCACCTCCAGTCTCTCTTCTTTCCCCTCTTCCCCCTTCAACTTGCTTCTGTGCTCTGCTATGCTGGCAGGCCGACGACGCGAGTTGAGGACTGCGCTGCGGCAACCGGGTTGCCGCACTTCGTATTTTGGGAGGGATTTCGCGGCGCTCTAAGTTCGAGCAGAATGAGTGCTTACTGAGGCTCTCCCTTCTAACCTTTGAATCGGACATTTACAGAAAACAGGGGGACCAGAGTGGCTCAATCTAACTCGCCCGTTTTCAATCACTTGTGATTGACTCCCGCCAGCGCGACATTCGTCCCTACCGCGGCAAACATCCGCAAATCGCGGCTTCCGCCTACATTGATCCCGCATCGGTAGTGATCGGTGACGTTTTGATCGGCGAAGACTCCAGCGTCTGGCCTCTCTGCGTCATCCGCGGCGACGTCAACTACATCCGCGTCGGCACGCGTACGAACATTCAAGACGGCTCGATCCTGCACGTCATGAAGGACGAATACCCGCTCATTCTCGGCGACGACGTTACCGTCGGCCACGCGGTTACGCTTCACGGCTGCACCATCATGAATCGCTGCCTTATCGGTATGCGCGCCACTATCTTGAACGGAGTCGTCATCGGCGAAGGCAGCATCGTCGCGGCGGGTACGCTGCTTACCGAACGCACAACGGTTCCTCCTCGGAGTTTGGTGATGGGTTCACCGGGAAAAGTGAAACGCACTCTGACCGCCATCGATCAGTCCACCATCGAGATGTATGCTCGCCGCTACGTCGAGTACAAAAACATCTACCGAGCAGAATCGGCTGGTGGCGAATGATCGGAAACGAGCGCTTTTCCGTTTATCATTCTTCCTTCGGGCTTTCATTCTTCCGAGCGAAGCGGGGACCGCTGAACCTGCGAGCACGCCCGGCGAGGAGAATCTCTCTTTCCTAGTGGCCACCAAATCCAAATTCCAAGCGATCCGCGGCACGCGCGACCTTCTTCCACCCGAAACTGCGCTATGGAACCGCGTCGAAGGAACCGCTCGTGAAATCTTCGGCACTTTCGGCTTCGGCGAAATCCGCCCGCCCATTTTGGAGCCAACAGAATTGTTTGCCCGCGCGGTTGGCGGCGAAACGGACATGGTCTCAAAGGAGATGTACAGCTTTGAAGACCGGGACGAGAGCTCAACCAGCTTGCGTCCAGAAGCTACGGCGAGCGTTTGCCGCGCTTACATCGAGCATCAAATGCAGCAGCTGCCTTTGCCAGTGAAGCTCTATTACATCGGCCCGATGTTTCGGCGCGAGCGCCCGCAAAAGGGGCGTTATCGGCAGTTTTTCCAGATCGGTGCCGAAGTTCTGGGTGGCACCGACGCCCCCGCCATCGACGCCGAAGTCATCGAAATGGTGATGAGCTTCTTTGATCGTCTGCAACTTCCCGGCGTTCAGCTTGAAATCAACTCGATTGGCCACAACGCTGACAACTGCCGCCGCGGTTACGTCGCACAGCTCGCCTCCGCTCTCGAAAAAGTGAAAGATAAGCTTGGCACGGATTCGCAGCGCCGTATTGAAACTAATCCCCTGCGCGTTCTCGATTCCAAACTCGAACGCGAACAACCCATCATCCAAAACTTGCCGCGCATCGCCGATCACCTCTGCGACGAATGCAAGGCCCACTACGCTGCCGTCAAACGCCAGCTCGAAATGCGCGGCGTCCTCTACCACGAAAATTGGCGACTGGTCCGAGGCCTAGACTATTACATGAGAACCACGTTTGAGATCACTGCCGCCGGTCTCGGCTCGCAAAACGCGGTCTGCGGCGGGGGCCGCTACGACGGCCTGGTCGAACTTCTTGGCGGCCCTCCCACCAAGGGTATAGGCTTTGCCATCGGTGAGGATCGCCTGATCCTCTCGCTCCAAGAAGCAGCCAAAGTGACAACGGTCGCTGCTCGCGACGTGTATATCGCTTGGATGGGCGAACACGCCCAAACCACCGCAATCCGCGCGGCCAAGTCTCTTCGCGCAGCCGGTATCAGCGTCGAACTCCCTCCCGTCGGACAAAAATTCGGCAAAGCGCTCGAGCGCGCCAGCAAGCTCAACTCGCGCTATGCCCTGATCCTCGGCGATAATGAAGTAGCGGAAGGGTCGTGGACCCTTAAAACTCTGGCCGACGGATCGCAACAAAAATTTTCCGAGCCCGAGCTCCTCGACTTTCTGAAACGCTCTTTGTAGCGGCCCCGATCTGGCGGGGCGCGTTTGGCATGCAGCGGCTCGACGCTGCCCTGGTTTTGCCTGTGACCGGCTTTAGAGTCGATTTTTTTCTCGTATGGAAAGGGAATCATAACGTGCTGGACTTTCTCGGTAACCTGAAACGCACGCAATACTGCGGAGAACTGCGTCCCTCCGACGCCGGCAAACCAGCCGTCGTTCTCGGCTGGGTTGCGCGTCGCCGCGACCTCGGCAATCTCCTCTTCCTTGACGTGCGTGACCGCACCGGAATCGTCCAAGTCGTCTTTAACAAGGAGACGCAGCCTGAAGCGCACGGCAAAGCAGAACACGTGCGCAGCGAATACGTCGTCGGCATCGAAGGCAATGTCGTCAGACGCGAAAAAGCCAATCCCGATCTCGCCACCGGCGAAGTCGAGCTGATTGCCACCGGGTTGCACATTCTCAACAACGCCAAAACGCCGCCATTTGCCATTGAAGAGAAAATCAACGTGGCGGAAGAAACGCGTCTGCGCTTTCGCTATCTAGACCTGCGCCGGCCCAAGCCGCACGCCAACCTCGCGTTGCGACACAAGATCATTCTCGAAATCCGCAAAGTGATGGACGAAATGGGCTTCATCGAAGTCGAAACGCCCATGCTTACGCGCTCCACGCCCGAAGGCGCCCGCGACTATCTCGTTCCGAGCCGCGTCCACCCCGGACAGTTCTATGCCCTACCGCAGTCGCCGCAGATCTTCAAACAGATTCTGATGATTAGCGGGCTCGACCGCTACTTCCAGATCGTGAAGTGCTTCCGTGACGAGGACCTGCGAGCCGACCGCCAACCTGAATTCACGCAACTCGACCTTGAAATGTCCTTCTCACGCCAGGAAGATATTTTTCGCGTCATCGAGCAGGTAATGGTGCGTGCCTGCGCCGTCGCCGGGATCAAAGCCGAAGCGCCGTTTCCGCACATGCTCTACAAAGACGTGATTCGCAAGTACGGTAGCGACAAGCCCGACCTGCGTTTCGGGATGGAGCTGCACGAAGTCACGTCATGCTTTCCCTTAGAGGCTAGGCACAAGCTGCAGATCGAAGGCAACGTCTTCGCGCTGGCTGCGCCTGGGGCGGCTAGCTATTCGCGCAAACAACTGGACGAACTCACGGAAAAGGCTAAATCTCTCGGGGCCCGCGGAACGTATTTCGCCAAAGTCGCTGCGGAAGGGATCACTTCCACCGTCGAGAAAATAATAGGAGCGGAAAACGCTAAGAAACTGGCAGAAGTCTGCGGCGCGAAGCCCGGCGACCTCGTCGTCGCGGTCTCCGCCAAGGAACAGATCAAAGGCAGCGAAGCCGCCGCGCTCATCGCAGGGCAGCTTCGTCTGCAACTGGGTGAAACACTTGGCGTTATCGACAAAACGCAGTGGAGATTCCTCTGGCTCACCGGCTTCCCGCTCTTTGAGTGGAGTGAAACCGACAAGGCCTGGGTCAGCGCCCAGCATCCTTTCACCGGTATCGTCGAGGAAGATCTCGAGAAGCTCGAGTCCGCCCCATGGGAAGTGCGTTCAAAAGGCTATGACCTCGTTCTCAACGGCTATGAGCTTGGTTCCGGAAGCATCCGTATTCATCGCCAGGACGTGCAGGAGCGACTGTTCAAAGCTCTCGGCCTGAGCGAAGAGCAGTTGCGCAAACGCTTCGGTTTCTTCCTCGACGCACTGACGTACGGCACACCGCCGCACGGCGGCATCGCTTTGGGCATAGACCGCGTCGTCATGCTGCTCGCCGGCGAAACGTCCATTCGAGAAGTCATCGCCTTCGCTAAAACCACCAAGGCCCAGGACCTGATGGCCGACTCGCCGTCGGAAGTGGACCAAGGCCAGCTCGACCAGCTCTGCATCGCATTAAAAGAGACCGCCAAGGGCCAGTCGCAATAGAACACACTGAGAAATCATGAGCCGCATCCGCATATTGCCCGAAGCCGTCGCCAACAAAATTGCTGCTGGCGAAGTCGTCGAGCGCCCCGCTTCGGTGGTAAAGGAGTTGCTCGAAAACTCTCTCGACGCTGGCGCAAAAACCGTTCGCATCGAAACCGAAGCGGGCGGCAAGCGCATGATCCGTGTGATTGACGATGGCCACGGGATGACGCACGACGACGCGCTGCTGGCCTTCGAGCGTCACGCAACCAGCAAGCTCAAAACCGCGGATGACCTGGCTTCCATCGCAACGCTCGGTTTTCGTGGCGAGGCCCTTCCCACCATCGCGTCGGTATCGCGTCTCCTGCTCGAATCGCGCGATCCCTCCGAGGTGGAAGGTACGCGGGTCGAATTCGCCAACGGCAAACTCGTCGGCGTCAAACCAGCTGGTCTTCCCGCAGGTACGACCATTCGTGTGGCCGATCTGTTTTTCTCCGTTCCGGCTCGCCGCAAGTTTCTGAAGTCCGACACAACCGAACTCGGCCACATCGCTTCGCTGGTTACACACTACGCGCTGGCCAATCCTGACAAGCAGTTCGTCCTCACTACGCCCACGCAAACCATCATTCACTGCACGCCCGCGGAAAAACTCGCCGATCGCGTCTATCAGCTTTTCGGCCGACAGGCGCTCGATGAACTCGTTGAAATTCCCGTTTTCTCTGCGCCCTTTCGCGCGGCAATTACCGAGCCGCCCCTCGAACCCGAAGAGGAACAGTCCGCGCTCACCATCACTGGTTTTACTTCTCGACCCGAAATCCAGCGCACCAATAACAGTGGCATCTACATTTTCGTAAACAAACGCCTGGTCCGAGACAAACTGATTCTCCACGCCATTCACGAGGCCTATCGCAACATTCATCCGCATGCGGTTTCACCCGCAACGCTGCTCTTCCTGGAAATGCCCTATGGCGAAGTGGACGTCAACGTCCATCCAAAGAAGATCGAAGTCCGCTTCCGCCGTTCGCAATTTGTGCATGATGCTGTGCGCGACGCGATTCGTCAGGCGCTAGTTCAAGCGCGTCCCATCGCCAGTTTTGCCGTGGCCGCAGGCGCCGCCCCCGTTCCACAAGCTAAGCCCGCGGCGGCCGCGTGGAATACACAATCTAGTTCGTTGCACCCTGTGGCGCAGGCTCCCGGCCAATCGCGTATTCCGCGTGCCGTCATTCCTCCTGTGCAGGACAGTGCGATCGGTGCTGGATTTCGCGCTGAAAATGGCATCGGCGGTAGCGCCGACGGCGGTTTTGCCCTGTCTTCCGCACTTCCACCGCTCGAGCAACGTTTCGCGTTTGAGCCAGGCTCGTCCTTTGGTAATGCTGCTCCATCCGACCGAGTGGGACCAAGTTCCGACTGGATAGGCAACTTCGCTGGAGCAAACAGTGACGCGCCGGCCTCGCTTCCGCATCCTGATCAGATCGCCGACCTGAAGCCGCTCGGACAGGTCCGTGCAAGCTTCATCATCGCGGTGAATGGCCAAGGGCTGTGGATCGTCGACCAGCACGTCGCACATGAACGAGTACTTTTCGAGCAGCACCTGGAAGCACGCCGAGCCGGTAAAGTCGAATCACAGCGCATGCTGATGCCGATGATCGTCGAGCTTTCGCCGCGCCAGATCGTCATCTTCGAAAGAATCGCCGAAGAACTGGTCGCCAACGGCTTTGAAGTCGAGCCCATGGGCCCAAAGAGCTTTGCCATCCAGGCTGTGCCCGCGGGAATTGTCACTATTGACGCGGAAAAGCTGCTCACCGAAATTCTCGACGGTCTGGAAAAAGAAAACGCAGCAATTTCCATCGATACGCTGCAAGCAAAAATCGCGGCCTCGACTGCCTGCCACGCCGCGATCAAGGTCAATATGCCGCTGGAGCAAACAAAGATGGAATGGCTCCTCGCCGCGCTTGCTAAAACCGATTGTCCCATGAGCTGTCCCCACGGCCGCCCCGTCGTTCTCCGCTACTCCGTCAAAGAAATCGAGCGCGCGTTCCAAAGAATCTAGCGGCGAGTGGCGAGTGGCGAGCGAAGATTGATAAACTCACAGCGCCGCAAGTCGTGGTTTATTGTCGACTTTCGACTGTTAACTCTGGAGCTTCGGAGCCGACGTGACTAATTCGCAGAAAACTGCAGTAGTTTTTGGACTGGCTAACAAGCGCAGCATTGCCTGGGCCATCGCACAGAAGTTGCAGCAAGCCGGTTGGCGGATCGCCATCACCTATCAGAACCAGCGCCTGGAGCAGGAAGCGAAAGACTTGATTGCGGATCTTCCTGGCGCTGCTGGCTTCATGTGCGATGTCTCATCCGACGAGCAGATCGCAAATCTATTCGATGAACTCAAGACAAAGTACGGGACGCTGCAAGGGATTGTACATAGCGTGGCGTTCGCCCCCGCGGAAGAATTAAAAGGCGAGTTTGTTAATACTTCGCGCGAAGGATTTCGAATTGCGCATGACGTCAGCGTGTACTCGCTGGTTGCCGTTTCGCGAGCTGCTGCTCCTCTGATGGCCGAAGGCGGCGGGATCGTGACTCTCTCTTACTTCGGCGCGGAAAAAGTCGTGCCGCGCTACAACGTAATGGGTGTCGCGAAAGCCGCCCTTGAGGCCAGCGTACGCTACTTGGCCAGCGATTTGGGGCCAAAAGGAATTCGCATAAACGCGATTTCCGCCGGGCCAATCAAGACCCTGGCAGCGCGTGGGATTTCGAATCTTGGCGATATGCTCAAGGCCCACGCCGATAAGGCGCCGTTACGGCGCAACGTGGATGCCGGCGAAGTCGGCTCGACCGCAGCGTTTCTCCTGTCGCGGGCCGGCTCCGGCATCACCGGCGAAACCATTTACGTAGATTGCGGCTACAACATCATGGGCTTTTAGCGGTCGCGATATTCGCTTACGCTCCGCATGAAAAAACTCACGATTGCGATTGACGGACCCGCCGGCTCGGGGAAGAGCAGCGTCGCGCGCGTGGTGGCGCAGCGTCTTGGTTATTTGTATCTCGACAGCGGGGCGATGTATCGGGCTCTGGCGCTAAAAGCCCTGCAGAACAATGGACTCGCACTGACTTCTGAAAAAGAGCTGGAAGAGCTTGCGCGGGATACGCAGATCGAACTGCAGCCGGTTCCGCCCCGTCTGCACGATCCCACAGTACACAATCGCGTCCTGCTCGACGGCGACGACGTGACGCAATCCATCCGAACGAATGAAGTGGCGCAAGCGGCTTCGCGCGTAGCGACGATTCCGGGTGTCCGCGCCATTCTGGTTGCGGCGCAGCAACACGCAGGCGCCAACGGCGGAGTGGTGATGGAAGGCCGCGACATCGGGACCGTTGTATTTCCGAAAGCAGAACTCAAGGTCTTTCTCGAAGCTACGCCAGAAGCGCGCGCAGAACGTCGCTGGAAGGAGCACATCGAAAAGGGCGAGTTCTTGCATTTGGCACAAGTTGAGGAGGAGGTGCGGCAGCGAGACAGACGCGATACCGAGCGCAAGGTATCCCCGCTGGTTCGGGCCGCCGATGCAGTTCTGGTTGACAATACGGCGATGGACGTGGAAGAGACAGCACGGCTCATCACAATGCTGGCGCATGAACGCCTGAGAGAGCTTGGCAGGACGGCAGGAGCGGTCCAGTGATTCGACTCTGGTCGCGTGTTTGGCTGATGATTGCGGGCGGGTTGGTGTTGCTGCCGCATTCTGGGCAGGCGCAAGCTAAAGGGAATCACATGCGGGCTGTAAAAGAATTCCGCGCGTATTTGGAGGCGGACTGGAAGCGCTGGATGGAACTTTATCCGGAATTCGCTACCGCTGTGGGCTACCCGGGGCAGAACCGGCGGTGGACCGACGATTCACCACCGGGAATCGAAGAGCGCAAACTACATTTGGCGGATAGCCTGAGGAAGCTGAAGTCGTTTTCGCGTCAGGGTCTGCCTGCCAGCGAACAACTGAACTACAGCCTCTATCGTGAACTGCTTGAAACGGCGGAAGAAGGGTTACAGTACGGCGATGACCCGATGCCGTTTCGCAACGTTGTGCCGACCAATCTGTGGTTGCCCCTGAACCAGATGGGCGGCGTGCAACAGGGCGCGGCGGAAACACTCTCCACGCAGCCGCGGCACAGCGTTGCTGATTACGAGGACATTCTAGCGCGGTTGGAGGCTCTGCCAAAGTATGTCGGACAACAGATCGCGCTGTTGAACGAAGGATTGAGAAAAGGATTCGCTCCCCCGAAGATCACCATGCGGGATGTGCCACAGCAGATCGCAGATCTTGTTCCGGAAAGCGCGATGAACAGTCCGCTGCTGGAGGCGTTTACAGAACTCCCTACGTCCATCGGCGAGGCGGACCGTACGAGACTAACGGCGCGCGCGAAGGAAATTTACAGCAGTGCGGTGCGGCCGGCTTTTCTGAAGCTCCACGACTACGTTGCCACGACGTACCTGCCGGCTTGCCGCGACGCCATTGCGGCGACCGCATTGCCGAACGGCGCGGCCAGTTACGCGTTTCACGTACGCTGGCAGACCACGACCAATCTAACTCCGCAACAGATTCATGAAGTCGGCCTGGCCGAAGTGAAGCGCATCCGAACGGAGATGGACAAGGTTATTGTCTCTTCCGGGTTCAAGGGCAGCTTCCACGAGTTCACGGAATTTTTGCGAAACGACAAGCGCTTCTATTTCGATAAGCCGGAAGACTTGGTCAACGCGTACAAGATCGTGGCGAAGTCCATCGATCC
>Ga0126379_10003616_pt1 | contig 10044 bp, 6 predicted proteins | sample PanSoiMetPlot_24_FD_92640 | JGI IMG/M metagenome (GOLD analysis project Ga0126379, IMG submission 92640) | Tropical forest soil microbial communities from Panama - MetaG Plot_24 | ecosystem: Environmental > Terrestrial > Soil > Tropical forest > Bulk soil | place: Panama | collected 2016-02-17 | reverse complement strand
TCCCGAACTCGTCCTTGGTCACAGCAGGGACGGGGTATTTCGCGAATTGTTCTGGCTGGATTCGAACGAAGCCGTACAGGGGGAACATTTGGTCGCATGCCCCAAGGAATGCTCGATCGGCAGCGCCGACTTAGCTCTAGCCGAACCTCTTGCTTCGGTGTTGTATAGCCTTGAACTCTTGCGGAAAAAAAGGAACGCGACCTCACTCTTGATCCGCGGGTCAGGAACAGTTGCGATATTGGCTGCGAAAGTCTGGTCGACACTCAATAGCTGCGAGGCTGTTCTGGTTTCGAAGTCGCCCACGCATGCCGAGTGGCTCCGACAAATAATCTGCTGGCCAGCAAACGTTAAAGTCCAGACCATGGAGGCAATACGTTCCGTGATCAGGTCCGATCGGAATGAAGTTTTCGATTCGGCCATCTTGTGTTGCTCGCGGCAAGATGCTCCCCAAGGTCTAAATTTCTTGATGGATTCTATTCAGGAGGGCGCGACTGTCGATTTGATGGCAGGTTTTCCTCCCGAATACACTGACGACAGGTTGGGTGGCCTTGAACTCGATCAGATCCGCTGGAACAATATCTGTGGAGTGCAAAGCGCCCCACCCACAAGAGTTGTGGACGGGAGTACAGGAAAGGCAGTCAATCTAGTCGGCCATCGCGGCACATCAGAAGGGCATATTCTTCAAGCTGTTGAGTTGCTCTCCCGTGGAGCTATCTCGTTAGCTGATCTTCCTCATCGAAAATTGACTCTCCAGCAGCTTCCCGAAGCTGTAAGCGACATGCTTTCCCCAAATCGCCAGAACACGAAGTGGATCAAAGCAATCGTCACCTTTCCAGAACAAACTTTCGGAGATGCACATGGGCGAGGGTGAGAGTGCTCGCATACTCGTAACGGGTTCATCGCAGGGAATCGGAAAAGCGATTGTAATGAGACTCGCCAGCCGGCAGCATTTCGTACTTGCTGTGTCTCGCAGCAAACTGGAATATCTGGATACCAGCCGTTATCCCTGGGCTGATCGTGTCGCGTGGACTTCGCTGGACCTCTCGAACGCGACCGCGGTCGAGCAATACGCGGCATCACTGGAAAACACTTCCATACGCGCGTTGATCCTCAGCGCAGTGGACTATGGAGACGGTGCGCGGCATGGGGCATCGACAATCTCGACTCCGGAATGGCAAAGGGTCATCGGAACCAACCTGGTGGGACAGTCCATTCTGGTTTCCCGGCTTCTTTCGAAGCTTGTTCCAACTGGCTTGGGCCTCATCGTTAATGTCTCATCCGATGTCGCCGTGACACCGGCAACCGGCCGTGCGGCGTATGGTGCTTCAAAGGCTGGGCTGCACGCCATGTTGCGCGCTGTCGAAGCCGAACATCGAGCCGACGGTCTGCGGGTGTATCAATTGATCCCGACCTTTCAGACCGTGACAGAAGGGATTCGCCGCCGCCGTCCTGCCGATTTTGATTTTTCCTCCTACGCCGAACCCGCTCTGATTGCCGAAGTGTTAGAACGGATCATTGCTACTCCAGGCCAAGTGACCGGTGGAACGTATCTGATTCGTCGCGATGGCACGTTACAGCCGTACGATGAAGTCGCAAGCCTATAAGGGCGCCGCCCTGCTACCTCGCTCACCAAGGGGGTCCTTCCGATTCCTGAATTCAGAACATGCGCGCCCAAGGAGCCAGCTTTCTTGTCTACAGCGCTATAATGTTTTGCTCCTTAAGAACGCGGACTGCCATCTGTGGGATGGGTGTCCGCTGTCCCGGCCAAACCTTCAACCCCCCGATTGGGAAGGAGACCTTATGGATGAGTCTCCGAACCGGCAGTTAGTAACGCAGCTACTGCAGCAATGGAGCGGCGGCAACAAGCAGGCTCTGGACGAACTGATGCCGTTCGTCTACAACCAGCTTCGCAAGCTGGCTTCGAACTGCTTGCGGTCGGAGCGGCCAGATCATACTCTTCGCGCTACGGCCTTGGTCAATGAAGCCTATCTGCGACTAGTGGATGCCAACGTAACCTGGCAAGACCGGGTGCATTTTTTTGCGGTCTCGGCCCGGCTGCTGCGGCGCATACTCGTGGACCACGCCAAGTCTCACAATCGCCAAAAGCGTGGAGGGGAGTTTCAAAAAGTTCCTCTCGACGAAGCGATTTTAGTCGGGCCTCAGGCTGACAAAGGCATTGTCGAACTAGACGAAGCATTAGACCGCCTGGCCTCGCAGGACCAGCGCAAGAGCGAATTGATTGAGCTTTTGTTTTTTGGGGGATTGACCTATGACGACGCTGCCGCGGCGCTGAAGATCTCTCCTGCCACCGTTCATCGCGAACTCATACTGGCGAAAGCTTTTCTCTATCGAGAACTGGGCCAGGGGGTTGCCTAGAGGACCCCGTAATGGCGGCTTCTCCCGACAATCCATGGCAGCGCATCGAAGCGCTATTCTACGAAGCGCTTGAACACGCGCCAGCATCTCGGGAGGCCTTTCTCGCGAATGCGTGCGGAGGTGACATCGCCCTTCGGAAAGAAATCGATTCGCTGCTTGCCGCGTCCGACAAGACTCTGGGATTCATTCAGAGGCCATTGCAGGAGGCCGCGCGAAGTCTTGATGACAGGTCAGACATTACGAGCGGCAGACAGATCGGTTCGTACCGGCTGCTCGGAGTATTAGGTGAGGGCGGGATGGGCAGAGTTTATCTGGCGGCCCGTGCCGACGATATGTACCAGCAGCAGGTTGCGATCAAGTTGATGCATGCCGGATTTGCGCAGACGCGTCGAATGCTGCTGCGCTTCGGCGCCGAGCGGCAAATTCTGGCCAATCTGAACCATCCCAACATCGCGCGCCTGCTGGATGGCGGAGTCAGCGACGGATTGCCCTATCTGGTGATGGAGTATGTTGATGGTGTTTCCATCGATGAGTATTGCCGCCAGCATCGGCTGAATACGGAGGTCCGGCTGCGGTTATTTTGCACCGTGTGCAAAGCCGTGGAATACGCGCACAAGAACCTCGTCGTGCATCGTGATATCAAGCCCGGCAACATTCTAGTGACAGTCGACGGGATGCCGAAGCTCCTGGATTTTGGGATTGCCAAACTGGTGGCAGATGGATCCGAACTTACAAGGACGCGCACCGCCGAGCGCATGATGACGCCCGAATACGCCAGTCCCGAGCAGGTGCGCGGCGACAGCATTACGACCTCAACAGACGTTTATGCGCTCGGAGTGCTTCTCTACGAACTGCTTTCGGGAAGGCGGCCGTTTCACCTCGAAACCACGAGCCCCATTGAAATTGCGCGTGTAATTTGCGAACAGACGCCGACTGCTCCCAGCATCGTCGGAAAAGAAAACCCGGACCTTGCTCCACCTGATGCTTCGCGAAAACTGAGCGGAGATCTCGACAACATCGTTTTGATGGCGATGCGGAAAGAACCGGCGCGGCGCTATGTTTCGGTGGGACAGTTCTCCGAAGATATCGAGGCATTCCTTAGCGGTTATCCAGTACGGGCGCGAACGGACGCGTGGGGTTACCGCTCGGGCAAGTTCATCCGGCGTCATCGTGCCAGCGTTGTGGCAACGATTATTGTGGCGGTAGCTTTGGTCGGCTTCAGTATTGGCATGGGGCTGTTTGCGCGAAGGGCGCAGCGCGAACGTTTGGCCGCCGAGCGGGAAGCTCAGTTCCTGAACAGCATTTTCCAGTCAACCACTCCCGAACAGGCGCGCGGCAAGCAGGTGACGGGTCGTGAGCTACTCGATCAGGGCACCAAACGAGTGGAAACCGAGCTTTCCGGCGAGTCGCAACTGCAAGCAACGCTCTTCGACAACATTGGGCGCGCGTATACGAGCCTCGGCCTTTATCGGACCGGCGAAGAACTTTTACAGCGCGCTTACAATTTGCGAAGACAAACCTTGGGCGATTCCGATCTCAACACTGCCGCGACGCTCGATTCCCTCGGCACAGCGGTCCGCCTTGAGAACGAGTACGCGCGCGCTGAACCTCTCTTTCGTGGAGCTCTGGTTGTCCGCCAAAAGAGATTGCGACCGGGCGACCTGCTCATCGCGAGCAGTATGACGAATCTCGGAGAGTGCTTGTACTGGGAGGGGAAGGATTCGGAAGCTGAATCCATGCTCCGACAGGCGCTTGATTTGCAGCGCCGCCATCACAACGACGAGGGCGTTGCCACATCTGACAATTATCTGGCTCTTGTTTTGGAAAGGAAAGGAACTTTCGGCGAGGCGGTCCAGTTGCTACGTGAAGCGGTCGGCATCAATGGAAAGACTGGTACGGATACTCCCGATTATGCGAACAGCCTGCACAACCTCGCCGGAGCCTTGATTGATGCCGGTGACTTGTCGGAAGCCGAAACCATGGATCGCCAGGCTCTAGCCATTCGCCGCAAGGTCAATGGTCCAGGGCACCCCGATCTTAGCTATCCCCTCAACAATCTTGGTTACTTGTTCCTCGAAAAAGGCGATTGGGCTTCGGCAGAACCGTTCCTGAAAGAGAATTTAGAAATTCGACGCAACACTGACGGTAAAGGGCCTCGTCTAGCCGGAGCCTTGAATAATTGGGCTCGCATGTTGGAAGAAAAAGGCGACTACAAAAAGGCGGAAGAGACGTATCAGGAGGCGATGGCAATGATGCGTGCCGCCGCCGGTCCAACCAGCTGGAATCTGGCCAAGATTATGGCAAACGAAGGTCTGCTGCACGCCGATGAGGGCAAACTCGCCGAGGCAGAGCAACTGGAACAGCAGTCGCTGGAAATGCGGAAGAAACTGGGTGGCGGGTCCGGACCAGGCCGCATCGTTGATCGATCTGGCCCTGGTTCGATCTTTGCAACGGGATCCTGCCGCCGCAGAGCCCATGCTCCGCGAGGCTTTGGCAATTCGCAAGAAGGAGATGACGCCCGGGCACCCGGCGATCATCTCTACACAAGTTCGCCTGGGTGAGGTGCTGACGGACGAAGGTAAGACAGCGGAAGCAGACCAGCTTTTGCGGCAGGCGGTCTCTGAGATTCACGCCGTGCCATTTCCACTTACTGAATGGCAATTTGGAGAAGCGGAGATTGCTCTTGGAACAGCATTGGCCCAGGGAGGACATGCCGCCGAGGCTCAAAAACTGCTACGCGACCCCGAGTATAGGTTGAAGGGTTATCCTTCAGCCGCGCTTCGCCGGCAGATCCTGCAACGTGCGGCGAAGGCTGCGAAGAGAATCACAGCCTGATCCTTGATGGAATCGTTCGATTCTAAAAAGTAACAGGTGCGCGCGGCAGACTCGCACGCACCCGGAAGCGGCCACGACTGGTTTTTCGTGGAGCCGTGCTTCGATTTCTCTCCTACTTCTTCGTCTCTTTGAGGTGGTGCACCACAGCCTTCAGACGGTTCTGATCAAAAGCCCGGGACGTGTCGGCCATACGAATCTGCTCGTACCCTTTGCGTTCAGCCACGATCCGGTAGTCGAAGGCTACGTTCGAGGTGCCCTTGCCCAGTTCATGCACTCGGAATGAAGTCTGGGTCTTTGCCGTTACGTACAGGCCCTTGCAGTCGCCATTGGGCGTGAGATACACGTGGTAGTTCACGCCGGTGTTGACGGTCTGCGCGAACAGGCCTTCGAGTTGGATGGTTGCTGAACCGTTCGCGAGCTGGCCTGAACCGAAGTCCTCAAACCAGTTCTGCGGCGACTCGATTGCGTAGAGAGCCACCTGGCGCGTTCCATGGTCGACCGGAACAACCGCGGACTTCGACCCTGTGCAGGCCAGGTCTCCTGCGGTGGTGATGGTGCAAGCGCCGCCGATGGCGACTTTGCCGAGGAAGCCGGTGCTGCCATCGACTGCGTTGCGACCGAACACTCCGTATCCACCGTTAGCCGAGCTCGAACCGTAGACCCCAGACTTGTTGATGACGCTGCTGTTTCCATTCACGCCATCTCCGGCGCCGCTGGTTCCAACCACGCCGTCTCCATTTGCATTCACGCCTTGAACAATCGCGTTGCCACTGTTCCCGCTGAGTGTCATCGGGATTGCGATTCCGAGTGGAGAAGTGGTCGTCCCTGATCCGGTTAGCGTCGCGTCATGAGTGACTGTCAAACTCCCTGTTGAAGCGATCGTCAACGTGTTGCCGCTTGGAGTGATGGTGATATTGCTTCCCGCAGCCAGCGACACGTTGCCGGTGAGGGAGTTCAGGGTCGTTACCACTTTGTTCGTGGGAAACGTCTGGCCTAGAGCGAAGGAGATTTGTCCGTTGGGAGCGATCGACAATCCCGTTTCAGCAGTCTTTGATGAGCCAGATCCGAAGAGCAGATTCAACGTGCCCGACGGACTAGCCGTGTCGTTGCCGGCGGGCTCAGACTGCCACTGGAACGTCTCGTTCGTTGCCGACTTGGAAGTGCTGTTGAAGGCGGAAGCAGTGAAGAACACTGGTTGAGAGTTCTTGCCGCTCGTAGCCGTCGCCGTTCCCGTGGAGGTCATGGTCAAGGTGCCTCTGACCGTGCTGCCGCCCTTTACGTCGAGCGTCGTCGCGGGAGTGGTCGTGCCGATGCCGACCTTTGCGGTACTTCCACTGCCGGTCTGAAACAGAGAGGAATTTCCAAGCGTGGAAGTGCCTGTCCAGATGGGAATGTAGTCGGTCGTTCCCGTTCCGGTGACTGTTGACGCGGGAGGCACAGGCGCTGTCGTGGAAGCAGAATCCGCCGCAGGTGCCGCAGTTGAGGGGGAAGCGGTGTTCGCAAGCAGGAACGCTGAAGCAGGCAATCCGCCTAGTGTCTCGGCGTCTGCCGCTTTGATCGCATATGGAACACCAACAAGAAGGACACGAGGAAGTTCGTTCATCCCGGCGATTCCGGGTTGCACCGCAACCCAGCGTGCACGGTTCGTCATGAATAAATCGCGGGGAAGGCCGTCCGCACTGGCGAATCCCAGAAGAACGGTATACCGACCGTCTTTGGAGAGTTGGACGGTCTGCGTCTCCGACCAAAGAGGCGAGCCGCCGTTTTTCTGTTCGTCCAGAGAAAACGTTAGGGTCACGTCACCGGACGGTACCGCGCCGGCGGAATCTTTGACTACACCGCTAAAGCGTACTAACCGGGGTACGCCCTGGTTTTCAGTGGTTGTGTCGGCCACGACGGATGCCAGACTTGAATTCTGTGGGGCCGCCATCACAGAACCGGCCAGCAGCGAAGCGACCAGACCCGTCGTGAGCGCAGCCGATGAGATCATTCTGGCCCATGGGGTGTTTTGCAGGTGTTTCATGGAAATACTCCTGATGTGAAGTAGCGTTTCGTGGCGCGCCAAATTCCCTAGGAAATTTGCCGGGTGCCAGGATTTGCGCTCACCTTCAAGAGCGACGAGCAGCGTCGAATTCCCTCACGGAGTGGAAGAAGAGATTTACTGTTGCCGTGTTGAGGAGCGGAAGGAGATCTGCGATGTCGCAATCGAGCGCTTTGCGCAACGCGACCGACAACTTGATGATCGTCGCTTTGGCGGTTTTGGGGTCGCTAGCGTCCTCGGTTGAATGAACTCCCCCAAGACTCAGGCGCGATCAATGCTAGGATTGCCGGCATGCGTTTCCGAAAAGCAATTCGGAATTGCGCCCTCATGTTGGGCCCTTTTCTCTCCACCTGCGCCGCTCAGAATGTCGTCGACTTGAAACCCACGCCGCAGCAAACGGAATGGCAAGACCTGGAAATGGGCGCCATCATTCACTTCGGCACCAATACATTCCTTGATCGTGAATGGGGAGACGGCACCGCCGACCCCAAGGTCTTCAATCCGTCAGCATTCAATCCTGAACAATGGATGCAAGCGCTCCAGTCGGCCGGAATCAAGTATGTGATTTTCGTTGCCAAGCATCACGACGGATTCTGCCTATGGCCCACCAGCCAGACCGACTACAGCGTAAAGAGCAGTCCCTGGGAAAACGGTCACGGAGACATGGTTCGTCAGGTCGAGCAAGCAGCAAGAAAATTTGGCCTGAAGTTTGGAGTCTACCTTTCTCCTTGGGATCGTCATGAGCCGAAATACAAAAATCCGTCTGAATACGATAACTACTATGCCTCCGAACTCGATGAACTAGCCCAGGGTTACGGCAACCTGCAGGAATTCTGGCTGGACGGCGCAGGCAGTGAAGGACACGTTTATAACTTTCCGCGCATTATTGAGGAACTCCGCACATATCAACCCAACACGCTTGTGTTCGCCGACGTGGGGCTCTTCGAGTACGGCGACATCCGTTGGGTGGGAAATGAAGAGGGAAGCATTCCTTACGATAACTGGAACGTGATCGACCGTCACGGATATCTGCGCTGGAGGCCCGTGGAAGCCGACACCCCGTTACGTAAGCTGCATTGGTTCTGGCATCCAAATGATGAATCGAGTCTCAAGAGCGTTCCGGAATTGCTTTCGCTATACGAGCAGAGTGTTGGCCATGGCGGACAGCTTGTTCTCGGCATCGCGCCCGATCGCCGTGGGCTTCTGCCTGACGTAGATGTCGCGCGTCTAAAGGAATTCGGATCAGCTGTCAAGGAACTCTACGGCAAGAACCTTGCGCTGCAGCACACGCGCGCCACCGATAACGAGAACCGTGCCTTCGATAGCAATCCTGATACATTCTGGTCAGCGCCGTTGGGCTCGCATCACTCCACGCTCGAACTCAACTTCGACAAGCCGCTCACGTTCAACCGTGTTTCGATTATGGAGTGGCTGAATGACGGCCAGCATGTCCAGAAATATTCGATCGAGGTCTATAAAGGAGGTACGTGGACTTCAATTGGCCAGGGTCAGGCAATCGGCCACAAACGCATTCATCACTTTGCAGCAGTTACTGCATCTCGTGCAAGACTCAACATTCTCTCCTCGTCTGCGGAGGCACACATTCGGGAGTTTCAGATTTTCAACTCGAAAGAATGACGGCGACGAGACAGCTACAGTGTTCAACTCTTAGCGTATGCCACGGCAATGTCATCCTGAGCGAGCATTGATCGTTGCGGGCACGACTCGAACGCTTGTCATCCTGAGGCGCCGTTCTTTGGCGCCGGAGGACCTATGCAACTTGCCTGCAGCGCTCATGCGGCCGGGGGTTGCATTGGTCCTCCGGTCCGCCAAAAAAGCGCGGGCCTCAGAATGACAAAGCGGGAAAGGTATAGCCCAATTTACAAATCGATGTAGAAGAATCTCGGCTGTAGAGAGCCTACACTCGCTGGACTTCGATGCCATGCTCAAGGAATGGCGCAACTGCTTTGTCGGTAGCGCGAGTATCCGTAATCAGCATCTGGACGTTTGAAATCGGGCAGATGAGTGCCGGATTCACGATCCCGATCTTGCTCGAGTCTGCAACCACGATCGTCTGCTTCGCCTGATGGATCATGGCGCGAAACGTCAGGCTCTCTTCCGGTTCGATGACAGTTATGCCCCGGGCGACATCAATCCCGCACACGCTCACAAAGACCCGATCGATGTAGATATCGCTCAACGAGGCAATCGCTACCTGTCCAACGAGTGAAAACGATCCCGCCCATTGGACAAAGCCTCCAGTCACAAATGTCTTCAGCCCTGGACAATTGCTGAGTTCCATGGCGATGTTGATGGCATTCGTGATGACGCGAATGTTCCGTCGGTTCCGGAGATTACGCGCAACGTGCGTCGTGGTCGTTCCCGCCGTAAAGCCAACCGTTTCGTTTTCAAGAATAAGTTCCGAAGCAACCAGTCCGATTCGTCGCTTCTCGGCCGTCCGATGCTGCTCGCGGTTTTGAAATAGGGAATCGTAGCGGAACGGTTCGTAGAGTAACGGCTCGACCAGGGTTGCGCCACCATGCGTGCGGCGCACCAGGCCCTGGGCCTCAAGCTTCGAAAGGTCCCGCCTGACACTTGCTGCCGACGTGCCGAGAGATTCAATCAGAGCTTCGAGCGACACGTTACCTTTCTGTCGCAGCTCTCTCAGAATTTGATCTGCCCGATTGCGCGCCTTCATCGTGTAGAAACTATCACTTCAGAGCGAGGCGGTATCTGCCGGCCATGAGTCATGCGCCCCGCCTAGTCAAAGGCAAGAGTGTATATCAGCGTCG
>Ga0126379_10003615_pt1 | contig 10045 bp, 10 predicted proteins | sample PanSoiMetPlot_24_FD_92640 | JGI IMG/M metagenome (GOLD analysis project Ga0126379, IMG submission 92640) | Tropical forest soil microbial communities from Panama - MetaG Plot_24 | ecosystem: Environmental > Terrestrial > Soil > Tropical forest > Bulk soil | place: Panama | collected 2016-02-17 | reverse complement strand
GAGCTGGCATCCGAGCTGGCGAGAGAAGCCAGCCAAAACGAAAGCCGGCTCAAAGGCCTCCTCAGCTTCTGCTTCTTGTTGTCAATGGCGGTGATGATGCTGTCGCTTTTCCTCTACGCCGAGGATGTCTATGAGGCGACCGACAGCATGGCGATGGCTCGACTGAGAGAGCTATATCGGCTTGCGGCGGCGATCCTCTGTACTCCGGTCATGGCTTTGTGCGGCGCGCCACTGCTCCGCCGCGCGCTCTTCGCCATTCGCGCCGGGCGGCTCTCGATGGATCTGCTGGTCGTCACCGGCGCATTCGCGGCGTATGGGCTTTCACTGGCCTCTCTCTTGCGAGGGGAATCTCGCGTTTACTTCGACAGCGCGACCTCAGCACTGGTGTTGTCCACGCTGGGGAGCTACCTCGAAGCGAGCGCTCGCGCCAATGCCAGCCAGATGCTGGCCCCGTCCTTGGCTCGGGCTGGCACTGCGGTGCTGGCGCTGGATCAAGACTCTGGTCAGTTTGCCCCCGTTTCCGCCGCCTTGATCGCTCCAGGAGCTCGCCTAAGAATCGGCGTTGAGCAAACGGTGCCCGTCGACGTCGAGCTCGTCGGGGCAGACAGCGAAGTCAATCTGGCGGTGCTTACCGGTGAATCAACTCCCCGAATCCTTCGACCGGGCGACCGAATTCCCGCTGGCGCAGTGCCCGTTTCGGGTTCGATCGAGTGCGTGGCGCTGCGCTCCGCGCGCGAATCCACGCTTGAGCGCTTGGCTGAGCTCGCCCGTCAGCTCCGCGAGCGCAGCAGCCTCGTTCAACGTTGGGCGGATCGCTTTGCCACCGCGCTCGTGCCTGCGGTTTGGGTATTGGCACTCGGTACGTTGCTTTTCTGGTCAGCGCGAGGGTCGCTAGATCGCGGGGTCATCACCGCCCTGGCGGTGGTGCTGGCGGCGTGTCCGTGCACCTATGGCGTGACGGTGCCCTTGACGCTTTGGCTCGCCCTTCGCCGTGCACTCGAAGAAGGTGTTCTCATTCGCAGCGCGTCCACTTTGGAAGAGCTCGCACGGGTCAAGACGGTTGCCTTCGACAAAACCGGGACGCTGACCCACGCGGAGCTGTCGGTCGATCGCGTAGAGACCCTGGACGGCTGTTCGCGAGACGACGCAATCGCCTGGGCCGGATCGATGGAGCAAGGCAGCCCCCATCCGGTGGCACGCGCACTGGTGGAAGTAGCAAAGGGCAAATCAATCCCTTTGCGCGCGCGCCGTTTCGTGCCCGGTGAAGGCGTCTGGGCGCGGCTGGAAAATGGAGACGAGCTTTTCGCCGGCATACCGCGTTGCGGCGAAGCTGCCGGGGGTGGTCCCGCCCGAGTACTCCTTTCTCGAAATGGAAAGCCCATCGCGCGCTTTTTCCTGCGAGAGAAACTTCGCGCCGAAGCCCAAGCGGCAATCGCCCAGTTGGCGGCTCAAAGAGTAAGGGCATTGATGCTGACCGGCGATCGCCAGTCAAGAGCTGCCGACGTCGCGGGCGCGCTGGGTTTGCCAACCATAGCCGGTCTCACTGCGGAAGAGAAAGTGGCGCACCTTGAATCACTCGGCAGTGACGTTGCAATGGTCGGGGACGGATTGAACGATGCTCCCGCCCTGGCGAAGCTGGCACCGAGCTTTGCCATGGGTGAGGGTTCTGAGCTCGCTCGTGGAATGTCCCGAGTCACCTTGCTTCGATCCGACCTCCGATTGGTTCCGTGGACACTCCAGCTTGCCCGGCGAACGCGTCGCGTTGCCCGCCGGAGCCTCGTGGCATCGACAATCTACAACCTCATCTTCCTCGCGCTGGCAGCGACCGGAGCATTTCGTCCTGTATGGGCCGGCTTGTCGATGCTCACTTCTTCGCTGTTGACGCTGGCCATCGCCCAAAGGGCGACAAGATTGGACGGCGTGGCAAAAACCGCGGGGTCGCCATGACGGGGACATTTGTCGCCGCGGCCGCCCTCGGATTCGCGGGAAGTCTCCATTGCGCGGGTATGTGCGGGCCTCTGGTCCTCGCCGGCGGTATGCAAGGAGGCGGTGCTTCAGCGCGCGCGCTCGGCAATTATTTAATGGGCCGCCTCTGCTCCTATGCGTTGGTTGGAGCAATGATGGGGCAGATTGGCGCGCAGGCCTCGCATCGCACTTCGGTGGAACCATTTCAAACCGGGGTAACCGCTTTGGTCGCTGCGTTTGCCCTCTGGAAAGGGTTTCGCCTGCTGATCGTCAGGCGCGGCCGGCCCACCCGAACGCTACTCACCTCGCAACCTCGCTCACTCCTGGTTTGGATAGTCCGCTGGCTTCCTCGGAGAGGGCTGGGGTTGGGGCTTGCCACGGGCTTTCTTCCTTGCGGCTTGTTGGTCCCTGCCTGGCTTCTTGCCGCGTCGTCCAGTTCGGCAACAGCAGGGGCATTAACCATGGCTGCTTTCTTTGCTGCGAGCGCACCTGCACTGGTCATGCCCCTGGCGCTCGTCCGCCTTGCCCAGAGGTATCACTTCAGGTTTCCTGGTTGGGCACAGAGTGCCGGATGGATGGTGCTTGCCGTCTGGCTAGCAGTTCGCCCACTGCTTGCGGCGTCACATCATCATTGACATTGGGGTGACGACTCGGCGTTCCAAATGCCGTCCAGTGTGGCGCAAGAAATGCGCTGCTGCCGCGGCTGGTGCAAAGTCTGCAGCGCTTACGGAGCAGATGAGCTAGCATTCCAGCCTGCAACGTTCTAGGGAGCTAAAATCGAAGGAGTTAAGCAAATGGAATTGTTCGTCGAGTATGCCGCCTTCATCGGCGGTGCCGCACTGGTGTTGGGTTTTATTGGTTATGCAGCTCGGCCGCAAGCTGATGAGGACTAACCGGTATTCTGAGCGATTGAAATTACGTCGTCGCGCAAAAGCTCGGGGTTGAGCAACTCGCGCTCTTCCTTGCACATGTCTTCCCGAATGTCTCTCGCCAGGCTGCGCACGGCGTTAACCAGCGTTGCCGTGTCGCTGCGCCACTCCCGGTCAACAAGTTGGGTCAGTATCGCTCGTTGACGCCCATGCTCTTCCTTCATGCGCTCCCCCCTCAGGTCGCCCCAAGCATCGGCGTCACAAATCGCCGGGTAGAGAAGCGAGTCCTCCAGCGCCATGTGAGCGTCGAGCAAAGCGTGCAGCTCTACCACCTTCACCCGGAGCTGCGCTCCACCATGGGCGTCGCCGTCTAGAGCGCGCCCGGCGACGGATTCCAGCTCCGCCAGCATGGCGCGGATTTGCACGTGCTCATCGAGCACGCGCGCGCGGACTTCACTCGGCTTGATTTTGAGCTCTTCCATTCCAGTTACCTCGCGATCGGCAAGCCGTTTGTGAGCATCTCGCGTGCCAAGTGCGAAACAGGCCCTGCGGCACAACACTTGCTGTAGGGAGCCGATCATGAAGATCAGCAGTTACATGACGCGTTCCCCGCACACCGTCGCGATCGACCGCACCTTGTCTGAGGCACATTCGCTGATGCGGCAATTCCGGATCCGTCATCTGCCCGTGCTGGAAGGAGGCAAGCTGGTCGGGATCGTGTCGGAGAGGGATCTGCACCTGCTGGAAACGCTGAGAGACGTCAATCCAGCGGAGGTAAGCGTCGAGGAGGCGATGTCACAGGAGGTCTTTGTCACCGAGCCGGGATCTTCCTTGGCTCGTGTCGCTCGGGTCATGGCCAGCCGCAAGTTGGGTTCTGCGGTTGTGGTGCACCACGGACAAGTGCTGGGCATCTTTAGCACCGTTGATGCGCTTCGAGCGCTGTCCGAGATCGCCGCGGAAATGCAGCAACGGCCACTCACTAAGGGTCGCGAGACGCGAGCCCGAGTGTAGCTAACGCTCCACTGACCAGGCCAGCTCCGCCCAACCGCACGAAGCGATTGCGCCGGACGGATCCTAGGCGCATCAATTGCGCGCCGCGGCGAAGCCAAGAACTCGCATTAGAAATCTTCCATGACACGGGATAACTACGAAGCGATCGCAGAGCTCACGAAGAGCTTGTTTCCGGAAGACCGCCTGACCTCCATCGAGCCGCTGAGCCCTGATACGTCGCGCAGCAAGGTCGAGAAGAAGGGCGGCTACAGTCTTCCTCTCAAAATTACATTGCAGGCACCCGATGGCTCGCAGCGCTGGCTGGTATTTCGCACCGCGACGGCGAACGAGTTCGGCCACGACCGCCGTTCCGATCGCGCCCAAGCCATGCTGCTCGCCTACGACACCTTTGGCCAGATACCCGAGCATGTTCAAGCGCTGGATGTCGGGGCCATCATGGCGGACGGACGACTTCGCTCATTGCGCGACTCAGGAGAATTCTACCTGTTGACCACTTTCGCCGAGGGAGTGCTGTACTCGGAAGATCTCCGCCAAATCGCTCGGCGGGGACGAAGCGATCCCCTCGACACCCAGCGCTGCGAAGCTCTCAGCCGTTATCTGGTAACACTGCACTCGACTCCCTTGTCAGAGGCACACTCGTACCGCCGGGCTATTCGCGATCTTCTTGGCCATGGGGAAGGAATCTTCGGGATAGTGGATAGCTATCCCGACGATGTTCCCGCGGCGCCGATCGCTCGGCTGAATCAAATCGAGCAGAGGTGTTTGGAGTGGAGGTGGCAACTGCGTGCCCGGCAAGATCGGCTGCGAAGAACGCATGGCGATTTTCATCCTTTCAACATCGTGTTCCGAGAAGGCACGCGATTCACCCCGCTCGATGCGAGCCGTGGTTGTCGAGGGGATCCAGCGGATGACGTGACTGCACTCGCGATCAATTACGTGTTTTTCGCTCTGGACGTGCCAGGCGCGTGGCAACGCGGCCTGGCGGGTCTGTGGCACAAGTTCTGGAGCTCGTATGTGGAGAGCTCGGGCGACTCGGAGATACTGCAAGTCGCAGCGCCGTTCCTGGCCTGGCGCGGTTTGGTGGTGGCCAATCCGCGCTTCTACCCTGGGTTGTCGGAAGCAGGCCGCGATTCATTGCTTAGCTTGGTAGAGCGAGCGCTTGGCGCTACGGCGTTCGATCCCTCGTTTGCCGAGGACATCTTCCGATGAAACCACAAGCGGTGGTGTGGATCACCGGCCTACCCTCCTCTGGAAAGACGAGCTTGGGGGAGCGTCTTCGATCTCGTCTCATCGAGATGGGCAAACCCTGCGCATTGCTTGATGGGGATGATGTTCGCGACTCGTTGGTTCCTCGCCCCGGTTACTCACCCCTGGAACGAGACGGTTTCTACGAAACGCTGGCGCGGCTTGCGGCCCTTCTAGCGCGACAGGGGATCGTCGTCATCGTCGCCGCCACCTCCCATCGAGCTATCTACCGAGATCGAGCTCGCCAGCTCGCACCTCGCTTCATCGAAGTCCACGTACAAACCTCTCTGCAGGAATGCGTGGAGCGGGATGCCAAGGGACTGTATGCGCGCGCCTACGGTGGGACGGCTCCAGAACTGCCAGGTGTCGCCGAGCAGTACGAAGCTCCGCTCAATCCAGAAATCGTCGCCGCTGGCGGTTTCGACGACACTGCTGTCGAACGCGTGCTGGCCGCCCTCGCCTGAACGGCTTTGCTCAGTGAGGTTCCACCGTAAAGTGGTAAGCACCACTTGCTGCGCGCGATGATGCGTCTGTGTTTGGCGCGTCTGCCAATTGATAAACCATGTTGTCAGCTTCCCACTGGTACACTTGGCCGTTCAAACGAACGCGGCCGTCGGCGATCGCGTTCGTCGCCTCGAGAAGCGACATTTTGGACATGTCTCTCACCAACGCTTCAAAGCGCGCTTGTCGCTCGACATCGATGAAGCGTGCTCGCCGTCGCGCGGCGTAGGCCAGGTGATACCAAGAAGGCCTAAACGCAACCCCGCGCAATCCGCGGCGCTGCGCCACAATGGCGAATAGCTCACTGATTTCCCGCGCCAGCCCAAGTCCGGGAACATCCTGCCCCGGTAGCCGGGGCCGCTGCGGGGTGAATTGCGCGCGTGGATCCCGAAGCGCCAGCCAATTGACAAACAAGTACTGCTCGCCACTAATCGGCTGCCTGCTCACAAATGCCTCGATCAGCAGGTATTCCTTCCCGACAGACTCTCCATAGACTCTGAAGCGGTCCTCCTCGCCTATCACCTCGAGCTCCACGCGGAAATGCCGGTATCCGAGCCGCTCGAGGTGGGCCGCCAGGCCATAATGAAACAGCGCGTACTGGAGCGCTTCTTTCGAGTAGCCGAGCAGCGTTGAAGTCTCCGGCATTCGTTTGGCGACAACATCGTCGAGCTGTCGCTGGTTGAGGAAGGGCTCATTCCGGCGCTCTCCCAAATTCGTGCTTGCCGCGATATCGAGAAAGTGGCTGGTGAGCGGATCGTAGTCCGACGGAATGCGCCGATTCACTCTTCCGGCGAGTACCAAGCCGGTTCCGACCAGGGCTCGCCAAGCGTCTGGCTGATATCCGCCGCCCGGCGTCCAAACGCTCGCGGTGCCAACACCCAGTGCCCGAAGTACGCGCCCGTCGCGCTCTCGGACCCCATCCAACGATAGGCGAAGCAAACCGAAGCGATCGCCGGCCAACACGTCGCCGCCCGCATTGACGAATGCCAGCTCGGGCCTTGGCATCCTCGCCAAAAGCCCATCCAGCGCGCGCAGGTACTCGGAATCGGCGCAACCCTCAGGAAGGACCATCTCGTCCACACGCTGCAATTGGCCCCAATTCGAGCCCGAGAGCGAGCCGATCCAGACGTTGTCGAAGGGTCGCAGGCATTCTGCCGTTCCATCCGGAGGATGAGCATCGAGATCCAAAACAACAATGCGTCCGGTGAAACCCTCCCGCCTAAGCACCGCCACCGCAACGGCGACGTCATTCAGAGCGCAAAGACCGCCGCCCCGTCCCCGACCGGCGTGGTGAAATCCGCCGAGGGTGTTCAACACCGGTGCGCCTTTGGCCAGCGCGAGCCGGGCACCTTCGACCGTTCCGCCGCAAGCGAGGCGAACTGCCAAAAGCAGCTCGTCCGGGGCAATTTCGGACGGCTCAGCGGCAAAGATCCGCGCGAGGACTTCGGGCCGTGAGAGGCTATCGAGGTACTCAGCGGTGTGCACCAGGGCCAGCTGGGCGTACGACACGGGTTCAGGCGTGAGCAACCCCTCCGGCAAGAGCGCTCCGAAGTGGCGCAGCGACCAGACCGCGAGCTCTGCCCTGCGCGGCTCGATGCTCAGCGTCAGCTCGAGCCCGGAAAGCGGCAGGCGATAGCTTGAATGATGGAAAACGACAAGCTCACGCCGGCCGATGAGCCGGTCTGCTCCGGCTCGCAGAGCGCGCAGTAATCGCTTACCAAGGCGAGCCTTTGCCGGCGACCGAAGCTCAAGAGGCAGCTTTGAGTGAGTCATTGCTAGCTATGCCAGCAAGCGGCATTCCAGGTCAGGAGCATTATCGGCCCCCAAGCTCGCATCTTGTCACATCGAATGAACAGCAAAATGGGCAGGAGCGCGTTACTCGGAGAATAGCCATGCCGAGGCGCAACAACCTCCAGATAGCCGAAATGCTCGAGCAGGTCGCGGAGTTGCTTGAAATCAAACAGACGGACGCCTTTCGGGTTGCTGCGTATCGTCGGGCGGCACACGCTGTTTCTGCGGCACGGCAACCGCTTTGGCAGGTTTTCGTGACACAGGGAATCGAAGGTCTGCGCCGTATTCCCGGGGTCGGCCCGACCATTGGTTCGGCGATTCAGCGGTACTTGGAGCTGGGAAGCGTCCCCATGCTCGAGCGACTTAAATCTGAGTCGCCACCCCAGCATTTGTTTACGGTTGTTCCCGGGATTGGGGCCGAGCTGGCGAAGCGGATCGCCGAGGAACTGCAGATCCGCACGCTGGAGGACCTGGAGATTGCCGCGCACGACGGCCGCTTGGCAGCTTTGCCCGGGTTCGGAGCTCGCCGCACGAAGCTCGTTCGCGATGCCCTGGCGGGCATCTTGGGGCGCTCGTTCCCCCGCGTGCATGCCTCCCCGGCGCTCCTTGGCGCGGATGCTCCACCCGTAGAGTTGATCCTCGCGATAGATGCTGAGTATCGCCGCCGCGCAATGGCAGGCGAGCTCAAGAGAATTGCCCCGCGACGTTTCAATCCAGAAGGAAAGGCCTGGCTCCCGCTTCTTCAGACCAGACATCAGGGGTGGTCCCTTACCGCGTTGTTCTCCAACACCGCCCGAGCTCATGAGCTCGGCAAGACCGGTGACTGGGTCGTGATCTTCTACGAGCGCGGGCAGCAGGTAGGCCAGTGCACCGTGGTGACCGAACGGCGCGGCCTGATGACGGGCAAACGCGTCGTTCGGGGAAGAGAGGCCGAATGCCGCTCGCTCTACTTCTTGCGGCCTGCCTCTTCACAACCGGCTTGGGACGACTTGCCTCCGGGCGGCGCCGGGCCGCTTGCCGCCGCTGGCTGATGGTTTGAACGCATTTCCAGCGAAGGCGTGGCGGCAACGCTGGGCTGGGCACGGAAGTTGAACGGAATGATGCCGTGCCCTGCATCATTGTCATTGGAGCATCGGCAGGCGGTGTGTGGCCTTTGATCGAGCTCGTTAGTGCGCTGCCGGCGGATTTAGATGCCGCCATTTTTATTGTCCAGCACTTCCCCACTGGGACGCGCAGCGCGCTGTGCGACATCCTCAACCGGAACGGTGCGCTTCGTTCCGCGCCTCCCTTCGATGGACAGGAAATCCTATCGCGCAGGATTTACGTGGCGCCTCCGAATGACCATCACATGGTGATCGGTCACAGTCGGGTGCGGCTCGTTGCTTCCGAAAAAGAACATTCATTCCGGCCAGCCATAGATTCACTATTCCGCTCGGCAGCCGCCGCGTATGGGTCAAACGCGATTGGTATCCTGCTCAGCGGGTTAGAGGGAGATGGCGTAGCTGGTCTTCAGAGCATCCAGGCCGCAGGAGGGATTAGCATCGTTCAGGATCCGCGCGAAGCACGATTCCCCGGGTTGCCGATGGCTGCGCGCACCGCCATGAAAGTCGATTATTGCCTTCCAATCAAAGCGATCGCTGCGCTTTTGCTATTCTTGGCTGTCCAGCAGCGTGGCGAAAGGGAAGTACTTCAGGGAGCAGCGGGTCACTTCGCGCTGCAATCGCCCTGAAGCTCTTCTATCGGGGGTATGTCGAAGGTCGCCTTAGTTTATCGACGCGGCGGACTGGCTTCCACTTGGGCCCGCAGCGCAGACTGTTCGCGCTACGCAGAGCTTGCGCGGCTATCTAATCAGCGAGGCGAAGTGGGCAGGTTGAGGGGCGGTCGCTTTCTCGGTTTCTCATCCGCAACCACGGCATAGATGAACAGGAAGATCACGGCGCCAACAACAGAGGTTACCAATGCCGTAAGGCTATATTTGGTCGGGACGGATTCTTCGACAAATACAAAGCCGCCAACCACTGCCCCAATCGCCCCGCAGATCAGGGTTCCTAGAAGCTTGAGACGGTGGCCGGACGCTAGGAGCGCCCAGATTGCGCCGATCGCCAAGCCAACGATGACCCAACTGACGATGTCTACCGTTAGCATGGCTGCTTTCTTCCTCCTTTCATAGAAGTGATGGGCATCGGGCGTGCCACCTAAACGACGCCGAAGCGATCGCGCTGGGGCTCACACACCCTCTAAAGCAGATCCTTAGAAGCGCCCGCGCCGATCGTCGTTGAGGGGCCGCCAGCTCTGAAGCAACAACATGTAATTGGCGCGCTCGTAAGCGCTCGGATCCGGACAGCTCTTGAGGTTCAGCGTCCCGCGAAGCTCTTCGATGGACGTGTACTCGTGCTCCTCCATCCAAGTGGTGAACTCTTGGATCACTTTCGCCAGATAACTCGGCCCCGCGGTCAAAAGGGCGGATACCATCTGAACCGCGTGAGCACCGGTCATAATCGCGCGGGCGGCATCGGCCGCGGTGTGAACACCGCCACTCACTGCCAGCGAGCCGCTGAATTGCGGGGACAGAATCCCCAACCAACGCAGTCGCAAGGGAAGCTCGGTGCTCTGCGAAAGGCGCAGCGACCGGCGGACCTCCAGGGCGTCGACGTCGATTTCCG
>Ga0126379_10003613_pt1 | contig 10047 bp, 15 predicted proteins | sample PanSoiMetPlot_24_FD_92640 | JGI IMG/M metagenome (GOLD analysis project Ga0126379, IMG submission 92640) | Tropical forest soil microbial communities from Panama - MetaG Plot_24 | ecosystem: Environmental > Terrestrial > Soil > Tropical forest > Bulk soil | place: Panama | collected 2016-02-17 | reverse complement strand
CAGGTGGAAAAGCAGGTGGAGGCCCTCCTGCGTGACGACGGCCAAGTCGTCTCCGACCTTGACTGCCTCCACCTCGATCCAATTGCCGCGCCGTTTGATGCGCACTGTCTGGGGTCTGGCCGCCGGCCTACCCGAGCTGAAGTCGCTCTTCGGGTTCGCCGTCCATGCGTAGAGGCCCGGCACTTCCTTGATCCGGTCCTCGAAGGCGTCGAAGTTTTTGACGTTGAGGCTGGGCCCCAGCTCCTGAACGAGCGCCACCGAAACTCTGGCCGCCTCCTCGACGGTTTTGTAAACCCGGAAGGTTCGCTGCGAGGGTCGGTGATCGACGTAGTAACGGTGAGCAACGGGGTCGTAGTGAAGGCCCATGTACGGGCCAACAGCTACGCCCTCGACCACCTTCTCTTTGCCCTTGGCGGTCTTGATCGAGTACTCGACGCCGCGCTCCCAATCGACGTCAGAGGCGCTGAAGTTCTTTCGGAAACGCCTCATGGCATGTCCTTCAGGTCACCGTAAATCTTGTCCCACGCAGCTTTGCGCTCGCTGGCGTTCATGACGTACCTGCTTCGGCCGCGACGGCGGTTCGCCGCCATCTCCTCGCCCTCCTTGATGGTGTCCTGAATCTCGTCGAGCACCTTCTTCGGAAGCGTGTCGAGCAGGGGCTTCATCTCTTCCCTCGTCACGCCTCGCTTTTGGAGCTTGCTCACCACGTGCGAAGCAATGAGCGGCGTGCAGTGCTTCAGGTTGAGCCCGAGCAGCGCGGGTGTCTGAATCTCGACATCGCCCGGCGGATCGTGATCGGTGTAGTCCATAAGCACGACCTCCTGAGCTTTGAAAACGGCGGCCGGCATGTACTGGATAGTGAGGTCTTCTCGACTGCCGGCCGTGTAGTAGATGCGGCCCGCCCGCGTGCTCGTCACTTCCTGACACTCGTCATCGCCCGTGTAGTCGCACTCCTCGGGGATCTCGTATTCCGTGTCGCGCTCCTCGGTCGAATCCGACTCGACCTCCGCTTCCTTCGCAGTGCCCAGCTCGACGGCGGCCGTCCAGAAAGTGGCCGCGAAGCCACTGCGACCTGAGCTTCCTCCACCCTCGGGCGAGCAGATGCCTCGCACGTACTTACTGCCCTTGTTGTAAGCGAGATATGAGAGGGCTCCGTAGAGCAGGAACCCGTAGGCGCCGCCTTTCACCCTCACGCCACCAGGACTGTGAGAGCGGCGATACTCGCCCGGGTTTCCGTCCTCGGCGTCGTCGATCTCCTCGTCCGGAATCTCGTACTGCTCGCTGCCATCCAGGTAGGCGTTACCAACCTCGGAGCCGCCGACGTCTTCCGGACGGTAGAGGTACACCGAGCCACTGTTGAACACCGCGCTCACGAGCGTGTGGTCTTTGGGATTGATGAGCACGAGCTGCACCTTCCCGACATCACGCTTGGGAGGCGGCGGGGGTTCGAGTTCCTTACCGCCGCGCTTCGCACGTTGCTTGGCGTAGACCTCGAACTCGGGGTAGCTGGTGACGTTGCCGAGCCAGTCTTGGAGGTATGGAACCGAGCGAACGCCCTGCTCGACCTGCGTGCCTTCTTTGCTCGACAGGTACTTCGCGGGGATCTTCGTGGCGAGCGTCGTGGCTACGATCGTCGCGGTTCCTCGGTCGTAGTAGGTGCCGGCGCGGAACCCCGTGGGGATGTGGTCGACGTTGAAGTTGCCGTTGTCCAGCCTGCGTACCGCCAGATACTTCCCGATGGCTGTCCCCTCGACATCGAGTCGATCGCCGCCGCCCATGCGAATTTGGTAGCGAATGGTGCCTTGATTTCTGCGGTATCCCATGGCTTTAGCCGTCGATTCTGCCCTAGGTGCCTTTTCGGGTACACTGCTTCCATGCTCTCGACCGGAATCCCTGTTCTTGACGCCATTTTCGCGGCCATCGGCATGGGCGTCACCGCCACCTCGGCCGTTGCAACGCTCACGCCTCGTGGCAGCAAGGTGAACTCTCTCGTCAAGAAAGCGGGCTTCGACGTCAAGAACGTGGTGACGCCAGATCCAACGGCGGACGACTGCAACGTCACTATCATCGTCAAGTGCAAGAAGTGTCCGCCGTGCCCGCCACCTGATTGCAGCCAGTGTCCGAACGACTGCAGCAAGTGCGACCCCGACTGCACCAAGTGCCCTGACAAGTGCGACTGCAACAAGCACTGCATGAGCGACTGCGTTCAGGCATGTAACGACCTCTGCAAAGACCTGGTCGGTCCCGAGAAAGCTGCGTGCATCAAGGCCTGTAAGGACCAGTGCAAGATCACCTGCAAGGACAAGTGCGGCGACTGCGGCTGCGACGACAATTCTGATGAGGCCAGCCGAGCGCTTCTCGACAACGTCATGAAGATGACGCCTCCGCCGCCACCCAAGAAAAAGCCGTGACGCCGTCTCGATTCAGGGCCGCGTCCCGAGCTTGGTTCCTGCGCTGCGCGGCGTGCGCCGGCAAAATGCGGGTCACCACGTGGCCCGCAAACCAGCCTTTCATCGCTTGCCGCGACCCCGGCTGCTTTCCGTGACCGTGGGCGTGGTAGCCTCCTGCTTCAACGCCGAATCCGGCTAAACAGCATTTTTGGAGGCATCACGTGAGTCACAAACCGATCGAGAGGCAACTTTGGGATAAGGCATCGCTCGCGGCGAAGGACGTGCCCGAGGAGCACCACACTTGGGACAAGCCGGACGCGCCAGCACCGGCAGCGGCAGCGGCAGCGGCAGCGCCTGAGCCCGCACCTGCAGCTCCGACTCCGGCGCCAGCTCCGGCTGTGGCAGCTCCAGTCGCGCCCCCAGCACCGGCTCCAGCACCCGCTGCGAAGCCTTGGCCAGTCTTGCAGCCGCCAGTGAATGCGCCTCCGCAGAACAAGCCGCTCTGGGAACAGCAAGCAAAGCCGGCGGCAGCTCCGGCTCCTGTCGCCGCGCCCGCCGCGCCCGCCGCGCCTGCGAAACCGCCAGAGGTCATCACGAAGCCGCTGACTCCGGCCCCTGCTCCTGCGAAGCCGGCCGAGCCCGCGCAGGTTTGGCACTCTGCTCCTGCGAAGCCGCCGCCGGCCGATGCAGTGGCGTGGGGCAAGCCCACGGCTCCTGTAACGCCAGCGACTTCGACTTCTTCGAAGTTCACGAAGCCCGCTGGGATTGCCGATGCGAAGGCAGCCGCAGCTGCAGCAACGGTTCCGGCAAAGCCTCCTGCAACGAACGCAACCGCTTGGTCACCCAAGCCACAACCGCAACCTGCTGTGAAGCCTCCGGCCAAGCCGGCCAATGCTCCGGCGCTTCCACCGAACGTGAAGCTTTTGAGCAGCACGTCCGCTCTGATTGCGCTGCCCGGCGGAGGCCAGCGACTCATTCGAGTGTACTCCCGAGAAGGCCTGTCAGCTCGCCTACTCAAGGGGTGAAAACCCCTACAAGAGCCGCAAGTTTGTCTCTGAAGAATACCTCTTCCACACGTTGAGAACTTCAGGAATAATTGGCGGCCATGTAGCGCGGGTGGCACGACGCCAACCGCAATGAGATGATGTAACAAGTCAATCAGAACGATTGGCGTCAACCAAAACAGGAACGTTCCAAATGTCCAAAGAATCACCCTGCGTAGTCATCAACTGTGGCGAAGAGAAGCACGAGCACGACGAGGGCGTGTGCGAAGCGGCTGAAGTCCGCAGCGCATTCGTCGGCGGCGTGGACATCGGCTTCCTTTCGCCGGTCGCCACCGAGATCCCCACCGAGCTGCTCATCAACCCGGCTGGCTCGGGCAAGAACCTCGTGGTGTATCTCCGTCAGGTTTCGAGCCTCGGCTCGGCCGACGAGACCACGCTCTTCAAGTTCTACTTCGACCCCACCGTGACGAACAACGGCACGGCGGCCTCGATCGTGAACCTGAGCACGACGGCTGCGGCTCTGGCCGAGGTCCCCGTGGCGCAGCTCTTCTCGTCGCCCGTGATTACGGCGCCGGGCAAGCTGATCGACCTCATCAACAGCGTCGCCAGCGACGACATGGACGCGATGCTCGTCATCGCCCCCGGCCACTCGCTGCTCGTGACCGAGCGCACGAACGCGGAGAACGTCCGCGCTCAGGCGACGATCTACTGGCGCGAGTGCCGCGAAGAGCGCATGCACAGCAAGTAATCCTTGCTGGCCCTCCGGCCCTGGAAAACGCTCACCCCTCGGGGTGGGCGTTTTTCATTTCGCGCCCTTCACCAGCAGCTCGCTCACAGTGGTGAGGTCTTCGGTCGAGAGCTTTTCCCACTCCTCGTACGAGGTCCGCGAGATGGCGGCGAGCAGGCGCGAGCGCCGAAAGAACTCGCGGTGCTTCTCCGTGTAGGGCTCGACGTGGGCGAAGTGATAACCGTGCTCACGTGGCCGCCGGTAGCCATCCTTGGTCCACTTCGAGCCGTCCGTGCACTCGCAGTATTCCTTCAAGACCTTGCGAACCACGACCACGCTCGTGGGCTCGCCTCGGTAGAACACGGTGAGCTTCTGGTCGACCGTGAATTCGAGAACCCTCACTGGACGCTCACGGTGCTGAGAATCTCGGTGACCTGAGCGAGCTGCTCGTCGGTGAGCTTCGCCCACGTGTCAGGGCCCGTGTAGCGAATGCGCTCCAGGCGCGTTTTGCGCATGAGCTGGGCCTCGACCTCGGGCGTGATCGGCTTCAGGTTGAGCCAGCCGTAGCTGCGGCGAGCGCTGGCACGCAGCGTCCCTTGGTAGTTCCACTTCTCGCCGCCGTCCGTCTCGAAGTACTGCTTGAGCACGCGCAAAACAGTGACGATGCGCTTCGGCGTCGAGTAGTCGTAGACGGCCAGCCGGTCGCCCACCTGCACCTGAAGGTTGGCCATCAGTTGCTCGCCTCCTGAATGCCGGCGACGTGCGCGGCCTTGAACTTCACCGTGTCGCCCCAGCTCGCGCCGCGACTGATGGGCTGGTTGCGCAGCTCTCCCTCGTAGCCGCCCGTTTCCAAGCGTTTGGTCACGACGACCCACATGCGCTCGGTCTGATGCCGAAACGCGAAGTGGAGCTTCACCATGTCGCCTGGCTGCAGGCCCTCACGCTCCTCGGCCGGCGGGACGTAGAAGGTCTTCGGATTCTCCTTCGCCTTCTCCTCGGCGTCCACGAGCGTGTACTGAATGCGCTTCTTCTCTTCGCTCATCTTCCTACCTCCCAGTCTTCAATCAATTCGCGAACGATTTCGAAGGCCACGCGGCCCTCTGCTTCAGCGTTGGGCTCCGTCGAGTCCCAGGAAAACGGCTCCTCTTGCCTGTCGTCGATCCCGACGAACACGAACGCGTCCATGCGCTCGTCGATGCGCTCGGAGATGTAGTCCGCCAGGTCTTCGATCTGCTCGATGGTGTAGCCGGGAAACATTCCAAGAATCACTCGACGCATCGTGTCCTCCGTACGGGAAGGGCTCGGGTTTTCTCCCCTAGCCGGCCTCGCATTGTTACAGAGGGGTACCGGTCAGCCCAGCGCGGCCCGAGCTGCCTTGAGTGCCTTCAAACGCTCCGCTGTGCGGTGGCGTGCGGCCATGTAGACCGGGTAGTCCCACGGATGAATCTTCATCTTGTGGGCCTTGGCGCGCGCCTTGTAGAGGTCACTGCGCGCGGCGCGGTACAGGCGCTCGATGTCGACTACGGCCTGCTCCTTGGCCCTCCGCCGGCCCCACAGCGCCTTGAAGCGCTCTGTGGTCGTCGCGACGCGGGAGGCGTGCTGAGAGTCATCCTCGCCCGCTTTTCGCCACACGCGCCACTCGCAGCCCGCAGGGGTCATGCCAATGTAGGTGAACTGCTCCATAACCGTCGTACGGCGCGGGTTGGCGAATCTTCCCTAGCACGCGTTCTCGTGCCGAATGTACGGCATCACCCACTGCAAGTACGGGTCGCTCTCCACCTCGAAGTAGAGGCGCTCGACGGCGTCCTCGTAGCTGTCGTGCGGATGCTGCGTGACGCTGGTGATGTCGAACAAGTACCAGCGCTTCATGTCGTGCGTGAGCGAACCTGCGCCCTCGCCGTAGTACCACGCGTGCGAAAGCACGCCGGTCTGCTTGTCGAGGAATCCGATCAGGTACACGGCTTTCATGGCGCTTCAGGTTAGCTCAAAACGAACAAGAGGGGCGCTCGCTTTGCAGCCAGGCCCCTCCTAAGACTCGTAATCTAGCGAGCTTACTTACAGTAGCTCACGCCATCACTGCACGGATTCGGATAGCCGAGGGCAGGACAAGAAATGCCCGTGGTCGTAAACGTCCCCGTGCAGTCCGCTTGCCAAGCGTACGCACAGTGATCTGGATAGGTGCAGAGACCCAATACCATCGGAGGTGCTGGTTTGCAGCGATACTTGTCTCCGTCTGAAGCAGACGACCAATCACACGTATCGGTGTAGCCACCGTCTTTGCAGCTGGATTCACTGAACGCAGCGTGCACCTTCACGCCCTGTTGAACCGTACCGTCCGTACTCTCGCAGTCACCCTGTGCAACCCCGTCCTGGCAGAACGGGTCGAGGGCGCCAGCGTCGTCGGAGAACGTGCAAGCTCCTGTCGGGTCTGCAGCGGCGCTGCAGCCAACGAGTGAGAGGGCGATAAGAGCGAAAAATACGTAAGACTTCATGTGATACCTTTATGAGATTTGGTTGAGGGCCTGCTCGACGAGGGCGAGCTTCTCCTCGGGAGAAAGGCCCTTCATCGCGTCGTTCTTCGGGTCGAAGACCGCCTGCAACTTACGCCGCAGATCGAGAAAGCTCCCCAGCCTTTTGTTCAGAAGCAGGATGAGCTTCCAGCGCGTCTCGGCGACGGCTTCGATGGTGGGGAGAATCATTGGAGCGCCTGGCAGGATTTGAACCTGCGACCCGCGGATTGACGTTAGTTAACCTTTCAACTTCGGCTCGTCGGTATCCCCCCGAGCAAGAGGCGCTGAAAGATGGGAATGTCCGCTGCTCTACCAACTGAGCTACAGGCGCTTAGAGAACGCGGCAGGACTCGAACCTGCGACCACCCGATTACTAGTCGATAACGGTCATCCATCGGCCCGACCTGCGGGCAAGAGGCGCACAACTGTGTTTTGGTGCTCTATCCAACTGAGCTACGCGTTCGAAAAAATTGAGTAGGCGAACAAGGAGCGATCAAGGGGGTTTTTATCGGTAATTGTGATTGTTAACCCTTGACCAGCGGCTCACCTACTCGGTGAATTAAGGTGCGAACAAGGAGATGAACCAGGTTGAAACACCCAACGTTAACCCTGGCTCGGACGGCTCGCACCGTGAATGTTAGAGGCCCACAAGCAAGTGGATGGGCGACGGTAATTTATGCCGATAACCGTCGCCCTTCGGCTCGTGTTCCTACAGGTTAGTGTGCGCCTCCTCGCGCGAAATCCGCAAGCAGATTCGGCGCGGCGCTGTCGAATCCGACGAAGTCCATCATGCCGGCATCAGACTTGTCGGCGATAGAGAACTCCGTCGCCGAGAAAGCGATCACAGCGAGCTTCGCGTTGATGCTCGACTGGTGACGATACTGCACGAGAGCTTGGTGCGGGTGAATGCGACCGTGGTACGTCTCGTTGTCCGTGTAGACGTGGAAGACGTCGACCTTGAGCTTGTTCGCCTGCGCGTACTGCATCGGGAGCGAGCAGTCCGTGCTGCCGAACGGCAAGTGCGACATGGTTTTGATGACGTCGTCGAGACGCTGCTTGGGCGTGATGGGCAGCTTCACGAAGTCGTGACCGAAGCCCATGATCTCCCAGTTCTCCTCGACGCGCGCCGTCACCATGGCCATCACGGCCGCAGCGTCGCGCGGCGTGAGACCCGGAGAACCGCCCACCTCTCCCCCGCCCATCGAGCCCGACACGTCAATGCCGAGCAGGATGTTCTTGCCCGAGGGCTCGACGGTCTCGAAGGCGTCGTAGAACGCGCTGTCGAGGGCATCGATGACCTTCGCGGCCGGAGTCCAGGTGAGCTTGCCCTTGTCGCCATGCCCCTGCTTGTAGACGCGGAGCGCCGACAGCAGCTGGATGGGATGGACACGCGCCTTGCGGAGCTGCTCCTTGTCGGCGAGCCGCTTGCACACGAGCTTCGACGCCTCGGACATGCCCTTCAGCAGACCAACCTCGGACATCTTGCCCAGGTTGCGGATCATGGCCGTCATCGGCATCTTGTCGAGGAGCGCCTCCCACACCTTCGCATCTTGCTTGTGCGCGGTGTTGATCATCTCGTGAGTGAAGCCAAAGAGCTTGATCAGCTCGATGGTCTCGCTCGGCGAGCACGTCTTCAGAAACTCGAAGCCTTCGAGGTACGGCGGCAGTTCGCCGACGCCCGCGTACTTGCGACCGCTCTTCTTCAGCTCGCGTTCGCCGAGGCCCTCATTGCCGGCGGTGATCCACCGGTAGATGGCCGCGCGATCGTCGCGCTGCGCAGGGTGCGACAGCCGCAGAAGGTCGCGGTGCGACCAGCCGTTACGCTGGCCGTACTTGCAGACCTGGTAGCAGAGCTGCTCCGGCGTCTTGGCATCGTACCAATTCGCGACGGCGCGCCGCAGGGCGCGACCCCAGCCACGCTGAGCTTGCACAGCCTCAGCGAACTGGAAGAGGTGCGTGGCCGTACGGCAAACAGCGGGGACTGCCAGGAGCGCGGCTTTGCGCGTTTCCGGGCGTGGATCAGCCGCAGCAATTGCCAGTGCGAAGATCGCCGCGTCGTTTTTGGGCGCGCGGCCACGCGTCGAAACGTCCACGATCGCAGCCACGGTTCGGGCGCCGTCGAGCTTGAGGCACTCCTGAATCGTGAGGGCGTTCTCGCGAACGAGTTTCTTTTCGGAAGCGTAGTAGGTGCCGCCCTCGGCTCCGAGAATCAGCCAGCGGTCGAGCCGCTCCCAGGGCGTGATTTGGAACGAGAAGCCCCCGGCCGAGTTCTGGATCTGGCGCGGGTCGGCTTGGACGGTCTGCGGCGTCTGCCGCGCATTGAAGTGCTGCGAATAATTCGTGGTCATGGGTGCCTCCGTTGGTAAGGCAGTTTCTGTGTAAGGGGCGGATACTCTGCTTTGTTCTTACGCAGTGCAAGAACTTTTCTTCCCCTACGCTGTGATTTTTTCCAGCTCTTCGATGGCGCTCTTCAGAAACGTGTGAGCTGGGTGTGACGACGTCACCAATCGCTGAGCCGCGTACAGGTTCCCCAGCACAAGCTTCAGGCTGTAAATGCTCGTCTCTTTCGCGGACGGATACGTGTCCGGAAGCTTGGCTGGGGCGGGGAAAGGGTCTGCGGTGACCGCCTCTACGGGCGCGGCAATGGACGACGCGGCTGCTTGGTAGAAGCCCATCGTCTCCTTGTCCTCGTGGTTCTTCACGTTCTCAGAGCCGCACTTGACGCACGTCTTCGAATTGAGCCGGTTGTGCTCACGTCGGTACTCGTCGTTGGCGTACTTGTACCCGTACCACGAGTTCAAGAAGCCACAGTCGAGGCACTTGGTCTTGTTCAGCTCCATGACGTCACTGATAGAAAACGTGTAGCACGATGCCGATGGGGCGCATGTTCACTGTGTCCAGGAACTCCCACTCGCCAGACTTGAAGTCTTCGGGGATGGGCTCTCCGGTAAGGAGAACGCGCACCCTGCGCATCTCGTGCTCGTTGTCTGTTTCGACGAGCGCCCAGACGCGCACCTCCAACTGACCTGAGCGATCTTCTTGGTAGTCAGCAGAGAGCAGCTTCGCCCCCGCCGGCATGCTCACCGCTGGAGTGCCCGGAAACAGCGTAAATTTGTGAATGACTTTCATGGTTCACCTCACTGAGCGGGCATGAGCTTCATGAGCGGAATGGCGTTGCCGGTGTACGTAGGTAGCTTTCCATCCCACTTCTCCGCGATGCGGAGCTGCACCAGGTTCGGGCTCGATTCGAGAGCCGCACTCTCGCGCTTGATGGCGTCAGCGCGCGCCTTCGACTCGTTCTCGATCTGATAGGCCTTCGCCTCCGCAGCGAGCTTGGTTTCGGCTGCAGCGGCCTCAGCCTGCGTCACGCGCTTCTTCTTTTCGTTCTCGGCCTTGAGCGCTTCCTGCTCCGCCAT
>Ga0126379_10003612_pt1 | contig 10048 bp, 8 predicted proteins | sample PanSoiMetPlot_24_FD_92640 | JGI IMG/M metagenome (GOLD analysis project Ga0126379, IMG submission 92640) | Tropical forest soil microbial communities from Panama - MetaG Plot_24 | ecosystem: Environmental > Terrestrial > Soil > Tropical forest > Bulk soil | place: Panama | collected 2016-02-17 | reverse complement strand
CGTCGCGGCTCACCGACCGCGCGAACCCTTTGTCCTTCAGCTTTTTTCTGACGCTCGCCACTTCCACTTCGTGGATGCTGCGCGAAGGCTTCACATAGCTAACGGCGGTGAGAAAGCCGGCGAGTTCGTCGCAGGCGAACAGAGTTTTTTCGAGCGCCGAGACTCGGGTAACGCCGCTATAGTTGGCGTGAGAAAGAATCGCGCGGCGGATTGGCTCGGGGACGCCGCGTTCCGCCAGAATCGGCTCGCCTTTCATGGGATGGTCCGGAGCGTCTGGGTGCATCTCGTAATCGAAATCGTGCAGCAGCGCGGTGACAGACCATTCCTCGCGGTCCGCCCCGAACCTTTCTGCGTAAGCGGCCACGCACGCTTCGACCGCCAGCGCATGCCGCCGCAAGCTATCCGACTTCGTAAACTCGCAGAGTATCTCCCAGGCTTGCTCCCGATTCATATCCGAATTCAGTGTACGCTGGCAAGAATGAGCGAACCAACCACGATGCGCCAGATCGAGATCGAGCACCCCGGCGGGCCGGAAGTTTTGAAAATCGCTACAGCGCCGATTCCGGAGCCGCAAGAAGGCGAGGTTTTGATCAAAGTCGCGGCTGCGGGCGTGAACCGGGCCGACGTTTCTCAGCGCATGGGCCGGTATCCGCTTCGCCCCGGTATGCCTACTGTATTGGGCCTGGAAGCGGCGGGAACCATCGCGGCGTTGGGGCCTGGCGTGTCACGTTGGAAATCCGGCGATGCGGTTTGCGCGCTGCTCGCGGGAGGCGGTTACGCCGAATACGCAGCCGCTCCAGCGGTTCAATGCCTGCCCATTCCCGCTCGCCTTTCCATGCAGGAAGCCGCCACGCTTCCGGAGACCTTCTTCACGGTTTGGCTCGATGTGTTCGAGATCGGAGGACTTCGGGAAGGAGAGACGCTGCTTGTGCATGGCGGATCGAGCGGCATCGGCGTCACAGCCATTCAGCTTGCCCATGCCTTGGGTTCACGCGTGTTCGCAACGGCGGGTTCGGAGGGGAAATGCGCGGCATGCCGCCATCTGGGCGCGAACGCCGCCATCAATTACCGTACCGAGGATTTCGAGGAATCCCTGCGCGGACTGACGGCCGGCCGAGGCGTGGACGTGATTCTGGACATGGTCGGCGGAAGTTATACGATGCGGAACCTCCGCTCGCTCGCTCCTCGCGGCAGATTGATTTTCATAAACTATACGGAGTCGAAAAACGCCGAGATCGATATTGCGCTCGTGCTCGGCAAGCAACTGACAATTACCGGGTCCGGCCTACGCCCGCAAACCGTGGAGCGCAAAGCAGCCATTGCCCATCAACTGGAAGAACGCATCTGGCCCTTGCTCGCCGCTGGAAAAATCAAGCCGGTGATCGACAGCCTCTACCGTTTGGATGACGCCGCTGAGGCGCACCGCCGGATGGAATCGAGCGAGCACATCGGCAAAATCGTGCTGCGGATGAACTAACGGCGCTCTTCCCGGTGCTCCTCGCGCGGCCCGCGCTCGCCTCGGCGCGGAGCTTCCCGCTCCGCTGGAGTTCTCTCGCGCAATGCGTGCGGTTCCGCTGGACGGGGGCCTTCAAATCTGCGGACCGGCGCGGCGTACGGATGAGCGTATACGCGCCCCGGATCCCAAGCCCGCCTCCACGGAGCGTTGTTGATGACCACCACGTGGCGCCCCCAGTCGAAGCTGTTGTAGCCCCAGCCCCACGGCCGGAAAAAAGCGCCGATGGTGATGCCGAAGCCAAAGTGGATACCCCCGGCCACAACAAACCCGGGGCGAGGAGGGAAAAATACGATGGCCGGGTCGTAAGCCGGCACGACGATAAAGTTCGGGTTCGCCGGAAGAATCGTGATGTAAGGTCCGGGGCTGACGACGATTTGGCTATTGGTGCGAAGGTAGCCGTAGTTGCTCGCCTTAACCCGCTCCCGCTGCACCGCGTCCATCACGTCCTGTTGTTGCGTCATAAATGCGCTTCCAATTTGCTGCGTCCAGCCGGGGTCAGAGGCCATCATGTCCAAAACAGAAGGAAATGGTAACAAAGCCTGAACGCTGGGATCCCAAGGCAGTTGATCCGCCTGAATGGCGCTGGCGAGCGCCTGGCCCGTGAGGTAGTGGTGCTGATCGGCCCAGCGGGCGGCTTCGGGAATCTCGTTGTAATAGGTCGCCGCCGCAAGCGCCTGCGCGAGCAAGGGATCGGGATACAGCGCGATTCGGCTCACCAAGGTATCCAGTTGCGCCGGCGGAAGCAGCGGAGGAGGCGGCGGCGGAGCCTGGGCCAACGCGCCAGCGGCCGTCAACATGGGTAAGAGATTGAATACCGCTCGTTGTAGGGTTCTCATTCTGTTCGGGATTTTACTCCTATAAGCGTGGGACGACCACACCCTTTGGGCGGTTTCGCGCCTTGCTGAAATCATGAGAGAATACGGTCGAGGCGCCGAAGGGCCTAATGTAAAAGAACGGGACCTCCGATTTATGCATCGGAGCTAGAGATGGTTCGAACTATTGCCGCAGCTTTACTCCTATTGACGGTGGGGCTCTCTCTTTCTGCCGCGCCGCCCAGCGCGGTGGCTCAGTTGAAGGCCGGCGAAGCGGCGCTAGAGGCCAGACAGTATCCTTTAGCCGTAAAAACCGTTGAGCCGCTCGCGACGCGTCTGCCCAAGCTCGCCGACTATAGCGCCTGGTTGCTCGCGTCAGCGGAGTTCGCGCTGAAGAACTATTCCCAGACGCCTAAGCTGCTGGAGCCAGTCTGGAAGCAGACGCCTTCGTCTCCGTTAGCCGCCAAAGCCTATCTTCTGGCGGCGGATGCCTATCGCGAGAGCAGCTCGGCTCAGCAGGCAATTGACATTCTGCGGAAGCACTATGCGGCGTTGCCGCAGCCGCGAGGAGATCTCGCTCTGGCCCTGGCATTCGGCGCAGCGGGAGACAATATTGACGCCGCCGTTTATTTCCAGCGCGTCTATTACGGGCACCCTTCCGCGGCCGAGGCATCGCAGGCCGCGGTGGAGTTGACACGCTTGAAGACGTTGCTCGGAGGAGACTACCCGCCGCCCTCGCCGGGCGCCATGCTGGGCCGGGCCGCGAAGCTCCTCGAAAGTGGCCAGACTCAGAAGGCGCGAAGGGAACTCGAGGCCCTGGAATCTCAGCTCGGCGGCGCGGATCGCGATCTTGCCCGCGTGCGAATCGGGGTCGTAGATTACAATGCGAAGCAGACCGCGCCGGCGCTCGCTTATTTCAAGTCCCTAAACGGCATGTCGCCGGAAGCCGATGCCGAACGGCTCTACTATGTGTTCCAGTCCGCCCGCCGGCTGAACCAGCCCGAAGAAAGCGCGGCCGCTCTCGACCGTCTGTCAGCGCTCTATCCCGCGTCGAACTGGCGTTTGAAGGCGCTAGTCGCCACGGCGAATCAGCTTCTGATCGAAAACAAGCCATCCGCTTACGAGCCTCTCTTCCGCGTTTGCTATGAGTCCTTCCCAAAGGAGCCCGAAGCGGCGGACTGCCATTGGAAGGTAACCTGGCAGCACTATATCCAGAGGCAGCGGGATGCGTCGGATCTGTTGCGCGCGCAACTCCAGATGTTTCCCGCGTCGGATGAGTCTTCCGCCGCGCTTTATTTCCTGGGCCGTCTGTCGGAGAGTTTGCGTGACACCGGTTCCGCCCTGGCGTATTACGGCGAAGCGGCGCGCGAGTATCCTAATCAGTTTTACGCCATGCAGTCTCGGGATCGTTTGGAGCATTTGGGGCCGGGCGTGTCATCGCCTTCGGCGGGGGAATTTCTCAGAAGCGTTTCCTTCCCGCCACGAATGCGGATCGAGAGCTTTCAGCCTTCGCCCAGCGCCGCCGCCAGGATTGAACGCTCCAAGATGTTGGCTTCGGCGGGTCTGGAAGACTGGGCAAGAGACGAACTCCGATTTGGGGCCGATGCAGGAGACCAGCCACACTTGATGGCGATGGAGCTGGCGTCGCTCTATAGCGCTTCCCGTCCGGACCAAGCGATGCGCTACATCAAGCATTACGCCAGCGACTATCTGTTCCTGCCGATCGAGTCCGCGCCGCTCCAGTTTTGGACTCTCGCGTTTCCCCTTCCTTACCGGCAAGAGATCGAGCGGTCTGCGAAGCAAAACGGATTGGATCTCTTTTTGATGGCGGCGCTCATCCGCCAGGAGTCCGAGTTCGATCCCAAAGTGATTTCCTACGCCAACGCGCGCGGGTTGACGCAGATTATGCCCGGCACGGGCCGGGAGCTGAGCCGCCGGCTAAAGCAGCCGTACTCCCTTGCCCGGCTGTTTCAGCCCGCGTTTAACTTGCAGCTCGGGTCTTACTACCTGGAATCGCTGAACCAGCAGACCGGCGGCCGGATCGAAGCGGCTCTGGCGGCCTATAACGCGGGCCTCTCGCGAGCCCGCGCCTGGCTCGGCTGGGGCGATTTTCAGGAGCCCGCGGAGTTCATCGAAACCGTACCCTTCTATCAGACCCGCAGTTATATCCAGAGCGTCCTCCGCAACGCCTACGTCTACCGGAAGATATACGGCTCAACGGAGCGGGCCGCAGCGGTGAAATAGCCGACAACAGAGCCGTCGCCAAAGGGAGCGGTCAGCTCGGCCACGATACGAAAATATTCGTTGACTTACGAATATATTCGTATGATAATGGTCCCGCATGGCCAAACTTCCGAAGCCGACTCAAGCCGAGCTCGCGATTCTCCAGGTGCTCTGGCAGCGTGGGCCTAGCACCGTGCGCCAAGTCCACGAGGCCCTCAATGCAACCAAGAGGACCGGATACACCACCGTCCTCAAGTTCATGCAAATCATGCACGAGAAAGGCCTGGTCAGCCGGGACGAAACGCAGTACGCCCACGTTTACCAAGCCCGCTTGCCGCGCGAGCAGGCGCAGCGCACCTTAGTTGCCGACCTGCTGGACAAGGCGTTCGAGGGATCGATGAGCGGATTAGTGCTGCAAGCTCTGTCGTCGCGGAAAGCCAGTTCCGAGGAGTTGTCGGAAATTCGCAAGATTCTGCGGGATTATGAGCGAGGTGTGAAATGACCCTGGGAATATTATTGGCGCATCCGGCGGTCCAGGCTCTGGGCCGCGCCCTGCTTCACTTCTTGTGGCAAGGATCCCTGCTGGCGGTGCTGCTGTGGATCGTCGAAATGGCGGCGCCCGCATCGGCGGCTCGCGTACGCTATGCCGCCGCGAGTCTGATGATGCTGACGATGCCGGCGGCGCTGATTATTACCGCGGCGCGGACCCTGCCGAAGGAGCCGGATAGAGCCATCGCCACTCCTCGATCTCCTGTGCAGGCGCTCTCGCCTGCGGCGCCCGAAGCGCGGGTGTTCGATGCTCCGGCGGCCAGCGCGCCGCGCCCCGGGATCTCGGGATGGGCCGTGTGCGTCTGGATCGCGGGAGTGCTTCTTTGGTCGTTGCGGGCGGCCGGAGGTTGGGAGCGAGCGCAGATGTTGAAGCGCCGCGCCGACGCCGTGAGCAGCGAATTAGAAGACATGCTGCAACGGCTGAAACGAACGCTTGCTGTTTCCACGCCCGTGCGTTTATGTGCATCCGCAATCGTTCAAGTTCCGATGGCGGTCGGTTGGCTGCGGCCTTGCATTCTTTTGCCTGTGACCGCCCTCACGGGCCTGAGCGAATCTCAGATGGAAGCGATCCTGGCCCATGAACTGGCTCACATCCGCCGGCACGACGATCTCGTGAACCTGCTCCAAACCGCTGTCGAAACTCTGCTGTTCTACCATCCCGCCGTGTGGTGGGTAGGCAAGCAGATGCGAATCGAACGGGAGAATTGCTGCGACGACATCGCAGTCGCGGCGTCTGGGAATGCGTTCGAATATGCAAGCGCGCTGGCCGAGATGGAAGAGATCCGCGGCCGCATTCCAGAGCCGGCGCTCGCAGCGACGGGAGGCGAATTGCTGGCCCGCGTTCGCCGGATTCTCGGCCAGCCAGATCGCGTCTCGCGCTCATCGGAGACCATCGCCGCCGCGGCGTTAGCGTTGGTCGTCGCCGGTGCGGTTGCGGTGGTCTCGCTTCACGCCGAGCAACAGCCGCAGCCCGCGTTCGAAGTGGCGTCCATCAAGCGCGACGTCAGCGGCCAGCCCGGGCCCCAGTACCGTATGTTCCCGGGATTCATGGTGCAAAGAGCCACCTTGAAAGACCTCGTCACAATGGCCTATTGGATCCATGATTTCCAGCTTTCGGGAGGTCCAGGCTGGATTAACTCGGACCGGTATAACATCGAAGCGAAGGCGGACGGCCCCACTGCGTTCAGCCAGGAATACCGAATGCTTCAATTGCGGCGCCTCCAAACGCTGCTTCGGGATAGATTCAACCTTGCAGTGCACCGGGAGATGAAGGAACTCCCCGTCTACGAGCTTGCCGTGGCGAGAGGCGGCGCAAAGCTGCAACCTCCGGCCTGCATTCAACGCAATCCTGGCGACTTAACGATCGCGCCTGGCAAAACAATGAGGGACTATTGCGGCTGGGGAGGAATGGCGCCCGGCCGGTATGAAGCCACGAGCGGGAACGTGTCCGATCTGGCTAGCGACCTCTCCGGTGTTCTCGAGCGGATCGTTGTCGACAAAACTGGAATCGTGGGAAGGTTTCACATCCAGCTAACGTTCACACCCGACGATTCGGTCAAGCGTTTCCCCGATTTCCCAGGAGCGCCTCAGCCGCCCGCGGACGGCCCCAATATCTTCACGGCCCTTCAGGAACAACTCGGGTTGAAGCTCGAATCAGCCAAGGGGCCAGTCGAACTCTTGGTTATCGATCACGTCGAGAAGCCTTCCGAAAATTGACCGCAATAAAAAGACCGGGAGCATGACGCTCCCGGTCTGGATTTTCGTCCGCTTGCGACAGCGATTAAATGTCGTAATACAGCGCGAACTCGTACGGATGCGGCCGCAACCGGACCGCGTCGGCCTCGTTCTTGCGCTTGTAGCCGATGTAAGTCTCCAGCAGCTCCTCGCTGAACACGTCGCCCTTCAGCAGGAAGGCGTGATCGTCTTCGAGTGCCGCAAGCGCCTCCTCGAGCGATGCCGGCATTGACGGAACCGCCTTCATTTCCTCCGGCGACAGATCGTAGATATCTTTGTCGAGCGGCTCACCCGGATCGATCTTGTTCACCACGCCATCCAGACCCGCCATCAACATCGCGCCGAACGCCAGGTAGCAGTTGCAGGAAGGATCCGGCGGCCGGAACTCCACGCGCTTGGCCTTCGGATTGGACGAATACATGGGAATGCGGCAGGCCGCCGAGCGGTTGCGCCGCGAATAGGCCAAATTCACAGGGGCCTCATAGCCGGCACCAGGCGCTTGTAGCTATTTGTGGTCGGGGCGATGATTGCCGAAAGCGCCCGCGCGTGTTTCAGAAGCCCTCCGATGTACCACAGACCCATTTGGCTAAAGCCGGCGTACAGGTCGCCCGCGAACAGGGGCTTGCCGTCTCTCCACAAGCTCTGGTGAGTGTGCATGCCGCTGCCGTTGTCCGCAAACAGGGGCTTCGGCATGAAGGTTACCGTCTTACCGTACTGATAGGCCGTGTTGCGGATGATGTACTTGTACAGCATCATGTTGTCCGCCGACTTGAGCAGCGTGTCGAAGCGCTGGTCGATTTCGGCCTGGCCGCCCGTGGCGACTTCGTGATGCTGGCACTCAATGTTGAGACCGGCTTTGATCATGGTCTCCACCATCTCGGCGCGAAGGTCTTGGTGGTGGTCCGTGGGAGGAACCGGGAAATAGCCTTCCTTGTAGCGCGGCCTGTATCCGAGGTTGTTGCCGTCGCGGCCCGAGTTCCAACGGCCCTCTTCGGCATCGACGAAGTAGTAACCGCTGTTGGCCGTCTGGTCGAAACGGATGCTGTCAAAAATGAAGAACTCGGCTTCCGCGCCAAAAAAGGCCGTGTCGGCCACGCCCGAGTTCTTCAGATACATCTCGGCTTTCCGCGCGATCCAGCGCGGGTCGCGATCATAATGCTGGCGCGTGATGGGATCGATGGCGTCGCACACCATCACCAGCGTCTTGGTCTCGAAGAACGGATCCATGATCGCCGTACTCGGATCGGGCACCAGCAACATGTCGCTCTCATTGATGGCTTGCCATCCGCGGATGCTGGACCCATCAAACCCAAAACCCTCTTCAAACGAGCTTTCCGACAGCTCCGTGATCGGGTACGTGACGTGTTGTTGAACGCCAGGCAGATCCGTGAACCGGAGGTCGAGCTGCTTGGCCTCGTTTTTCTTGGCGTATTCCAATACTTCTTTAGGGGTCATTCCCACAGTGTATCTCCGTCGTTGCGTTATTCTCTATAAAACTTTTCGATAGAACCGATAGGCGCACCACTCGTCCTGAGAGCGCCGCCGGATCTGATATTGTACTCCACCGACAGATCCGCACCCCGCCCCGGACCGTATCCGGCGCCCGAAGATTGAACACCACTCCAGCCAAAAGCGGCATCTTGGGGTCAGGCCACGTTTGCGCAAACGACGGCCAGGAGGTAGTGTCCTTGCGCTCAGCGGCATGATGGTCCTGGCGGATGGGCAGGCGCAACGGGTCTTTTTCGAGCAGCATCGCGGGATTCGTGCGTGATCGGACCGGCGCGGCAGAGGTTCGAGCGGAAGTCACCTTTAAACGGCAGGTATTGCGTAACGCAGGATCGCGCGCCCGGCTGCAGAGAAACCGCCTTGTGTTCCCGGACATCGAGCAACTCCGGTCGTTTCGGGAAACTATGCAACTCGACCCTTCTGAAGAACCTCGCTGCAAGTGCTCTATGCTTCTGGTTAGCAGCGGATTGTAGTGCACAGAACGCGCCCGCCCCGCCTCCAGCTCCCGCTCCGCTAACCACTCCCTCTATTACAGGCCCGCTGCAGGCGGCCCCCCCAACCATTTTTGGGGCGGGACCTTTAGGCAAGCTCAACCTGAACGGCATCGTCAGCGGCATGGCCCTGTGGCAGGGAAACCATGTCCTAGGTGATGAACCCACGCAAGCAGCGGTGAGTAATGGCCAGGTGTGGATTCAAAAGACCGACGGCTGGTTCCAGTTCTACGTCCAGGCGGGCGCTTACAATATCCCCGCATTGGCGACGCCATTCCTCGCCACCGGAAAGACGATAGGCGACCTCTACGGTCCCGTGCCCGTCGGCTTTGTGAGGCTGGTCCCGGCGAAGACCATCTCCATCATGATCGGTGCGCTGCCGACGTTGATGGGCGCTGAGTACACCTTCACCTTCGAGAACATGAACATTGAGCGCGGCCTGTTGTGGAACCAGGAAAACGCCATCAATCGCGGAATCCAAGTGAATCAGACCGTAGGCAAGTTCACCGCCTCGCTGAGTTGGAATGACGGCTTCTATTCCAACCGTTACTCGTGGGTGAGCGGCTCCTTAACTTATGCCACCGGGCCCCATAGCGTGACACTCGTCGGTATGGGGAATCTCGGGCACACAGCCTTTCAAACTCTGGCCACACCCGTGCAAAACAACGGCAGTATGTGCGCCCTCATATACACGTACACAAAGGGGAGCTGGATTGTACAGCCCTACTTTCAATACACCGATGTGCCGACCAATCCGAAGATTGGAGTCGTGCAGGGCGCATCAACCCGGGGCGGCGCCATCCTGGTGAATCACGCCTTCAGACACGGTTTCTCGCTCCCTGGGCGCTTGGAATATATATCGAGCTCGGGGAACGCCGCTGAGCACTCTGTCAATCTGCTCTTCGGTCCGGGCGGCGCCGGCTGGTCGATCACCCTGACGCCGACCTTTCAGTTCAAGCGGTTCTTCATTCGCGGGGAGCTCTCTTTTGTTCGGGCGACCAGTTACACGCCGGGCGACGTTTTCGGTCCCACGGGCATGAACCGAGACCAGCCACGTGGCGTGATTGAAGCAGGCTTCCTGTTTTGAGGTTCAGTGTGCCGGTCTCCTGTTCAAGTCAGCCCGCTGGTGAAGTTTTAAGACGGCGCCAGCCCGTGCCTTCCCATTCATTGATTCTTCACAAGTTGGCTGCCGAAGCAGCCGCGTAGCGGCCAAAAGG
>Ga0126379_10003609_pt1 | contig 10052 bp, 6 predicted proteins | sample PanSoiMetPlot_24_FD_92640 | JGI IMG/M metagenome (GOLD analysis project Ga0126379, IMG submission 92640) | Tropical forest soil microbial communities from Panama - MetaG Plot_24 | ecosystem: Environmental > Terrestrial > Soil > Tropical forest > Bulk soil | place: Panama | collected 2016-02-17 | reverse complement strand
TGTCCTTAAGGATCGGCCCGCCAAGAGTGCCGCTGATCTGATTGAAATCCGTTCGAGGTTTCTCACACGGCCCGAGATTGCAGCCTTGCGCATCCTTCTGAATATTGTCGAATGCGTTGTAGTGACGATTGTTGTTCAGAATGGCTGCTGTACCATGCCAATTATTGCTACCAGACTTCGTGACGACGTTGAATTGTCCGCCCGCTGAATGGCCAAGATCTGCGCTGAATTGGTTCGTGATCAGGGTGAACTCGGCAACTGCGTCACTGATCACGTTTGTAATCGAGCCCGTGACATCGACGCGATTGTCATCCAATCCATCTACGGTGAAATTGTTCATCCTGGGACGCGTGCCGCCGATGGAGCCGCCCTCTCCCAGCACTCCGCCACTCTGAGTCGTTGTGCCCGGAGCCAAGACTGCCAGGTTCAGTACCGCATTGGAGCCAAGAGGTGCGGTGAAGGGCAGGTTGGTGACCTGATTGGCATCGAACGTATTAACGATCTGATGGTCAGTCCGTACGATTTCGGCGCCCGTGACTACGCTCACTTCTGCGACTGCTCCCTGGACCGACAATCTGGGATTCACTTCAGTAACCTGGTTTGTTCGAACTTGAACCTGATCGCGAGTGTATTTTTCGAATCCGCCGGTCTCGACGCTCACCCGGTAAGTCCCGGGGAGCAGATTCGGAAGGTTGAAGGTTCCCGATGCACTCGTAGTGGTATCCACTGAAACATTCGTCGCGATATTCGTCGCCGTGATTTTAGCGTTCGCGACGACCGCGCCGCTGGGGTCGGTAACCTCTCCTCGAAGGGTTCCATCCACCGACTGCGGTCCTGCAAAAGCAACCCCCGGGGCCGCGGCAAGAACGGCGATCACCAGTGACACAATTAACATTATTGATTTCGATTTTGAAAACATCCTCAGATCCTCCTTTGAGGCAAACTCCCAACCAACACTAAATGACATTCTTTGAAGAAGAGGTGCCCAGGGCAGGTTTTGGTATCGACCGTGTTTGCGATTTTGATACTCACTCTGCGCTGCACGTTTGGCCCTGACGTGGGGGTGAAACACCAGGCGCTTAACCGTCCTCGCGCAGAACGTTTAACACAAACGGTGGGTTGTTACAACTTTTTTACAACTACGTTACCAATTACACCTTTACACCGAGCCGCCCCTGACCTGTCCTTCGCATGCGTATCTTTGGACTCATGGGGCAACCAGCAACGCTTGTGGTTGACATTGAAACCGTTGGGCAAGAGCCCGAGGTGATTTCCCCGCGCGCTCGCGAAATTCTCCTCGACGTCGACACGGATGACGACCGTCAAAAAGTCCTGGAATGCCTCGGTCTCGACCCATGCACAGGCCGAATCATTTGCATCGGCGTTTACTGGCTGGAATTAGATCGGTCCCGCGCGTATTGCCAGCCGGATGAGCGTGAGCTGCTGGCGAACTTTTGGTCCGACATCGGCCAGATCCGCCCGCAACGTTTCGTCACATTCAATGGGAAGTCATTTGACTTTCCATACATTAATATTCGCAGCGCCATCATGGGAGTTCCCGTTCCGCGTGACCTCCTGCTCGACACACGGCGGTTCAGCACGGAGCGGCACTTCGATGTGCGTGAGATCCTCACGAATTTCGAACGCTACCGAAAAGGAACACTCGAATTTTTTTGTGAAATCTTCGGAGTGCACTCTCCGAAAAATGGGATCGACGGAAGTAAAGTCGGTGATTATTTCAAGGAAGGACGGCTCGACGAAATTGCACATTATTGTCTTGCCGATTGCAAAGCAACGGGTGAGCTGTATCAGCGATTGAAAAATTATTACAGATAAATTAGAAGGGAGGTATGGGATCCCTATTCCAGTTCCTCCTCCTCTTCGTGTGTTGGCTTGGTGCGCTCGCCACCCTTCTCGTTTTTCTTGAAACTTGGTTTGGTCTTTCCGGGAGAAATCGCTTTCTTGCGCGCCGCGCCTCAGGTGCATACGGTGTCATCTCGGTTTTTGTGCCTATGTACGGCGACTCGGGTAAGGTCGAACGTGCCCTCCGAGCAATCCTGGAGCAGTCCTATCCGTTTATTGAGCTTGTCCTCATGTACTGCGACGAAGATCGCCGATTTGGACAAATCGTGAAGCAGTTCCGGAGCCTGAGGTCGCACATTCCAATCCGGCCGGTTCCAACCTCATTCAGCATTGATGGACATAACGACCGGATTCGCGCGCTCGAGCAGGCACATGCTGTCGCGCGGGGCCGCTGGTTTGTGATTTTGGATCCTGAAGTCCTTCTTGACCGTTTCGCAATTGAAACGGCCGTGGAGTTTGCCGGTTCGAACGAAATTTCGGTTTTGGCCTTGCGGCCGGGCATTCGATGCCGCTCATTCGTACAAAAAATCATTGCTCCTTCGATGGAGCATTTGCTGCAGATGGTCAGGATCGCCAATCGCCGACGCGAAAAGCGTAGAACGGCGGATTTCGAATCGCCGTTCTTCATCGTCAATCGCGAGGCATTCGATGTCGTCAACAAGATCAATCGCATGCCCGGCGTCTTGAACGATGCGGCGTGGAGTATGTGGGGTTATCAAGTTGAGGGCCTGCGCACCTTCGAAGCGGACGGCTCCCGTTGGATGTGGCGCGATGCGGATGTGCGTTCCTGGTCTTCGAGCATCGACCCGGAACGCCGTTACGGCACAGCTTCCGCGAGCTTCGTCATAGGAAGCGCGATAATGGCCTTGTTGAGTATTACCGGCATCGCCTTCGGACTTATTCGGGGAATCGGCAATTTTGCTGGAGCGAGCATTCTGGCATTTTCCGCCGTCAGCTACATGCTCATGTGCGTGAGCTACTTCCTCTTTGCCCGCCGCCTTCGCGCCGCTGCCTGGTTTGCTCCTCTTTGGATTGTTGGCCACCTACCGGCTGCTGTATTGACGCTGGTTGAAATGCGCCGCATCACGCGCAGCCACGCCAAGGAAGTCGAAGTCCACAAAAATATCGTCTCATCGTGATAAGAGCCGTGGATAACGCGGATTGCATGTGATTTGCGCAATCCCAGTCATCCGCTCAGTGGCCAACTTACATCATGATGAGGAAGCGTGTTTCACGCTGAACCCCAAAAACGCGTCCGCAAGTCGAATGCGCTCATCCAGGCCCACTTCGCTGTCGATGAGAGGCACCAGGCGGGCTCGCAATTGCGGGTTCAGGGTGTTGTCGAGGAATTCAAGAGCGTTGGCGTGGATGACAGGATCGCTGGACTGAACTCCTGCATAAGCGTTCTGCAAGTCGAGTGAGGGATACATCAGTTTCATCAACCGGAAGATGCGCTCAAGTTCATCCGTCATGGTTTGTTTAAGCGCTTCATCCACAGTTCCGTTGGAAGCGCCAACAATCTGATAGGAACGATAGTGCCCCATCATTTCCGCAATCATCGCCGACTCGATCAATTGCTTATCAAGATTCAAGTTGTGTTCGAACTCAGAGAGTTTGTTCAACGCTGAGATCACCTTGAACCGCAACTCCGGATCAGCCTGAATTAGATTGTCAGCCAGTGCAGCTCCGGCAGCAGGTGTTCCGATACGCAAGAGAATCTCCGGAATTTCGCGCCGAATCTCGATCGGCGCGCCTCGATCTTCCAGCCGATCGCGAAGCGCTTCCACCGCAATATCACCCAGAAGGGTCAATGCGCGCGCTACCTCGTCCGTCAGGTCAGGTTTTTCCAAGTCCGTAACTATGCCGTCCAGGATCATTCGCGCAGCTTCGGGATTTTGGCTTTCACCCGGCCTCATGAAAAATGAAACTGTGGCAGAACGGATGGACAAATCGGTAAAGTCGTCGTACTGATCCACGTACGTGAGCGGGTCCATTTGATCATGACGGCTCAAGTACAGCAGCGCCTCCGCGCGGACTTCCAGGCTGGTATCTCGGACCAATTTCGTCATTTGATCCCGGACCAAGAGATCGCCGGCGTTGTTCAAGACCGAAATTGCCTTCTTCCGCACATGAGGTGAAGGATGGTCGAGCAGCGTTCGCACCGCTGAGTGTGCGTTTATTTGTTGGGCCATCTCGAACAGGTTCAGCGCATAAACGACTTCATTCACATCGTGAGAATTCAATTTCTCGGCGAAAACGTTTGTTGTGAACTGGTCAAGAACAGGCACGGAAACCCGTTCCGGTTGAATTCGGATCTGTTGGATATTGTTCCTCAAGGTTGCGACGTACTGATGCCGCGCCACAAGAGCAGCCACGATCCAACACGCGAGGAGAACGAGATTTACCCAGCTGATTTGGCGCGGGGTAAATCTGAGATCCTTTGCAAACAGCAGTACTGTTAAGCCGGCGAGGCCGTCACCAAATCTCCACACGACTGTATCCAGGAACGATTTCACTTGAAGTTTGATATTGGCCGGAACAGGCAGGTATAGGAGTTGAAGCGCAGACGTGTCGACCGAGTATCTGAAGACGAGATCGCCGCCCTTCAGCAGCGTCACTGCCCATAGTGTGCCAAACAACCCGACGGCCGCAGAGCCAAGAGTCAGTGAAACCGGCAGTACCAGCAGCGCAACGCCAATCCCAAAATGCCGCAGAAGTTTTGTCGTGAGCAACAATTGAGCAGCGAGCGACGCAATGCCGGCATATGCCTGGAATGTGCCTAAGAAAGCGGCGAGCATGTCTGTGTGGACGAGAGATTCTTTGGCAATAGCGTTGAGTTGCCAGGTGACCGCTGTTGTAACAATCGATGCAAGACATATCAGCCCGGCTATTGCTTGAAGATGGGGGGAATTCCGGACCAGTTTGTAACTTTCAACGAGATTTTGTGGGCTGGTCTCCGTCGTGATCTGGCTTTCGTCGACGGTCGCCTGCTGTTTCCAAATCATCAGGACGAGGCCGGCAGATGCAGCAACGAAAGTGCAAATCAACAGTAAGAGGGATTCCGTTCCGAATCTTGGAGCCATCCACTTCGTCACGAAGCCGCCGACAATGCCGCCCGCAATTCCGCCGCTGCCCAGCACCCCGAATAATCGCTTGGCTTCGCGCGTTGTCCAGACGAAATTGGCCATAGTCCAGACCTGCATTACGGCCACGACTCCGAAGATCCCTACAAAGATGTAGAGTGAGGGTGAAAGCCATACCCAGTTATGCCAGTAGGAACCCCACCAGAATCCGAAAAAACTCAATGTGAACAGCGTCAAGGTTGCAACCTGAAGGTTCCGTAAATTCACCTTACGGCCCAGACGAATGTACAAAGCAACAATGAAGCCGACCAATGCAGCGACGGCGATGTCCGCATATGGGAGTTGCACCGCTTTGAATCGCTCGAGAAACAGCGAAGCACGGACCGTGCGGCCCATTCCGTAGGAAGAGATGATCAGGAAGTAGTAGGCGAACAACGGGAGCCCGCGCGAGAGATCGCCGGGCCGCAGGTTGAAGATACGATTAATAAATGAAACTGACTTTTCCATCCTGGATATTCAATGCAGAGGCTCTGCCTCCTTTAAAATACGTCGACAACATTCCGGTGTCGATGAGATAAACCTTATCGTTGAATCTCGACACAATCTTCCCGCCGGTTTGCGGCGTGTGTCCAACGACGAACCTCGCCACACCGAACGCCTTGGTGAGTCTTTCGATCTGTGGAGCGCCCTCCTCGTCGGTCCATTGCGCATATCCGCGAAACCACAGCGGACCATTGTCGTTGACGCTCAGCCAGGCTCCGTAACTGAGAAATGCTTTGAGCGTGTCTGCATCCTTGCCTTTGGCTTTCTCTAAAGCTGCTTTGGCGGCGGGCGTGAGTTGGTCGAGAGTAGCGCACGGCTGTGCAATTTTTTTCTCGATCATGAACTGTTTGTAGGTGTCGAAGGTCTTGACCTCGGCTGCAATCTCGTCATTGAGCTGCTCGATACTGTGAGCTGCAAGATCGGGAACGATGCCGCCATGAAGGAATATCGAGTCATCGATGCGCGCAATAGCCGGAAGCGACCGCAGCCATTTGCCGTACTTGCCGTCAGGACCGAGCGCCTCACACCTTTCAGTGAAACCGGTAGGCCTCGAGGGGTCGGTCTTGCGGTTCCGCGTGTCCGCGCGATCATCGGCAAAACTGTCATAATCTTCATTGCTGACATAGCGCAAGTCACCGAAGATGTTCATCGCTTCGTGATTACCCATCAGAACAACGACCCGGCCCCCCTGCCTCTGTGCTTCTTTCGGCAGGGACATCAACAGATCCATGACTTCCCGGGCTTTGGGACCGCGGTCGAGGAAATCCCCCGTCTGCACCAGCGTGGCGCGGCCGCCGGACCAGCGCCTGCTGGGATCGATCAGCTGTGCCCGCTGAAGGATCCCGACAAACGCGTCCATGTCACCGTGGATGTCGGCGATTGCGACAACACGCTCCGTGGCAGCCGGGGCTCCGATGCTCAGCGCAATCGAGAGAATTAGACATCCAACCGCCGCTTTGTAGAAATCGTGTCTCATCGATACAACACCGCGCCAGCGCCTTTTTCAGCGACGAGCTTTCTGGAGAGTGCCAGCATCGCGTCGCGCCGTTTCAACAGACCTTGAATCTGGTAGGGCGTGAGGTAGTTTCCAAGGTGTTCCTTTAGAAGCGGTTCGTTCAGCGCCTCCATTTTTTCAAGGAGCGATCGCGAAAACCGCGTCAGTTGTTTGGGATCCTTCAGCTGTTCAAATGGGCGGAACGTGCGGGAGTGATCGATAAGACGAATCTTCCAGTCGTCGGTGATGAGAAGATTGTTCATGTGCCGGTCGGTATTGTAGATCAAGTTGTCAAACATCCGAATTCTGGCGATCTGCTCGTCCCAGTCGAACTTGGTCGGCGGCTGAAGTTTCTTTTTGTAGCGCTCTGCTTCGGACATTTTTGACGTCACCCAAAATTGCAGCGATCCCTTTTTGCCGTTGTACGTGCGTTCGACTGTCGCAGGAACCATGCCGAGCCCAAGCAGTTTGTCCAGCTCGTATGCCGCGACTTCCGTTTTCCAACTGTCTTGAAATTCCAACTCCATACCACGGTCGAGCTGCTTCACCTTTGCATATTCATCAATCGTTTTGAATACTCCGTACTGTGTCACACCATCGAGTTCCAATGCAGCTTTTTCCGGAAGAGTCACCCCCTGCCCGATGTCTTTAACATTCATGAACTTTGCGTGGCTCAGGAAATCCTCGATAGCCTGTCCTTGGAAGATTTGCCCCGTCTGCGCATAGATTTCGATGTGTGCGATGCTCACTAGAATCAAGAACGCCGCACCAAACGCGAAAACCGTTCCTCGGTCTTTCATACGCGTCTCCCCAGTTGTCGTTGCTGATACTGAGGCGGATCGTAAGGTCTTAAAAAGGGGATGTCAACGTTGCGAGCTGCGAAATTTCCCGAAATTGGCCCACTCTAGCGTCGCTTCATCCGATTCAGCGTTCGCTTTGGGACTTTCGCCTCGCGCAGGTGATCGAGGTTGTAAAAAATGCCAAATGCCGCCGCGACTCCGATTGCGCCGGAAGCGATAGCTGAGGTCGTGTTCGTGGAGAGGGAGCCGACGAGTATATAAAGCGCGACGATGAAAACGATAAGTGAGGCGCCGGCAAGAATCATACGGTAAGCGAGAGTTTCGCGAAACGGAATGACCGCGTCCTTCTTTTTGATTCGCATCCGGCCCATGCGGATATTATAAGAAGGAAATTCGGCATCGGGCGTCTTTAATTCCGGAGCAATCGGGGGACAGACATCGAAATTCGTCTTTTGATTTCGTTGTCTGTCCCCGAATCATCCTCGATTGTTGCGGAATTAAAGACGCCTGACCCCGAATTTCCGGCCTAATGGGTCTCCAAGAATACAAGAGGAAACGCCGATTCAATGAAACACCGGAGCCGCCGGGCGAGATTCGAAAACAGCGCGGCAACGGTTTCGTCATTCAAAAACATCATGCAACGCGGCTGCATTACGACTTCCGACTCGAAATGGAAGGCGTGCTGCGTTCCTGGGCGATTCCCAAAGGACCCAGTTTCAATCCTGACGACAAGCGGCTTGCCGTCCTGACGGAGGATCATCCGATTGATTACGGCGCGTTCGAAGGCGTCATTCCAAAAGGGAATTACGGGGCCGGTAGCGTCATTATCTGGGACAACGGTTCCTATGACATGGTCGATCCGCGTACGCCGGAAGAAGGATGGCGGAAGGGTAAGCTCCACTTTGTCCTCAACGGAAAGAAGCTCAAAGGCGAATGGGTTCTGGTTCGCGGGAGCCGCGACCCCAAACAGTGGATCTTCTTTAAAGTTCGCGACGATTATGCGACGCCGAATGTCGACATTACCACGGATCGGCCGGAGTCCATCGTCTCCGGCAGACTAGTTGATGCCATCAGCGAAGATACGCGCACGAAACAGTGGGTCACCCCGATCGAGCGCGAGCTCGAACAATATGGCATGAAGGCGAAGGGCAAGTCGGCGCTCCCGACCATTACGCAGCCGATGCTCGCCACTCTGTCGGAACACCCGTTTGACAACGACGAGTGGCTGTTTGAGCTAAAGCTGGACGGGATCCGCGCTATCGCAATGAAAAATGGTGCCAAGCTGGATCTGTGGACGCGAAACGCAAAGGCTCTGACTCACCGATTCCCGACGCTGGCCAACGCTTTTGATACTCTGCCCGTCGACACTGTAGTGCTGGATGGCGAAATCGTCGCGTTGGATGAAAATGGACAAGCGCATTTTCAACTCATTCAACCCCGCATTCACCTCTCGCGCGCTAAAGACATAGCAGCTGCGGATGCGCAGATTCCCGTCTATTTCTATGCTTTCGATCTGTTGTACATCAACGGCTATAACCTCATGAAATTCCCGCTCGTCCAGCGTAAGGCAGTGCTGCGGAAATTGATCGACGATAATAATGGCTGGATACGCTACGCCGATCACGTCGAGGGAATGGGTAAGCAATTCTTCAATGCGATTGAGAAGCGCGGCCTCGAAGGCATGGTCGCAAAGCTGAAGAAGAGCGAGTATCAACAGACGCGCTCGCGATATTGGGTAAAGATCAAAACGCAGCATACCGATCGTTTCGTGGTGGGCGGCTTTACTCCTCCCGAGGGCTCGCGAAAACACTTCGGCGCATTACTCCTCGGTTTGTACAGCAATGGAGACTTGATCTACGTCGGTAGAGCCGGCGGCGGTTTTGATGACCGTGCCCTTGTCGATACGAATAAACAAGTGCAGCCGCTAGTAACGAAGAAGTGCCCGTTCAAGGAAGTGCCCGCAGAGCTCAGGAGGTCCACATGGGTGCAGCCGCGACTCGTCTGTGAAGTGAGATTCAATGAGTGGACATCCGACAAAAAGCTCCGTGCGCCGGTTTTCCAGGGATTTCGCGACGATGTTAATCCCGAGCAGTGTCGATTGGAGGACAGCCTGCCGGAAAAAGCGGAGGAGGAAGCCGCGGATGGCGCAGATGACGCGAAGGCGAAGAAAAAACCCTTCCCCTTCACGTCATCTGCGCCACCCGCGGCTTCCTCCTCCCGTTCTTCCCGGAGTCTCGTTCACCAGATCGACTTCACCAATCTCGACAAAGTCTTCTGGCCGGAAGATGGCTACACAAAAGGCGACCTGATCGACTATTACGACCGAGTGTCGGCTTACCTGATCCCTCATTTGTTAGATCGGCCGCTCGTTTTTGAGCGTTTTCCAAATGGGATTCATGGTGAGTCCTTCTATCAGAAGGACGCGCCGGATCACACGCCCGGCTGGATCCGCACGCAAGCAATCTGGTCCGAGGATGTCGAACGCCACATCCGTTATTTCATCGGTGCCGATCGCGAGCAGTTGTTGTACATCGCCAATTCCGGAAATATTCAACAGAACCCTTGGATGTCGCGCGTTCAGCATCTCGACAATCCGGATTATCTAGTATTTGATCTGGATCCTGTCGAGGCTCCTTTCGCTACGGTGCAGCAGGTGGCTGTGGTTCTGAAGGCCATATTGGATGAACTTGGCCTTCGCGGATATCCGAAGACTTCCGGCGCATCAGGTATTCATGTCCACCTGCCGGTCCTGGAGAACACATTCACGTA
>Ga0126379_10003607_pt1 | contig 10055 bp, 7 predicted proteins | sample PanSoiMetPlot_24_FD_92640 | JGI IMG/M metagenome (GOLD analysis project Ga0126379, IMG submission 92640) | Tropical forest soil microbial communities from Panama - MetaG Plot_24 | ecosystem: Environmental > Terrestrial > Soil > Tropical forest > Bulk soil | place: Panama | collected 2016-02-17 | reverse complement strand
GGAAACCTTGATCACATCCCCGGGCGAAAGCCTTACCGTCGTCCAGGGACCAGGCGGATTCGGTAGAGGCGGGAGCGGGCTCTGGCACCCGCCGCACGCTAGTGCTGCGAAGACCAGAAAAACGCAAACGCCGAAAATGGCTTGCGAACTGCGAGTGTTTTGGCAAACCCGCTCAGTAGATGCCAATCCTCGACCTTCGCGTGCACAGTTTCTGCTCTGGATCATGCGCGTTGATGTACGCTAAGCAACTGCCGTTAAGCAAGAACAATTGGGTGAAACCGTTGCGGGGCGGCAGGGTCCTCTCTCAAAGTGCCACGAAGTTCAAGCGAGCTGAAAGAACTGTTTCCGCGTGTTTTGCGGCAGAACGACGGCAACAAAAACATCATTGCATGCGTCCAACACCGATGTTGGCAGCTGACATGATTTCCGTTATGCTCGAAAAAACGGCCACCAATCGTGTCTGTCCCAATTCGGGGTCGACCGGCAAATCACCATTCGCCTCTTGGAAACCTGGCATGATGGTGGCCATGGCCATGTGGCGTAGACGTTGGTGTGGCCGTCGCCGTAGGAGTCGCTGTCGCGGTCGGTTGGGCAGGTGCAGTTGGCGTAGGCGTTGGAGCCGGCGTCGCGGTTGATATTGGTGTAGCCGTTGGTGTTGGAGTAGCGGTAGGCGTAGGTGTTGGGGTTGATTGAGCCAAAAATCTGATTTGTGCGGGAATCTGCCCCGCCATTGGGACCAAATCCGGCCCTATCGGTGGCCAGACCACACCGATTGGCCACCAATCCGGCTGGCTGCTGTAATAAAGGGAGTTCGGAATTGTGTGATCGGTGATCGATGGGTCCCATACCGTTGAATTCGTGAAATAGTCGAAATTGCCGTGGCGCAGGGTCGTAGCTTCTACATTGCCATCAAGTTGTGGGCATCCGTCCAGGGTGTTGGGCAGACTGCTGTAATCCGGCGGCGTCGTTGGCCCGAATGTGCCGGTGTAATTGCAATTCCCAATATTGGGGAAGCCTAGTTCATAGATCGGGCTAATCCCGCTCCAGCAGTAATTTGCCACTTCCGTTTCATAGGCATTTGCCCAGGTGTCTCCAAGAATGTTTCCCACAATGTTGTAATAGTCCGAGAAATGCTTCAGTTTCAGCATTCCCTCGATGCGATTGCGAAACAGCGTGTTGTAGCTAGACGATCCAAAATAGCCGTCGTCTTCGAAATTGTTTATGACGTTACCTTCGGCCAGATTAAGAATGCTGCCCGATCCGTGATTGAAGCTGATGTCCCAAAAACCGGGTGAAGTGTTGATCACATAGTTGTAACCAATCACGTTGCACGAGGTGAAATTACCGGGGTTAATCCCATCCTGTAATACAATGGGAGGCGCACCACCATTGTTGCAGATGTTGTCCTCAATCAAGTTCCACGAACCAGGCCCGATAATAATCCCTTCGTGATCGGGTCCACTCCCTTGCACATCGTGCGTATAACAGCCGCGCACCTCGCAGCGAATCCCAACCGTAAACAGCATTTGGCGTGAATAGGCGCTACTTATCTCCACATCTTTGACCCAGCAACCCCACGCCTGCTCGAACCAAATGGGGTAGGCCGCGGTGCTCGACGACATGTCCAGCGTCAGACTCTCAATCGCGTTTCCTTGCATCATGATCGCGCTGTCAGGAAGTGCCATCGGGTTCATCCCGCTAAAATCAAACGGACAAGGTGGATCAAAAGTGACCGTTGTAGCGGTTTTACTGCTAATCTTGCAATAAGCCCTGATGGTCTGGTATGTGTCAGGATAACCACCGAGATTGTGCGCCCAGATTGGTAAAGGCGCCGGCCCGATAGCCATCGGCGCGCCCACGACAAAAGCCGTCGTATCTGCGACCGTAATTGTGTTGCTGCCAGTAGTTGCTCCGGAACTAATGGAAACCCAAGTGCTGGGAGGAGGCCACGTTGAGCTGCCGAACGTGAATACGTTGTTATTGTTGGCGGAAAATACAGTCGTTAGTCCCATCCCTGCTCCGCGAATTGTTCGGTTATTTTTGCTGTTGGACAAAGTAATCGGCGTCCCTACTCGAAAACGACCCGCTGGGATATAAACAACCTGACCATCCGGACAGTTGTTTATCGCGCTTTGGATGATTGCCGAACAATCTGCGACCCCCGTGGGATCAGCCCCGAGAGTTACGATGTTCGCATAGATCGTCGTTCGGTTGGGAATACCACCCGGCACCCCAACGTTGTCCTGCCACGAAGCCACGCGATCGTCGGGAATGATAGTCGCACCGCAGTACTGGGCGAGACAAACGCCCAAAAGCGGGGCTAGCAAAAGCGTCCCGGTCCTTTTCACAATCGCGGCTTATCAGTGGTCCTCGTGACTCGCCAGCGTCGGTGATATTAGGATAGATACTTAGTGTCAACATTTTTCTTAAGCTATTGTCCGTAGGTATTTTACGGTGATTGAGTGGGAACTATCTAGGTTAGTCGGCACTTAAAACCAGGAAGAAGTTTCTCGTGCGCTTGATGACAGCGTCGGCGCTCTGTGCGGCAGTCAGTAAAACAGATTTCCTCTACGCTCGCGAGCTGCTACCAGCCCTAACGCGAAGAAGAGCCGCACGGGATAAAAGGGTGGCATCTTGCCGGTTTTCCCTGCTCGGAAACAAACGACACAAATCATATTTCGCTCCATTTGAGCGCCTATGCTTTCCAGACTTTCCCGCTCGCCGAAGGTATGCTAACCATGGCGTTTCGCGTGTCCACGATGCAGCACGCCCAATCAGCAAGCTCTTGGTAGTTAACTGATGAATGATTGGTTGCGACGAGCACTACGTCGAAATTTACCATCGTTTCGCGGTTCCACTCGACAGATTCTCTTCCTGCAAACTGTGAGTGCTCGCGGGTTGGCTTGATCACCGGCACAAAGGGATCGTAGTAAGCCACCTCTGCGCCGCGCTGCTCCAATAAATCCATCAGGACGTAACTCGGCGATTGGCGTTCGTCATCGACATTCGGCTTGTACGCGACGCCCAGTACGAGAATTCTTGAACCGTTAACGGATTTTTGTTGGGCGTTCAGCGCGTCCGCGACGCGATGGACGACGTACTCGGGCATCCGTGTGTTGATCTCGCCAGCCAATTCGATAAAACGTGTGGCTTCACCGTGCTCGCGCGCTTTCCAAGTGAGATAAAACGGATCGATTGGGATGCAGTGGCCGCCAAGGCCGGGGCCGGGATAAAACGGCATGAACCCAAAAGGCTTAGTCTTCGCCGCCTCTATGACCTCCCAGATGTCAATGCCCATCGCAGCATAGATAACCTTAAGCTCGTTGACCAACGCGATATTGACACCCCGGAAAATGTTCTCAAGCAGCTTGGTGGCTTCAGCAACGCGACAAGATGAAACGGGAACCAGCCTGTCGATGGCTCGGCCATAAAGCGCCATCGCTTTCTTAAGGCAGGTCGGCGTGTAACCTCCTATGACCTTTGGTATCGTTTTCACTTTGCTTTGCTCGTTGGCCGGATCTTCCCGTTCTGGTGAAAAGGCAAGGTGAAAGTCCAATCCTGCTTTCATTCCCGATCCCTGCTCCAATACAATGCGCAGTTCATCGTCAGTTGTTCCAGGATAGGTAGTCGATTCCAGAACAACCAAGGCTCCCTTTGCGATGTGTGGCGCGATCGACCGACCCGTTTCCTTGATGAACGAAATGTCCGGCTCGCGATTCTTAGTGAGCGGCGTCGGCACGCAAATGATCACCGCCTCGACCTGTTCAATCAGACTGAAGTTCGTCGAAACCGAAAACTTTTTGGAATCAACCAACTCTGCGATGGCCGAAGCTTCAACATGCTTGATGTAGCTCTTGCCGTTGTTCAGGAGCTCGACTTTTTTGGAATCGATGTCGAGCCCCAATACGTTTACGTGCGAGCGCGCGAACTGAATCGATAACGGCAGTCCAACGTAACCAAGTCCGATAATGGCAATCTTCATTGAATGTTTCAGTTACTCGGCATAGCCTCTCTTCCGACGTTTTCGCTGTGGAGATCTTCACTCATTGCGGTATCCGTTTTCCGACGTAGCCCAGACCTACGATAGCGATTTTCATAATAAGAATGAAACTTTTCGACCACCGATGACACGCATTCACGAATAAATGGTCGGTGAGCGAAGCGCATGCCCTACCGATTTACCCCGGCGTAGCGCCCTTTGGTTTTCTCTCCAAGCGGCCAAAAGAAAAGTCTGGCATAGATATAGGCGATACTCTCGCCGATGACTTCGCGAACGCCGTCGCTATAACGCCACCAATACTTGGGATCATAATCGGGATTTGGAACTGCGATAATGCCGACCTTGATACCCTCGCCAAAAGCCTTTTGAAAAAGAAGCCTCGTCCGGCGCGCGTGGACGTCTTCAGTGACCACATTGATTCCGCGCGCAGTCATGTGATGCTCGTTGAACCAGATTTGCAGCGCTCGACCCGCGCTGTAAGTGCGATCACGGTCGCTGACTTCGGAAGGCACCATCTGAATGAAATCAGGGGAAAATCCATCAGCCTTTAAACGGCCTGCGCCCACGCTTGCCGAGGTATTGTAATCGTTGGTGTAACCGCCCGTTCCGACGATTGGGCCGCCAGTCGTAAACACACGCTGATAATGACCAGCGTTGAACTCTTCGATCGCAGCGCGAATAGCATATTCATGGACCCAGCCTTCAACTACCAACGCGTTTGTATTCACCCGCTGGGTGACAGCAAGAAATGGATAAACGCCGTCGACCGACCAACTGACCAGGCCGATTATTAGTAATCCGATCACGAGCCAGGCTTTCCACGAGAGTCCCCATCGCTCCTTGCGGTTTATCATTCCAAATAAGCGGTCCTTCCGGATGAGGCAAGGTGAATCCTTAATGATGCGTATCGCGCGCCGCGAAGCCGATTTGTCGATGATGGATTCTTTCACTCTCCGTTCTTTTCAACGTCGGGCAGCTCGGATTTCATGGATTGGATATTGCGATGTTCGCCTGGAAAGCGGTCGGCATCTCCCGTCGGAGAAGCCTTGCTTAATTACGTAATGACTGCCCTCGGCGCTGTCGTTCTACGCTTTGTTACCTCCTGGAACGCGCTGAAGACATGCGCGACAACTTGTCGATGCGAACTAAAACTATAAATGAACACAGCACTTACTATTAGCCCAACAGGCATACACACAAGCAACTGAAAGAGTGGTGGCAGGTTTAGAACCAGAGCGCGGGACAACCAGGTCGCCGAGAAAACGACCGCCCAAACCGGCAGCTGCCGAAAGAATCCTCTCCACAAGTCCGGAGTCGTCACAGGCCCGGTTCTTCCGGCAACGGAGTACCAGATAGGTACGCGAACGCACAACCCAATAATCGAGAACGCGAAGGCCACACCTACAGGTCCAAATGGTAAACCGACCAAATAGGAGATGAATATGATCAAGGAGCTAATCGATTGCACAGCCAGAATGTCGGTTCCACGACCCTGGCTGGTCAATAACCATGTTAGAGCGTAAGCCACTGAGATCGGAAGCGCAGCGGTCGTAAATGCAGCGAAGATGACAGCGGCATGTTCCCACTTCGGCCCTAACAACACCAGCGTCAGCGGCCGAGCGAGCGCCAGTAATAAGCCTGCTCCAAGGAAGGCAATTAAGGCAACCGATTCATAAACACGCAAAAATGTGGAACGGTATCGCTCCGGCTGCGATTGCAACCTGGATAGCGCCGGAATGATCACGGCCTCAACCGGCCCGAGAAAATGGTCCAAAGGACGCACCAGCAAAACACTTGCCCGAGAATAGAGACCCAGCGCAGTTGAACCAAAAAAACGGCCAATCAACAGGTTGTCACTTCCTCGCGCGATTGAGAGAACCAGATCACCGGCCGTTTGGTGCGCGCCAAACTTCAACAGCGGGCCTACCCCACTTCGCCGCGTTGGCAATTGCGGACGCCAACGCGATATCGACCATGTGAGCACTAGCCCGGCGACTTCGGTCGATAAGATAGACCAAACTAGCGACCAGTAACCATATCCCAGAGCCGCCAGAGTGATGCCGACAAGAACGCCAAACGCCATCGAGACAACTTCAATAACAGCCAGCGCTTTGAACCGCATCTGCCGCTTCAGCAAAGCCTGATGCTGGACGGTGGAACCATTGATCACAAATGTCAGCGATAGCAGCAGCGCAATCGGCACCAGTCGCGGATTATGGTAAAACTTCGCAATCACCCATGCGGAAGAAGCCAAAATCAAACCTACCAGGGAGCTCACGCCTACATTGATCCAAAAGAGATTGGATACTTGGGCCTGTGTAATTTGTTCCTTCTGCACCGTGGCTATGGACAGGCCTGCCTCCTTAAAAACGCGCAATAGACTCACCACGGTGGTCACCATCGCGACCAACCCGAAATCGTGCGGCGTCAATAATCGCGCCAGGATCATTGTTGACCCAAGCGTCAATAAGAATTTGGCTCCTTGACCAGCAATAGTAACAAAGCCGCTTGAGATGGTTCGGCGTTTAAGATCCGGCAGCAAATGGTCGGTTGCGAAGTGTTGCTCCACCGCGCTCGTTGCTGGCAGCGCCACAGAGGAATGCACGCGCATCCGTCCAGGCGCGTTGGAGATCTCAATGCTCATCAGTGCGAATAGATTTTTGGTTTTAATCGAGGTTTTCTCGTCGTAAATGCGGCAAGCCCACTTAGGGCCGGTGAAGAAGCCCCTCTGTCCCGCCGTGACACTGGGCAGCCGGCGATGAGATGAATCCAGCTTAGCGACTTGAAGTTTTAGGCAAACCGAGTGCAGGACTGGCGCTCCCATTTGCGGTTTTTAGCGCCTTGTATCTAATTTCTGCAGGAATCGGACTCACCATCGGGTCGCGAGTGGGGTCGATCGGCGGCCAGAGGAATCCATCCGGCCACCAGCCCGGTCGGCTGGAGTAATACAGCGAATCCGGTATGGTATGATCAGGGATCGACGGGTCCCAGATCGTCGAATTGCTAGCGTAGTCAAAGTTGCCGTGGCGCAGGATGGTGGCTTTAACATTGCGGTCGATTTGCTCGCAACCATCCCGAGTATTAGGAAGTCCGCTGTAGTCCGGCGGCGTGGTTGGCCCGAATGTCCCGCTGTAGGAGCAGTTTCCGATGTTAGGAAATCCTAGCTCATAGACTGCTCTTACCCCGTTGGCACAGTAGCCATTCGTTTCGGGCGCGTCATAGTAGTTGACGCCGGTGGTGCTCAGAACATTGCCGAGAACGTTATAATAGTTCGAAAAATGTTTCAGATTCACCACGCCTGCAATTCGATTGCGGAAAAGCGTGTTGTAACTGGACGATCCGAAATAGCCGTCGTCTTTAAACTCCCGAATCGCGTTGCCTTCTGCCAGATTAAGAATGCTGCCCGACCCGTGATTGAAACTAATGTCCCAAAAGCCGGGAGCAGTATTGATCACATAGTTATAGCCAATCACGTTGCAGGACGCAGGGTTAATGGCGTCCTCCAAAATGATGGACGGTTGACCGCCGTTGTTGCAAATGTTGTCCTCGATCAGGTTCCACGACCCCGGGCCAACGATGACCCCTTCGTGATTGGGGCCTGTTCCCTGCACGTCATGTGTGTAACAGCCGCGCACCTCACAACGTACGGCCACTGTCCAAAGCATCTGTCGCGAATATGCTCCAGTGATCTCCACATCTTTCACCCAGCAACCCCACGCCTGCTGGAACCAAATGGGATAGGATCCGGTGCTCTTCGACATATCCAGTGTCAGGCTCTCGATCCCAACTCCTTTCAGCATGGTCGCGCTATCAGCCAGAGCCGCCGGGTTCATCCGACTGAAATCAAATGGACATGGCGGGTCGAAAGTAACCGTTGTGGAAGTCTTGCTGCGAATCTTGAAATATACCCTGATAGTTTGGAAAGTGTCAGGATGCCCACCGAGATTGTGCGCCCAGGTTGGCAAACGATCCGGGCCGATTGCCATCGGCGCGCCCACGACAAAGGTAGTTGTGTCGGCCAGCGTAATTGTATTGCTCCCCTTGGTTGCCCCAGAGGTAATGGAAATCCAGTTGTTAGGGGGAGGCCACGTTGCGTTGCCGAACGTGAATACATTGTTACTGTTAGCAGAAAACACAGTCGTTAATCCCGTCCCTGCTCCACGAATTGTACGGTTACTTCTGCTATTGGACAGAGTAATCTGCGTCCCCACCCGGAAACGACCCTCGGGAATATAAACGACCTGACCTTTGGGGCATTTGTTGAACGCTCTTTGAATAATCGCAGAACAATCCCGGACCCCCGTGGGATCAGCTCCAAGGTCGGTTACAATGTTCTTGTAAATCGTCGTTGGGTTGGGAATACCACCGGGCACGCCAACGTTGCCCTCCCATGGAGCCGTGCGATCGTCAGCTATGATCCGCGCGGCAGCGAGATCGGCAGCGCAAACAAGCAAGAACAGAAGAGCTGCGAGCAGCGATGACACTTTCCAAGCGGACGACATTGTGCGTTCCACAGTGACTATGGAATCTATGCGTTTGTACAGCCAAATGCCGTGCCTCCTGAGGAGCGCTCGACAGAAAATGTCCACTCGCAAGGTCTCATTGGACCGATTCCGCGATCGGAATCGGGTGCGATATGTCCAACGTTCTACACCATTCCTTGGTCACGTCATAGATGGGCAGCACAACTGCACGCGATTTGTTGGCATATTCAACGATCCGCTCAAATAAGATCGGGGTACAACCGAACCGAGTCGGCGCTTCACATACTTCATGCGTTGCAAAGATTAGCCAGCCATTCGCACGGGCATTGGCATCGATCGTCTGCCTGATGGCATTAAAATCATCGCGACTTTGCTCGATGAAAAATGCTTTCAAGTAATTTAGGTCTAGGACTCCAATGTTAAAGGTCTGACCGCCGCCGCGCGCGCATTCGAAGTGAGCGGCAACTCGGCGTTTGGTCTCCGGGCGCGGGCAACTGATGGGGTAGGAGAAGCTCGTGAGTCTTAATCCGGGCACTTGCTCTGCAACGGCCTGTTGATTGCGAACAATGGAAGTCTCAAATTCGTCCGGATTAGTTTCCCATGAATCACAGTGATCGAACGTATGACACGCCAGCTCGTGCCCCTGCTGGACAAGCTCCTCCAAGTCTTCCCGCCGGAACATTTCACCAGTCGTGGCCTCCTTGCCCATCAGTCCCAAAGACGCGTAGTAAGTGCCGCGGAACCCGCGCTCGCGAAGAATAGCGCCACCGGTGGTCAATGCCGAGCGCGGGAAATCATCAAACGTAAACGAGATCACCGGCGATTCCAGGGTTATCGGACACGGCCGGCGCCCAAACCATTGCGCAATCCGGCGCTGGATGGGACGCGGCATGTGTGAGAGGAACATGTTAGAGATTAGCGGTCAGAAACTCGGAATGAGCTGCACAACGAATGGATCCACGTAATACGTCTGTTGCAGCTACTACTTGGCTCGACTTCGCTAACGACTTCGGACTTATCGAAGCGCAATCACGCACGCTCTTCGTTGAAAGTGCCAGGAATTCGGAGCAATGCTTGGAGGCACGGTTGAGGATCCCTTCTTCTTTCGTGCAACAGTCTCACATTTGACATCTGACTTCTGACCGCTGGCGTCTTAGCTCTGTAGTCCAAAGAAAATTCGCGTTGGAATTCTGTCTTGCACAGCCACGATGTTGGATCAGGATCGAACGAGGTCGGACGGAGTGCCTTCGGCTGCAAAGTCGTACGAATCGTCAATTGCGGCAGTTTCCTCTGCGGCATTGCCGGCGCGAGCCAGAAACCAATACCCGATGGTAGTCAGTAGAAAGGCGCTCCACAAAGGACCGCGCCGGGCAAACAGGGATTCGGAAATGTTGTTTAACAACAACATGCAGAAGAAAGCCAGGCCAATGACACCCGCCGGGTAGTCTCGAACAAAACTCCGGGCGTGATTTACTCCAGAGTTAATCAACATCAATAGCAGAAAGAACACACCCAGATAGCCTCCGTCCAAATAGACCTCAAGATAACCGTTGTGCGCCGTTTTAAGGTTC
>Ga0126379_10003606_pt1 | contig 10055 bp, 7 predicted proteins | sample PanSoiMetPlot_24_FD_92640 | JGI IMG/M metagenome (GOLD analysis project Ga0126379, IMG submission 92640) | Tropical forest soil microbial communities from Panama - MetaG Plot_24 | ecosystem: Environmental > Terrestrial > Soil > Tropical forest > Bulk soil | place: Panama | collected 2016-02-17 | reverse complement strand
GGCCACGACTGGTGCTTCGTCGAGGTCGAGGATGCGGCCTACCGCGTGTTGGCCACGGACCCAACTGCCGACGATCGGCTGTCCATTCGGTTAAGCGATCGCACGAGCGAGTTGCTCGACCCCGACACCCTGCGGCTCGATGCCGACGGCGCCTTAACCTGCCGGGTGAAGGCCGGCCGAGCGAAGGCGAAGTTTTCTCGCGAAGCGCACTTCGCCTTGGGAGCGCAGCTGGAGGAAATGCCGGGTGGAAAGTTGGCGCTCAAGGTCGGCGCGAAGCGCTATCCGCTCCCGCATCTTGGGAAGTGACATCGTCGTCTGGCCGCGCTCGCCGTCTGGTACCCCGAGAGGTGCGAGAAGGCTTTGGGCGCTTCTTCGGCGGGGCATGCTGGATTTCATAATTGCTCGCAGGCAGCGGAGGCGCAGTTGAGGGCGGCGCCGCGAAAGCGGTCCCGTTGAGCGCGGCGAGATCGTCGGAGAACTTCGAGCTCATCACCTCCTCGATGCGCCGGCTCTCGTCGTACTGCCACGCCTGCCGCTGGGGGCAACCGACCTCGCCGACGAGGGCGGCAACGCCCAAAGCGGGGCCCCAAGCGCGAATGCTCATGCGGCAGCTGCGTCGGCGGCGGCCTGCTCTGCTTGTGGGGGCGGAGCGATCGGCGCCCGCACCTGTTCCGCGAGCTCTTCCACCAACTGAGGTCTCTCCCTTAGCCATTCCACCGTGCGCTCCCGGCCCTGACCAATTCGCTCGCCCCGGAGGAGAAAGTGATTGCCCGATTTTTCAATCAGAGCGGCCTGGACGGCGAGATCGAGCACCTCGCCGGCGCGGCTGATTCCCGAGCCGTAGAGAATGTCGAATTCCGTTTCCTTGAACGGCGGCGCCAACTTGTTCTTCACCACCTTCACTTTCGCGCGCGTTCCAATCACCGTTTCCCCATCCTTGATGTTTCCCGCCCGGCGGATCTCCAGGCGCGCCGACGAGTAGAACTTGAGCGCATTTCCTCCGGTGGTGGTCTCCGGGTTGCCGAAGACGACGCCGATCTTCATCCGGATCTGGTTGATGAAGATGATGCAGGTGCCGGATCGGCTCACCGCGCCGGTGAGCTTGCGCAAGGCCTGGCTCATCAGTCGAGCCTGGACACCCATGTGCGGATCTCCCATGTCCCCTTCAATCTCGGCCTTGGGCACCAGGGCGGCCACCGAGTCGACCACGATGAGGTCCACGGCTCCGGAACGGACCAGATGCTCGGTAATCTCCAGGGCCTGCTCACCGGTGTCCGGTTGGGAAACGAGCAGCTCCTCAATGCGGACCCCGAGCTTGCGAGCGTAGCCGACGTCTAAGGCGTGCTCGGCGTCCACGAAGGCGGCGACGCCCGCTTGCGCTTGCACCTGGGCAATCGCGTGCAGGGCCAGCGTCGTCTTGCCGGAGGATTCGTTGCCGAAAACCTCCACCACCCGGCCTCGCGGATAGCCCCCGACGCCGAACGCACGGTCGAGCCCAATCGAGCCGCTGGGGATGACCGCCACTTTTTGCTCGGCAGCCTCGCCTCCCAACTGCATGACGGCTCCCTTGCCAAACTGCTTCTCGATTGCCGCCACCGCCGCGGCAACCGCTTTGAGCTTCTCCGTCAGCTTTCCCATCCATTCCTCCCGTTCAAAAGGTGCTTCGACTTGAAGGCCAGTGCGCGTCCGCCGACGAAGCAATCCCCGTGCCCCGCGCGCTCCTTGGCAGCGGCGGCGAAATCCATCTCAAAAATTCGCCTGCCATCCAGTTGCGCGGACCGCTCGATGCGCTTTCAAGAAGCGTCCTTGGGATCTGCCGGCGCGGCCAATGCGGTGCTCTCTCCCAAGAGCTTGTCGAAGTAGCCATCGTGAGCGGAGCGAAGACGGCGCGGGAGCCAGTCCTTGCGATCGATCATCCGACAGTCGACGGCGAGGCACATGTCCTCGTCCTCGATGATGGCGTGGTTCTCGAGGTCCGCCCGGGTCCTCGCCAGCTTGAGGATCCGATCGTGCGCGCGAGCCGACAGGCCGTGGTGCTTGACCGCCGCCTCCAGCATCTTCTCCGCGTTGCCGCTCATCGCGCAGTGCCTTCGCATCAGCGCAGGCGTCATCTGAGCGTTGCAGTAGACGCCGCTCTCCGTTCGAAATCGATGCCGCTGGCGCTCGCGCGCCGCCTCGACGCGCCTTCGGTAATGGGACGAGGGCAGCTCCTTTTCGTGGAGCGAGGCGATCTTCCGGTAGCCCAACGGCCTGGTGTAAAGCGAGATGTCGATCCGGTCGAGCAGGGGGCCGCTGACCCGGGCATGGTAGTCGGCGACGCGGAACTCGGCGCAGGTGCAAATGCGGCCGTGGACATTGAAGTAGCCGCAGGGGCATGGATTCATCGCCGCGACCAGCATGACTCGACACGGATAGGTCACGTTGTGATTGGCGCGGGCTAAGTGGATTAGCCCTTCTTCCAGCGGCTGGCGCAGTACCTCGAGGACGTTTTTGCGAAACTCCGGCAGCTCGTCGAGGAACAGCACGCCGTGGTGCGCCATCGACAGCTCACCGGGCCGGGTGCTCGGACCTCCTCCCACCAAACCGGCGTCCGAGATGGTGTGGTGCGGGGCTCGAAACGGGCGCTCCCGCATCAGCGGCTGTCCCTCATGCAACAGCCCGAGCACCGAGTGAATCTTGGTGACCTCGAGCGCCTCCTGGAAGGACATCTCGGGCAGGATGCTGGGCAGACGGCGCGCCAACATCGTCTTGCCCGAGCCCGGTGGACCGCACATCAAGACGTTGTGGCCGCCCGCCGCCGCGAGCTCGAGCGCGTTTTTGATCTCGCTCTGTCCGCGGACCTCGGACATGTCAAGCTGCGCAGGCGCATCGGTGGCCTGAGCCGGTTGCCGCCTGCCCTCAGGTTGCGCCAGGGACACCACGCCCATCAGGTGATCTACTGCGTCCCGAAGATGCTCGACGGGGAGGACTTCAACGCGGTCGACCAAGGAAGCTTCCAAGGCATTGGCGGCCGGGATCATCAGGCCGCGAAAGCCGCCGTCGCGCGCGGTGACCGCGAGAGGAAGCACGCCCCGAATCGGCTTGACCGCGCCGTCGAGCGACAGCTCCCCGGCAAAGATGTGCTGGCGGAGAGTGTCCTCGGCCAACAAGCCGGCGGCGGCGAGCACGCCGAGCGCGATCGGCAGCTCGAACGCCGCGCCCTCTTTTCGAATGTCCGCCGGCGCGAGATTCACGGTGATCCGCTTCTGCGGTAGCTCGAAGCCGCAGTTCTTCAGGGCGGAGATGACGCGGACCTTGCTTTCTTTCACCGCCCCCTCGGGCAGGCCGACCAGGTTGAAGTAGGGCAGTCCGAGGGCCATATCGACCTCGACCTCGACCACCACCGCGTCAACCCCGATCAGCGCGCCGGATCTCACCGTCGCGAGCATGCTCCCACCCTTGTCTTCGCTTGACGAAAGCAACGGGCATACCGACCAGGGATGGTTCGCGTCGCCCGCCGACCCGCGGGCGGTCCGTCCCGGGAAGGCTTACCGCTGGACGGCCGTCCGGCGCCGCGGTCGCGGCGCTAAGCGCCATCCCTGCCCGGCTAATTGCTTCCGCCCGGTACGATGGTCCCTGGCAGGCCGGTGGGAGCAGGCGCGGAACCGGTCGGAGCGGTCCCCGGCGGCGCGGGGGTGGGAACGGCCCTCTCGGGAATCTCGGTCATCATTCCAAGCGTCTCCGCCCCAGCCGTTTTCGCCCCGTCGAGCGCAACGACGAGCTTGGCGTAATTCGCCTTGTCGTCGGGCATGAAGAAGACGACCTTGTCGCCGGGTTGACGGGCAGCGAGGATCCGCTTCAGCTTATTGACGTACTCCCCCCACTCGATCTTTTCGGTGTTGATCGTCAGGACGCCGTCTGGATCGATGCCGACCACCACTTGCTCGGGCGGTACCTCCTGCTGCGTCTCTACCTGCTCGGTGGCGGGGACTCGAACGGCGATGTCCTTCTCCAACAGCGGCGTCACCACCATGAAGATGATGAGCAGCACGAGCACCACGTCGACGAGCGGCGTCACATTGATGTCGGAGTTAGGCCGGCCGCCGGGGTTGACGAAGAATTTTCTGCGCGGCTTTGAGGGGTGCAACAACATGGCTCTTCACTTGTCCTTGATTTGTTCCACCCCGAGCGAGACGCCTTTGGCGCCCGCTTTTCTCATCAGATTCATCACCCGCCGGATCTCTCCATAAGCCAGCGATTGGTCTCCTTTGAGGAGGATGGGCCGATCCGGCTTTTGGGTTAGCTCCTCGGATATCCGGCCCTGGAAACTGCGATCATCCACCGGATCATGCTCGACAAACAGGTGCTTGTCGGGGGTGATGGAGACAATCAGGGGGTCGCCCCTCTGGCTATCCTTCTCGATCTCGTGAGACTGGGGCAGGCGCACGTCCTTGCCTCTCTGCAGCATGGGCGTCACCACCATGAAGATGATGAGCAGCACAAGCACCACGTCGACCAGCGGCGTGACGTTGATCTCGTTCTTGATGCCCCCACTGGGGCCGACTGCCATTGCCATGGTTTAGTGTTGACCGCTGAGCTGCTTGCTGACCACGTCGAGAAACTCGTTCGATGACTCGGCGATATCCACTGCCCGGGCGTCCACCCAGCTGGTCAGGAAGTTGTAGAACATCACTGCCGGAATCGCGACGAGCAGGCCGAAGGCCGTGGTGACGAGGGCTTCGGCGATACCTGCGGAGACGGTGCCCAGACCGCCTGAGCCGGTCATCGCCATGCTCTGGAAAGAGTTCACGATGCCCATCACGGTTCCCAATAGACCGACGAAGGGCGCCGTCGACCCGACGGTTGCCAGCAGCCCCAGGCCGCGCTTGAAGCTTTGGACCTCGCGTTGTCCTTGGCGTTCCAGCGCCCGAGCGATCGAGTCGACGGTAGCTTCCCGATTGTTCGGGTTGCTCATCCGGTAGGCGGTGAGCCCGGCGCCGATCACCCGTCCGAGGTGACCCACCTTCTTGCCGACATTCGTCGAGGAGGCGGCTTGCAGGTCACCCTTGGCCAGAATGCCGGCCATTTTCTGAGCAAAGCTCTTGGATTCACTCTTCGATCGGCCGAAGACAACCCATCGCTCGATCGCCACGACGAGCGAGGTGAAAGACATGATGACAAGCACGAAAACGATGGCCCGTGCGAAGAGCCCCATATGATGCCAAAGGTCGGTGATCGTAAATTGCATAGTTTTCCGTCGCGCCTCCATTCCTGCGCGTTCAAAGGTAGTTTGTGAAAACCCCTTTAATCAGTTTCAGTGCGGGATCACCAGCCTGATCTGGATCAGGTAGTCCACCGCGACCGGTCTTCCCTGGTAATGCACGGGCTTGTACCTCCAGGTGGAGAGCGCGTCGAGCACGGCCCTTTCCATGTGAGGCAGCGCCTTGATGATCCTGCAATTCTCGAGTGTTCCACCGACGGTAATGACGCACTTGACGAGCATCGTTCCCTGAATTCCCGCGGCCAACGCCTCGCGCGTGTACTTGGGAGGCTCTCCGTCGGTTTGCTCGGGCCGCGTCATGCCTTCGCCGAACGGCAGGATGTTGCCTCCGAGCCCTCCGCCCAGTCGTCCGCCGGGCACGCCTTCGGCCGCGCCTCCCAAAACTCCGCCGGCGACGCCGCCGGGGATGCCCCCCAGAGCCCCATCGGGCTGAGCGTCCTTTTGGTCCGGGGTGCTCTCCGGCCGACCGTCGGCTTCCGCGCTCCGCGGCCGCTCCTCGAGGGCCTGCATAGACTGGATGAGCGTGTCCTTCTTCCGCGAGGGCCGATGCTCTCTGCGATGGGCCTGAGGAGTCGTCGAGGCGAGGAGGGGAGGTGGCGCCGGAGGGGGCGGCAGGTCCGTCGGCGTCATGAACTTCACCGCCAAGTCCTTTTCGCCCTGCGCGTATGGGGCCGCGGATGAGCCGAACAGAAAGATGAGAGCGAGCGCGCCAATGTGCAAGGCCATCGAGGCTACGGCCCCGGTGCCGATCCGCCGCTGGGCCATCCGTTTTTCCTCAAGGATTGCTTCAAACATCGGGTCGGCTTCTCGTCAGGCGACCGTCGGGGCGCACTCTTGGGACGGCCAACACAGGTGCTGTGTCAAAATCGACCCACTTGCTCCGCGACACCAAATCGATCGTACCGTGACGCTCGCAGCGCGAGAAGCGGGCGAACTCGAGGAACTGACCGACGCCGCCGCTTACGGGGTTGGCTACCTTAGCGGCCGATCAGCGAGGGCGGATCTTTGGTGAGGACGCACTTGAATACAACCGGATCGCACATCACCGCGAAGTCCGGATTGACCTGCCCCTGGGGGTAGAATCCGGACCCGCAGCGGCTGTCATCGGGGATCTGGTTGCCCGAGGGGTCGAGCACTGGGTTGCCAGACGCATCGACGGCGAAGCAGTCGGCATTCGGCTGCAGCGCCACCGCTTTGTACTCGGCGGTGCAATCTGGGTCGGTGTACCGCAAGGTCGCCGACATCTGCGTCCCGGGAACGTCGGGCAAGACGACAAACTTCACGTCGCGCCATTCATAGGCAATGTCCGCGCCCCCCACGTTTTGCTCGGCCCGGCTAAAGGTCGGGACGGCGCAGAAGTTATTGGCGTCCGGCGTGTTCTGGGTGAGCGCTCCGATGGAAACCGGGCTGTGCGACGGATCCGGGTCCGGCGGCGTCTGAAGCGCCAGGTTCCCTAAGGTGTCGGTCCCAATCGCCACCTGGGGATTGTTGCCTGGTGGATAGTATTTGCGGATGCCAAGCCCCTCGCCTTGAAGTTGGGAGCAGGAGCCCGCTGGCTGACTGGGAAGCAGCGTGTACTTGGCGAACCAACCGCCCGGTCCGCCGCCCTGTCCAACCACGCAGGTAGGCGGACTGGGCGAGAAGGTGCATCCGCCGAGCGGAATCACGGCGAAGCTCAGACAGGCGATCTGTCGAATCATCGGGGCGCTCACGGTCAGAAGGTCAACCGCGCGGTGAAGCGGAAGCTACGCGGCGCTTGGTAGGCTGTGGGTTTGAGGAAATTGGGGTTTTTTGTTCCGCTGAACGGCGTGCCGTCGAAATTCTGCAGCCGGCATTGGGTCCGCTGTGTCGGATCCGTCGCGTCGCAGGTGTTGAGATCGGCCGGCGTCCCGCCCTCGATCGGCCGGACCGTGGCGAAGGTGTAGTTCTGGTCGACGGCGGTGGGGGTCTGGAAGTTGAAGAGGTTGAAGATGTCGGCCCCAACGGTGAGCTGGTAGTCTGTCGACAACCGGTAGCGCAGCCCCAGGTGCGCATCGATGCTGTGTACCCAGTCCAACCGGCCCGCCGATCCGCGCGGCAAGATGAAAGACTCCGACGGGCCGTAGGCGTAGTGCGCCCCGAGGTAGTTCAGCGGGCTTCCGGACCTGCCGATGTAGGAAAGTCCGAGCGTGAGATCAGTGCGGTTCTCGAGCTGGAACTCCCTGGCCCCGAACAATTTGACGGTATGGGCGTGGTCTGCAGGAAGGGGTCCGTCTCGGTTGCCGATCAGGGACAAAAGGTCGAAATCCGACGTCAGATTCGGTTCGAGCTGGCTGTTTTCCGGTCTAAACAATCCAGAGTAATTGCCGCGCAACCGGGAATAGGTGTAGCTCACCTGGCTGAGCCAAAGCTGGCTGAAAGTCTTGCTGAAGTAGAACGTGACGGCGTCGTACTTTCTGGTTGCCTCCGGGAAGTCGTACTTTGCAATGCCGTGCCCCGGGTTGCCGATGAAGAAAGTGAATCCCTCGTCGCGGCTCATGTCCTCGATCGCCGCGTTGAGCCGCCGGCGGGTGTAGGAAACGCCCAGCCGTCCGTCTCGGAGGATTTCGTACTCCCCTCCGGCGATGATCTCATCGTTGGACTGCGCCTGGAGATTGGGGTCCACCATGACGGTGTCTTGGTTGAAACCGGCCCAGAATTGGTTCGGGTCATTCGGCGCGCCGATTCGATTCAAGTTGGCCGGGTCACGGCAACTCCCGGTGGCCTGCGCCGGATCGGCGGGATTGCAGACGGTGTTGGGCCGGCTGGAGAAGAGGAAGCGATCGCCCGGAAAAGATCGGTCTGCGATGTTGAGCGGAATGCTCTCGTAGTAGCGCGCGTAGCTCGCGAAAATCTTCGAACGGCCCTGGCGGGTGAAGTCGTAGATGATTCCGATTCGAGGCGACCACTCGTTGGGCAGGGTGATGTTGGTCTGGCCATTGGTGCCAACCACCCCTTGGTAGTCCCATCGAAGGCCGACGTTGAGCGTGACGACGTCCTGCACGTTCCAGCTGTCTTGGGCGAAAGCGCCGATGTTCGTCGAGTGCGTGTGATTTGAAACAACCGATTGAATCACCGGATCGTCGGGAGCGCGGAGAAATCCAAACTCGCGGTAGTCGAAGAAATTGCCCGCGCCATCCTCGGCGTATTGCACCGTTCCAGCAATGCCCTTGTTCTTGTCAAGCGTGGCCCGTTCCCAATCGAGACCCGCCTTGACGATGTGGTGGCCAAGCGCGTTGGCCAGGTAGGTCCCGACGAAGCGGGTTTGATATCGGTTCATGCTCGATTCGCTAATCGGAATTCCCAGCGGCCAATCGGGTCCACGCGGTCCCCCCGTGTTGTAGTTCGCAACCGGACAGCCCAATACGTTCGGGGCGGCGGGGTTAGAGCAGATCGACGGATCGGGGAGCTGTTCGAACTCGGTGATGCTGTGCGGACCAGTGCCGCCGTTGGTCCACCACACGTCGGGAGTGGCGGCGAGCCCGGTGGTGCTGCCCACCTGGGAACCGTCCATCGCGCGGACGGCCGTGTTCTGGTGATGCCAGCCCGCCGTCGCATCGAACAAGAGGTGCTTGTCGAGGAAGGAGGAGGACCATTTGAGGGCGCTGTCGTTCGCGTTGAACACGTAGCGATGGGCGATCGCCCCGATTTGTCCGTCGAGCAGGTTCGCCTCCGGCAGGCCGGTGTAGGAATCGATGCCTACGTCGTTGTTACCACCCGAATTCGTCGGGGTGCCGAAGAGGGAGAAGGTGAGTCGGTTATCGCGATCCACCAGGTAGGTGAGCTTGCCGATGTATTGGTAGCTGCGCTGATCCGAAAAATAGTACTGCTGGGTGCCAGGGATGCGCGTCGTCGTTTGCAACCCCGTCGCGTCGAGGATCGGACGGCCGTTCACGTCGAAATTGAGGACGTTCAGATTTCGCTCGAGCTGATAGCGGGTAAAGGCTGGGCTGAACCCGGCGTAAAACCACAGGCGGTCCTTTAGGATCGGCCCGCCCACCTCCGCCCCCAGGCTGGCGATGTTGTAGATGCTCGTCGCGGTGCTGATGGCATTGGCCTGCTGGGTAATCGTCGAAGGGCTGGCTCCCAGCGCTCCCGGGGTGAAGTAGGTGAACACGGAGCCGTGAAACTCGTTCGAGCCGGATTTGGTGACGACGTCGAAAATTCCGCCAGTCGAACGGCCGAACTCCGGCATGTAACCGCCGCTGATGATGTTCACCTCTTGGATGAAGTCGAGCGAGAGCGGCGCTCCCAAGCTTCCGTAGGCGGGGTCATTCACCGACAGGCCGTCGATGAGAAAACCGTTTTCGTTGGAGGTTGCGCCGTTGAGGGAAAAGCCGTAGCGGTCGGCCTGACCGGACGGCGCGAGCTCCGCGAGTCCTTCGAAGGAACGAGTGCCGGCGTATTTCGAGCCCGGGCGCAGCACTGGCAACTGATCGAGCACCTGCGAGCTGACCACCGTCGAAAGCTGTGTGGATCCGACATCGACCGAAGGCGGGCGGCCCACCACGGTGATCGGTTCGGCTACCAGCGCTTCGGGGAGAAGCTCGACGTTGAAGCGCAGCGTCTGCTCGACGCGAAGGAGGATGTCACCGCGTACCAGTGGATTGTAGCCCTCGTGCTCGAGGCGAAGCTCGTACCTTCCCGGCGGGAGCTGCGAGAGCCGATAGAGGCCCGTCGCGTCGGTCACCGCGACTTGCTCGCCCTGAAGATTGGGCGACCTGGCGGTCACCACCACATCCGCCAACGGACCCTTGGTCGCCGCGTCGGATACCGT
>Ga0126379_10003604_pt1 | contig 10058 bp, 13 predicted proteins | sample PanSoiMetPlot_24_FD_92640 | JGI IMG/M metagenome (GOLD analysis project Ga0126379, IMG submission 92640) | Tropical forest soil microbial communities from Panama - MetaG Plot_24 | ecosystem: Environmental > Terrestrial > Soil > Tropical forest > Bulk soil | place: Panama | collected 2016-02-17 | reverse complement strand
GCAACGGAGACCGCGCCGGGCGGCGCTCCAGCCGGGGAGGAGACTGAAATGGCCGCGCAGACGAAAGACAAGCGGGACCAGGGGGCAGCGAAGGCTGTGTACGTCTACGGGATCATGCCCGGCGACGTGGAGATAGAGTCCGGCACGACCGGCGTCGGGGACCCGCCCGGCGAGGTCCGCGTCGTGCGCAGCGGCGACCTCGCGGCCCTGGTCAGCGACGTGGCCACGGATAGGCCGCTGGGACGGCCAGCAGACCTGGTCGCGCACGAGGAACTGCTGGACGCGAGCGCCGCCGAGTTGCCGGTCCTGCCGCTGCGCTTCGGCGCGGTGCTCTCTGGTGACGAGGCGGTGGCCGAGGAGCTCCTCGGTGCCCACCAGGACGAGTTCATGACCGCCCTCGAGCAACTGGAAGGCCATGCCGAATACGTGCTCAGGGGCCGCTACGTGGAGGACGCGATCCTGCGCGAGGTGATCTCGGAAGACCCGGACGCCCGTCAGCTCCTCGGCCAGATCAAGAGCGTGGGCAAGGCGAACGAGATGGCCACCCGGGAGCTGCGGATGCAGATCGGGGAGATCATCAATGACGCGGTCGCCATCAAGCGCCAGGCCGACACCCTGGCGGCCGGCGAGGCCCTGGCCGGGCACGTCGAGGCGAGCGTGGCGCGGCCCCCGACCCACGAGCTCGACGCCGTGCACGTCGCGCTCTTCGTCGAGAACAGCAAGGCGGACGACGTGGAACGGGCCGTGGAGCAGCTGTCCAGCGACTGGAACGGCAGGATCGACCTCCGGCTGCTTGGCCCGATGGCTGCCTACGACTTCGTCGGCGCGCCGAATCCGGCGGCGGGGGCCTGACATGAGCCTGCTGACGCTGCCGTTCCGGCTTCCCTTCATGCCTCTCCAGGCGTTTATCCACGTCTCGGAGCTCATCCAGCAGCAGGTCGAGCGGGAAGTCTACGATCCCGCGACGATCCGGCGTGAACTCGAGGAGGCGCAGCGGCAGCGGGCAGCAGGAAACATCTCTGAAGAAGAGGCGAGGCGCATCGAGCAGGAGGCGACAAGCCGGCTGGTGACCCCGCAACCGCCCGCCCAGGCCCTACCGGAAACGACAGGAGGCGAGCGTGATGGCTGAGCGACGGCCGACACGCGGCGACAGCGACGGCGATGACCGCGAGCAGCAGGTCGTCGGGACGAGGCGCGGCCGGACCGAGCAGCTGACCGCCGCGGAGGCTGGCCGGTACGGGCTGCGGCACATCGCCGAGCTCACCGGCAAGGACCCGGAAGGCGTCAGCGCGGTGGAACCGGCCGAAGACGGCTGGGTGGTCACGGTCGACGTGATCGAGGACCACCGGATCCCTTCAGCGGCCGACATTCTCGCCACGTACGAGACAGAGATGGCGCTGGACGGCGACCTGATCTCCTACCGGAGGATCCGGCGCTACGCGCGCGGCCGCGGCGACGACAGGAACGCCTGACATGACAATCCAACCGAGCGGCGGGGGCGGCCAGCTGTACGGGACCGTCGGAACCGCCGGCAGCTCTTCTACGACCAACCTGGGCGACATCCTCGAACGCGTCCTGGACAAGGGCCTCGTGATCGCGGGCGACATCCAGGTGAACCTGCTCGACATCGAGCTGCTGACGATCAAGCTCCGGCTGGTGATCGCCTCGCTCGACACCGCGAAAGAGGTCGGCATCAACTGGTGGGAGAACGACCCCTGGCTGAGCGCGGACGCCTCGAGGCGCGCGGAGGAACGCGAACTGCGCCGCGCGGACGGCCCTAACGGGCAGCTGGAGGAGGAGAACCAGCGGCTCAAGGAGCGGATCAGCGAGCTGGAATCAGGCAGCAACCAGCTGGAATCAGGCAGGAAACGGCGGGAACGGTGACACGGATGAACGGTGACCTCGGGGTCTGGGCGTACGCCATCACGGAGGACGACGGCGATCATGACCTGTCCTCGGTGACCGGCGTGGCCGGCGCGACGGTGCGGGCCACCCGGGCCGGGAACCTGACCGTGCTGGTCAGCGACGTGGACCTCGCCGAGTTCGGCGAGGTCGCGCTGCGCCGCAACCTGGAGGACCTGACGTGGCTCGAAGCGGTGGCGCGGGCGCACCACCAGGTGATCGCCGCCGCGTCGCAGCTGTTCCCGCTGCTGCCCACGAGGCTGGCCACCGTTTACAGCAGCGACGAGAGCATGGCATCAGTGCTCGGCGCCCATCGCGAGGAGCTGCTCGCCGCGCTGCGCCGGGTCGGCGGGCGGGTGGAATGGGGCGTCAAGGCCTACGCCGTCCCCGAGGCCGAACGGGAGAACGCCGCTTCTGCGGAATCGCCCGCGGCCACCGCGGCCGCGGGCGGCGACCCCGGCTCGGGGCTGGCGTACCTCAAGCGGCGCAAGGCACAGCTTTCTGCCCGGGAGGAGTCCTGGCGTTCCGCGCACGCGGGCGCGCGGGCGGTGCACGCGCACCTGTCCGCGCTTGCCTCGGCGACCAAGCTGCATCCCCCGCAGTCCCCGCAGCTGAGCGGCAACCAGCGGCCGATGATGCTGAACGCCGCCTACCTGCTCGACGCGGACGCCGGGACCGGCTTCGCCTCGCAGGTGGCGGCCGCGGCCGACGCGCATCGCGAGCTCGAACTCGACCTGACCGGCCCGTGGCCGCCGTACTCGTTCACCGCGGATGACGGCGAGGAGGGACCGCCGCCCGCGGGGCAGGACGCCTGATGGCTCACCCCGCTCGCACGCTCGACGCGCAGCTGCCGTCCCAGCGGCTCGCGCTGGTGGACCTGCTGGACCGCGTGCTGGCCGGCGGCGTCACGATCACCGGCGATATCACGCTGTCGATGGCCGATGTGGACCTGGTGAAGATCTCGCTGCGCGCGCTGCTGGCCTCGGTCAGCGCCCTCGAAGGGCCCGCGGAGGAGGAAACCAGATGACCCAGCCGGCCCGCCGCTGCCGCCTGGACGCCGGCGACGACCCGGAGGCCGCCGAGCGCAGCCTGGCGGCGCTCGTGCTCACGATCGTGGAACTGCTCCGCCAGCTCATGGAACGGCAGGCGATCCGGCGCGTCGAGGACGGAACCGTCACCGACGAGCAGGCCGAACAGCTCGGGGACAACCTGATGCAGCTCGATGAGCGGATGACGGAGCTGGTCGAGAAGTTCGGCCTGACCCGCGAGGACCTCAACATCGACCTTGGCCCGCTCGGCCCCCTCCTTGGCGAATGACTGACCGCGGCCGCATCCTCGCATCACTTTTGGCCCCTTTCTGCATCTTCGCATCACTTTTGGCCCTTCTGAAACGTTTCAGGCGGCCGAAAAGGGGCGAAAAATGATGCATAGATGGTGGAGGAGCCACGGCGGTCCGTTGAACCGACGATTCCTGGGACCAGTGTGACCCGCGAGGGCGGGAGGCACTGCTCAAGCGGTCAGCGGACTACGAGGGCGAGGAGGCCGCCCAGGGCGGCTATGCAGGCCACCAGCCAGGTGACGTAGTCGTTGACGATGCCCACCCGCGCGATGTGGCCACCGCCACCGCGTCCGCCAGGGCCATCGGCCGGGGCGCGGGCGACGTCGAAGCGCGGAGCAGGCCCGCCGCGTTCTTGAGCTGACCGGCATGTCCGCCTGCTTCCAGGCGGCCGGCTAACGGACAGATGAGAAGCACCGCGGGTAGCACGCCAGGGATACTGTGTCGAGGTACGATACTTTCCTTGGGACGCAGCTGAGGAGGGGGACCATTCACCCGGCTCATGAGGATTTTGAGAACCTCCTGCGCTTTCGCGTGACGCTGCGGCGCTTCATGCGGTGGAGCGAGGAGCAGTCAAGCGCGGTGGGGCTCACCCCGGCCCAGCACCAGCTGCTCGTGGCGATCAAGGGACACCCTGGCCCGGAGCCTCCGGCCATCAGGGAGATCGCCGAATACCTGCTACTGCAGAGTCACAGCGCCGTGGGGCTCGTGGATCGTGCGGAAGTCGGCGGGTTCGTCCGCCGGCGACCGGACCGCAAGGATGCCCGGGTGGTGCGGGTGGAGCTCACCGAGAAGGGCGACAAGCTGGTCACCGAGCTGACCGAGGCTCACCTGGCCGAGCTGTACAAGCTCGCCGATTCGCTGGCCGCCTTTCTTCCTGAACGGGACCGGCAGTAACGGCCGCTCGGTGAGCCGCTGTCGTTGCGGCACCACTGTGTACCTGGGGTCCGCCGCGGACGCGAGCCCGGCGTGGAAGATGCCCCAGCGGGTGGCCGCGGAGGCGGCGATGAGCGCCGCGCCGGACAGGGCGGCGGCCACCCGGCTGCGCCGGCCCAGCGCGAGGCCGGCCACGCCGAGCACGGTCAGCGCCCTCCCCGCCTTGACGTACCGGCCGGCCCGGCCCTCGGAGTAGGGCTCGGCGACCAGGCCGGCCCGGAGTGACGGCTAAGTCACCTATCGGCCTGGTTTCGCCGCACCGTCCCCGGGTAGCCGCACGCCCCGTGACCGACGTGGGCATGACCCCGCCCGCCGACACCGCGACGGGCGCGGGCATGACCCGTCGCGAGTCGGCCGCGGACGCGGGACAGCGGCACATCGAGGCGCTGGCGAGCGTGCTGTCCGTGCTGGACACGAGGCTCCTCGACGACTGGGGCCGGCGGCTCGCCTCGATGCTGCGCCACGGCGGGCGGCTGCTCGTCGCGGGGAACGGCGGTTCCGCACCGCAGGCGCAGCAGCTGGCCGCCGAGTTCACCGGCCGGCTGGCCGCCGACCGCGGCGCCCGCTGCGCGATCGCGCTGCACTCGCGGAACTCGACGGCGACCGGGATGGGCAACGACTCCGGGGACGGCGAGGCGTTCGCCCGCCACGTGCGCGCCCACGGCCGACCCGGCGACGTGTTGCTGCTGATATCCACCTCCGGTCGCGGCCGCAACCTGGTGCGTGCGGCCTCGGCCGCGCGCGCGGGCGGGCTGACCACCTGGTGCCTCACCGGCCCGCTGCCGAACCCGCTCGCCGACGCGTGCGACGAGGCCGTTTGCGTCTACCCGGCCGGGGCACGCGCGCTGGCCCTCACCGCGACCGTTCAGGCGGCGCACCAGGTGGCGCTGCACCTTATCTGCCTGTCCTTCCACGCCTCCTTCCACGCCGGGGCCTGAAACGCGTGCCTGAAACCGGCGGTTTGCGCTGTCTGAGCTCGGGTACTTCGCAACACCATGGCGAACGGGTGGGTGGCCAATGGTGGTGAGCGATGTCGCGACCGCCCGTTAGCGCGCGCCACAGTGCATGCCGCGGTGTGACTGAGTCACCGGCTTCGGCCGGCGCCTTCAGGCACGTCGGATTCTTCGACCGGACCGAGGCCGGGTACGCGGGCACGACCGAAATGGGGCTGAACCCGGCGTGGATCAACCCCCCGGGTGCTAGCGTTCACCGGGCAGCACGCAGGACGGCGCGTGCGCTACGTGGGTGAACCCATCTGGGCCTCGCGCAGCCCGGCCGAACTGCGTGAGGCGACCAAGCACGAGGCGCTCATCAACCTGGCGTTCGCGGGCGCGGAGGCGGAGATTCTATGCCCCTACGACAGCACGGCCCTCGCTCCGGCGGTACTCGCAGACGCCCGCCGGACCCATTCCCTGCTGCTGTCCGGCGGCCACTCCGGGACCAGACCGGACTACGCCGTGCCGTTTCGCCTTCCGTCCAGTGGCAGCCTTCCGCTGCCCGCGCCGCGTGACGACGCCATGTCTTACACCTACCGCACGGACCTGTCGCAGGTCAGGGCCCTAGTGCTGAAGCACGCCATGGACGCTGGCCTGCCCGACGCCCGCGCTAACGACCTCGTGCTCGCCGTCAGCGAGGTCGCGGCGAACACGCTGCGCCACACCCGGTCCTCTGGCACGCTGACCATCTGGCACGATCCGGACGAGATCATTTGCGAGATCCACGACGAGGGCGTGATCACCGACCCGCTCGCCGGCCGCCGCGAGCCGCCGCCCGACGCGCTTGGCGGGCACGGCCTCTGGCTCGTCCACCAGGTTTGCGACCTCGTCGAACTCCGCTCAGACAACACCGGAACGACGATCCGGATGCACATGTCGGTCAGCTCGCCGCGACAGCGAAACTGACCGGCGTCAACGGTGGTGTACATGTGGTACAACTCGGATGTGGACCTGCTCACGACGTCCGTCGCGACGGTGGAATCGGACAGCGAGCCTTACACGCTGATCGAGCTCACCGGAGAGGCTGATGTCACCAATAGCGACGCGCTTCGCGACCTGCTGGACGCCGAAGTCGCCAAGCAACCGCGCACGCTGATCATCGATCTGTCCGGCCTGCGCTTCATGGACTCCTCGGCGCTGCACGTGCTGCTGCGCGCCAACCGGACGATGGACCGCCAGGGCGGCGTGCTCGCCCTCGCGTCGCCGCGGGACGCGGTGGCGAAGATGCTCCGGCTTACCGCCGCCGACCAGCTCATCCCGGTCTACGCCAGCGTCGGTGAGGCCACCGCCGGATAAATCCGGATAAGAACCGCCGGAGAAAAGCCGGCGTACGTGTTTAGCGCGCTCCAGCCCGGGATATTATCTCTGCTAGTGGTGCCTACGACGCAGGCACGTTCCACGCCGTTCCCGGCGTGCGTGCGTGCTCGGGCGCCACTATTTTACGTTGCCAGGCCTCCCGAGGGCACGCCGTGACGGCCCCCCGGTGAGGAGACGTATTTATGAAGATCGCCCTGGTAGCACAGCACGCGACGCCGGTCCCGGCGAACCCGGGCGAGCCTGGCGATGACCCGCGGCTGCGCGAGCTGAGCCGGAGCCTGGCCAGCAAGGGCCATCACGTCACGGTGTACGCCCAGCGGCACAGCACCACGGCGCCGGACAAGGCCGAACTTGAGCCAGGCGTCCACGTGGAGTACATCGGCCCGGCCGACAAGCACGCGGCAGGCGACGAATCCAACCTGCTCGCGCAGGTGCCCGCGTTCAGCGGCCCGCTGCACGAGCGGTGGCGCCAGCAGCGTCCGGACGTGGTGCACGCGCTGCGCTGGACCAGCGGGCTCGCCGCCCTGGCCGCCGTCCGTGACCTGCGCATCCCCGTTGTGCAGTCGTTCGACTCGCTCGGCGTCGCCGAACGCAGGCACCGGATCACGCCGGGCAGCGTCGGCACCGAGCGCATCCGGCTCGAGCCCGCGATCGGCCGCACCGTCAACGCCGTGGTGGCCGGCAGCTCGGACGAGGAATCGGACCTGACCCGGCTCGGCGTCCCGCGCCGGTCGATCAAGGTAGTGCCGTGCGGCGTGGACACCGACGAGTTCACCCCGGAGGGCCCGGTGGCCAACCGCAACGGCCGGCCCCGGCTGGTGACCGTCACGGACCTGGCGGAGCACGACGCGCTCGCCACGCTGCTGCACGCGCTGTCCAAGGTGCCGGGCGTCGAGCTGGTCGTCGCGGGCGGCCCGCCGCGCGCGAAGCTGGCCAGGGACATCGCGTACCGCAGGCTGGCCAAGGTCGCCGAGTCCCTCGATGTGTCCGGCCGCGTTCTGTTCGCCGGCCAGGTCGGCCGCGGCGCGCTGCCGCCACTGCTGCGCTCCGCCGACCTCGTCGTCAGCGTTTCCGAATACGAGCCCTCAGGGATGGTCTCCGTGCAGGCGATGGCCTGCGGCACCCCGGTCATCGCGTCCGCGGTGGGCGGTCAGGTGGACGCCGTGGTCGACGGGACCACCGGCATCCTCGTCCCGCCCGGCCGGCCAGCGCTGCTCGCCCACCGGATCCGCCAGCTGCTCGCGCACCCGATGCTGCTTGAGGCGTTCAGCGTGGCGGCCGCCGACCGGGCGCGGTCCCGCTACTCCTGGGACCGCATCGCGCACGAGACGCTCGCCGTCTACGACACCGCCCTCGACATCACCGCGATCACGGCGGCCTAGCCGGCCCGGAAGTTTGGCGTGGCCCGTCTTGGACAGACGGGCCACGTAACTTTTCCGAACGGAGGGACCCCCGTGGCACAGATCGCATCGGAGGCGCTGGCGCAACGGCTCATCGACTGGGGCGTCGATACGGTCTTCGGCCTGCCTGGAGACGGCATCAACGGGATCATGGAAGGGCTGCGCAGGCATCAGGACAAGCTCCGCTTCGTGCTCGTGCACCACGAGGAGGCCGCGGCGTTCATGGCGACCGCGCATGCCAAGGCAACCGGCAAGATCGGCGTCTGCCTGGCGACCTCCGGCCCCGGCGGCATCCACCTGCTGAACGGGCTGTACGACGCGAAGATGGACCACGTTCCGGTGCTCGCCATCACCGGGATGCAGGAGACCTCCCTGCTCGGCACCGGTTACCAGCAGGAAGTCCCGCTGGACAAGCTGTACGAAGACGTCGCCGAGTACGACATCATGATCTCCAACCCGGCGCAGATCCCAGCGGTCACCGACCTGGCCATCAGAACTGCCTACGGTCGGCGCGGTGTCGCGCACATCACCGTGCCCAACGACATCCAGGTCGCCGACGCCGACGCCGACCCCTGGCAGCACGTTGCCCCGGCCAGCACGCCGAGGACCGCGGCCGTCTACCTGGAACCGCCAGGCCTCCCCTCTCCGGAGGACCTGCAGCGGCTCGCGGACTTCCTCAACGAGGGCCGCAAGATCGCGATCTTGGCCGGTGCCGGTGCGCTGCACGCCAGGGACGAGGTCCTCGCGGTCGCCGAGACGCTCGGGGCGCCCATCGTCAAGACGCTGCCGGGCAAGGCCGTGGTGCCCGACGGCTCGCCGTACACAACCGGCGGGATCGGGCTGCTAGGCACCAGGCCGTCCGAGGACCTGATGGACGAGATCGACACGCTGTTCATGGTCGGCACCAACTTCCCGTACACCAAGCACCTGCCGTCGCAGGTGCGCTGCGCGCAGATCGAGGCCGACCCGATCCGGGCGGGCGCCAGGATCCCCACCGCGCTGCCGGTCGTCGGGGACGCCAAGCAGACGCTGCGCGGCCTGCTGCCGCTGCTCAAGCAGCGTTCCGACCACGACTTCCTGACGAAGTACCAGCGGGAAATGGGCAAGTGGCGGGAGAACATGGCCGCCCTCGAGGACGGCGCCCGCGACCCGATCGCGCCGCAGTACCTGATGGCGGCGATCAGCGAGCTCGCCACCGACGACGCCATCCTCACCTGCGACAGCGGCACGATCGCCACCTGGGCCGCGCGGCACTGGACGATCCGCGGCGACCGCCAGTTCTACCTGTCGGGCAACCTGGCCACCATGGCCCCCGGGCTGCCCTACGCGATCGCCATCCAGCACGCCTACCCCGACCGCCAGGTGATCGCGTTCGTCGGCGACGGCGGCTTCGCGATGCTGATGGGCGAGTTCCTCACCGCGATACAGCACCAGCTGCCGATCAAGGTCGTGATCAACAACAACAACTCGCTCGGCCAGATCCTGTGGGAGCAGATGGTGCTCGGGTATCCCGAGCACGGGGTCAGGTACCCCGAGCCGTTCGCGGACTACGCGGCGTTCGCGACCGCCAACGGCGCGCTCGGAGCGAAGGTCACCAAGCCCGGCGACGTCCGCGGCGCCATCGGGGCGGCGCTGGGCCACCCAGGCCCGGCCCTCATCGACGTCAACGTCAACCCGGCCGAGCCGCCCATGCCGGGCAAGGTCCAGTACGAGCAGGCGAAGAAGTTCGCGCTCGCGTTCCTGCGCGGCCAGCCGCACAAGGCGACGATCTCCACCACCCTGTTCAAGGACCGGATCCAGCAGCTCCGCTCCTGACGCGCGCCCTCACTCTCGAGGTCTGCGGTCGGCCCAGGTGTGGGAGAGTGGCGCCATGAGCAGCGATGAGGTTCGCGCCGAGGTGCCGCTGACCAACCTCGACCAGCCGCTGTTCGACGGCGCGGACTCGACCAAGCGGGACCTGGTTGACTACCTGGACGCGATCCGCGACCGCATCATCCCCGCACTGGCCGACCGGCCGCTGTCGGTGATCCGGGTGCTCCGTGGGCAGGACCCGTTCATGCAGAAGAACGTCCCCAAGTACACTCCGCCATGGGTGCGGACGGTACGGATGTGGGCGGAGGCCTCGCACCGCGAGGTGTCCTACGCGCTCTGCAACGACCGACGCACTCTGCT
>Ga0126379_10003603_pt1 | contig 10058 bp, 3 predicted proteins | sample PanSoiMetPlot_24_FD_92640 | JGI IMG/M metagenome (GOLD analysis project Ga0126379, IMG submission 92640) | Tropical forest soil microbial communities from Panama - MetaG Plot_24 | ecosystem: Environmental > Terrestrial > Soil > Tropical forest > Bulk soil | place: Panama | collected 2016-02-17 | reverse complement strand
GAACTGAACACTCTCCATCTTCTTGAGCTCGGCATCGCCGGCGACATGATCACTGTGAGCATGCGAATGAACGACGATCAAGGGAACCGTCGTCTTCCCATTCCGTTTCGCCCACTGCGCGATGAGATCCTTGATAACGGCTGCCGTGTTCACCTCTCCGGCGCCAGTGTCCTCGAGTAGCGCACGCTCTTGCCCAAAGATCAGATACAGGAATGGCTTCTCGAAGTGAATGCATCCCGACTCGCGGACAATGAAAAAATTGGGGTTGTATTCATGGATTTCCCACGGCGGCATGGACGCGCAGTCGGGCCCACCAGTCCGCCAACTTGCCGGCAGCGTACCGGTTTCTAACGAGGGGACTTTCGAGGGCAAGAATCGCCACACATTGCTCCAGCGTCCGTTGGAGAGCCACACGTATCCATGACCTACACGAAGTGCGTCACCGCCTGGCCCTTCGAATCTCGCTGTGACCTGGTTTGCGATCGGATCGATGCGAGTAATGGGCACAGCTCTGGCTGTGACCCACACCGCTCCTTCTCCGGCAGCTATATCTCCGCCTGTACCCGGGACACCGGCATCGATTGTCGCGACTAGCTCTTTCGTCTGCGGGTCAATTTTTGAAACGGTTCCGTTCTTTTGATTGAGCGTCCATATATGACCTTCGCCTGCAGCCATGAAACGGGGCGCCGGATCCACGGCGATTTCTTTGATGACTGCGTTTGTCGCCGGATCGATGACCGAAACAAGGTTGTTCTCTGTGCTGGATACCCAAACCAAGCCGAAACCGTAGATCGCGGTAAATGAACCTGCCGCTACACGGATCTGTGCTGTGACGCTGTTGGTTTTGGGATCAATTCGTGAAACGATTCCCTTCGGATCGCTTGGCATCCACGCGGACCCGGCGCCAAATGAGATACCTCCTTCAGTGTTCGCAGGACCGACAGGAACCTTTGCAACGACCTCGTTGGTATCGACGCTAATTCGATAAATTACATTCTCTTCACAACTGGGTGACCACAGGGTTCCCGCACCGATAATCAGGCCTGAACAGGGTTTCTTCACGGGGACTTGTGCCACGACGCGATTCGTTACGGGGTCCATGCGGAACACGTAGTCCGTTGGTTTGCTGTTCACCCAAACCATGTCTTCACCTATGGCCAGCCAGTCGGGGTTGCCGGGGATGGGGTATTCGGCATCGGGCACGATTTTCGAGATGGGAAGTTGAGCGAAGGTTGGAGTGGCGATCAGGATTAATAGCATCGCCGCGGCCGCGTGGGCGACGAAGTTATGCGGTCTGCGGATTCCCCTCCTCGTGAGGAGGGGTGGACGCGACATCAAGAAAATGCCACGAAGCCTCCTTACTGGAGCGCGCCGGCGGGCGGAGCGCGCGCAAGCCCGATAGGGCGCAGCCATCAAGAAAAAGTAGTCGCTCACAAACCAGTTGTCGGTGTGAGCGACCACCCCGTCTGCGGCGCTGAGGTGGGCTACGCCGAAATTTTCTTGATGCCGCAGCCACCCCTCCTCACGAGGAGGGGAATCCAATTCGTTTACCGCAGACGACCGTGGCAGATTCATGTGTACCCCCTACGAGATGATTTCCTGGATGACTTCGCCTGCAGTGTCCGTCAGCCGGAAATTCCGGCCGCCGTATTGATACGTGAGCTTGGTGTGATCGATGCCCAGCAAATGCAAGATCGTGGCGTGAAGATCATGCACATGGGCTTTCTTCTCGACGGCCTTGTACCCGAACTCATCCGTCGCGCCGTAAGTCATGCCGCCTTTAATGCCGCCTCCGGCCAACCATACTGAGAAGCCGCCCGGATTGTGATCACGTCCATTGACGACGCCCGCAGCAGTCTCGTTCGCAGTCTGAATCGCCGGCGTACGTCCGAACTCGGTTCCGCAAATCACAAGTGTGTCGTCGAAAAGACCACGCTGCTTGAGATCCTTGATCACGGCTGCATACGGTTGGTCTGAATCCATCGCGAGCTTGCGATAGCTGAGGATGTCGTTGTGCGCATCCCACGGGTCGCCCTTGCCGTAGTAGGTCTGAACCATTCGCACGCCCTTTTCAACTAGCCGGACTGCCATCAAGCAACCAAGGGCGGTACTGCCTGGGCCATACAGGTCGAGAACGCTTTTGCTTTCTTTGGTGACATCGAAAACGGATGGCGCTTCCGTCTGCATGCGAAATGCGGTTTCCATTGTCTTGATGGATGCTTCAAGTTCCGCGTCTTTGTCCCGCAATCTCGAGAGATGCATTTCGTTCAAATGGCGCAGGAATCCAACGTCGCGACTCTGCAGTTCCCGGTCCGCCTTCGGGTTCGTGACGTTCGGGATAACTTTCGTCGCTTCGAATGGCTCGTCTTCAACCCAGGTGTTGTGCACGACCGTCCCCTGATATACCGCCGGGAGGAATGCTGAACTCCACAACGGACTCCCGATGGTGAGCGGTTCGGTTGGAGTGAGCACAACGTATCCGGGAAGGTTTTCGTTGTCGGTGCCAAGACCGTAGGTGATCCACGAACCCATGGATGGGCGGCCGATGATGTTGGCTCCCGTGTTCATCATCGTGATGCATGGCTCGTGATTCGGAATCTCCGACCACATCGACCGGATGACGCAAATATCGTCGACGACGGTCCCGAGATTCGGCCACAGCTCACTTAACTCCGTACCGCTCTCGCCATACTTCTTGAAAGGAAACGGTGACTTCATCAAATTGCCGGTTTTGCGCTGAGTCAGGATTTGCGGGCCGGGCATAGGCTTGCCGTCGTACTTCTCGAGCATTGGCTTTGGGTCGAACGTGTCGACGTGCGATACACCACCATTCATAAACAGAAAAATCACACGCTTGGCACGCGCCTTGAAGTGGGTTCGTTGTGTCGCCGCTTGCGCAAGTGAAGCGTTCACCATGTTTGAAAATGCGACCAGGCCGAACCCTCCACCGATCATCGAGAGGGCTTGCCGGCGAGTCACAGGCTTGGGCGATTGATGACACGACATAGACATTTCTCCTTTTGCCTAATCGATAAACAAAAATTCATTTGAGCTGAGCAGCGCCCAGCAGAAAGGTTTGAGTGACCCAGCTTCACCAATGAATTCGATTGCCGCGGTAATTTCCTGCGGCAACGGCTCACGTTGGTAGACAATCTCGTATGCCTTCTTGACCTGTGCTTCTTCAGTTCCGGCGGATTTGATGCGCTCTGCCAAAGATTCCGCCTGTGTTTGAACGAAGCTGTTGTTGAGAAAGAACAGCCGCTGCTGCGGCACATTCGTGGTGTATCGCCGTTCTGCAGAGATGGTGGGTGTAGGAAAGTCGAAAGTCATTTGAAAGTCATTTGGATACATCCGGCTGACCTTTGCGTATGTCGCACGGCGCACCATCTTGTCGCCAAGCTCTTCGGAAGCTCCGCCGATCTTCGAGAGATCCAGCTTTCCGGAAGCCGTCAACAATGAATCCCAGATGTCTTCTGCTTCGAGCCGCCGACGGTTGGTGCGCCAGAACAAGCGGTTGTCCGCGTCCTTCGCGACATCCGCATCAACCGCCGCAGAGCTCAGCTGATAGGTTCGCGACATGACGATTTCCTTGTGAAGCTTCTTCCATGACATACCGTCGGCAACGAACTTCCACGCGAGATATTCGAGCAGCTCCGGATTCGTCGGCCGTTCACCAGCCATACCGAAATTGTTTGGCGTATCAACGACTCCGCGGCCCATGTGCCATCGCCAGATCCGATTTGCGATCGCCCGGGCGGTGATCGGCTCTTTTGCGATCCTTTCCGCAAGTTCCAGACGTCCGCTGCCGTTCTCGAATTGCTTTGGAATGCCTTGAGTGAAAATCGACGGAAACGCTCGCGGAGCGTCTTCGCCGAAGTTGTATGGATTACCGCGAACGAACACTTTCAAATCCGAAGGCTGCTTGTTGTCCTCCAAGCCGTACACGAAAGCGTACTGTTGGGGCATCGCCTTCTTGAACGCTTCGATATCGGCTCTCATCTTGACGACGTGACCGGCCATATCCGCGGACAACCGCTTCTCTAGACTCCAATCGGTTAGCTTGAGAAGGCCGGGCTTTTTCTTATCGTCGGCGTTCGCGTTGATCATTCCGAGCTCCGGCAAATCCGTCTCGAAGACATCACGCCAGAGGTAGGTCTCTTCCCGGTCCAACCCCTTCAAATCGACTTGATGTTTGTTGAGCTGCCGCTTCAATCCGTTCGGCAGTGGATCAAACTGTTCTTCTTGCTCTTTCTTAAAACTCGCGAGCGCGATTTCATTTTCTTGCTTCAGCTTCAGGTATTGCTCATTGACCTCAGCAACCTTCTGGTAGAAATCGTGGGCAAGCTTCTTCGCTTCTTCGACCGTGCCGCCGCGAGCGACCAAGTCTTGCCAAGGTTTCAGGTAGGTGTAGTTAATTGGTTTCTTCTTTAGAAAACGCGCCCAGCGTTCAAGCAATTCGGAATCAAGCTTTGATTCCTCCGCGATACTCTGGGCCGTCGCTTTCTTCTGGCTGCCGAGTTTCCAGGCAGCCACCATGTAGTCTTCCGTCTGTGTGAACAGAATCTGCGCGTAGAGATCGGATGCTCCCTCAAGAAACTTCTTCAGACTTGCTTCTTTCGCCGCGAGTTCCTTGCTTTGTTTTTCGTATTCGTCGACGATCGACTTATCAACCTGCGGATAAGGTTTGTAATGGGTGCTCGCGAATACGCTCGCAAGGCTGTAGTAGTCGCGTGAAGGAATCGCGTCGTATTTGTGATCGTGGCAGCGCGCACATCCGACAGTGAGGCCAAGGAATGCTTTTGTTGTGACATCGAGCTTGTCGTGCCACTCGTCCGCACGCTCGATAGGTGCGGGATTGTCTTGGTAGCTCCAAACTCCAGTGCCGTGCATGCCGAGGGCGGCAATCATTTTCGGCCGGTCGCTCTCGTCGAGGAGGTCAGCGGCGAGTTGAGCCTTGATGAAAGTGTCGTAGGAGATGTCGTCATTCAACGACTGGATGAGCCAGTCACGGTAGAGATAGGCGAATGGATATTTCTCTGCGCGATCAGGTTGTTTGCTGACGCGGTAATCGTCTTCGCCATAGCGAACAACATCCATCCAATGGCGAGCCCATTTCTCTCCATAGCGTGGCGACGCGAGCAGCCGATTGACGACCTTCTCGTATGCGTTTGGTGATTTATCGGTCTCGAATGTTTTGACTTCTTCGTAGGTGGGCGGCAGACCGGTCAGGTCATATGTGACGCGCCGGATAAGCGTGCGGCGATCCGCCAGCGGCGCGGGTTTCAGACCATCTTTCTCCAGACGCGCGAGGACAAACCGATCGATGTCATTCAGCGGCCACGCTGCGTCTTTCGTCTTTGGCGCTTCGGGCCGATGCAACGGTTGAATCGACCAGATGTTCCGCTGTACATCGGTGTATTTCTTGACCGATGCATTCTCAACAGGCCAATACGCTCCGTCTTTCACCCAGGAAACGAGGTCCGCGATCTGAGCGTCCGTCAGTCGCGCCGCGCCTTTCGGCATTTTCAGTTCGCCGCTGTGGCGGACAGATGCAATCAAAAGACTTTTGTCAGGATCGCCCGGAACGAAGGCAGGCCCGTGTTCCCCGCCTTTCAGCATGTCGTCGATCGAATCGAGGCGGAGCCCTCCCATCTTCGAATTCGTATGACAGACGAAGCACTGTTGTGCGAGCAACGGCCGGATGCGCGTCTCGAAGAATTCTTTTTGCCCGGGAGTTTGAGCATGAAGCTGGATTTGCACGAATAGAACCAGAGTTGTCAGTAGTAAACGTTTCATCTGTTTCCCCCGCTGTAGGGGCGGTCTATGACCGCCCACGAGCTGCAATTTCGGACAATACGGGCGGTCATAGACCGCCCCTACAGTTCCTCAGAACTCATACCGCAGGGCGAACTGCATGACCCGTGCGGGAGCCGCTGCGGTAAATTGCCCGAAGTTCGACGGTGAGTTCGCGTCCAATGTGATGTTGATAAAATTCACGTTATTCAGCGCGTTGAAAGCTTCGGCGCGGAACTGCAGCCGGTGGCCTTCGTGCGGCAGCCGAAACACTTTCGAAATCGCCAGATCAGTGTTGATAAAGTCATCGAGCCGCACGGCCCCGCGTGTACCGACTTCACCCGGCAGCATTGGCTTCCAATTGGCAGCTTCTTTAACCGTGGAGAAGATGCTCGGATTGCCAAACTCGTTGAAACCGACTTTCGCGTCGTATGGCTGTGTGGCGTATGCAATCGTGTTGAACGAGAAGTTCGTTGGCCACAGTCCCGTATAAGCGACCGCTGTCGGCAGTCCCGACCGATACCGAACGATAGTTGAAACCTGCCAGCCGCCGGCTATCTGATCGAGCCAGCCAGGAGCGTTCGACAACAACCGCTTGCCTTGTCCAACCGGAAGCTCGTACAGAGCATTGGCGTTGACGTTGTGACGAATGTCGAAGTCGGACGATCCGCGGAACGCGCGATAGTCGTATGGATTCAGCATGATTCCACCCGCCGATCCGCCGCCTGCTTCAGGACCGCCGCCGTTGTCGATGGAATGCGAAAGCGTGTAATTGAAATCGAACGAGAATCCGCGGCTAAACGGCTTCCGGATGGATAACGTTCCGCCGTTGTAGCTGGCGAATCCGGTGTTGGTCCACATCGACATGCCACTGCTTTGAATCGGATAGAACGTGTAGCAGCCGGTGACAACGATGCAGTTTGGAAACTTTGCAGACCGCACACGATCCAGCTGATGCGTCGTGTCGGCGTCACTGCCGGCCTGCTGTCCCCATAGAAGGTTGTAGTAGTTTGCCGACGCGCTGCCCGGAAAGTAATTGTCCTTCAAGCCGGGAAACATGTTTTCGACGAACGGGTTCAGGGGGATCAAGCCCGGATTCGTCGTAACGGCGCGTGGATCGATGCCCGCATCGTGATAGGCGCGCATCGTCTGTGCCATTTGCTTCCACGTGGTTCCGGACTTCGGATCCTTGAAAAGAATTGCCCAGCCGCCGGCGTCGATCTGCATCAGAAGACTTCGCGAAAGCCTTCCGGCATAGCTGGCTTCAATTGTCAACCCACCGGGAATCTGACGAGCGAGCGATAAATTGAACGCCATCGAATATGGCGTGTGCAGATCCGTCGAAATGCCCATGTAGTTGCCGCCGATGAAATTAACTTCGGCCGGCGTGAACGGAAATGTGTGAGTGCTCGCGGCGGGAATCGGAGGCAGCGATCCCAGGTAACGCTGGCCCGTCGTAAAGTTTACGGATGGAAAATTATTGATCTCGCTCAGGCCAAATGCAGCGGTGCTATCAAATTGTGTTACGAGATCGCTCCCATAGCGGTCATAGAGAAGACCGGCCCCGGCGCGGAGGACACCACCTTTGCCTAGTAACTTCCCTACGAAACTCTCGGGATTCGTCGGGCTGTACGCTAAAGAAAGTCTCGGAGCGAAATTGTTGTTGTCGCGTTTGTACCAGCTCGGCTTGCCGTTCGTGGGGCCGATGAAGTCATATTGCATCAGCGCATGCGGCAGAGCATTACTGGGAATGCCGCTCATCATTCCGCCGAGCCGCTCCGCATAGAAATCTTGCAATGGGAGGATCGGCGCAACCTGCAATCCGTCCTGTTCGTAAGGAACTCCGTAATTCGTGTATCGCACGCCGTATGTGAGCGTGAACGAAGGCGACATGCGCCAGTTATCTGCGAAGTACGTCTCGAATTCATTGGAAGCGAAATGACGTACGGGTGCAGTTCCGATCGGCAGCGGTTCGCCGTTGCGGGAATAGCTATACGTCATCGAACCGGTGGTGATCACTCCAAAGAGATCACCGAACGCCCGAGAGACCGACGCTGGATCCGTCAGCCGGATGGAAGAGTTGCCGGTCGATTTCGCCAGATAATCTTCGGTCGCAGTGACGATATCCGCACCGAGCCCCACAAGATTTCCACGGCTGAACGAATAGCGCGGAAAGGCGTTCGCATAGTTCGTCCGGACGTTGCGAACGAGTCTGACGTTGGCGCCCCACGTGAACGTATGCTTCTGCCTTGTCCACGTCATGTCGTTAGCGAAGTTATATGTGGGCGCAATTCGCGTGTAACCGCGAACGAAGTTCGTTAATGAGTCGACATTATCGAAGGTGAAGGCCGTTCCCAGTGCTCCGGTTCTCTCCAGGCCAATTCGCGTCAAACCAAACGTGGAGACGCTTACGAGCTTCGGACTGAGCACGGCGGTGTAAACGGCGGCGCCACCGCGACTATTGTTCACCAGGCGAGTGGCAGGCGCCTGGCCTGGATATTGCGCGAGCGTTTCATCTTGCGAGTTATCGGCTAGCGTGCCTCGCACCGACACACTGTGCATACCCTTTTTATCGAGGTTGAAATCTAATTTCGCGACGTAGGCCTTATTGTCCAGTTTCAACGGGGCGTTGAAGCGAAAGCCGCTGAAGTTCAGGCCTCGATCCAAGCCGGAGGCGGGATCATTTCCAGCTGGAATTTCATTGAAGATGGCGAGCATAGCCGGGCTAACGCCGACGTGCAGCGGGTCAATCGCCTTCAAGTCATCGGGCGTAAGCGTCCGCGTGACGCCATCGTTGGTTTTCAGGGTGATGAACCCTTGTTTCATCGATTCCGTGGGGACTTTGCGCAGCTGGCTCGAAGCGCTGGAATCGAGCCGCTGCTCGAAATTGCCGAAAAAGAAGACGCGGTCTCGCACAATGTGACCGCCAAGAGAAGCGCCGAATTGATTCCGGATGAGCTGTTCGCGCGGTACGCCTGCCCGATTGTTGAACCAATTGTTCGCGGAGGTCACCGTGTTTCGATGGAATTCATACGCGGATCCGTGAAATTGATTGGTGCCGCTGCGAGTAACCAGCGTGACCTGTCCGCCGGAACTGCGGCCCTGATTCGCATTCTGCCCGCCAACGGTGACTCGAAACTCCTGAACGGAATCCAATGGCACCGGAAGCGCAGCATTGAAACCGTTCTCGCGGAAGACACCTGACGAATTGAAGTTGTAGCCAGGAGTTGCCGCATTACCGCCGCTGTTTTCGACGCCTGCGGTCTGGTTGTCGTTAACGTCCACGCCGTCGAGTGTGACGTTGTTCTGATCTCGACGCGCGCCGACAACTTCGCCGCTGGGCGTCACGCCAGGCTCCAGGCTGAGCAACTCGACGACATTGCGCGTCTGGAGCGGCAATTGGCGGACCTGAACCTGGTTGAATGCATTTCCGACAGTCGCGTCGGTTGTATTGAGGGTGGCAGCCTCGGCTTCGACACTGACCGTCTCCGTGAGCGTCGCGATCTCCATCTTGACGTCGAGTGTCGCAGGCGTATTTACGAGGAGACTGACGCCGGTCTGGGTGACGACTGCAAAGCCGGGCTTTTCAGCGACAAGAATGTAACTGCCCGGCGGAATTTGTACGAATTGGTAGCTGCCGGTCTCATCAGACAAGACGCTGCGTTTGAAGCCAGTTTGTTCTCCAACCAATTGCAACGCAGCGCCGCCAATTACTGCACCTTGAGCATCGCTCACCGTGCCCCGAAGTGAAGTCGTGGCTTGACTCCAAGCCAGCGAGGCGCTGAGGAAGATCCACAGAAGAAAAAAGAAAATTTTGCGAGTATGCATGAAAACTGCCTCCACACGGAAAAAGGTGAACAACTGCGACGGGGCGAGTTAGGAATGCCTGACGGGGGCGAGATGGGAATGCGTGCCCACAACGCCTTAGCAATGCGAGTGCCGACAAATCATGCGACTGAAAATGAAGGATTAATGAGGGACGTGCTGACAGAATCGCGTGACAGATTTGTCAGTTAGGGCCGATCGATCCTCATTTTTGTAAGAGTAGCCGCGGATGACGCGGATGGGTCGTGCCGCGGATGCACACGGATTACTTAGATCCGTGTCATCCGCGGCTACCCTTCGAAAAGCTGTACACCTCGCTCTCTTGTGGCGTATCGTTACCTCACTTTTCCTGCGTAAACCAATCGGAGATCAACTTATGTCGCGAAGAGTTTATCGATTGCTTCTGGGTTTTGCCTTGTTGTCATTGACCACCGGTGTGT
>Ga0126379_10003602_pt1 | contig 10059 bp, 8 predicted proteins | sample PanSoiMetPlot_24_FD_92640 | JGI IMG/M metagenome (GOLD analysis project Ga0126379, IMG submission 92640) | Tropical forest soil microbial communities from Panama - MetaG Plot_24 | ecosystem: Environmental > Terrestrial > Soil > Tropical forest > Bulk soil | place: Panama | collected 2016-02-17 | reverse complement strand
GTTGTTGTGCCAGCCTTCTCCAAGTGTGATCAGGGCAAGAAAGAAATTATTTCGGCTATCATCGCCGGTGTCATATCGCTGCGATCCATAGACATGAGACAGGGAATTGATCGTGCAGGTTCCATGAATCAGCGCGACGGTCGAGATAAAAAATCCCCAAATCAGCATCTGCGGACCATTGGTGCCCAGGCTCGGTGTATAGGCTTCCAAGAGTCTGCCCAGACCGAACATCGCAAACCCCGCGATAGTGGGGACAAGGATGTCGAACCGATCGAGGAACCGCAGTTCAGGGTACTTGGCAAAGTCCGCAATCCCTTTGAGGCGCGGCGCAAAGTGCGTTTGCGAGGTGAACCACCCGATATGCGACCACAGAAAGCCATTTTGCCTGGGCGAGTGGACGTCGTCTGCTGTATCTGATGCGATGTGGTGATGGCGATGGTGACCGGCCCACCAAAGGGGCCCCCGCTGGGCGCAAGATCCGCCTAAGATCGCAAACGCGAATTGACAGGCGCGGGAGGTCTTGAACGTCCGATGGGAAAAATAACGGTGATACCAGCCGGTGATGGCAAACATACGAATAAAATAGAATGCGACAGCGACGGCAAGCGCAGTCCAGCTCCATCCAACCCATATCACGCCAAGGCACATCAGATGGACGGCGATTATGGGAATGCAACGGAGCCAGTCCATGCGAGGCGGTCCGTCGCCCCTCATATGTTCGAGCCCGGCCCAGGAATCGACCCAACGAAGAATAGTGAACCAGAGGGTCTGAGCTTTACTCGGATGTAGGATTCGCACATCGGACATTCGAAACTCTCCAACGTCAGGGATTGCAGGCCGGTCGTGCGGGAATAGGCCGAATCCCGATTAACTTCTGTGATGTTGCGGCACTAAGTGGTGATCAAGAAGGCAGGCCACACTTAATGGCGCAGTATTATATACGGAATAGCCTCCTAAGTGGCAAGAACAATTTTTACCCCGTAGAACCCAGCATCAGCGTGATTGTAGCGGAGCAGTTTCGGTTGTCCATCTTTTGTCGTTGATGACGCATTCAGGACTTCTACGGAGGCTGAGTGGGTGTCCTCCACTTGTTTGACACCCTCCACCGAGGCCCCCTAGAATGCCCTCGCGATGAATGACCGTTTTCTCAGAGCCTGTCGTCGTGAACCGGTGGACTGTACCCCCGTGTGGTTCATGCGCCAGGCCGGCCGCTACATGACCGAATATCGCTCCCTTCGAGCCAAATACTCGATTCTCGACCTGTGCAAAACGCCGGAACTGGCGGCCCAAGTCACTCTTCAACCGATCGAACGATTTCCGCTGGATGCAGCCATCATCTTCGCGGATATTCTGCTTCCGCTCGAAGCCATGGGGCTGAGCCTCGAATTTGCGGACGGCGAGGGACCGGTTATCCACAATCCGATCAGCGATCGTCGATCAGTTGAGCAGCTGAAGGTCGGCGAGGGCGAAGAACTGTCGTACGTGGCTGAGGCGGTGGCCTTGACCAGCCGAGCCTTGAACGGCCGAGTGCCGTTGATCGGGTTCGCTGGGGCTCCGTTCACGTTGGCCAGTTATGCGATCGAAGGTGGTGGATCACGGAATTATGTTCTTACGAAGCAGCTGATGTTTCGGGAGCCGGACGTCTGGCACATACTCATGGACAAGTTGGCCCGTGTGGTGACCGGCTATTTGCGTCGACAGATCAGAGCCGGTGCCCAGGCGATTCAACTATTCGATAGTTGGGTCGGCTGTCTGGCGCCCAGTGATTATGAGGAGTATGTCCTCCCTCACGTGCAGGTGGTTTTTGAGGGATTGAAGCGAGAACGGGTGCCCATGATTTATTTCGGTACAGGGACGTCGGCCATTCTTCGACAAATGCGCCAGGCTGGCGGTGATGTGATCGGGATAGATTGGCGGATGCATCTCGATGAGGCCTGGGCCCAGGTCGGCCATGAGGTGGCCGTGCAGGGCAATCTCGACCCAGTGGTTCTGTTCGCACCACTACATGAAATCGAACGTCGGGTGGAAGATATTCTACGAAGGGCTGCCGGACAGCCCGGTCACATCTTTAATCTAGGGCATGGGATTCTGCCGGATACACCGGTCGAACATGTGGCTGCGGTGGTCGACATGGTGCATAAGTTCAGTGCGAGATAGGCGAGAGGCTAGAGGTCGGAACCATGACAAGGGGTCTAACTGCTGAGCATTAGCCCTAGCCTCTTGCCCCGAATCTCCTTCCTTATATGTCTGGATCACGAAAGCCCATCGCGGTGCTGTTGATGGCCATGGGAGGGCCCGATTCTCTGGAGAACGTTGAAGCTTTCTTGCGCGATGTGCGTGGGGGCCGACCGACGCCGCCGGACTTTGTCGAAGAAATTCGAGAGAGGTATCGAGCGACGGGCGGGAAATCGCCGGCGCTCGGGATCACCAAAGAGCTTGCGAGAAAGCTGGAGGAGCGGTTGAACGAATCTGGCGGTTTACGGTATCGCGTATATGTTGGATTGCGACATTGGCATCCCTTTATTCATGAGATCTATGCCGAACTGCTTCGTGATGATCCCGAGCAGGTTATCGGTCTCTGCATGGCACCTCAACGGTCATCCTTGAGCACCGGCGCCTACGAGAAGAAAGTGGAAGATGCGCGAGCCTCCCTGCAGAGTGGCTGTCCAGTGAGCTACGTCTCCAGTTGGCATCGGCATCCCAAACTCATCGCCGCGATTGTCGAAAATATCCGTCAAGCTTTGCTCAAGTTCCCTGAGGATTTTCGGGCGAAGGTGCCGGTCCTTTTTACCGCCCACAGCCTTCCCGAACGGATTCTGGCGATGAAGGATCCCTATCCTGACGAAGTGCGAGGAACCGTCGAAGCAGTGACCAGTCTATTGGGTGACACCCCCACGCGATTTGCCTACCAGAGTCAGGGGCGGTGGGGGGAAAGGTGGTTGGGTCCAACGGTCCAGACAGCCGTAGAAGACCTAGCTCGGGAAGGACATCGACACGTCTTGGTGGCCCCCATCGGCTTTCTCTGTGACCACGTGGAGACGCTGTATGACATCGACGTCGAGTTAAAACGGTATGCAACGAGGTGTGGGATACAGCTCGAACGTATTGCCATGTTGAATGCCTCACCAGCGATCGTCGAGACCCTCGCGTCGGTCTTGGCTGCGCACCAATCCTCTCTTGTCCAGTAACTTGTGAACACTCCACGGACAGTGGTGATCATCGGTGGTGGAATTTCTGGGCTTGCCACGGCCTTTTCGCTGCAGGAACAGGCGGCCGCTGCTGGGTTGTCTCTCCATTGTACGGTGCTTGAGGCCGGGAACATCTGGGGGGGAAAGATTGTAACGCGCCGTGTCGGAGATCTGGTCACCGAAGCCGGCCCCGATTCGTTTCTCTCCCAGAAGCCGGCCGGACTTGAACTCTGCGCCAAACTTGGGCTGACCGAGCGGCTCATCAACACGAACGAGACGGAGAAAAAAGCGTTCGTCTACTCGCGTGGGCGATTGCGCGAGCTGCCGGAAGGTCTTGTGGTTATGACGCCCAGCCAGATGGGGCCGTTTGTGCGCAGCGGGCTGCTCAGTTGGACTGGATTGCTGCGCATGAGTCTGGATGTGCTGTTACCGGCCAAACGGCCCCGAGAGGGAGAAGACGAATCGCTAGCTTCATTCTTCCGGAGGCGCTTCGGCCGAGAGGCCTTCGATCGACTGCTAGAACCCTTGATGGCCGGAATCTATGCTGGCAATGCGGAGGAGATGAGCCTGGCCGCTACGTTTCCTCGGTTTCAAGAATTGGAGCTGCAGCACGGCAGTGTGATACGCGGAATGATGGCGGCGCAACGGGTTCGATCAGGAGAAGAATCATCCGGGGTGAAGCGTACGATGTTTGTGAGCCTCAAGAATGGACTCACAGATCTCGTCACCGCGCTGGTGGATCGTCTGACACAACAAGGGGTCATTCTGCGAACCGGAGCAACGGTCGAAGCCCTGCGAGTCCGGTCCCATCAACTCAACCGCTGGATGTATGATGTGATCCTGAAGGAAGGGCCCTCCCTCTCGGCTGAAAGTCTGGTCCTCGCGACGCCGGCCTATATCTCGGCGGATCTGCTTCGGCCCCTCACTCCAATGGCCGGAGGGCTACTGGAACTCATTCCCTATGCCTCAACTGCGACAATCGGGATGGCGTTCCCTAGATCGTCCATCGTTGGGACGGTCGAGGGGTTTGGGTTGGTCGTGCCGCGAGTGGAAGGTCGCGATCTCCTTGCAGCAACGTGGACCTCGTTGAAATGGCCTCACCGTGCACCTCCCGAGCAGGTGTTGATCCGATGCTATGTCGGAGGAGTCGGCCGTGAAAGGATTCTTGAGATGGAGGACCAAGCACTCATCGCGCGGGTTCGGTCGGAGTTAGCTGGTCTTTGTGGTCTGATTGCGGAGCCGCATTTCGTGGAGGTGAATCGTTGGATGAGGGCAATGCCCCAATATACCATCGGCCATCTCGATCGCCTCACGCAGATTGAGGCGGCTCTAAGCTGTTACGCGGGGTTGGCACTGACAGGCGCGGCCTATCGGGGGGTTGGGATTCCGGACTGCATCCGAGATGGAACCCTTGCTGCCCAACGTGTTATGCATCATTTGTCGGGGGCCGTGGAATCTCGGGTTGCGTAACGGGGATTGAACAGTTCTATGGGGGCATGATGGACAATCGTCTCAAGATTTCAGGGGTCAGCGGACCATTTCGCGAACCGAAAGAAGCGGTGTTTTCATACGACTATGCAGTCATACGCGCTTCGTGGGCGATGCCCCATGCAGTTCGCGTGAAGGTGGCGATCACCGAGGAGCTTGAGGCGCTCAAGGGCAAAATCATCGGAACGTTTGCAGGCTCACCCGGTCAACAACTAGTAATCACACAACTGTTATCGCGGAAGATCGCCGATGAAAAACTCCGCATCGCAGACGAGGAAGGCATGTTGGCTGAGCGACGCGACGTGATGATTCCGCCGTTCGTCGGTGTGTTCGGGCATTTCTTTCTTCGGCTCGAGGCTTGGGCGACCGAACAACAGCCCGCGCTCCGCGCAGAGATTGCAAAGCGTGTCAAATTGTAATTTGATTCTTCGGTGTGTAGGTCGGGCACGACTCGTTTATAGGACACAACTTCGCAATGACAACAAAAAGCGATCTAAGATGCTCAGTCACAGATTCTGTGGACAACCCTGTGGAAAACATCCGTCTCTCCGATTAATCGCCAGGAATCACCACAGAGTGAGCGACCTGCACAAGATTTAGGCATTGGGTAGTGAGATCAAGTTTCCACCAGATATTGTGGCGTGGGGATTCCCCTAAGGATGGCCACTTGAATCATTTTTGTCTTGGGGATAGAAACAGCCCAAATCTTCGGGAAAGGCAGGGGTAGATCGCTAAAAGATCTTACGATAGTGCTTGGAATGCACGCCTGATTCGTCCGCCAGCCCTAGCGACGCTGCATCCGGGCTCCCGGCATTATTCAGATCAATTCGATAGTGCCCACGAATTTCTTCCATTGCGACTTCGAATGGAATAGCTTGCGGATATAGATTTCCTGGAGCGTGTGCACCTCGAGCGAGCGTACGGATCGCTTCTGGCTGGGCGTATTTCGGATCCGATGCGATATAGATATCGGCTATTGCGTGATTCCCAAGCTTGTGTCCAGGAGTCGTTGCAGGAAGCAGGTCAGTGAGTGTGCCTTCCAGTCGTTCTTTGCGTAATCGCTTCAATAGCCCAACGACTTGGCTATCCGTAGCTTCCGGCGGAACAACCAGACTGATGACATTCATGTCGGGCACAGTGGCTTCCACTCTAAAGATGACAGGCGCGGCTTCAGGGTCTTCTATGAGCGGGACGTTAGATCCCTCTGTGCCCGTGGCTTGCTTGTTTTTCGAACTCGGCACGATGAGCGCGACGAACAACCAAAGCCCGAGCAGGACTCCAAATATGACGATGAGCGGATGGAGGCCAGCACGCTTACCTTCTTCGTACGGCCCTTGACTATCGCTCATAGGGTGGTTCCTCGGTGGTGTCCGACGGCGGGGTCGTCGGCGGGGACTTCGGCGGAGCTTCGCTGCGGGCCTTGGCTTCTTCCCAAAGGCGTTCCAGTTCACCGAATGACAATTCGTTGACCGCTCGCCCGGAGGCCTTCACCTGGCTTTCGATATAATGGAATCGTTCCGAGAATCGGTTCGTCGCCAGGCGAAGCGTATCCTCCGGGTTGACCTTGAGGAATCGAGACAGATTGACAAGCGAGAAGAGCACATCGCCGAATTCTGCTGTGATCTGGCTCTGTCGAGATGTTATGCCGGTTGCCTCATTCGCGACGGGTTTAGAACCAGGAGCTCGTACTGCCATACGAAGTTCGCGAATTTCCTCTTCGATTTTACTCAAGACCTGATCAAATCCGGTCGCATCGTGAGTCCAGTCGAAGCCGACGCGCGCCGCCCGGGCTTGGACTTGGTAGGCTCGGAGAAGGGCCGGCAACGTCTTCGGGATATCGTCGAGAATTGACGTTGACCGCCCCGACGCTTGACGCTCGGCTCGTTTGATATCTTCCCATCGATGTAGAACCTCTTCGGCCGTGGTCGCCTGTATTTCGGCAGGACCGTTTCCGAACACATGTGGGTGGCGGCGAATCAGCTTGTCCGACAGGCGTCCTATGACGTCGTCAATCGTGAACTGCTCCCCTTCGGCGGCGATTTGACTGTGAAAAATCACTTGGAGCAGGACGTCGCCCAATTCCTCGGCGAGCTTCGCGCGGTCTTGGCGATCGATCGTTTCTAGGACCTCATAGGTTTCTTCGAGCAAGTAGGGTTTGAGCGACTCATGCGTCTGTTTCCGATCCCAAGGGCACCCATTGGGAGCCCGTAGGGTGGCCATCAAGCGAACGAGTTTGTTGAAAGGTTCCGACATACTTGTGGCAACTTGACGTAGTGCCCAATAGTCGGGCAGAGGTGTCCATTATACCCGGTTCCCGATGCGCTTCAACGATACTCGCCAGCTTGCGCCCCCCTAGGCCCTATGGTAGGGTACAAACTTGCGCTTCGTGGGAAGAAACGGCTTGTGGCGGCTGAAAAAGACGAAGGGTTTGTGGTTCGGGATCGACGGGGAGGAAGCGGGACCGATCGTCCCTCACCCGCCTCCTCAGGGACATCGTCTGCCGAGAGTCAGGCCTCATCCCCATCAACGTCTCCGTCAGGTCCTTCCCACAGTTCCGGTGTTCCGGTCGCCTTTTCGTCCTTTGTAATTTCCCTCGGCAGCTCGTCGTTGATGTTAATGGGAGAACAGCTAGACCCACAGCAATCTCCCCTGCCTGTCAACCTGCCGCAAGCGAAAGAAATCATCGACCTGCTCTCCGTCTTAGACGAGAAGACAAAGGGCAATCTGAATCCGGAAGAACAAGCAGTACTGCGTGACATGCTCTATGCGCTTCGGATGAAGTACGTCAGTTTGACATCAAAGTCGTAATCTCGTTCATTCTGACGTGGTGTCGACTACCCCCGGTCCAATCCGTTCCGCGAGATGTTTTGAGACGCTCTCGTAATACCGTATAGTGAATGCTTGAGTGATGGCTCGACCATCGAGCATTGAGATACGGAATCCTGATGTGACCGAAAGCAAGCCCACAACAGTTCCAGACGGTTGGAACGTCAAAAAAGGTAACTCGCCGCGGTCAGCTTCATCTGAACGAGACCCGCGCTGGATGCACTTGCGGCCGGTTTGGATCGTATTAATTCTGCTGCTGCCCTGTCTCGCGCTAACGTTCTACTATTCGCAGACCATCGTTCCGGGCGGAGAAGAAACGGGAGATTCCTTCTTTCCGACCACCAGTTATGCGTTTGTCCTTCTCCTGATCAATCTTGACTTGATTGGATTCGTCGTTCTCCTGTTGCTCCTGTCACGTAATCTCGTGAAGGCATACTTCGAGCGACGGCATCGGCTCTTGGGTTCGGGATTCCGGAACAAGCTGGTGGCCGCTTTTATCGGGTTCTCCTTGATCCCTACGGTCCTCCTTGCCGTGGTCGCCAGCGGGCTCGTCAATAAGGCGGTTGACGTCTGGTTCAGTGACCAAATCGATCGGGTTATGCGCGATTCCTATGAGGTGGCCCGAATGCAGCATGCTGGTCACATCACGTTGGCGGTCAACAGTGCTCGTGCAATCGGTCACGAGATTTACCGCGAGGACATGTTGCTCCCGGAGCAACGAGATTTACTCGTGGCGGCCATTGCCCGCAAGCGCAGGGAATTCGGCGTCGCCGGCATCGAGGTCTACTCTGCTAAGCTCGAAACCCTCACAAAGGCAGTCGATCCCGACATCCCCTCCCTAGTGCTCGACCTTCCGGTCGGACAACTGGTGTTGCAGGCCATTAATGGCAAGCAGGAAGTGAACACGGTCCAAGAGGCGCAAACCGGCCGTCTGGTGCGAGCCGCGATGCCCATCGCCGCCAGTGAGCGGGGTGGAGAGATTGGGGGGGTCGTAGTGGTTGATGCCTACGTCCCGGAGTCGCTTCAGGCCAAAATGGAGGGGATCGGCCGCCAATACCTCGAGTATAAACAGCTCAAGGCCATGAAAAATCCGATCAAGGCGGGGGCCTATCTCTTTGTGGCTGTCATCACCATGCTGATTCTATTTGGAGCGACCTGGTTTGGATTTTATGTGGCGCGCAGTATCACGGTGCCGATTCAGCGATTGGCCGAAGCCACCCAGACGATCGCACAAGGGGACCTGTCTGTGCGCATCGACGCGAACGCCACAGATGAAATCGGCACGTTGATCGAGTCGTTCAACCAGATGACCGAGGACCTCCAAGGGAGTAAGTCGAAGATTGAAGAGGCGAATATCTCGTTGCGGCAGAGCAACCTCGAACTCGATCGTCGGCGGGCCTATATCCAAACAGTGGTGGATACGATTGCCGCCGGTTTACTGTCTATAGATAAAAACGGAGTGATCACGACTTTTAATCCCTCAGGCGAGCGCATCCTTGGGCTCTGGGCCGACCGATTCCGCGGCCGGCCAGCCAATGAAGTCTTTAAGGAATTCGGGCTGGATCTATTTCAGACGGTCTACGATCGGATGTTGGCCGATCAACGGGATAACTTGACGTTGGAAGGGCCGATTGAGGTGGAGGGAAGGTTTCTCACCATCGGCCTCCATGGCTCCCGTATGAAGGATGACACTAATCGGGACCTGGGCATTGTGCTGGTGTTCGAAGATTTGACCGAATTGATCAAGGCGCAGAAGGTGGCAGCCTGGCAGGAAGTAGCGCGTCGGGTGGCACACGAGATCAAAAATCCACTGACGCCAATTCAGCTGTCCGCACAACGATTGCGGAAGAAGTTTTTGGAAAAGTCGCCAGATTTTGAGAAGGTGTTCGACGAATCAACGAACGTAATCGTAAATGAGGTCACGAGTCTGAAGCACATGGTGGATGAGTTTTCGAAGTTTGCCCGCCTCCCGGCGCCGCAGATGGCCCGCCAATCCCTTCACGATGTGATCAACGAAGTCGCCACTCTCTATCGGGGCGCGCATAGGGAGATCGAATTGCTAGTCGAACTGGATGAGGATCTCCCAGTGTTGAATTTTGATCGGGAACAACTGAAGCGGGTGTTGGTGAATTTGTTGGACAATGCGATTCAAGCAATGAATCACAAAGGACGTGTGTGGCTGACGACCAAGTACGATACGAAGCGGCGACATGCTATTGTAAGCGTGGCCGATGAAGGCCCGGGCATTGCTCCTGAGGACCAAGATAAACTCTTCGTACCGTACTTCACGCGGAAGAAAAGCGGCACGGGACTCGGGCTTGCCATTGTCCGCCGAATCATCACGGATCATGAAGGACAGATCCAAGCGGGTCACAATCAGCCGCACGGGGCGGTGTTCACGTTTGAATTGCCAGTGTAATCCGCGTTGCAGAGAAAGGAATAGGAACACGTATGTCGGCATCGATTCTCGTAGTGGACGATGAAGAGGCGATCCTCACCTCATTGAGCAGCATTTTGGAGGACGAGGGATACCAGGTCACCATCGGGAAGAGTGGAG
>Ga0126379_10003600_pt1 | contig 10062 bp, 7 predicted proteins | sample PanSoiMetPlot_24_FD_92640 | JGI IMG/M metagenome (GOLD analysis project Ga0126379, IMG submission 92640) | Tropical forest soil microbial communities from Panama - MetaG Plot_24 | ecosystem: Environmental > Terrestrial > Soil > Tropical forest > Bulk soil | place: Panama | collected 2016-02-17 | reverse complement strand
CGGTGGTTTCGGCCGAAGACTCGACGTGGACGGCATTACCCAGGCCGTGGAGATCGCCAAGCAGGTCGACGGACCGTTAAAAGTCGTATGGAGTCGAGAGGAAGACATCCAGCACGACGTCTATCGACCCTATTACTATGACCGGTTCACTGCAGGCTTGGATGGGCAAGGCCAGCTGATCGCTTATCATCACCGCGTCACGGCCTCCTCGATCCTGGCGCGCTGGGCGCCCCCGGCATTCGTAAACGGCCTCGACGCAGATGCGGTCAACGGTGCGGCCAAGGAGTTTCCCTACGACATTCCGAACATCCTGGTGGACTATGTTCGCGATGAGCCTCCGGGCCTCACCACGGGTTGGTGGCGCGGGGTCGGACCCACCCACAACATCTTTGTGGTGGAGAGCTTCATCGACGAGCTGGCAGCGGCAACCAAGAAAGATCCGGTCGAATTCCGCCGCTCGATGCTCGGCAAGCAGCCGCGCGCGCTCGGCGTGCTCAATCTTGCCGCTGAGAAGGCCGGTTGGGGCGCGTCCCTTCCGGAAGGCGTGGGTCGGGGCATCTCGGTGCAATTCGCCATGGGCACCTACCTTTCCCAGGTCGCGGAAGTCGAGGTGTCGAAGGAGGGCGAGGTGAAGGTCCTCCGCGTCGTTTGTGCAGTCGATTGCGGGCAGATCGTCAATCCCGATACGATCGTGGCGCAAATGGAGGGCGGCATCATCTTCGGCCTCGGCGCTGCGTTGTGGAGTGAGGTGACACTCAAGGGCGGTCGCGTCGAGCAGCACAATTTCAATGACTATCGTGTTTTGCGTATCAATGAAGCGCCGCAGATCGAAGTCCACCTTGTGAAGAATACCGAAGCACCAGGCGGGATCGGCGAGCCGGGAACAATCGGCATCGCACCGGCGGTGGCTAATGCGATCTTCGCGGTGACCGGCAAGCGCATCCGCAAGTTGCCCATCAAGGATCAGTTGCGCCCTGCATAGAGCCCTGAGCGAAGGCCGTCATGCCAGGACAACGCAATCCGGAGCGAAGTCGCTAAATGAACCGCACGAAGAAACTCGCTTTTCTGGCGATTGTCCTGGTGGCAATCGTTGCGGCCGGATGGTGGGCGCTGCGCTCAGGCGACCCCACGGCCTTTGCCAAAGGAAAACGGGTCGAGCTTGCAGATTTCAAGGGATCTGATCCGACCGGCGCCCCCGGTAATCTTGCCAATGCCGATTTGGTCGCACGCGGCGAGTATCTAACCCGAGCCGCCGATTGCGCGGCTTGCCACACCGTGCCGGGAGGCAAGCCTTTTGCCGGCGGCCTGCCGTTCAAGCTGCCGATGATTGGCACGATCTACTCGACCAACATCACGCCAGATCAGGAGACGGGCATCGGGGCGTGGAGCGACAAGGAATTCCTAAAGACGCTGCATCAGGGGATCGGGAAAGACGGCAAGCACCTTTATCCCGCGTTTCCTTATACCTCCTATGCCCTGATGACTGACAGCGACGTCCTTGCCATCAAGGCCTATCTGCTCACGCTGAAGCCGGTGAAATACACCCCGCCGCCGAACGACATCTCCTTTCCGTTCAATCAGCGCTATCTGATGATGTTCTGGAATGCGCTGTTCAAGCCGTCGCATCGCTTCCGGCCGAATGCTGACCAACCGGCGGAGTGGAATCGCGGCGCCTATCTCGTCGAGGCGCTTGGCCATTGCGGCGATTGCCACACGCCTCGCAACATCCTGTTTGGACTGAACAACAAACGAAAGTTCGCCGGCGCAATTGTCCAAGGCTGGAAGGCCTACAACATCACCCCCGATCTTGACTGGGGCATCGGCAGTTGGTCCGACGAGCAGCTCGAGGGTTATTTGTCGGCGGGCCATGCCGAGAACAGGGGCTCGGCCGGCGGCCCAATGTCAGAGGTTGTCGACAACAGTCTGCGCTATATGACGGAGCCAGACATCAAGGCGATCGCAAGCTATTTGAAAAGCGTGCCGCCCAATGGCGATGGCACTGACGTCGCTGCAGCACCTACTCCCAAGGTGGCGCGGGAGGTCAGCAAGCAACCGGTCTCCCCTCAAGGGGGTGGACCCGGCTTGCACGTTTTCGAAGGCGCCTGCATAGGGTGTCACCAATTCGACGGCAAAGGGGCCGTCTCGAATTACGCCTCGCTTATCGGCAGCAGGACGGCCAACGATCCTGCGGGCACCAACGCTGCCCAGGCCCTCATCGGGGGCAGTCACCTTGGCTTCGTCAAGACAGCGGGTTTCATGCCCAACTTCGGTGACGGCTATTCGGACACAGAGATCGCTGGGGTCGTCAACTATGTGACTGGGCGGTTTGGAACAAGCGCCTCTATGCTCACTCCCGGTGATGTTTCAAAGCAACGCCGAGCAGATTGATCAGCGCAAAATCGCGGCGATAGGAAATGCTCGGATGCCGGGCCCGCGTCGCGAGCACTTGTGAGCCGCCATTTGCTTGGCCGCTGCGGTTCACAGGCTGACCCGAGCTTGGCGAGGTCGGGTGGCTCTGCAAGTTCGGCCTGATGACTAGAAAGGCCAGCCTGGGAAGCTCCGGTAGGTCCTCTGCGGCTGCTGGAAGGGGCGCGGATAGCTATAGCCGTAATTGTAGTTGTAACGCCGGACCTTCCTCTTTGGCTGATACCCGCTGTCGTCGCCGGCGCTGACCGTCTTGGGCGAGCTTCCCTTGGCGAGCACAACGAAGTCGCCGCCCTTGGGGAGCGTTGCCGCATTGATGCTGGTATCGCCGATGATCAGTGTCGAGCCGGGGGTCAGCCTCTCCGAGATGCGTTGACGTATGTCATCGGGGATCTCGATGCGGTCGAGAGCCGACTCGGCGGAACCGCCTTGCACGGTGACCGCCATCCAGCGCGTCTTGGTATCGCCGGGAGAAAACTTCAAAGCGGTATAGACATGGGTGCCGAGCGGCTCGTCGGGATTGCGCAAGCCGACCGGCGCATCGAACACGCGGGAGAATTCCTGCCTGACATAGATATGGCCGAGCGGAGGCTCGCCCTTGCCGGCGACCTCGTAAACCTTATTGACGAGCTCGTCGATAAAAGCGCCGGTCTCTTGCATCCCGTTAGCCTTCTGGAAGGCCTTGATCGCAGTTACCGTCGGCTTGCCGAAGGTGCCATCGAACTCCTGGCGATCGAGATAGCCGAGGTCAGCCAGGATGTTCTGCACGGCGATGATGCGGTCGCGCTGGGTGCGCCGCGTCACCAGGATGCGCAAGGGTGCGTTGGAACGAGGCTCTGCGGCCTGAATGGCGGCAGCGCTCGCCCCGGCCGTGAGCTTGGCCGCGACCATCGAGGGAGGCGCGTCCGGAGCAGGCTGTGCGCTCGGTGCAGAAGGCGCCGGGATCAGGGGGGTTACAGCAACAGGAACGAGCGGCGCGGTAGGCGTTATTGCTTCAACGCTTTGCGCTGGCGTCTGCGGCGGAGCGACGAGCGCGACTGACGCGGCCGCCGATGCCGGTGCCCCCATTGAAGCAGCAGTTCCCGTTACGGTGATTCCGGCCGGCTTCTCCACAGGCGCGGGAGTCACTACCACAGCAGCCTCCTTGACGGCGTCCGTTGCAGGCTCGGGAGTGGGCGCCTTGGCGATATCAGATGCGTTGTCGTCATCCTCATCGGTAAGGGCATGGCGGCTGGTATCGCCGCTCGAGCCCTGGAGCCGCGCTTGGTCCTTGTGCGTACCGGGCGTATCGGAGGCGTGGGTCTCGCTGCCGGCAGCTGCGCTGCCGACATAAGGGTCGATTGCATGAGTGTGCGTGTCTTCCGCCGCGGCGCTCCCGGTGTTGAGATCGGCCGGGATGGGTGCCGACGGGGCATGGCCACTCTGATCGACCGCCTCCGCCTCGATCGAGGAGGGAATGTCGGTGGTGACGCCGCTCACGTCAGCCTTGGCAAGCATGCCAGGATAAATCGAAGGCGCAACGACCGGCGCGATGTCGTTATTCGACTGGCGCTGCGGCAGCGGCTCCTGCTTCACGATGACCGGCGGAGCCGGCGGCGGCAGCGGCTGGAACAGGGCAGGGTGGTCGATCAGCTTGGGCACGGGTCGGTCGTGGGAGATCACCACGTTATCGCCGACGCGGGTGATCTGGTAGAGCTTCGGTGCGAAGGAATAGGGCAGCCTGATGCAGCCATGCGAAGCGGGGTAGCCAGGGACGACACCGGCATGCAGTGCCGTGCCGGACCAGGTGATTCGGTTCATCCACGGCATTGGCGCGCCGCTATAGATGTTCGAATGGTGCCAGCGCTGCTTCTCGATGATGCTGAAGGCGCCGAGGAAGGTGGGATGAGCAGGCATCCCGGTCGAGACCTGCGACGTGGTGAGGAGACTCGTTCCGTGATAGACGTCAACCTTCTGCGATCCGGTCGAGACCACGAGGAAAAGTGGCTCGCCACTGTCAATGTCGGCGATGCCGGAGTCGTCTGGTCGCGTCTGCTGATCCTTGGCCTGAACCGGCGCCGTAGCGACGGCAACAGCTATGGCCGCCACGCTAAGACCAGTGACAAACCTTGATGAAGCTCTCTTGGCCGCCAGCGCAGCCTTTCCCTTCTTACGCCCGTTACGCAACTCACTCGTCCCCGTGCTTAACCGGACCCATAGCGAGCATCCCCCCGGCGAGTCCCCCCAACGACTCACGAATCAGACTAAAAGAGGCGTCCCAATTTGACCAGCAAAGCCTTCTGATTGCCTAACGCGCAAACGGCATAATCGGTCCACCGCAACCGTCGCGGGGAGTGGAAAAAAACCGCAGAAGTGCGGGATATTAGGGTCGAATGGCGGGGCTTTATCCACCGCTGGCGGCCTTGAGCCGCGCACACGCCATCCCGCGAATAAACTTCGCCCTTGTTCCATTCTCGCAACACTCCAAATCGGCAGCCAATCCGCGCCGATTTTACTGGCTTACCAGCACGAAAGGCCGCGATCTGCATGGAAGGTGCGAAGGCGACTGCGCGGCATTGTGCTGTTGCACTTAAAAGCTAGCCTAGGATGAAACGACGGCAGGAATAGGGTCCGACGCGGGCCATTCTCTGTTGCAAAAGCGCTTGCTTCCCGCTCGGGGCGCCAATACATCCCATCGGCGGTTTTCTTGACGCCGTTCCAGGGAGGAAAACATGCTGGCTTCGACGCATCCGCTGTCGCGCGGCATTCTGCGCGCCTTTGGCATTCTGCTCGCGGGCGCGATGCTCGCCGGCTGCGGCATCAACACCATTCCGACGCTGCAAGAGCGCGCGAAAGCCTCATGGAGCGAGGTGCTGAACCAATATCAGCGCCGCGCCGACCTCATCCCCAATCTCGTCGAGACGGTGAAGGGCTATGCCGCCCAGGAAAGCAAGGTGCTCAGCGAAGTGACCGAAGCTCGCGCCAAAGCGACGCAGGTGCAGATTCCGCCGGACATTCTCACCAACCCCGAGGCCTTCCAGAAATTCCAGGACGCCCAAGGCCAGCTCACCGGCGCGTTGAGCAAGCTGCTCGCCATCACCGAGAACTATCCCGACCTCAAGTCGAACCAGAATTTCCTGGCGCTGCAGTCGCAGCTCGAGGGCACCGAGAACCGCATTGCCATCGCACGGCGCGATTACATCACGGCGGTTCAGGACTACAACACAGAGATCAGGACCATCCCCGGCCGCTGGTGGCGCGCCGTGCTTTATCCAGATGCCCAGCGGATGCAGAACTTCACCGTGGCGGAGGACGTGACCAAGCCGCCGGAGGTGAAGTTCTAATCCGAATGAGGGCCACATGGCCTCAACGCTTCGGCGCAAGGGAGGCATGCTTGCTTGCCTCACCTTGTTGCTCTGGCTCACGCCCGCGAGTGCCGAGCCGACCTTCCCCCCGCTGACCGGCCGCGTGGTCGATGATGCGCAATTGCTCGGCGCCGGCGACAAAGAGCAGTTGACCGCAGACCTCAAGGCGCTCGAGGACAAGAGCTCAGACCAGCTCGTGGTTGTCACGCTGCCCTCGCTGCAAGGCTACTCGATCGAGGACTACGGCTATCGGCTTGGGCGCCATTGGGGCATCGGCACCAAGCAACTGAACAACGGCGCGCTGCTGATCGTTGCACCAAACGAGCACAAAGTGCGCATCGAGGTCGGGCGCGGGCTCGAGCCAACCCTCACCGACGCGCTGTCCAAGATCATCATCGAGAACTCGATCCTGCCGAAATTCCGCGCCGGCAACTTCGCCGGCGGCATAAAAGACGGCGTGCGCGACATCACCAAAGTGCTGACCGGCGACGCCGCGGAAGTTGAGGAGCGCGCAAAGGCCAAGGCGCGCCACGATGTCGACGAGCCTGCCATCAACTGGCTCATGGTGATCTTCTGGTTGCTCATCATCTCGTGGTTCATCTGGAACTTGACGCGCAGCGCGCAACAGATCGGCCGCACCAGCCGCGGCGGGCCCATTTTCATCCCTGGCGGCGGTTGGGGCGGCGAGTCTGACGGAGGCGGAGGAGGAGGCTGGAGCAGCGGTGGCGGCGATTTCGGCGGCGGAGGGTTCTCCGGCGGCGGTGGCGACTTCGGCGGCGGCGGCGCCTCTGGCAGCTGGTAGGACGGAGCGATGGAGCCCTTCAGCCAAGAAGAACGCGCCACCATCGCCCGCGGCATAACCCACGCCGAGGCGAAGACGAGCGGCGAAATCGTGGTGGTGGCTGCGGGCGCCTCCGACGGCTACCGGTCCTTTGTCATTCTGTGGGCTGCGCTGCTCGCTCTAGCCGTGCCGATCCCACCGATTCTCCTTACGAATTGGCCGGTCGAGTACATCTACCTGCTGCAGCTCGCCGTGTTCTTCCTCGCCTCGGTGCTGTTCCAGTGGCCGCCGCTCCGCTTCGCGCTAGTGCCGAAATCGGTCAAACACCTCCGCTCTCATCAGCGCGCAGTCGAGCAGTTCCTGGCGCAGAACCTGCACACCACCAAGAGCCGCACCGGCGTGCTCATTTACGTCTCCTTCGCTGAGCGCTACGCCGAGGTCATCGCCGACGAGGGCATCTACCGCAAGGTTGAGCCCTTGGTGTGGGAGGACGTGATCGCCGAGCTGACCAGCCATCTCGCGCGCGGCACCCGCACCCACGGCTTCGTCAAGGCGATCGAGATGTGCGGTAAGATTCTCGCCGAGCATTTCCCGCCGGGCCATTACGACAAGGATGAGCTGCCCAATCATCTCATCGTGCTCGATGTCTATGGCGCGCGTTGAGCAGCAGGGCGCGACGGGGCGCGCAGCCGCGGCACCAGCGGGAAAGCTCGCGCTGTTCGGCTGGGTCTTGTTCGATTGGGCGACACAGCCCTTCTACACCCTCGTCGTCACCTTTCTGTTCGCGCCATACTTCGTGAACGGCTTCATGGACGATCCGGCGCGCGGCTCATCGCTGTGGGCTTACGCCACCGGGATCGCCGAGCTGATCGCTGCAGCGCTCGCGCCAGTGCTCGGCGCCATTGCTGATGCAGGCACGCCGCGCAAGCCGTGGATCGCAGCCTTCTCGGTGCTGCTGTTCGTCGGGCTGTGCGGCCTGTGGTTCGCGATCCCCGGCGAGATCGAGCTAGCGCCGCGCGTGCTGCTTTCCTTCGGCCTCGCCACCATCGGTGCCGAGCTCGCCACCGTGTTCACCAACGCCATGATGCCGTCGCTCATCGGCAACCACAGGCTCGGCACTCTGTCCGGCATCGGCTGGGCCACAGGCTATGTCGGCGGCCTGGTGAGCCTCGCACTCATCGCCGGGCTTGTGGTCGCCGATCCGCATACCGGCAAGACGCTGCTCGGGCTTCCGCCTGTTCTGCCGCTCGATACGGCGACTCGCGAAGGCGACCGCCTGATCGGGCCATTCTCGGCGGTGTGGTTTCTCGTGTTCGTCCTGCCGCTCTTTCTGTTCACGCCGGATCGTCCAGGGAAGCCGCTCAAGACGGGCGCGGTGACTGCAGGACTTTCGCAGCTCGTCCGCTCGGTCAAGGAGCTCGTGCGGCATCATGTCGAGATTGCGAAGTTCCTCCTCGCGCGCATGCTTTATGCCGACGGGCTCGGCGCCGTGTTCGCCTTCGGCGGCATCTATGCTGGCACGGTATTCGGTTGGGGCGCCGCGGAGCTTGGCCTGTTCGGCGTCATCCTCACGATAACCGGCACGCTCGGCGCTGCGCTCGGCGGGCTGCTCGACGACCGCAAGGGCTCGAAGGCGGTGATCGTCGGCACGCTCCTTCTCTTTATCGCCGCCTCCATCGGCGTCTTGTCGGTCGACCACGATCATGTGTTGTTCGTGGTGCCGGTCGAGCCGAAGGCGCCTGGCGGCGCGCCGTTCTCATCTGTTGGCGAGCAGATCTATCTCGCCTTCGCCATGCTGATCGGCATCGCTTCGGGGCCGATCCAGTCGTCGAGCCGCACGCTGCTTGCGCGTATGTGCCCGGAGGACAAGGTGACGGAGTTCTTCGGCTTCTTCTCGTTCTCAGGGAAGATCACCGCGTTTGCAGCGCCGCTCGCCATCGGCGCCGTGACGCATGCCACTGGCAGCCAGCGCATCGGCATCGCCATGAGCCTCGTGTTCCTCATCGCCGGGCTACTGCTTCTGCTGCGCGTGAGATCGGATAGGCACGTGAGTTACACATGACGCCAAGCGAGCAAAGCCGGCGCATTGCTCCGATAATAACGGATTTCGTGCCGGCTCGCGTGGATCGGCCCTGAGACAGCTGAGTTCAAAATCTCGGCAAGTCTCACCACCAGGATAACTCTGAACTGACGAGCAGTACTACAGATCCATGAGGACTCCATGATTGGCAATCTCATGCGCGGCGGGCGCCTCCCGGCGCGCCACATGCGCTGGATGCGCGCCGTGGTCGGCGGCAAGGTAGTACCGCCGAAGTAGCAGAAAGAAATGGATGGAGCTTGTCTCGACCAAGACCAGCGAGCCGATCGAGGGGGTGTCGCAGGGCGACCCCGGGCGGCTTCTCTCAGCTTGGCGGAGCGGATTCTCGGGCCTCTCGGCGCGCAATGGTTCTACGAGGCCTCGGTTATCGGACGATCTATGTGGATCCCCGACCAGGATCTGATGATCAGGGTACAGACCAACGGCACGGACAATTTGGGCGACGCCGTCAATGCGATTTACGACATCGTCAAGAGACCGAAGGCAGATTGAGCAGTGGGGCTTTTGCGTGGCGGGTTAATGCCGGAAGTGGCGCAGGCCGGTGAAGACCATGGCGAGGCCTGCGCCGTCAGCGGCGGCGATGACCTCGTCATCGCGCATCGAGCCGCCAGGCTGAATCACGGCACTGGCGCCGGCTTGGGCGATCACCTGCAATCCATCGGGGAATGGGAAGAAGGCGTCCGACGCAGCGACCGAGCCTTCGGTCAGGCTCTTGACCCCTTGCGCCTTCGCAGCCTCGTCAGCTTTCCACGCCGCCATGCGCGCCGCATCGATACGCGACATCTGGCCCGCGCCGATGCCGACCGTGGCGCCGTCGCGTGCATAGACGATGGCGTTCGACTTCACGTGCTTCGCCACGGTGAAGGCAAAAATGAGATCGGCGAATTCCTCGTTGGTTGGCTTGCGCTTGGTCACGACCTTTAGGTCGAGGTCTGAGACAACGGCGTTGTCGAGCGCTTGCAGGAGAAACCCGCCGGACAGGGACCGGAACGACAGGCCTTGCGCCTTTGGGTTGGGGACCCCGCCGGCAAGCAGGAGCCTGAGGTTCTTCTTCTCGGCGATGATCGCCTTGGCCTCGTCGCTCGCATCCGGCGCGATGATGACCTCGGTAAAGATCTTGACGATCTCGCGCGCGGCCTCTGCATCGAGCGCGCGGTTCAGCGCCACGATGCCGCCGAAGGCACTGACCGGGTCGCAGGCGAACGCCTTCCTATAGGCCTCGGCTTGCGTGTTGCCGAGCGCGACGCCGCAAGGGTTGGCGTGCTTGATGATGGCGACCGCGGCGCTCGCCTTAGGATCGAACTCGGAGACGAGCTCATAGGCCGCGTCGGTGTCGTTGAGATTGTTGTAGGAGAGCTCCTTGCCCTGGACCCGCGTGGCGGCAGCGGCGCCGAAGTGCCTCTCGGCCGTGCGGT
>Ga0126379_10003599_pt1 | contig 10062 bp, 8 predicted proteins | sample PanSoiMetPlot_24_FD_92640 | JGI IMG/M metagenome (GOLD analysis project Ga0126379, IMG submission 92640) | Tropical forest soil microbial communities from Panama - MetaG Plot_24 | ecosystem: Environmental > Terrestrial > Soil > Tropical forest > Bulk soil | place: Panama | collected 2016-02-17 | reverse complement strand
TGTATTGATAGCGGAGGGATTCGCCTGCAGCGAAGCTGAGGCCCGTGAATTCGATCTGAAGATTATTGTGGGTTGCAATGAGTTCCGGTCCGGCAATGCTGGTCGCGCCCAGCTCTGAGATCGGATATGGGACTCCTGCGACGTGAAAAGCCGTTATGAGAATCGGCGGCGGCGAAGTAGGTGGTTCGGGGCGGGGGTCGAGTCGCGACAGGCCCAGCAGCGTTCCAAACCAGAGCGAGCCATTCTTGTCGCGGAAACTGACCCCAACCCAGTTGCTGGCAAGGCCATCGGCAGTCGTGTAGTGCCTTATGTGGCCCGTGGCGGGATCGAGTTTGTCGACGCCGCGGCCTGTTCCGATGTAAATCATTCCCCAGCGGTCTTCGGTTATTGAGTCGGCTTGATTGCTGGATAAGCCATCGGCGATTGTATAAGTGACGAAACCGGGGCGGTCATCAGCTGTACGCTCGATACGGCAGACGCCACCTTCACTTGTTGCTACCCAGAGCCGGCCGGCGTGGTCCAGATACAGGCCCTGGACGAACCCGGGGGGAACTCCGTCGCCAACAGGGAATGAACTGATGCGGCCGGCCGCGTATCGCAAGAGGCCACCCTCATAGAATCCCATCCAGAGATTGCCCGCTCGATCTTCGCAAAACGCTGTAGGAGCATTATCAGGTATTCCGTCCACCTGAGAGTAGCGATGAAAGGTCTCTGTCGCCCGCTCCCAACGCGTGAGCACACAGGCGTGATTGCCCAATGTGCTGATCCAGATATCGCCGCGCGAGTCTTCGTAGATACGAAATATGTCGTCCGCGCAGAGTCCCTCTCGTATTGTGTAGACCGCCTTGGGGCGCGCGTGTGGGATTTGTTCCAGTGTAGACGCTCTGGGATAGCGAACGAGTCCCTGACCGGTGGGCATCCACCACTCACCCAGGTGGTCCTGGAACGTTAGCTGGTACCAACCCCAACTCCAGTGAGTCATACCGTGCGGAAGGGCTAATCCAACGGCACTGAAGCCTGTTCCATCGAACTTGCTGATGGCGAGGTTTGGGGCAAAGCCACCGCCGACGCATAGCTCACGCGCGCGGTCCTCAAAGATCGAGCCTACACTAATGTTGCCGCGGTTCGTTCCGCCGAGACCATCTGCGTCGGTATAAGTGACGAATCCGCTGGCGGCCAGCCGCATCACACCGGCGGTGAGTGTGCCTATCCATAGATTGCCCTCACGATCTTCACAAAGAGACTTGATGTGGCTGAGGCCATTGGCCTTCGTGTAAGCCTTAAAGCTGCGGAATTCTCCATTCAGGCCGCGGACAAGTGTACTCAACCCGGCGGAGCTCCCAACCCACAGCGCTCCGCCCGAAGATTGACAGATCGAAGAGACATCGCTGGAGGCCAGCCCGTCTTGAATTGTGTACTGGCGGGACACAATCGGATGGTGCGGCTTTGGATCGGGAACAAGCTGACAAAGGCCCTGCGGTGAACCGACCCAGATAAGCCCATCCCGGTCCTCGAAAAGGACGCTAGAACCGGCTGGCAGTCCCTCTGAGGTTGTATACAGCTCCAGTTTACTGTCAGGCAGCAGACGGTAGAGGCCGGCATCCTGGGCCATGATCCATATTGACCCATGCCGGTCCTGCAGGACTGTATTGATACCCCCGGGGGCGCCCGGGTTTGTTCCGGGCTCAGTGATGTCGACGAGTGACAATACTATCTCGCTGTTCGTCTGATTGACCTTGTATAGACCCTGGTCGGTGCAACACCATATCGTACCCTCGTGATCTTCATAGATCGCGTTGGTGATATGAGATAGCAGCGCTTCGCCCGGATAGTAGACCTGGAACCTCTGAGGACCAGCCCCTGATGACCCCGTGGTTCCTGGTGTCACGGGATCAGGAATGAAACGGCAAAGGCCTCTATTGGTGGCGACCCAATATGATCCGTTGCCCGCTTCAAGAAAATCATAAACATTGCGGCCCGCCAGACCGCTCTCGGTTCCGTAGTTCGTGAATTTGTAGCCATCGAAGCGCGATAGCCCTTCGCTCGTGCAAAACCAAAGGAACCCCTTTGAGTCCTGGACAATGCGATTCACCTGGTCGCGTGCGAGCCCGTCGGCCGTCGTGTAGGTCTTGATGGGCAAGCGCTCGGCTTTGATTTCGCTCATCAACAACAGAAGCTTTAGCAGGGCAATGCTGATAGCGACAACACAAGCTTTTTTCTTGCAAAAGCGCAAAATTGCCTCATCCTTGACGCTAGTAATGACGTATCTTTACCCGATATCAGCGCGCCGCTCAAGCTACAAGCGGCAGTGTGCCTGAAGGTGCTTTCCGCTTGCGCTCGAGCCGACCTCCTGATAACATTTGTAGCTTGAGTGTTAAGAGCTGACCTACAGTAGAATCGTGCGTCAGCTATCAGAATCTTATGCCAGCTCCGGAAGTTCTCCCGGAGATCAACAGCTATGAAGCTGGGGCCTGGGGGGCGCTGACATAGGGTCCGACCTGAGCGAGGTTGATCATAACCGGCCCGACTGACACACTGGCAGGCTTTGTGTGCCAGCAGACACTGGTGATGATCCGGCGAGCGGGCTTATTACAGCAGAAGCATGTACCCTGGTCCCGGTCTATGTCACAGGACGGGTTTCTGAGGCTGAGATTCAGAATCTCGCCGGGGAAATTTAGTTCGTTGACTGTGGGTAGCCGAGGACACAAGTAACCGGGTTAATTTGAGCGCTGAGGTTTTGGCGCGGGAGGATCGAATATTAGCAGGTTTCAAACTGGCAGGCGAGATCGAGGCCCTTCCGTTCGCGTGAACGAGCGTATCAGGGCGCGCGAAATCAGGGTCATAGATGATGATGGTAACCAACTGGGAATCAAGAGCCCCCAGGAAGCTCTTGAAATAGCAAGGTCCAAGGGCCTCGACTTGGTCGAGGTCGCGCCACAAGCAGCTCCGCCGGTGTGCCGAATCATCAACTTTGGAAAATGGCAGTACGAACAGAAAAAGAAGCAGAAGGAAGCCAAGGCTAAGCAGACGATCATCACTGTCAAGGAGATAAAGTTCCGGCCGGGTACCGATGAGCATGATTACAATTTCAAGAAGAACCATGCGGCCCGGATACTTCATGAAGGTGACAAGGTGAAGGCCACGGTTCACTTCAGGGGGCGCGAGATAACCCATAAGGAACTCGGCAATAGCCTGCTCCAGCGCCTCGAGTCCGATCTTACCGAAGCGGGAATAGTCGAGACACGGCCCAGACTCGAAGGTATGAACATGTTTATTATCCTCGCGCCTAAGAAGAAATAGATACTAACTGGAATTCAAGTAGGGGGAATTATGCCTAAACTAAAAACCCACAAGGGGGCTGCAAAACGCTTCCGCGTTACCGCAAGCGGCAAGGTGAAGAGCGGTCACTCCTTTGCCCGCCACATTCTTACCAAGAAGTCAGCAAAGCGCAAGCGCCAGCTCGACATCGACGGTGTAGTAGCCAAAGCTGTCGAAAAGCTGGTCAAGAGGATGCTGCCTTACGGCCGACCCTAGTCACCAGGATTCAGGGACGCTCAAGACATCTCGGCGCATCAGGAGACTTCCCGGAACTCAACGCGTTGACAACTTGGCGACCGGTGATGCGCGTTTCATCAGAAACGGGCGGTGGTGAGAGTGCGCGCTTAATTACTATGGAGGACTTATGCCTCGTGCTAAACGTGGAAATAAACGGCTTCAGAAACGTAAGGACATATTGAAACTCGCCCGCGGATATCGCGGCACCAAGAGCAAGCTCTACCGGCATGCGAAGGAGCAGGTTGAGCGCTCCTTGAATTTCGCTTTTACCGGCAGAAAGCTCAAAAAGCGGGACTTCCGCTCGCTCTGGATCGTGAGAATCGGAGCGGCCGCCCGGGACAACGGGTTGAGCTACAGCCAGTTTATGCACGGCCTCAAACTGGCTGGTATCGAATTGGACCGAAAGGTCCTGGCCGACCTGGCAGTAAACGAGCCGGCAACTTTCACAGAGATTTCGGGCAGAGTTCGGCAGGCCATCGACTCCAGTCGCCCATCCCGGGTCGCCTGACAAGCCGAGGGACTTTAGCGCTTGTTTTCCGGGTTGGCTCGCGGAATCCAATGTATCTCAGATTGCATCAGGTCTAAATGGACATCAGGCTGGCGGAAGTCAAGGATCAGTTTCTCCGCGAAGCAGCGGCGGTTCGAAACTCGGATGAACTGGCTTCCCTGCGCGACCGGTACCTCGGAAGAAAATCAGGTCTGCTGGCCGCTGAAAAGAAGCGGGTCGGTGGGCTCGCGCCTGGCGACCGCGCGGAATTCGGGCGCCAGGTCAATGAGCTCAACGCCGAAGTAGAAGCTGAACTCGCCAGGCTGGCGGCGGCTTTTCATGCCCAACAAGAGACCGAAGCCCTAAAGCGGGAAACCATCGATATTAGTTTGCCGGGGACGCGGCCCGCGCGCGGGCACCTGCATCCTATTACTCTGGTGCGACATCGGCTCGAGGACATCTTTGTATCAATGGGGTACTCAATCGAAGACGGTCCTGAGGTCGAAACGGCTTACTATAACTTTGACGCGCTGAACATACCTCCAGGCCACCCTGCCCGCGACGCCGCCGATACGTTCTATCTTTCCGAGACCCTTGCCTTGAGAAGCCAAACCTCAACCGTTCAGATCCATGCGATGCAACGTCGCAAGCCTCCGCTGCGGATTGTAGCTCCGGGTCGCGTTTTCCGGAGAGATACCCCTGATCCAACTCACAATCCTATGTTCTTTCAGCTCGAAGGGCTCAACGTAGATCGCGGAATCACCATGTCCGACCTGAAGGGAACGGTGCAACAATTCATTGAGTTGATGTTCGGACCACAACTGAAAACCCGATTCCGCCCATCTTACTTCCCATTCACCGAGCCATCCGCGGAGTTTGACTTCAGTTGCTTTGTGTGCGGTGGACCCGGGTGCCGGATCTGCAAGGGCACCGGGTGGATCGAACTGGGCGGCAGCGGAATGGTCCATCCGAACGTGTTGGAGGCTGTGGGTATAGATCCGGAAGAGTTCACCGGTTTCGCGTTCGGGTTTGGTATCGACCGGATGGCGGCCCTGATGTATGAAATAGACGATATCAGGTTGCTTTTCGAGAACGACGTCCGGTTCCTTGATCAATTCACGTAGGTTCTAGGCTGAAAGTTGCCGGTTCCGGTTCCGGAACGCAGATATATAAGGAGAAGCTTGAAAGTCGCCACTTAAATTGGTTCGTACTTTGCGACCGGCTGCTCGAGTCTGCACAGCGGAGATACGTCCCGGCTGACGTTTGGCTAAGTTAGTAAGGCGACTTGTAACTTCAAACCTTCAACTTTCAACCAGCAATGTGCAACCTGCAACCTGCGATAAGATGGCTGGAACATCCAAATACAGATGCATACTGATCCTCGGCGGGGCGGGGCTGGTCGGGACTCAAGTGGCCCACAAGGTATCTCGAGAGCTGGAGCCCGAAAAAGTAATCATAGCATCGCTCTACCAGAAGGAAGTGAGCGAGTTGACGTCCGAGTTGCGCAGGGAATTTCGGCATATCAAATTCATTGATTTGTGGGGCAACCTCTTTGTAAGGTGTGACCTGGCATTCCTTGGCCGCAAGCAAACGATCTGTGCCCGGGAAAGCCGCCGCGCACTGTATGATGATCTGTTCGGTCCGATGGCCGACGCCTATCAGAGTTCCACTCTCGTTACTGCGATCCTCGAGCATAAGCCCGATGTCATAATAGACTGCGTGAATACCGCATCAGGGATCAGCTATCAGGATGTATACACAAACTCCGTCGAGATCAGGAACGCCCTCGACATGGTCGAGTCAGGCGTTACCGATGGAGACCCGGCCCGGGTTCTGGCGCTTTGCCCGGCATTGGAGCAGTCCGTCGAAACGCTCATGGTTTCGCAGGCCATCCCTCAGTTGATTCGCCATACCCAGTTGCTGTACCGGGCCATGACCGAAGCTGGCACGCGTATTTATATCAAGATCGGCACTACCGGAACCGGTGGTATGGGGTTGAACATTCCGTATACTCACGGCGAAGATCGCCCGTCCGCTAAACTGATGTCAAAGACGGCCGTCGCTTTCGCGCACACCGGGCTGATGTTCCTGATGGCCAGAACCCCCGGCGGGCCGATCGTGAAAGAGATCAAGCCGGGCGCGATGATCGGATATAAAAAGGTCACTTACCAGCCGCTCAGGGACAAGCGAAACAATTCGCCTGTGTATATTTATTTGCCGCGAAGCCAGCGCCTTGAAGGCAGGCTGGAGCTGTCAATGTCTGAAGATCGGTTTCAAAAGCTGGGCGAGCTCCAGATGGTAGGCGTGGATACTGGAGAGAACGGTTTCTTCGCACGAGGGGAGTTTGAAGCCGTCACCGCGACTAACCAGATGGAGTTTGTAACACCCGAGGAAATAGCCCAAAATGTCGTTCTCGAGATCAAGGGCAGCAATACCGGCGTCGATGTCATTGGAGCCATCGACAGCGCAATTATGACTCCGAGTTATCGCGCCGGTTACTTGAGGGGCTCGGCGATTGAGGCGTTGAGAAGGCTCGAGCGCGAAACCCACTCACATTCCGTAGCGACCGGCGAGTTGGGGCCCCCCAAGTTGACCAAGCTTCTCTATGAGGCTTATCTGCTAAAGAACAAGTATGGCAGCCTCGAAGCCGTTACCGGCCGTGATCCAGAGTTGATCGCGGAAGAGCTGTGGCGACACATTCAGAGAAGTCAAAAGCTCCGCAACACGGTCGTGTCGATCGGCATCCCTATACTGCCCCCGGATGGCGATCGCCTGGTGCGAGGGCCCTACATCAGCGTTCCCGAATACGCCGGCGTGTCCAGTCTCCCGATCACAAGGCAAAGCATTGAATTGTGGGCCGAACACGGCTGGCTTGATCTCAGGGTTAGAAACATTAAGCACTGGCAGGCGCGGTTCAGGACCATGTTGAGATCAGCTCAAACGATTCACCGGCAGGGGTCTGCCGCCATCACGATGGAGGCATACCGGTGGGAAGACATAAGGATCGGCGAGATCGTGGGCTGGATCTTCAATAACGAGGAGAAGGGTTTCAGAATCAAATGAAGATCAGTTACAACTGGCTCAGGGAGCTTGGCAGGATCACGCTCGAGCCGCATGAACTGGCTGAGAAGCTGACCATGATCGGGCTGGCGGTCGACTCCGTTGAGCGCCTGGGCGATGATCACATTTTGGATTTCGACATAGGCTCGAACAGGCCTGATTGTCTCTCACATCTGGGGATTGCTCGCGAAGCCGCGCTTCTGGATCAGGGTAGCCTTGCTCTCCCAACAACGGCTCCCGTCGAGGTCGACCAGCCGGCGCACGAGGCAGCAGCGGTACAAATAGACGATGCGGTGCTGTGCCCGCGGTACGCGGCCCGTGTTGTCCGGGGCGTTCGGGTGGGCCCGTCACCTGCCTGGCTGGTAAACCGCCTGGAGTCAATCGGCCAGCGGTCCGTCAACAACATTGCCGATGTCTCAAACTATGTGATGTACGAGATGGGCCAGCCCACTCATGCCTTCGATTTGAAGCGCCTCGCTGGCGCGAAGATCATAGTTCGCAGGGCGCAACACGGGGAACAGATCACAACGCTCGATGGATTCACACGCGAATTGTCGACTCAAATGCTTGTTATTGCCGACTCTCATCGCGCGGTGGCGGTAGCAGGAGTCATGGGCGGCGAAGATACCGAAATCGGCGCGGCTACGACCGACGTTTTGATCGAGTCCGCCTATTTCAATCCTCGCTCTGTCAGAACGACGGCGCGGCAGCTCGGTCTCGACACCGAGGCCTCGTACAGATTTGAGCGCGGAGCCGACTTTGGCGCGCAGGCTCGGGCAGCCGATCGCGTAGCAACGCTGATTCAGGAAGTCGCCGGGGGACGGATCCTGAAAGGAGTGATAGATGCCTATCCCGTTCCGGTCGTGCGCGACTCGGTTCACTTGCGGACTTCAAGAATAAAACAAATCTCCGGGCTGGACGTTACAATCGAGCAGGCAGCGCGGATTCTTGGCGCACTCGGCTTCACGGTCGAGGTCCTGCCTGCTCAGGGCGAGCTCCGCGCCGTTGCTCCTTCGTTTCGGGTCGACGTCAGCCGTGAAGTCGACCTGGTCGAAGAGGTTGTCCGGCATGTGGGATATGATTTGATCGACCAGACCTTGCCGCCCTCCACCGTAGCCGGCTGCTTTCTTCCCGGAGAAGGCGCCCGCCGTGCCGTGAGGCACTCCCTCGCGGCGCTCGGCTTTGACGAGGCAATCTCATTCAGCTTCGTCAATCCCGAAACTGACCGGACATTTTCTCCCAGCAACAGGGGAAGGATAGTCCTCGCCAACCCGATCGACGCTAGCGAAGACGAGATGCGTTCATCGTTACTTACCGGTTTGCTGGAGTCAGTCCAGCGCAACTTCAACTATAACTCACGCGACTTGAAGCTCTTCGAGCTGGGTAGAGTATTTGACGCTCCTGGCTCGCACGGGCGGCCGGTCGAACGCGAGTCCCTCGCACTGGTCGTGACCGGAGAAGCTGCCATCGACGACTGGAGGGGACATCGCTCGCTTGACTTCTATGACCTTAAGGGCACTGTTGAAGCTCTGCTGGATATCTTTGACGTAAAGGGCTTTACAATTGAGCGGGCCAGTGTAGAATACCTTCATCCTGGGCAGTCCTGTAGCCTGGTTCTGGATGGTTTTGTGGTCGCTCGATTCGGCAGGATTCATCCTCGAGTAGCAGCGCTGTTCAAGTACCGTCAGCCCGTTTACGTTGCCGAAATCGATTTCGAGCGCCTGCTGGAATTAGAAGTGCGGCGCGCGGCTTACAGTTCGATACCCAGGTTGCCGGCAACGTCTCGGGACGTTTCGGCGATGGTACCGGACACGGTCTTGTGGGGCAATATCGAGAGCGCCATTACGGGCCTCGGTATCAACGAGATCGACAGCGTCAGGCTGTTCGACGTGTACAAGGGGCAGGGAGTTCCGGAAGGAATGAGGTCGCTTGCTTTTCGAGTGATCTACCGCGGAGATGGCCGCACCCTCACCGATGACGAAGTAAGCGCCGGACACGAAAAGGTGCGCCAATTGCTGGAACACAAATTCGGCGCTCAGCTCCGCTAGGGTGATTGGGGACAACAGGTGAACATTGGGGGTGCTCAGGCCCCCTAGGGCGATTGGGGACAACAGGCGAACATTGGGGGGATGCTAAGGAGATCAAGTGAGCGGACTTTACGGTCTTGAGAAGTTCTCGCACCTCGAAGACAAGATCTATCGAATGGTAGAGCAGTTCAAGCGAGAGCGCCATGAGCGCGAAGCCCTTGAACGTGAGGTGCTAAGCCTTCGGCGTGAAATGAGTCAGCTCGTCGACGAGAAGGAACGTTTCGAGTCGCAGATTGAACGGCTTTTGAATGAGCGAGACACGATCAAGCTTAAGATCGAGGCTATGCTGGACGCGATTTCAGTCGTGGACCCCGAAACGGCAGAAGCCCTCAAAAGATGATTCTGATCCGGAATAACTCATGGACAGCCTTCCCAGCCAGACGATAAAGGTAGTCATTTATAACCAGACTTATACGCTTCGCAGCGATCACGACCCTGCTTACGTCCAGGAACTTGCTGACTATGTGAACGAGCGTATGGCCGAGATCGCGCGCGCGACCATGACCGTTGATTCCCTCAGAGTCGCTATCCTGGCCGCCCTCCAGATAGCCGACGAGCTTCACCAGGCTCGAAGAGAAACTGAGGACACCGACAAGGAAATAGCAGACAGGTCAACCCGCTATGCCGAACTGCTCGATCAATTCTTGCGGCCAGTGGAGTCTTGAGAGTCCGGAGAGTTGGGAGAGTTCGGAGAGTTCAGAGAGTTCGGAGAGTTCGGAGAGTTCGGAGAGTTCGGAGAGTTCGGAGAGTTCAGAGAGTTCAGAGAGTTCAGAGAGTTCAGAGAGTTCAGAGAGTTCAGAGAGTTCAGAGAGTTCAGAGAGTTCAGAGAGTTCAGAGAGTTCAGAGAGTTCAGAGAGTTCAGAGAGTTCAGAG
>Ga0126379_10003596_pt1 | contig 10063 bp, 11 predicted proteins | sample PanSoiMetPlot_24_FD_92640 | JGI IMG/M metagenome (GOLD analysis project Ga0126379, IMG submission 92640) | Tropical forest soil microbial communities from Panama - MetaG Plot_24 | ecosystem: Environmental > Terrestrial > Soil > Tropical forest > Bulk soil | place: Panama | collected 2016-02-17 | reverse complement strand
GGTCGCGAAGCCGAGGCGCTGCAGCGGGAAGAGCGCGGCGGTGTTGCCGACATTGCCGCAAGCGACCCAGGACTGGATGGAGAGCACCGTCGGCATTTCAGTGCCGCTCCGAGTTGATGCGATCGTATACGCGTTTGATGCTGAGAAAGACGATCACGCCGCTGACGATAAACAGTGCGATTCCCGCCGCATACATGACCCCGCTCTCCCAGGCGTGCGCGATGAACAAGCCGGCGAGCCCGATGACGACAAACAACGGGATCGCCAGCGCCAGGTCCCGCATCGTGTCGACGAGGAAAAAATTGCCCCAAGCCGCTTCGCCGCCATCGAAATGATGTTTGAGGCGCAGAAAACCCAGTACAATCGATCCGAGGCTCAGCAGGAGACCGCATGTGTACTCGCCGGGCTGCTCGGCGCCGCTGGCGACAAAGGCTCCGGCGATCGCAAGGAATCCGAGGATCAGGAATTGCAGCCAGAATCCGAGCCACGACCAGAACGCGCGCGCCGCTTCGTCGGGTCTCCGGCTCGATCGGTCCATCCCCGGCTCCTCCCCGGGACACTCTAGCTCATTTGCCGGAGCGGCAAGCGAGGCGCTAGATGCCGCGGCGACGGCTGAGAGTAAGGCGCGATCCTTACTCCTTGGCTTGTCGCGTGGCATGGGAGCAGCGCCGCATCAGGGCGGCAGGCGTTGACGCGGGTATAATGTCCGACATGCTTCGCCCCCGCCGCAGCTTCCTGTACATGCCCGGTTCGAACCCGCGAGCGCTGGAAAGGGCGCGCAGCCTGCCGGCCGACGGATTGATCCTCGATCTCGAGGATGCGGTGGCTCCGGACACGAAGGAAAGCGCACGGACGATCGTCACAGCCGCGCTCGCCGAGGGCGGCTATAGCGGACGCGAGCTCGTCTTGCGGGTCAACGCTCTCGACACGCCGTGGGGCCATGCCGATCTCGCCGCCGCGGCGACGATGCCAATCGATGCGGTGTTGCTGCCGAAGGTCGAAAGCGCCGAGCGGGTGCGCCTCAGCCTGAGCTTGCTCGATGCACTCGGGGCGCCCGAGGGGCTCAGGATCTGGTGCATGCTCGAGACACCGCTTGGCATCCTCTATGCCCGAGAGATCGCCGCGGCGAGCCCACGCCTCGCCGCGTTCGTGCTCGGCACGTCGGATCTGACCAAAGACCTGCACGCGCTAGCGACCCGCGACCGCCTGCCGCTCCTCGCTTCGGCCGGCATCGCAATCCTCGCCGCCCGCGCCTATGGTCTTGCGATAATCGATGGCGTGCATCTCGACCTCTCCGATGACGAGGGGTTCGTCGCGTCCTGCCGGCAGGGACGCGAGCTCGGCTTCGACGGCAAGACCCTGATCCACCCGAAACAGATCGCCGCCGCCAACACCGCTTTCGCGCCGAGCGCCGAGGAGGTCGAATGGTCGCGGCGCGTTATCGCGGCCCACGCCGAAGCGGTTGCCGCCGGCAAGGGCGTCGTGTTGCTCGACGGCCGGCTGATCGAAAACCTGCATGTCGAAAACGCGGGGCGCATCGTCGCGCTCGCCGAGGAAATCGACCGGCTCTCGGCGGCCGGGTGAGAGCCGGTATCGCGCCAGCCTCGGTTGACACTCCCCGGCACGGGGTCTAATTCAGCCTGCCGACTGCCCAGATCAGCAATGCCGGAACTGCCGTAGATGAGACCCGCCGACCGGCCGCTTTCGCCGCATCTTCAGATCTACCGCTGGCAACTCACCTCTGTTCTGTCGATCCTGCACCGGGCCACCGGGATCGCGTTGAGCGCCGGCGCGATCCTGTTGGTGTGGTGGCTCGTCGCTGCCGCCTCGGGGCCGGACGCTTATGAAGGAGTCGAGGATTTCCTCGGGTCGTGGCTCGGGCTCTTGCTGCTGTTCGGTTGGTCGGCGTCGCTGTTCTATCACTTGTGCAACGGCATCCGTCATCTCGTCTGGGATACCGGCCATGCGCTCGACCTCAAATCCGTCTATGTCGGCGGGTGGGTCGTCGTCGGGGCGACGGGGGTGTTGACGTTGATTGCCTGGGTCGCCGGGATCTCCCGCTGGGTTTCTTGAGATGATAGCGACACGGATGCGCTCGCCGCTCGGCCGCGCAATTGGGCTGGGCTCGGCGAAGGAGGGGGTCGAGCATTGGTGGGTGCAACGCATCACCGCGGTAGCGCTGGTGCCGCTGACGCTGTGGTTCGTGATCGCCATCATCGGGCTCGTCGGCGCCGATCTCGAGACCATGCAGAATTGGGTGAGCCGTCCGTTGCCGGCGATTCTGCTGGTATTACTGCTGATCGCGATTTTTTATCACGTGTCCCTGGGACTGCAGGTCGTCGTCGAAGACTACGTCCATGCCGAGCTTGCCAAGCTCGGCCTGATCACCGCCATCCGCCTGTTGTGCTTCGCCTTCGCCGTGGCCGGCATCTTTGCCGTGCTCAGCATCGCGGTCGGGACGAGCTGACCGGGAGTCCCGTTGATGCCGCCCGCATACGCGATTACCGATCACACCTATGACGTCGTCGTTGTCGGCGCGGGCGGCGCCGGGCTGCGGGCGACCCTTGGAATGACGATCGAAGGGCTCAAGACAGCGTGTATCAGCAAGGTGTTCCCGACCCGCAGCCATACCGTCGCCGCGCAGGGCGGGATCAGCGCCGCGCTCGGCAATGTCGGTCCAGACGATTGGCGCTGGCACATGTACGACACGGTGAAGGGCTCCGACTGGCTTGGCGACCAGGACGCGATCGAGTACATGTGCCGCAGCGCGATCCCCGCGGTCATCGAGCTCGAGCATTTCGGGGTACCGTTCTCGCGGACCGAGGACGGCCGAATCTACCAGCGGCCGTTTGGCGGGCATATGAAGGATTACGGCGAAGGCGACCCGGCGATGCGAGCCTGCGCCGCCGCCGACCGAACCGGTCACGCGATCATCCACACGCTCTATCAGCAATGCGTGCTGAACAATGCCGAGTTTTTCGTCGAGTATTTCGCCCTTGATCTCATCATGGACGAAGAGGGCGCCTGCTGCGGCGTCGTCGCGTGGAACCTCGATGAGGGCACATTGCATCGATTTCGCGCGCATGTGGTCGTCCTCGCCACCGGCGGCTATGGCCGCACTTATTTTTCCTGCACCTCGGCCCATACATGCACCGGTGACGGCAATGCCATGGTGCTGCGGGCGGGGCTGCCGCTACAGGATATGGAGTTCGTTCAGTTTCACCCGACCGGCATCTACGGGGCCGGCTGTCTGATCACCGAGGGCGCGCGCGGCGAGGGCGGGTATCTGACCAACAGCGAAGGCGAACGCTTCATGGAGCGTTACGCGCCGCACGCCAAGGACTTGGCCTCGCGCGACGTCGTCAGCCGGGCCATGACGATTGAGCTCCGCGAAGGCCGCGGCTGCGGGCCGGAGAAGGATCATATCCTCCTGCATCTCGAGCATCTCGCGCCCGAGCTGCTGCACCAGCGGCTGCCGGGCATCTCCGAGACGGCGAAAATCTTTGCCGGGGTCGATGTGACGCGCGAACCGATCCCGGTGTTGCCGACCGTGCATTACAATATGGGCGGCATCCCGACGAATTATCACGGCGAGGTGCTGCGGCCGACGCTCGACAATCCCGACGCGACCGTGCCGGGGCTGATGGCGATCGGCGAGGCAGCCTCTGTCTCGGTGCACGGCGCCAACCGGCTCGGCTGCAACTCGCTGCTCGACATCGTCGTCTTCGGCCGCGCCGCGGCGCACCGCACGGCCGAGCTGGTGCGCCCCGGCGCCGCGCACAAGCCGCTGTCGAACGGCGCGTGCGAGGAAGCCGTCGCCCGGCTCGACGCGGTCCGGCATTCGAAAGGCCCGCGCAAGACCGGGGAGATCCGTCTCGATATGCAGCGGGTCATGCAAAACAATTGCGCCGTCTTCCGCGCGGCAGAGGTGCTAAGGGAAGGCGTCAGCAGGATCGACGTGGTGGCCAACAGCTTTTCCGATCTCGGCATCACCGATCGTTCGATGATCTGGAATACTGATCTCGTCGAAGCGCTTGAGCTCGAGAACCTGCTGGAGCAGGCGGTGGTGACCTTGCATTCGGCAGAGAACCGCACCGAGAGCCGCGGCGCCCATGCGCGCGAGGACTACCCCGAGCGCGACGATCGCAACTGGCTGAAGCACACGCTCGCCTGGCTCGACGGTGAGCGCGCGGTCACGCTTTCCTCCCGTCCTGTCCACCTCTTCACGCTGTCGAACGAGGTGCAGGCGTTCCCGCCCAAGGCACGGGTGTATTAATGGCTGAGTTCAGACTGCCCAGGAACTCGAAAATCGGCGTCGGCAAGACCGTTGCCGGCCCGCCCGGCGCGACGCGCCTGCGCGAATTCAAGGTCTATCGCTGGAACCCCGAGGACGGGAAGAACCCGGTCATCGACACCTTCGAGATCGATCTCAACGATTGCGGCCCGATGGTTCTCGACGCGCTGATCAAAATCAAGAACGAGATCGACACGACGCTGACCTTTCGCCGCTCGTGCCGCGAAGGCATTTGCGGTTCCTGCGCAATGAATATCGACGGGGTCAACACGCTCGCTTGCCTCGACGCGATCGAGGACATCGACGGACCGGTGCGGATCTATCCATTGCCGCACATGCCGGTCATCAAGGATCTCGTTCCCGATCTGACGCACGCGATCGCGCAGTACCAGTCGCTGCAGCCTTGGCTGCAGACCGCGAGCCCGCCGCCCCCCGACCGCGAGCGGCGGCAATCGATCGAAGAGCGCGAGAAGCTCGACGGACTGTGGGAATGCATTTTGTGCTTCTGCTGCACGACCTCATGCCCGAGCTATTGGTGGAACAGCGAACGCTACCTAGGGCCCGCAGTGCTGTTGCAGGCTTATCGCTGGATCGCGGACAGCCGCGACGAGAAGACCGGCGAGCGCCTCGACCAGCTGGAGGACCCATTCCGCCTCTACCGCTGCCACACGATCATGAATTGCACCCGCACCTGTCCGAAGAACCTCAACCCGGCGAAGGCGATTGCGGAGATCAAGAAGCTGCTGGTGCTTCGGCGGTAGCGGAAATCCCTGGCGTCAGGTGCTTGCATGTTCTCGGCGGTCGGCCTATGTGACTACAGGTAGTCACATAGGTCGGTCGGATGAGAACGTTACCCCTACGCCAGGCGAAAGCATCCCTTTCCGCAGTCGTCGAAGCGGCGGAAAGTGGCGAGGCGACGACGATCACCAAACACGGGCGGCCCGCGGCAGTCGTGGTGCCGGTGCAAGACGCGCAACGGCTCTATCCGCCCAGTAGGCCGAGTTTTGTGGATTTGCTGCGCGAGATCCCGGAAGCGATCGAGTTTGAGCGCGATGCGGCGCCGTTGCGTGTACCCGACCTGTGAGAGGCTGGCTTCTCGACACCGATGTCCTGAACGCCTTCGCGCCTGGCAGGCCCAGTATCCCGCAAGTCACGGCTGCTTGGTTCGACGATCGTACCGAGGCGTTATACCTGTCGGCGATCACCGCTGCCGAAATCGAGGCTGGCATCGCGAAGCTTCTTCGAACCGGCGCGATGCGTCGGGCAGACGCTTTGCGTGTGTGGTTCGACCGTATCCTCGCTCTCTATGCGGACCGCGTGCTGCCCTTTGACCTCGGCTCGGCACGCATTGCCGGGATACTCAGCGATGCGGCACAGGCGGTCGGCTGCCATCCGGGCTTCGGCGATGTCGCGATCGCCGCGATCGCGAAGGCGCGCGAACTGGTGGTAGTCACTTTAAACCGGCGCCATTTTGCCCCGCTCGGCGTCGAGTTGTTCAATCCGTTCGCGCCGCACTGATGCCGCGCCAGATCATCATCGACACTGATCCCGGGCTGGACGATGCCGTTGCAATCCTACTGGCGCTGGCGGCGGGCGATGAGTTGGAGGTGCTCGGGATTACGACGGTCGCGGGCAATCTGCCGCTGGCACAGACTGAGCGCAATGCGCGGCGGGTTTGCGAGCTCGCGGGGCGACGCGACGTCCCGGTTTATGCCGGCTGCGCGCGGCCGCTGATGCGCCCGCTGGCGACAGCAGAGGCGGTTCACGCGGAAACCGATCGCGATCGGCTGTTGCTGCCCGAGCCGACAATGCAGCTGCAGACGCAGCACGGCGTCGATTTCCTGATTGAATCGCTAAGCTCTGCTGAGCTCGGCACCATCACATTATGCGCCCTAGGACCGCTTACGAACATTGCCGCGGCGCTCGCCAAGGCGCCGGAGATCGCCGCCAGGATCGGCGAGTTGGTCGTGATGGGCGGGGCCTGTTTCGAACTCGGCAATGTCACGCCAGCGGCGGAATTCAACATCTATGTCGACCCGCACGCCGCCGCGCTCGTCATTGGTAGCGGCATCCCGATCACGATGATCCCGCTCGACGTGACGCATCAGCTGCTCAGCACGCCGGCGCGCGTCGCGGCGCTGCGGGCGCTCGGCAATCGCTGCGGCCCGGCTGTCGCGGCCTTGCTCGACGCCTTCGAGCGCAATCGCGGCAGCCGGTCCGGTACCCGCGGGCAGGCGCTGCACGACCCGGCGGTCATTGGCTATTTGCTGCGCCCGGCGCTGTACCAGGGCCGTGAAGTAAACGTTGCCGTCGAAATGCAGAGCCCGCTGACGATGGGCATGACGGTTGTCGACTGGTGGGGCGTCACCGGCAGAAAGCCCAACCTGCGGTTTATGAATGCGGTCGACGCCGAGGGCCTTTACGAGCTGTTGACCGAAAAGCTCGCGCGCCTACCTTAGCCGCGGTTCTTGCTTTAAGGTAACCGGGCCAACTCAGAAAAGGGAGTGAGGTCGATGATCTTTGAAATGCGGACCTATCGGTTGCAGCCCGGCTCGGTGCCCGAAGTCGAGAAGCGGTTTGGCGAAGCGCTGACCGAACGCGTGAAAGTATCATCCCTCGGCGCGTTCTTTCATACCGAGGTCGGACCGCTCAATCACATCATCCATATTTGGCCCTATGATGACCTCCAGCACCGGACCCGGGTGCGCTCCCAGTCCATCCCGAACTGGCCGCCAAAGATCCAGGAATTCATCGTCGAGATGGAAAGCAAGATCTTCAACGCGGCGCCGTTCTGTCCGGCTTTTACGCCCCGGCAGTACGGAAATCTCTACGAGATCCGGACCTATACGATGCTCCCCGGCGTCGCGCAGCAGGTCATAGAGCGCTGGGCTGAAAGGATCGAGGGCCGCGTGAAACTGTCGCCATTGGCGGCTGCCGGCCACACAGAGCTGGGCCCCTTGAACCAATGGATCCATATCTGGGCCTACAAGGATGCGAACGAGCGCGCCCGCATCCGCGAAGAATCCCGCAAGGACGGCAGCTGGCCGCCAGCCACGCGCGGCATGTTCATCAAGCAGGACAATATGCTAGTCGTCCCGGCATCCTTCTCCCCGTTGCGCTGACGACGTTACTGTCAGGGCCCGCCGCGGAGCCGCGGCGGTTCCGGCGGCGGGGCAGGACGGAACAACCCCAAGAGATTCTCGAAAAAGCCGCCGCCGGAGCGCGCTGGAGCTCCAGCGGCCAGGCTCGCCGGCGGCAGCGGCGCCTTTGGCAGCGATCGTACCGGCATCGATCTGGTAGCGGCAAGCATGAAGCGGCGCCAGGTCTGCGCCGGCAGCGTGCCGCCCGTCACCTTGTCCATCGCCGTGTTGTCGTCATTGCCGAGCCACACCCCGGCCACGAGGTCGGCGGTGTAGCCGATAAACCAGGCGTCGCGATAATCCTGTGTCGTGCCCGTCTTGCCGGCGGCCGGGCGCGGCAAGGCAGCGCTCCGGCCGGTGCCATGACCGATGACGGCGCTCAACATCTCGTTCATCGTGCCGGCGAGCTCGGGGCCGACGACCTGGCCCAGCCCCGAACCCGTGCGGTGGAAAATGATCTTCCCGGAGCTGTCCTTTATTTCGGCGATACCATGAGCCCAAACCCCGTTGCCGCCATTGGCGAACGGCGCATACGCCGAGACCAGCTCCAGCAGATTTACCTCGCCGGTACCGAGCGCCAGGCTCATTTCCGGCGCAAGCTCCGAGGAAATCCCGAGCCGGTGAGCGACCCCTATAACGTTCTGGATGCCGGCGCGCTGGGCGACCTGAACGGCAATCGTGTTGATCGATTGCGCCAGCCCCTCCGCAAACGTCATCTCGCCTTGGTAGCGGCCGGTGTAATCGCGTGGTTCCCAGCCGCCGACGCGGATCGGTGCATCGACGAATTGATCGTACGGCCGCAAACCCGCCTCCAGCCCGGCGAGGTATACGAACGGCTTAAATGCGGAGCCGGGCTGGCGCTCCGCCTGTGTCGCGCGGTTGAACTGGCTTTCGTTGTAGTCGCAGCCGCCCACCATCGCCCGCACGGCACCATCCGGCGACATTGCGACGAGCGCTCCCTGCGCGACCTTCATTCTGCCGCCTTCGCGGGCGATGACGTCGGTGACCGCGGCCTCGGCTTCCGCCTGCATCCGCGGATCAAGAGTCGTGACGACGGTCAGGTCGCGGTTGCCGGTATCGGCGAAGTCTGCCAGCTGCTCGGCCACCCAATCGGCAAAATATCGCGCCCCCGGTCGGGTCACGGCCACCGCGGTGAAGGCGGCGCCTCCTTTGCTCGCAGCCGCGACCTCCTTTTCGCTGACCAAGCCGGCCTCGACCATCTTGGCGAGAACTTGCGCAGTTCGCGCGGCGGCGAGCTCGCGATCACGCGTCGGATTGAAGCGCGTCGGCGCCTTCAACAGCCCCGCGATCGCTGCGCTTTCGTAAAGATTGGTGCGCCTTGCCGATTTATTGAAATAGCGATGCGCCGCGGCGTCGACACCGTAAGTGCCGGCGCCGAGATAGACGCGATTGAGGTAGATCTCGAGGATCTGGTCCTTTGTGAAGCGGTGCTCGAGCCACAGCGCGAGTAAGGTTTCTTGGATCTTGCGCGCGAAGCTCCGCTCGGGGGTGAGAAACAGGTTCTTGGCGAGCTGCTGCGTGATCGTGCTGCCGCCCTGCACAATGCGCCCGGCGGCGAGGTTGGCGAACACCGCTCTCGCGAGGCCGATCGGATCGACGCCGAAATGGCTGTAAAACCGGCGATCTTCGGTTGCGATCACCGCTTTCGGCAGATAGGGCGACATCTTCTTCAGGCTTAGCGGTCGGCCGAAGAGATCGCCGAAGGTCGTGAGCAGACTGCCATCGGCCGCCAATATCGTCACGCTTGGGCGTCGCTCCGCCCGCGTCAGCTCACTGGTATCGGGAAGCGTGAGAGCGAAATAGCCCACAAAGACGCCGCCAAGGATCGCGGTCCACAGAAGCAGCAAAATCACGATCTTCGCGACGCGAGGCAGCCCCCTTTTAGTTGCAACTCGCCGACGCGGCACTCGTCTCTTCGGTGGTGGCCGCCGGATGCGATCGGCCGGGTCGATCCGCAGCCTCGGCTCAGCCACCCGCCACCGCCCTCGCACGGGTTCCCTGAAGCATCCCCCACTCCCCTATGTCGCACGCCGATCCCCTCCAGCGGCGACAACCTCTCAATTATCAGGCAAACTGTGGCAGCGGTTCGACGGCGAAATTGGAAGCACTTCGGTTGCGCGGCAGGAACCAGAGGTCGAACTTGGCCGTTTTCGCAGCAGCAACTGGAGGCACTGCCTACTCGGAGAAAGGCACATGGCGGACAGCAATGAGGGCGCTTCGGGTATAATCGCCCATGGCGCGACCGGTATCACGCCCGATAGACGCCAAGAACGTTCGGCGAGCGTTGTAGCCGATTTTGTTGACGCCGCTTGTTCAGCCGCCGAATCGCTGCTCGAAAAACAGAAGCGGCAGATCGCCGAGAGATCGGGCGGGATAGCCGACGCGCTGAGCAGTGCCGGTCATGTCCTTGAGACCTCCGATAACGAAGCGCTCGCCCGTTACGTGAAACAGGCGGGCGATCGGCTCCAAGACTTCTCCCGCCAAATGCGCGAGCGGCGCTGGGACGAGATCATCGCCGACACCCAAGATTTCGCGCGGCGCCAGCCGACATGGTTTGTGATCGGGGCGATGGCGGCGGGGTTTCTTGTCGGGCGCTTCATCTGGGCCT
>Ga0126379_10003593_pt1 | contig 10065 bp, 4 predicted proteins | sample PanSoiMetPlot_24_FD_92640 | JGI IMG/M metagenome (GOLD analysis project Ga0126379, IMG submission 92640) | Tropical forest soil microbial communities from Panama - MetaG Plot_24 | ecosystem: Environmental > Terrestrial > Soil > Tropical forest > Bulk soil | place: Panama | collected 2016-02-17 | reverse complement strand
GATGTGCAGAAGCGCCTGCCGCACATCGGCGTCGCACGGCTCGAGATTGACGAAGGATCTGCCAGCTCGACGCAAACAGCCGCCGCCCCGACGACTGCGCCGCCGCTGTGGCGGCGCGCATTGCCGGTGGCAACTGGTGTGTTCCTCACAGCCGCGCTCGGCGCCGTCGCGTGGTGGCGTCTGAAGCCTGACGCAGTTCAGCCGATCGTCAGCCGGTTCGTCGTCACGCTCCCTGAAGGACAGAACTTCACCAACACCGGCCGTCATGCGATCGCGATCTCGCCGGCCGGCACGGCGATCGTGTATACGGCGAACCAGCGCCTGTATCTGCGCGCAATCGGGGACTTCGAAGCGCGACCGATTCAGGGGATCGATGAGAGCAACACCATCATCAACCCGGTGTTCTCGCCAGACGGTCGTTCCATTGCGTTCTATGCAGGCGGAGAACAGACGATCAAACGGATCGCCGTGTCGGGCGGAGCGCCCGTCACGCTCGGCACGTTCACCAATCCGATCGGGATGAGCTGGGGGCCGGACGGCATTCTGCTCGGTCAGCCGAAGGGCATCATGCGACTGTCGCCCAATGGCGGTACACCGGAGGTGCTGGTCGCCGTGAAGTCCAATGAGGTGGCGCACGGCCCGCAGATGTTGCCCGGCGGCAAGGCTGTGCTGTTCACACTTGCGAAAACCAGAAGCGACGACCGGTGGGAGGCGGCAGATGTCGTCGTCCAGCTCTTGCCGGCCGGACCGCGGAAGACGGTCATCCAGGGAGGGACTGACGCACGGTATCTTCCGACCGGACACCTCGTGTACGCGCTCAGAGGCGTCGTCTTCGCGGTGCCCTTTGATCTGCAGCGACTGGAGGTGTCCGGCGGTCCCGTGCCCATCGTCGAAGGTGTGCGGCGCGCACCAAACGGCGCTACGGGTGCGGCGCAGTTCAGCGTCTCGGCGAACGGTTCGCTGGTCTACATGCCCGGTCCGGTCTCGACTGTGACCGGAGCCCGCGAGCTGGCGATCTTCGATCGGCAGGGGAAAGCCAGCAGGCTCATGGTTCCTCCGGCCACGTTCGATCACGCGCGCATCTCGCCCGACGGAAAGCGCGTGGCGTTCGTCACCGACGACGAGAAGGAGACCACAGTCTGGACGTATGAGCTATCGGGCGGCACGGTGCCGACGCGGCTTACGTTCAAGGGCCGGAACCGGTTCCCGATCTGGACGGACAACAGTGAACAGATCGTCTTCCAGTCGGACCGCGACGGCGATCGCGGAATTTTCTGGCAGCGTGCCGACGGCGCCGGCACGTCTGAGCGCCTTACGACAGCGGAGAAGGACACGGAGCACGTGCCGGAATCATGGTTGCCCAGGCGCGATGGCTTTCTCTTCCGAGTGACCAAAGGTGGCATCAACACGCTGGCCTTCTATTCGGTGAAGGACCGGAAGGCGACGCCCTTTGGCAATGTTCAAACCGAGTGGCCGACCGACGCGGTCTTCTCGCCAAACGGTGAGTGGGTCGCGTACACAGGCGGGAAGCGCGGAACCGACAGCGACCCGAGGCCGATCGATCGCGCGATTTACGTGCAGCCGTTTCCCGCGACTGGCGCGACGTATCAGCTTCCAGTCCCGAAGGGCGCGGGTGATCGTCATGCCCGCTGGTCACCGGATGGCAAAGAGCTGTTCTACATAAACGGCGCTACCGGCGGCGGCGCGCGGCTGATGGTGGCCGGTGTGACGACGCAGCCGGCGTTCGCCTTCGGCAACTCGTCGCAGGTGCCGAAACCCACCTACTGGTTCGACGGCTTCAACGATGCGGCCAGACTCTGGGACGTCCTGCCCGACGGCCAGCACTTCGTCGCGGTCATCGGAGCGGGCACGCTCGGCCAGCCGGGTGAAAACAGCGTCGCGCCAGAGTACCGCGTCGTGCTGAATTGGTTCGAGGAGCTGAAGCAGCACAGTCCAACGAAGTAGCCACGAAACCACTAGGCCGCCTACTCATCAGAAGTCGCCTTGTGCCGAGTGATCCCCCTATCTGAGGTGGTACCTGAGATCGTTGCTCTTCAGACACGAATAACTTAGGCGCCTCATCTATAATCACGGCGCTCCTGTCCATGGCAATCCATCCGGGGACCAAACTCGGGCCTTATGAAATCGTGTCGCCCCTCGGCGCGGGCGGCATGGGCGAGGTGTACAGGGCCACCGATACGAGACTGAACCGGACCGTCGCCATCAAAGTCCTGCCACCGCAGTTCATGCACACGCCGGAGATGAAGCAACGCTTCGACCGCGAAGCACAGGTCATCGCCGGGCTGAATCACCCGAACATCTGCACGCTCTTCGACATCGGCCGCGAAGGCGACACCGACTTCCTCGTCATGGAGTACCTCGAGGGCGAGACGCTCGCGGCTCGGATTGCGGCCGGCGCGCTTTCGCTCGACGAGGCGCTAAAAGTGGCGATCCAGATCGCCGACGCGCTCGACAGAGCACACGGGCAGGGCATCATCCATCGCGATCTCAAACCTGGCAACGTGATGCTGACACAGAAGGGCGCGAAGTTGCTCGACTTCGGCCTCGCGAAGCTGCAGGCACCGGCGCAGGCCGCAGCGGCGGGGGCGATGTTCGTTTCGGGCGCAAGCATGAACACGACGGCGCCCGGAATGATCATCGGCACCATGCAGTACATGGCGCCGGAGCAGCTCGAAGGCAAAGAGGCCGACGCGCGAACCGACATCTTCGCGTTCGGCGCCGTGCTCTACGAAATGATCACGGGGCGCAAGGCCTTCGAGGGCAAGAGCCAGCCGCATCTGATCGCCGCCATCGTCTCGTCGCAGCCCGACCCCGCATCGAAGACTCAGCCTCAGACGCCACCCGCTCTCGACTTTCTGATCAGGCGATGCCTTGCGAAAGATCCTGACGAGCGTCTCCAGACGGCGACGGATCTCGTCGCCGAGTTGCAGTGGATCGCGGACGGCGGCGAGGGCGAGGCGCCCGTCCCTGTCGTCGCCGCCCGGAAATCGGGGCTGCACGTGGCGCACGTTGCGCTCGTCATCGTCACGGCTGTTGCGGCCGCGTTGGGTGTTCTGGCGTTCGCGGTGCCAAAGAAAGCGAGCGTGGCTGAAGAAACGCGATTCCTCATGCCCGTCCCCGACATGTCTGTTGGCGAGGCCGTGTCTATCTCTCCCGACGGCCGGCAAGTCGCCTACTCCGCGAACGACAACGGGTCTTCTTCGGTGTTCGTCCGGCCGATCAGTGTGGAAGTTCCGCAGAAGCTCGCAGGCACGGAAGGCGCAAGCAGGCTTTTCTGGTCGCCGGATAGCCGGTGGATCGCGTTTTTTGCCGGCGGCAAGTTGAAAAAGGTGGAAGCCGCGGGAGGACCGCCCCAGAACATCTGCGAGACGCCTGACATGGCGGGCGGCACCTGGAATACGGATGGCCTCATTCTCTTCGCATCGAGCAAAGGCCTGCAGCGCGTGCTGGCGGCGGGGGGAGAGCCCTCGCCGATCGCCGCCTCCGGCGACGCGCGGCGCGAGCCGTACTTCCTGCCGGATGGCCGTCACTATCTCTATCTGTCGGGAAAAGCCTCTTCGGCGGCGATCTATGCAGGCACACTTGATTCGAAAGACGCCACGCGCCTCGTGACCGCACAGTCTGCCGCGGTGTACGCGGAGGCGGCTTCGACCGGCTCTGCGCAAGCCGGTTACTTGCTCTATCACCGCGAAGGCACGCTGTACGCCCAGCCGTTCAGCGCGAGGAAGCTCGCGTTCACAGGGGAAGCCGTTCGTATCGCCGACAAACTGCCCTACACCCCCTCTGGCGCGGCGCCGTTCGCAGTCTCCAACACCGACGTACTCGTCTATCGAAATGATCCGCAATCGCAGAGCAGCTCCGGCGGCGGCACGACGGCGGATATTCCCGACCGGCCGCTGCGATGGGTTCTTCGCAACGGGACCGGCGAGCAGGCGGCCACGATTGGCGGCTGGGCCGGGCCGGACCTGTCGCCTGATGGCAAGCGTGCCGCGGTCCATCGCCACGATCCCGACGGCGGCGACATCTGGATCTTCACGACCGGACAAACGACGCCTTCGAAGTTCACGTTCGACGCGTCGCAGGACAGCTCGTCACCTGTCTGGTCCTCCGACGGCACCCGCATCGCGTTCGCATCGAGGCACAACAGCAAGTACGGCCTCTACGTGAAGCTGGCCGACAACACGCGGAACGAGGAACTGGTGATAGAAGCCGAGACGCCCATGACGCCAATGAGTTGGTCGGGCGATCGGCTCGTGTACTGGACGAGCGATCCGAAAACGGCCGGCGATATCTGGACTGTACCGCTCGCCGGCGACAAGAAGCCGGTGCCCATCGTGCACACTCAGGCCGACGAGCGAAATCCGCAGGTCTCACCCGACGGAAAGTGGATGGCCTATAGCTCGAACGAAAGCGGCCGGAGCGAGATCTACATCCGGCCGTTTCCCGAGGGCGCGGCGAAGATTCAGGTCTCGGTGAACGGGGGCGTCTTCCCTCGCTGGCGCCGCGACAGCAAGGAGCTCTATTTCATGAGCCTTGTGTCGCTGGGCGGGATGATGGCGTCCGACATCCGCGCGAGCGGCGGATCGATCGAGCGTGGCGTGCCCCATACGCTGTTCCAGTCGTTTTACCTGAACGACGGCCACGGCGGCGGACAACACAACGCGTACGCGGTGTCGGCCGACGGCCAGCGATTCCTGATTCCGCAGTTCGACGGCGTAACCGCCTTTGGCCGAGGGCGCGGCGGCGTGGTCGCGGCGGTCACGGCCGCTTTGCCCGCTGTCAGCGCCGACCGCCATCCCGGGACCGCCGCGACGAATGAGTCCACCGCGCCCATTACGGTTGTTCTCGATTGGACGGCGGCCGTGATCAGGTCGAAGCGATAGGAGCGACTGCATGCCTCTCGATCCCGGCACGCGACTCGGCCCATATGAGGTGCTCGGCACGATCGATTCGGGCGTGACTGAGCCCAACGAGCGCTACAAGGCGTCGGACACCCGCGTCAACCGTGTGGTGTCGCTGAAGGTGCTGCCGCCTGAGCTGTCCACACCGGAAATGAAAGCGCGGCTTGAGAGCGATGCCCGCACCATCTCGTCGCTCAATCATCCCAACATCTGTGCGCTGATGGACGTCGGACATCACGAGCCGTCGACGGACTTCGTCGTCGCCGAATTCGTCGAGGGCGAGACACTGGCCGAGCGCCTGAAGCGGGGCCCGCTGCCGATCATAGAGACGATTACGATTGCCATCGCGATCGCTGATTCGCTCGACAAGGCGCATCGGAAGGGAGTCATCCACGGCGGCTTGAACCCGTCTACGGTGCTCCTCACTGCTCACGGCCCCAAGCTGCTCGATTTCGGCGTAGCGCGGCTGAAGGAAGAAAGCCAGGCGCCGGTTGCCTCGCCGATCGCGGCCACACGGACGTCGCTCCCGTCGCTGTCGGCGGCGCCTGCCTTCACCGCGCGGTATCTGGCTCCCGAACAGTTCGCAGGCGCACAGGCTGATGCGCGCAGCGACATCTTCGCCGTCGGCACCATCCTCTACGAGATGATCGCCGGCCGGCCCGCGTTCCAGGAAAAGACGCTCGCGCTGCTCATGGCAGCGATTCAATCCGTCGACCCCGATCCGGTTTCGAAACTGCAGCCGGCGACGCCGCCCGCGCTCGATCACATCATCAAGCGGTGTCTCAGCAAGAACCCGCACCAGCGTCTGCAGACCGCATGGGATCTGATGACGCAGCTGCGGTGGGTCGCCGAAGGCGGATCGCAAATCGGCATTCCGGCTCCTGCGGCGGGCCACCGCAAACAGGATTGGTTCGCATGGGCGGCGGTTGCGGCCGTTTCGATACTCGCGGTCAGCATCGCGCCGTCGGCGATGGCCAGGTTTCAAAGCGTGCCCGAGCCGATGGTGGCCCGCTTCTTCGCGCCCAGTGTGCCCGCGATCGGGGCCACGCCGCTTCTGATTTCGCCTGATGGTCGATGGGTCCTCGCCAGTGCGGGCGGTACTGGCGCCCCAGGCATGAGTGGTGTGCGGCTCAACGCCGTCACGCCGCAGTTGCTCATCAAACAGAACATCCTGTATCAGCCGTTCTGGTCTGCCGACAGCCAGTGGATCGCGTTCTTCGATGATGGGAAGCTGAAAAAAAGCGACGTCTCGGGCGGACCGTCGCAGATCATCTGCGACGCGCCTCCGCCGATCGGGGCCGGCACATGGAACCGCGACGGCGTGATCCTGTTCTCGGGCGGCGGGTTGATTCAACGTGTGCTCGCGGCAGGCGGACAGCCTACCGCGGTGACCGAACTGGACAAGTCCAAACAGGAATCCGAGCATCTCGCGCCGTCATTTCTGCCAGACGGACGCCACTATCTGTTTTTGGCGGTGGCCACAGAGAGCGCCATCTACATCGGCTCGCTCGACTCGAAGGAAAGGAAGCGTCTGCTCGCCAGCGACTCCAGGGCCATTTATGCGTCGGGGTACGTGCTGTTTAATCGGGGCAACGCCGTGTTCGCCCAGCCGCTCGACACGAACAAGCTGGAGCTGACCGGCGAGCCGATTCGCGTCGCCGACAGCGTGCCTCTCGGCATCACTTCGCCTTATTCGAGTTCGATTATCGGACGGTTTGCGAGCTTCGCCGCATCTCAAACAGGCGTGCTGGTCTTTCGAACCAATCCCAATGCCACTGCAGGGCCAACCGGCGCGGTTGGTGAGCCGCGCTCGTTTTCCTTCTTCGATCGAACCGGAGCGCGCGGCCCATCGATTGGCGCCGCCGGCACCTATGTCGGCGTTGATCTGTCGCCGGACGGCAAGCAGTTCGTCGTTCACCGTCATGACGGCACGGGCGGCGACAACTGGGTGTACAACCTGACCGAAGGGCGCATGCAGCGACTGACATTCGACGACACGCAGGACAATCAGTCTCCGGTCTGGTCTCCCGACGGAACACGAATCGCGTTCTCGTCCCGACGGAATAACAAATGGGGGATCTACACGAAGCTGGCAGACGGCACGGGCACGGAAGACTTGATCACCGAATCGGATGCGATAAAAGTGGCGATGAGCTGGTCGCCCGACGGGAAGCTGCTCGTCTACTCGCAAGTTGGGCAGTCCGGCGACGTGTGGGCCGTTCCAGTCACAGGCGACAAGAAACCCTTTGCCCTGCTGCAGTCCCGGTTCAACGAACGGTTTCCCCAGGTGTCGCCGGACGGCAAGTGGCTGGCCTACACGTCGAATGAAACCCAACGCGACGAAATCTACGTGAGGCCGTTTCCAGACGGCCCCGGCAGGTGGCAGGTGTCTGTCGACGGGGGCGTGCAGCCACGATGGCGTCATGATTCGAAGGAGCTGTATTTCTTGTCCGCTCCGAGTCTCATGGCGGCGGAGATTCGCGTGGCGGGATCATCATTCCAGGCCGGTGTCCCGCAAGCGCTCTTCGCGCTGGGAACAAACCCGAACGCCCTGACTGGCCACAACTCTTACTTTCCATATGCCGTCGCCTCGGACGGCCGCAGCTTCCTGATCTCTGTGATCGGGCCTGGGGGGCCGGTGGTGAGCGGCGGCCTCGCGGACCAGGTTGCGAACCTCGTCGATCGCGGTGGGCCGACGGCGGGAGCGAACACCGTCACTGTCGTTCTCAACTGGCCGCAAATGCTGAAGAAGAAGTAGCTCGTTGCGCGTGCCACACGAAGGGGAGCATTCACCGACGCGACCGAGGGGCCTTCAACTGCACCGAAAACGCGGTCTAGGGATTTGATTTGCGGTTGCGAAACGGGTCGCGAAACTCAGGCAAGGCTGCGTGTCCGGTGTACGCGCGAGCCCGGGCATCGGCGACGGCCGTCAGGAATCTCATCAGGCCGTTTTTTTCCTTCATGACGCTCTCGATCTGGTATCCGTTGTCCGAGAGTGACTGAAGAACCGCGCGGTACACAGGACTCAGGAATCCTTCGATCCATGTGTGCACGCCTGTCGCCTTGCGAGCGTCTCCGGCCAGGAGGATCACCCACTGCATGGTTCCCTTGTTGTTCTCGTACTCGTCCACGAGAATCTTCAGGTCGTCTGGGGTGAGTGCCAGCGTGCCGACGTTCACGATGGCGCCGTACGCGATCCCGCGCCACCATGCACGCTTGAAGTTGCGGGCGAATGTCGCGCGAAGTTGCGCGTCGAGCGTGCGCGCATCCGTGACGCGAAGATCAGTGCGCGAGAGCCCGACCACCCGATGAATGTTCAGCGTGCGTCGTTCCCAGAACGTCCAGCTCGGTTCCAGCACATCCGAACGAAGCTGCATTTCTTTGGGCGTGACGGCCGACGTGACGATGTTCAAGATCGGAGCTGGGATCGGCATGTGCCTACCGGAGCTGTCCGCCATTGCGGAGTGCTCTCGCCAGCTGGGCTTCGAGGCTGGTCGCGTCCTTCAACCACATCGCGACTTCCTGTTGATGGTTTTGCAGGAACGCCACGTTTGTTGCGACTGTCGTACCCGGCCGGTCGGGCACGGAGAGTTTTCCGGCAAGCACACCGACGGCGATCATGAAGGCGGCTTCTGTCACGGTATAGCGGTGGACATCCATTTGCCCGGTGCCGATGGCCCCGACTGCGAGCGGAATCATCGCGTACTCGTGCTCGAGGCCATCGACACCGCGTTGGCCCGCACCACCGATCGCGGCCGCCACCTGGCGCGCCAGATCCGGCGATTGCACCATCGCCCGGAGGAGCGCGGTTCGTGCGCTGGAGTACTGCTGGAGCAACGGCACCGTCAGCACAAGGGTCAGCGCCTCATGGTTGCCGTCAGTGGCTCCGCCGGCGATAAGGTCGCGATCGGTGAAGGAGCGCGTACCGGTCGGCGCCTGCTGCTGTTGCTGTTCGGCGCGTCTGGCGGCGTCTGCCAGCGACTGCGCAGAGACTGGAACCGGCATCGGGCACAACAGAATTGCGACCAGCAGCCGCCACACGCGCGCCTGAAGCCTCACCTCCATGTTTTCGGCTTCGACATCAGCAGCCTGCAGTCTGCCGGCGAATTGCTTTCTTCAGCACAGCACTGCGAAGGGTAGCAGTCAGAATCGCCAGGCGCCTTACCGGGCACAGGCATTGCGATCAACAAACCCTTCGCGACGAGAACGAAGCCCGATATGACGCCCGGTGGCGAGTAATCGCCGACCCTGAATCGGTCGCCACTGCGGCGTTTTTCCTCATTAACGCCCGATTCACCCATCTCGTATAATCCCAGCTACTCCCAAGGTGGCCCTCGCTCCCGGCTCGCGTCTCGGCGCGTATGAAATCGTGTCCCTGCTCGGCGCCGGCGGGATGGGCGAGGTGTATCGCGCCAGGGACACACGTCTCAAGCGAGACGTTGCGGTCAAAATACTGCCCGACGCGTTTACGAGCGACCCGGATCGCGTCGCGCGGTTCCAGCGCGAGGCCGAGCTTCTCGCCACGCTGAATCACCCAAACATCGCCGGCATCTACGGGCTGGAGCAGGCCGACGGGATGCGCGCCCTGGTGTTGGAACTCGTGGAGGGGCCGACCCTCGCCGACCGCATCTCGAAGGGACCGGTCCCGATTGACGAGGCGCTCCTGATCGCAGGCCAGATCGCCGACGCGCTGGAGGCCGCACATGAACGCGGTGTCATCCACCGCGACCTGAAGCCAGCCAACATCAAGGTGCGCGCCGACGGCACGGTGAAAGTGCTCGACTTCGGTCTCGCGAAGGCGATGGAGCCCGCCGGCGCGATGTCGGTGAGCGCCTCGATGTCGCCGACGATGGCCTCGCCCGCGATGACACAGGCCGGGATGATTCTCGGCACGGCCGCGTACATGTCGCCGGAGCAGGCGCGCGGAAGGAGCGTGGACAAACGCGCGGACGTCTGGGCATTCGGGTGCGTGCTGCACGAGATGCTGACGGGCACGCCCTTGTTCGCCGGCGATTCGGTTCCGGAAACGCTTGGACTGATCTTCTCGCGCGAGCCAGACCTGGTGACGTTGCCGGCGGCGACGCCCGCGCGCGTCCGCACGTTGATCGCGCGATGTCTCGTCAAGGATCCACGTCAACGTCTG
>Ga0126379_10003592_pt1 | contig 10066 bp, 7 predicted proteins | sample PanSoiMetPlot_24_FD_92640 | JGI IMG/M metagenome (GOLD analysis project Ga0126379, IMG submission 92640) | Tropical forest soil microbial communities from Panama - MetaG Plot_24 | ecosystem: Environmental > Terrestrial > Soil > Tropical forest > Bulk soil | place: Panama | collected 2016-02-17 | reverse complement strand
GTTCCCGCCATCTACGCCCACAGGGGCCCCGTCTACATGCGGCTCCTGCGTGGCAACGTTCCGCTGGTTCTCGACGAATATGACTACCAGTTCGAACTGGGCAAAGCGAAGCTTTTGCGCGACGGCAGGGATGCTTTGGTCATTTCCACGGGCTTCATGACCATGCGAGCGCTTGAGGCTGCCGAGACGTTGCGGCACGACAAAATCGAAGTCGGCGTACTGCATGTGCCGACCATCAAGCCGCTCGATGCGGCAACGATTTGCACCCAAGCCGGGCGAGACGGGCGTACGGTGATCGTGGCGGAGAACCATACTGTGGTGGGCGGCCTCGGGGAGGCGGTCGCAGGCCTCCTGCTCCGTTCGGGGGTGACGCCGGTGTTCCGCCAGATCGGTCTTCCCGACGAGTTTCTCGACGCGGGGGCTCTCCCGACTCTGCACGAGCGTTACGGCATCTCAACCGAAGCCGTAGCGAAGAAAATCAAAGCTTGGCAGGCGTGAGGACAGACGATGACAACGGTGGGTTTCATCGGTCTTGGATCCATGGGACTACCCATGGCCACAAATCTTGCCGCGCGCGGTTTCGCAGTCCGCGGTTTTGATATCAGGCCGGCCGCAATGAACACTCTCGTGGAGGCCGGCGGCACCCGTGCCTCCGCAGCTGCGCATGCGGCCGATGGCGCCGACGTCCTCATCCTCATGGTCGTCAACGCCGCGCAGGCGGAGGCGGTCCTATTTGAGGGGGGCGCTCTTGCGGCGCTCCCGAAAAACGGCATCGTCGTGCTGATGGCGACGTCCCCACCGCGCGCCGTGGAGTCTATCGCCGCACGCGTCATCGAAGCAGGCCCATCCTTCGTCGACGCACCGGTGTCGGGCGGCGTCGTCGGCGCTCGCGCGGCAACACTGACCGTCATCGCCGCAGCGCCTCGCGCCACGTTCGAGACCGCAAAGCCGGTGCTCGAGGCCCTCGGTGACAAGATTTTCCATGTCGGGGAGCGCCCTGGACAAGGCGCGATGGTCAAAGCCGTCAACCAGTTGCTCTGCGGCGTCCACACGGCAGTGGCGGCAGAGGCGTTCTCGCTCGCCGCAAAAGCGGACCTCGATCTGAGCATCCTGTTGGATATCGTCAGCGGTTCGTCGGCTTCAAGCTGGATGTTGAAGGATCGCGGCCCACGGATGCTGCAGGAGCAACCCTCGATCACCAGCGCCGTCGATATTTTCGTGAAGGATCTCGGTATCGTGCTCGAAGCCGGCCGAGATACCAAGGCGGCTTTGCCTCTGGCAGCGGTCGCGCATCAGATGTTCCTTGCGGTCTCAGGGCAGGGCGACGGAGAGGCCGACGATAGTCAAGTCATTCGCGCTTACAAGGCGCTCAATCAAGTTCGCCGACGGTAAGACTGTCCCTCTTCGCGAGGGCCCGGCGCTCCGACCAAACGCGACCGACACACGGACGAAACCATGACGACCTCCAAGCGTGGTTCCTACACCATGACCCGACGCGCCGTTCTTGCAGCTGGGATGGCGGTGCCGCTGGTGGGTATCCTCAGGCATCCCGCCTCAGCGGCGGAGTTCGAATACAAGCTAGCGACCGGACAGGATCCGACGCATCCGGTCAACACCCGCGCGCAGGAGGCGCTCAACCGCATCCGCGAGGCGACTGGCGGCAGGCTCGACATCAAGTTGTTCCCAGCCAACCAGCTGGGCTCCGACACCGATCTGCTCGCGCAAGTACGCAATGGCAGCGTGGAGTTCTTCAACCTGTCGACCTCGATCCTGGCCACCTTCGTACCGGTCAGCGGTATTCTCAACACGGGTTTCGCCTTCAAGGATTACGATAGCGTCTGGAAAGCAGTCGACGGTGACCTCGGCGCGTATATCCGCGCCCAGATTGCCAAAACACCGATCGTGGCCGTAGCGCGCCCCTGGGATAACGGCTTCCGCCATATCACCTCGTCGACGCGCGACATCAAAAGTCCCGACGACCTCAAGAGGTTCAAGATCCGTGTCCCGCCGGCCCCTATGCTCACCTCGCTGTTCAAAGCGCTCGAGGCCAACCCTGCGCCGATCAATTTCAATGAGCTCTACACGGCGCTCCAGACAAAAGTGGTCGAGGGTCAGGAAAACCCCTTGGCCATCATCGCGACGACTCGCATCTATGAGGTCCAGAAATCTTGCAGCCTCACCGGCCATGTCTGGGACGGCTATTGGATCCTGGGCAACAAGCGCGCGCTCGAGAACCTACCCAAAGATCTGCAGGAGGCCGTTGCTCGTGAGTTCGACCGCTCGGCGGCCGATCAGCGTGCGGATGTCGCCAAGCTTAGCGTTTCGCTCCGAGAGGACTTGAGTGCGAAGGGAATTCAGTTCCTCGATGTCGACCGGGAGCCGTTCCGACAAGCCCTGGCCAAGACGACTTTCTACAAGGACTGGAAGGCCAAATACGGCGCGGACGCTTGGTCGCACCTAGAGAAATTCTCTGGCCAGTTGGCGTAGGCGCCGTCATCCACAGCGGGTCACCCGAACGTGCGGTGTTTGATCTCTGGGAGGAACCAGGTCAATAGACCGATCATCGGCAGGAACGCGCATAGCTGATAGACGATATTGACGCTGGTGGCATCTGCCAGCAATCCGAGCAATGCGGCGCTGAGCGCCCCTAAGCCGAAAATCAGACCATAGAACAGCCCGGCGACCATACCGAGCCGGCCGGGTAGGAGGTCAATGGCATAAACGAGGATCGCCGGGAACGCGCTCGACATGATCATTCCGATGATGATCGACAGCACAGCCGTCCACAACAAATCGACGTAGGGCAGTATCAGCGTGAACGGCAGCGCGCCAAGGATCGAGAACCAAATGATCTTGCGCCGCCCGATCCGGTCACCGAGGTAGCCGCCGATCAAGGCGCCGGCAGGGGAAGCCAGCAGGTACAAAAACAGCATGATCTGTGAGGCCTGCACGCTGATGTGGAAGCGGCCGAGCAGATAGAACGTGTAGTAGGAACTCAAGCTCGCCGAATAGGCGCTCTTGGAGAACATCAGCAGGATGAGGATCGAGACGGCAAGACCCACGCCTTGCCGTGATCCCGCGACTGGTTCGGCAATACCCCGCCTAAGCTTTGCTGTTGTCGGCGACTGCCGCTTGTACCAATGGCCAATGCCGAACAGGATCACCAGGGCGACGAGGCACACCAAGGAGAACCAGGCCAGGCTCGTCTGCCCAAAGGGCACAACAAAGAAGGCTGCAAGTAGCGGTCCTATCGCGCTGCCCGTCTGCCCTCCGACCTGGAACACTGACTGCCCCAATCCGTGCTGCCTGCCCGACGCAAGCCGGGCCATCCGGGTAGCCTCAGGATGGAAGATCGATGAGCCGGTGCCGATCAGAGCCGCGCCCAGCAACAGCTGCGGATAGCTTGCCGCCCGTGCGAGCGCCATGACGCCGACCAACGTGACGCCCATCCCGCCCACCAGGGAGAATGGCTGTGGCCGGCGGTCCGTGTACATCCCGACCAGGGGCTGGAACATGGAGGCGCAAAGCTGAAACGTGAACGTGATGAGCCCGATTTGGCCGTAGTCCAGCGAATAGGTGGCCTTGATGAGCGGGTAGATGGCCGGCACCAGCGACTGCATCACATCATTGAGCAGGTGAGAAAAGCTCAGTGCGAGAAGAACCGGGACGGCGATCTGGTGGGTGATGGCGCTGCTGGATATCGCAACCGCGGGCGAGGACTGCTGCATCGTTGGCCGGAACGTTCCTAAAAAGAGTATCGGCCCATGCCCAACCGGCCCGCCTCCGGGTGGCCGCCTGGGCGAGCCGGTTTGCAGGCAGACACCATTCGGCTAGCCTTGGCAATCGTGCGAGTTGCAGCCCTCCCATGCAGGCCGCGCGCCGAGGGGCGAACGTCCTGCCGAGACGCGCGGCCCCGCAGATGTCGCGACGGCTGGACGGATGCCGGGCGGTCTGATTTCAATGGAACAATATTGACGTCCCGGGTGCAAAACCATGAACTCACCACCTGCCGAGATCGGTTGGCCGATCGCCGAGATCGAGACGCCAGCCTTGGTGATCGACCTCACCGCGCTCGAACGCAACATTGCAAAGATGGCCGAGTTCTCGCGCGCAACTGGCGTGCGGATACGGCCGCACGCCAAAACCCACAAGTCGGCGGAAATCGCGCGACGCCAGATCGCGCATGGCGCCATTGGCCAATGCGCGCAAACGGTTGGGGAGGCGGAAGCGCTGGTGCGTGGCGGCATCGCCAACGTCCTGCTGAGCAATCAAGTGGTGAGCCAACGTAAGCTCAGACGGCTCGCAGCGCTTGCCCGCGATGCGCGGGTTGCGCTGTGCTTCGATGCGGCCGAGCAGGTCGACGCGGCCGCAGCCGCGGCACGCGAGTTCGGAGTCGAACTCGGCGGCTTGGTCGAGATCGAGGTCGGGATGGAGCGTTGCGGCATTGCGCCGGGGCACGATGCGGCGGTGCTGGCGCGGCGCATCGCGCAGTCGCCCGGCTTGAAGTTCCGCGGGCTGCAGGCCTATCACGGGCGCGCCCAGCATCTGCCTGGTTATCACGAGCGCGCGCAGGCGATCGCGCATGCGGTCGCCGCGGTGCGCGAGACCCGCGAAGCATTGGCAGCCGCCGCGCTTGCTTGCGAGATCGTGAGCGGCGCCGGCACCGGTACCTTCGCGATTGAGGCGGCAAGCGGCGTTTACACCGAGCTGCAGGTCGGCTCGTATGTATTCATGGACACCGAATACGCGCGCATTGGCGACAAGTCCGGGGGGCCCTACCGGGAGTTCGAGCACAGCCTGTTCGTGCTCGCCTCGGTGATCAGCACGCCGTCGACCAACCGGGCGATTGTTGATGCCGGTCTCAAATCGATAAGCGGCGAGCGTGGGCCGCCTTGGGTGCACGGCCGCTCCGGCCTAGAGTGCTCCGCGATCTCCGACGAGCATGGCAAGATCACGGTGCCGCCAGGCCTGACGCCGCCGAGGCTCGGGGAAAAAATCTGGCTCATCCCCGGCCATTGCGACCCGACCGTCAATCTGCACGACTGGTATGTCGGCGTGCGCGACGGGCGGGTCGAGGCCCTTTGGCCGATCGGCGCTCGCGGCGCCAGTATTTGAAAGCGTGAAGCCTCCCCTGGCTGAATCCAGGCTGAAGACATCGTGCATTGAGTTCATCATAATGCATACACCAGCCAAACTGCTTCATCGGACCCAAGCAGGCAGAACGAAGCTATTTTGAGCGACACCATCGCATCGCGCCATGGACTAGTGCTCGATATTGCCGCTGGATGAAGGCAAGTAACCGGTGATAGACTAGATAAAGGTCTTCTCGCGTCGTGACCTCAATCTTGTTGGAACGTTCATAAATCTGACAACCCGAAAGAGCTAAAATTCTAACCCTATAGTTGGAGCTGCTCTCAGGTGGGCGCCTCCTCCTCCTCGCTGCTGCGGTTCCCGGTTCATGTCTCCCTCGATGACTTTCGTTTCATCGCCGAGGGTGCAGGGCTCGATAAAGAGGATGACTATCGACTTGATGGGATCAGTGTTGTGAAACGAAAAATGATGATTTGGACGCGAAATGAACCGATGCGCCCTTGAGGCCATAAGCGCGTGTTACTCGCAGGGTTGTGCGCAAAAACAAACAAAAAGCTTAAAAAGCCAATGACACGAATCAATCTAAATAGTTCCAAGCGAAAGCACCTGTATCTGCCGACAGCGACTTGCAAGAAACAAGCCTCGTAAACAGAAATGGTCCCTACCATGGGCGTCAATTCGATAAGCTCGAGGACGGTTGATGGGAGGGGTTTGCAGGAAGCGTGTAAAAAGCAACCACAAGAGGAGCGCACTGACAGCGAATTCCGCAATTTTGTGACCGAGCTAGGCATCGCGCGCTCAGAAGGGCCTGCCGCACAGCAACAAGGTGCAACTGCGATTGAGCGCGACCCGCACAAGGTTACGCCGCGCGAGACCTTGTTGGCGATTACGCAGGGGTACCATAGCTGTGTGCCAACGCATTTAAGCGACAACCCAAAGTTCCCCGGCCGAACTGATCACGGGGCGGGTGCACTTCCTAACAAAAGACCGGCGCCCGAGGAAACCCCAGATGTCGCGCTCTCGGCGTCTGTATCATTGCGGCGAGCAGAGGCGGCAGATGCAGCCTTTCAAAAAGCAAGAGGGGGTTCGAATGCCGTCGAGCTGCGCCAACACAGTGAGGTGGCCTGGGGTGCTTTCCGCTTGAGCATTGCGGATCAACTCTTGCAGGCCGGCAAAGGTCACCTCTTTCCCGACGAGGCGAGCCAGTCCGCGATCAAGCGTATCAAGCATAAGTATGGTCACGCCAATGCCAAGGCAAATGAGCAGATCGACGAGGCGGCTGCGCAGGTCGATGCTTTTTGGCAACACCTCGGTCTAACGGGAAGCCAGTTCGACAAGATCGTTCATTTGGCGCAGGCCGCGAGCCGGGCTGCCGCGCATAGTTCACATAAGGTTCGTGGTGAAGGAACGGCGCAAACTGAGCAGAGCGAAATGCGGCTAAGAATGACGGCGCGTGAAAGCTGGGACCGTGTCGGAGCGGCAATCGAATCCAAGCTTGGGCAGAGTGCGGCTGACAAGATCTATCCAGAAGATGCTGTGAAACGCGATATCGGTGGACTAAAAGCCCGCTTACCGCACAGAGATGTCAACTTCAACGCCGTCGCGTCGGCAGCTCGCAGCCGCGTAGAGGCGCAATGGCGCCGAGAGGGGCGCACTCACGATACCTTCGGCGTCATTATGGGGCTAACCCACAATATGCGGGTGGCAGAGAGAACCCGCGATCAGGCAAGGATCGCTCAAGCACAGGACGTTCTTAGAATTGAAATCGAAAAACAGCTCAAAAGCCCGACCGGCAGCGTTCCTAGTTCCTCAGGCGAACTTGCAGGCCTGGTCCGCGCAGCAGCCCTCGCGCAGCGGGGGCCGCAGGACCCACTTTTCCACGAGGCTCTCGAGCAAGCCTATGGCGACGTCTTCGTCAAGCCGCGGGCCGAAGCTGTGGAGCGTGCTTACGCGGCGGAACACGATGTGGTGGCCGCCGCGCGGGAGCTCGCGGCGCAAACCCATAACACTTTGGCATCCGTCGCTAAGGCGGTGCTCGAAAGATCATTGCCAACAGTCGCAAGCATCGCTGAAGATATCAATATTAGGCAGAAAGTGCCGCCCGAGAAACTCGAAGAAGTTTTTCACTATCTGTCCTCCGCGGCCGAAGATGCGGAACGTGCGCAGGGGGGCGAACGGATCGTGTCGGATGTTGGTGCCGCCATCGCCAAGGACTTTCCGGCTCCTTTTGCCGAGAACGCGCCCGGTCCCATTTGGCTGACGGTCCCCTACATACATGCAATCGCTGCCTCGGTCGGAAACGGTGACGGCGCCGCGTTGCCTCTCGCCATTGCCTCTCACGTCAAAGGTCAACGGCAACGACTGTGGGTGACCTCCGCGATAGCCAACGGCGCGGGCACCTTGCAAAGCAAACTCAGACAAGCGGTGGCCGATCATTTGCTCACGCCGCTCAACAAGTTTTATGCCGATCATGGTCATCTGCCGGCACAGGATCTTGACCAGGCTGCCGAGACCTATGCGCAGAAGCATCCGGAGGCGCAAGCGGCGTACGAAACGACTCTCCGGGCTCTCGATGCGCTTGGCCCCGGTGCCGTGCGCACGGTCTTGGAGGCCGAGCGTGCGATACCGCAATTCCATGGTTACGTTGGCCTTGAGAGCGCTCTGCATTCCCTGCAGCAAGACAAATATACCCAATACGTGATTGCCCGCAGCCAACAGGCGGCGCACGAGATCACCTATTTGGCGATGCAGAGGCAAGAAGAGAGCTCATCGGGCTTGCTCAAGCCGGAGAGCGCTGTCAAACGCGGGCTTCGCGAGTTGGTAAAATCCTTGGTTGCCACGTCTTCGAGCGGATCATTGTTTGACTTAGAGTGGTTCGACATCGCCGGAAAATTTGTGACGAGTCCCGACGAGCATTTCTTGGATGCGTTTTCGGGAACCCGAACCTCCATCGATGCCAAAAAGGCGCTTCCCGCGAATATCCCATTTAACATTCTTGGCAACTTGGTCTATGGCGCGCAATTTGTGGACGCCGTCCGCGCCTTCCAGAACGACCCTAACATGCTCGACGCGACCAAGGGCATCTATGCCGCGCTCGGCTTCTCAAAAGAGCTTACGGAAACTCTGGCGATTGGCGTGCAGAAAAGCTGGTGGTCGGTCATGTCTGCGCAGACGGCTGCCTCGGTGCTTGCCAAGAGTCAGCGAGGCGGCATGTTGAACTTTCGCTCATTGAGGACGGATCCCCGTTTCGTACAGCTAGGCTATGGCCTGAAAGTCGCCGGTGCTGCCTTGGACTTGGCGAACGCTTTCAAGTCTTTCGAGAAGGAACAATATGTAGGTGGCGGCCTCTACGGGATATCGGCCGTTGGCGGCGGGCTGGGCGCGTCCTCTTCCCTTGCCCTACGTGGAACACTCTGGGCCGATTGGGGCGCGACCATCGGTGGCGGCATAGCGCTTGCGGCTTCAATAGGCCTCTACTTCTACCAAGATTACAAGGCCGTGCGCAGTCACGAGGACCCGGCCAAGGAGTTCTTAGAATATGCGGGGATCCATCCCAAAGTGGCTGAAACGCTCGCAAACTTTGACAGCGAGGGGCGCAGCGCCGGTCCGGTTTTTGCCGCAATGCTGGAGGCAGGCGGTATTGAGCGGCAAGCGTTCAAGACTTTTCTCAACAGCCTGACGAGCCAAGCGGACCTCGATAGACTCGATACCCTCGTCGAGCGTGCGCGCCGGGTATGGCCAAGCGAAGCCAACGCTTTTCCACGGACGGCCGATGGCGATGAGTCCGTAAAAGCCAATCCATCTTGGACCACTCGTTTGAATTTGTCGCACCCCTGGCGCTTGGACGGGCGCTTCGACCCGCACAGTCTCAATGGCGTGCTCATTCTAGGGCACGAGCTTTTCCAGGATAGGTTTCCAGGTCCCTACCGGCTACCACCATCGTAAGCACGGGTGGCCGTTGTGTTTGCGCCGACGGCAGCCTCATGGTGACCGAGCTCTGGCGCGGAGGGCGGCGAGGACGGCGGACGATCCCAAGCGCACTGTCTGCGGTGACGGGAAAGCAAGCGGATTCTTCGAGGTGGTAAGCCATTCCAGCCGCGGCAGCTCGCCGAGTTCGACCGGCAAATGGGTAAGCTGGTTGTTTTGAAGCAACAGCGTTTTCAGCGCTTTCATCTGCCCGATTTCCGGGGGCACAGTGCTGAGCCGGTTGTCCGACAAAACAAGCTGCCGCAGGTTCGTTAAGCGGCCGATTTCCGGCGGGAGGAGCGTTAGTTGATTGCGGTCTAAGTTTAGAATTTCCAGATTTCGCAGTTCGCCGATCTCAGGGGGCAGGGCCGTGAGTTTGTTGCCACTGAGAGAGAGTGTCTGCAATGCGATGAGACGGCTGATGTCTGGCGGGAGACACGTCAGCTGGTTGTTGTCCATGGAGAGAACAACGAGCGAAGTCAGGCGCCAGAACGCCTCCGGCAGCTCACTCAATTGGCGATTATCGTCGAGCCGAAGAGTTTTCAGAACCGAGAGCTCGGCGATTTCCGGAGGCAAGTTCTTGAGCCGGTTGGCATCGAGATGGAGTAGTTCGAGCTGCTTCAGCTGGCCGATCTGGGCAGGCACCGCAGTTAGCCGAGAGGAACCAAGATAGAGTTCCTTTGCGTGCTGGCGGTGCGCAATCCTTGCGATGCGTCGGCGCGCCCGTTTATCCCAATCGACGTGTTTTTCGACGATGCGCGCGATCGCAAAAGGAACAACGAGGCCGAAAAATGCCGCGGCGCCGAGAACAAGAACTGCATTGGTTAGAGTGTTCACGGGCCCTCCCTTCTAGACAAAATGCTTGCTCATCTCCGATCAACGATGTCGCCAGCGGAAAATCTGCGCCGACGTTGGGTGCGCGACGGAAGCAAGCAGGACGCCATGGCGATATGAGTGCGCTGCGGAATCTTACCCCTGGTGAGCATGGGCTATCGTCTTTGGTAACTTT
>Ga0126379_10003591_pt1 | contig 10066 bp, 11 predicted proteins | sample PanSoiMetPlot_24_FD_92640 | JGI IMG/M metagenome (GOLD analysis project Ga0126379, IMG submission 92640) | Tropical forest soil microbial communities from Panama - MetaG Plot_24 | ecosystem: Environmental > Terrestrial > Soil > Tropical forest > Bulk soil | place: Panama | collected 2016-02-17 | reverse complement strand
GACCGCTGATCCTGCTATTTGCCCTGCCCAAATATTCAGGACGCCGCCTTTGAAAAGATTGCCGATAAAGGAAAGCGAAGCGGTGAAACTTTTGGCGATCTGTTTGGTGAAGGCAGCAGTCGGAGTGAACGCGGCAGCGAAACTTTTTGTGATTCGCTTGGACAAAGCCGCGCTCACGGAAAGAGTTGCCGTGAACGCGCGTGTAAACAGGCGCGATTGAGTGAAGGCCGCTGTAAACGAAAGGACTGCGGCGAACGCTGTCCTGCCCAGCGTCATTCGTTTGGCGAGCGATCCAGCGAAGCTCAAAGTGGCCGTAAATCCTGCCGAAACGATCTTCTTCGTTTGTCCGCTAACAAAGGATAAAGTCGCAGTTAGGCTTTTACCGACGCGTTTTTGGATTGCACCGCTAAAACTTAGCGTTGCCGTAAAGCTTTGGGTGAACAGATGACCGCCGCCAGCGATGAAGGACGTGGCGAGATTGCCAACGAAAGATAGTCCCGCAGCTAGATTTTTGCCTGTCTGTTTTATCAGCGCGGCAGAGAAGGACAGCGTTGCCGCGAATGTTTTGCCGATGCGTCGTGAGAGCGTGGCCGCAAATGACAGTGACGCACTGAGTTGCTTGCCGATAGATTTGGTTATTGTTCCAAGGAATGAAAGCGTAGCGGCGAAGCTTTTACTGATCTGCTTTGTCAATGCACCGCCGAAAGAGAGCGTTGCCGTGAAAGTCGTCTTAGTCACTTTTTTGGTGAGTGCGCCAACAAAGCTAAGCGTTGCACTAAAGGTTTTCCCGGTGCTGCGAACCAGTGCGCCAGAAAAAGATAGCGTCGCGGTAAAGGCGCGTAGGAAACTTTTGCTTACGCCGAGGCTTCCGACGAAGGAAAGCGTCGCAGTAAACGTAGTCCTTACGATCTTCTTTGTCAGTGCGCCAGCAAAACACAGCGCGGCGTTCATTTCTTTGCTTGTGCGACGAGCGATTGCGCCAACAAAACTTAAAGTGGCGGCGAGAGTCTTCTGCGTTTGACGTTGAAGACTTCCTGCAAAACTAAGCGTAGCCGTGAACGCTCTAACGAATAGTTTGGATACCGAGAGACTGCCGACAAAGGAAAGCGTGGCCGCAAATGCGCCATGAGTAATATTTTTGCTAATCGCGCCAACAAAGGAAAGCGTAGCGGACATCTGATGCGAAACTGATTTAACCAATGCAGCCGTGGGCGAAAAATTTGCGGTAAAACTTTGCTGGTTAACCGTCGGAGCCTTGACCGGCACTATAATTATGCGTGGACGGCTAACCGGACTGGGAAACGTCCTAGTCGGATAATCTAAAAATTGCGACATAATCTAGTCGCGCCAGAATTGGGTGTAACCGCGTGGCACGTACGGTTCAGTTACCAATTCTGGCATCACTACCGCAGGTGCCGCCGCAGTTCCTTGATCAATTGCCATTAAGTAAGTAAGGCTGCCTGATGATCCGCCGAGAGCTTGACGTAAATTCATGGTGTCAGTTGTAGCGCTAGTATAGGTCGAATTATTTTCAATACGGCCAGTAACGCCGGACAACACGCTCAGACTCGGTGCTTGGGACGCTCCGTTAGCTCTTAGATCGAGAGTGCTTGTTCCGTTGGAACTATTAGCGAGAAAGAAAGCCTGTATGTTCTTCCACGTTTGCACCATTCTCGCCTTCATGGGCGAGGCAGTTTCAGTAGTTTCAAGCGGGAAATATCCAAAAAAGGGACTGTAATTCGTCTGACCCGCGCCTTGATTACCAGGACAGTTCCCCGTTTGAAACACCGGGTCAGATGTCGCAGCCCACTTAATTTGATTGGTGATCGCTGCGCTGCCGCTACTCCCGCCGCCATCTGTATTCGAACCAAAAGTATCGTTAGCCGAAACCGTGTCCGAGTTTGTTGTATCCTCCTTAAGCCCGGTACTGCTTGCCGCAACACTCAAAACGCCGTTAGCGTTCGCACCATTCTTTCGCGTACGATAGGTTTGCGTCCCGTTTATTGTGTTAGTGTTAAAATTGATGGTGAAAAAAGAAAAAGTACCGGCCACATATAATTTCTGCTCGCAGGCTGCGCTAGTCGATCCTGTTCCGGCACTGAGCCAAATATTCCAAGCTGTACCACCACTGTAAAAGCCGCCACCACTCAGTAGTCCACTTTGCCACATTGCGATGTTTGCCCCGCCGTCATCAAGACTAACTGCGTAAATTGAGAACGTGGTGGTGTTGGTGTGACTTCCGCCTGTAGCGCAGGAAATATTGTATAAATCATTGCTAGCCAACGCAGTCGTGCCAGAGGCATCTTCTTTTAGGCCGGTGGTAGTGATGCTGATTGACATGCCTCCATTTGCACCATTCTTGCGGTCAACGACTGTAGTCGTCCCGTTAATAGCACTGATGTAACAGGAAAGATTTTTTCCAGTAAAAGTGCCGCGCATTTTAAGCTGCGTTCCGGCCTCAGTGCTTAAGTTTCCGGTGCCTCCGATTGGGAAGAACGCGGTAACTCCTTGCGCGACGGTGGTCGCGTTATTATTATTGAGCGGCGTGGTCGAAATCAACCAAAGGCTCACGGCATCATCACCTTGTTTTGGCCGAACTGAATATCCATGTACGCTCGCAGTTGCCTCTTTTCATCTGCGGTCAATGAATTGCCAAAATCAACGGTAAGATTGCGCTCTGCGTCGAAAGACCATTTGAAACTGTCAATCGGAAAATTCGGATCGGCTTTCATCGCCTGTACGATTGCGAAGACTTTGTTCTTCATTCGATTCTCGTCATAATTAGCTTGAAACGCTGCGGCATGATCAGAGCCGTGAATGGCAGCATGATGCGAACAAAGTTTTTCCGCTGATACGAACGCATGTGTTCGCGCATAAGGATCAACCGCGTCATCCCATTCCTCAACGAACACGCAAGCGTCCCCTGTCGCTGAATTAGCGCACGTATCAGGCGTCCAGCGTTGCTGTCGTTTCATTTGATGACGATTACTTCCGCGCCGTGACGCACATCGTTTATGTTCAAAACGCGGTTGGCGTTGACATTATGCGCGTGGACTTGGCCAAACTCTGTGCTAATAGCACAAATCGCCAGATCGACGCGGCTAGGCGGAAATGTACCATCGATTATCTCGTAATTGCTCATAGCGTTGGCTGCGAAGATCGTCGGTAGGTACGCCAACGCTTCCTTGTCCAACTCGGTAGCTACGATGTGACCAGCGCCCAATAATCTCGCGGCAACGCACAAAATTCCGCTACCGGCACCAATTTCAGCAAAGCTTTTGCCCCGCTTAACTTCTTGGGGAAGCGCATTTAATCCCGCTTGAGTGAACGCTGACCATCCGCCGCCTTCAAGATGTCCTAAAGGTGGCATGACGATACGGAGCTTTCCGGCTGGCGTTGGAGTAGAATCCCAATCGCCGCAGATAACAAACTGCCCGACTTCAATCATTCCTCCCAATCGTAATAGAAATCCAAAATCTGTCCTGTGCCTGTAGGACAGATGACCCCTATGCCATTCGCCGTGCCGATGTTCACGGAGATACCAACGTCGCCGAAAGTCCAGATCACCCCGGAACCGATGACTGCGCCGAGGGATGCTTGTCGAATAGCCGAACCGACCGCGCCATCAGCGGTATGTCCAGCCTTGGGAGTTGCAAGCGGCGCGGGATCATGTTCAACATCCCATTGAACGCCAGTCAAAGCAGCGCCGACGCCCGTAGCGTTGGTAAAGCGCACAAGTGCGACGGCAACGCCTGTCGTAGTCGTATTCCACACGCCGACTTCGCGTAAGCGAAAACCCTTGGTCGCCGTGGAAAAAATTGAAGCGATAGCGCGTAAGCTTGTACCCGCCACAGTTGATCTGTTTGCTACTGATGCTTTCATAATATTAGAAAAATTCTGTTAGTCGGATCATTCCATTAGCACCAGCCCCGCCATTAAAAGCCGTTGCTGACGTGCTGGCCGCGCCACCACCACCACCACCGGGAGTCGTAGCATTGTTGCCATTGCCTTGCCCCGCGACCGATTGCCGTCCGCTCCCACCGCCGCCAAAGAAAGTTCCGCCACCGTTGCCGCCGTTGGCCTGACCGCCGCCGCCCCAACGCGATCCCGGCGTACCCATGCCGCCGTCCACTTTAAGATCGCCTACTCCATTCGACGCGAGTCCGCCAACGCCCCAGTTGTTGCCTAAGACGACATCCGTCCCGCTACCTGAACCGCTGGTGTTTCCCGGCGAACCACCGTCAGCCGTGCAAACACTGGGACTATCAAAAGTCGTCTGACCGCCAGCGGTTCCAATCGCCGCGCCGACCCCTCCTATGCCGCCAACGCCAATCGTGTAACTGTAGCTCGCTTTAAGCGCGTTGAGCATCGCAGCCGAGTACGCTCCCGCGCCGCCACCGTTGCCAAAATTTGCCTGTCCAGCGGCGGCGGCTATTCCAGCACCGCCAGCCCCGCCACCAACGCATTCTACATAAATCGCCTTGGTTCCCACCGAAGGCGTGTAAGCGGAGCCGCTGGTTAAAACGATTACGTTTTGCGCTGGACTACGTGCAACAATCGTCCAGTTGCTCACTCCATCGGTTGACAGAATCACCGACGCCAAAGTCGATTTCAGGTTGATCGGATTGGCCTGTTTGTTGATCGTGTCCGTTCCCGCTCTGGCAACCAACAAGGAAAACGCACTGGTGATTGCGCCTCCATCATCCGAAATCATCACCAGCATCCCCGGATTCAGCGCGTTCGCAGCGGGAAGCGTCACGGTGCGTTGCGCAGTAAAAGCCGTCGTCGTTGTCGCTACGTACCGGTCAGACGCCGCCATCCCGTAATTGGCATTGGAAAAAGTCGTGCGCTGGCCCCAAAGATATTTGACATCGAGTTTCTTGGTCGTCCCGCCTTGAGCTATCGGCAGAACATCGCCTATCGCAACGCTCGTCGCTGCGGTAAGGGCGGAAATCTTGGTGTCAGCCATAGAGGAATCTAATCAAAAGCTGGCGTCCACCGGGAGTAGGATGAGTATAGCTGACGGCAGGCGGCGGGAAGTCGAATGTTATCGTCAGTGCGCTTCCAGATGGATCGAAAGATACGGTTGCGCCGGGATCATTCGTCTGATTGGCCAGAAACGCCCCCGACGGCCCACCCTTGGAAAAATTGATGTCGAACGGACTTAAAGTCAGATCGAGAGTAATGGAAGTCGACGTGCCGTCACCGTAGACCGTGATGGTCGCGGAATACGCGTCGCCAAAACCAGTGTATTTGAGTGCCATGTCATTGCGGGCCGTTCAGCCGATGCTTGGGAAGCATGATAAGCGGCTGATCTTGCCCCTGATAATCGTCCAAGGCTTTCCGTGCCGCTTGCAAGAGGCCGTAACAGAAAATGTTGTCTTGGATTGGCCCGTTAATGCTCACGCTGCCATCGGCGTTTAGCGTGATGGTGAGTACCGCTCGTGGTTGCATTGCTAGTGGCCGATTATTGCGGCAATCGTGACCATGCACAATCCAGCGTTTGTCCAGTTGATTGCCAGTTCTATTTTAGCTGTCGCTGCGATTGCGCCGAGGCCGAAAAATACCGCAGCTATGATCAGACAGATTTTGTTCATTTTAACCTCCTGAGTTGATGGTCAGCGTCCAAGTAAACTGGATCGAATCGCCGTTGGAAACGTTAACCGCTGCGAATTGGCGGCGGTCAAACATGATTGGGCGAATCACGTAGGTATCAGCGTTGACCGGAGCAGTACCAGCCGTGCCATCTGCGGTTTTGTACCAAGCCGGAACGACTATACCCGGAGCAGTATTTGAAGTAACCAGCCCCCACGAAACTCGCGTAGCGTTGGTGTTGTCGAAAATCGACATCTGCTGTCCCATCACTGTCGAACTGGACGCCGTGAGCGGACTGCCCGTGACAGTTCCAGTTGTAGCCGTCCCTGCCGTAAACGGCGAACCCGTGGTATCAGTAAGGGTTGTGGTTGCTGGCAATGTGCTACCAAACGCGAAGATGCCCCATTCGGTTACAGCATAAGGGCCGCCAGCGTTATACAAAATCGTGGCTACGCTCTGGTACTGTTGTGAATTCGCCCCGCTGACAAGGACTTGAGTTCCAGAGATGACCGCATTGGTGATTGTCGCCGTAGTGATCGGTGTTCCCAGCTTAATCTGACTTGCCGATGCAGCAGTCGTGTCGGTTCCGCTGGAATGATACCGCATCTTGGCAAAGAGCGAGTTGAGCGCGTTGGTAGCAGACCAAGCGAAATCATTGGCTAGCGCAAGAGAACCAACGTTCGTCGTTAGCCCACTACCAAGATCGCGCTCCTCGATCAGCCGATGGCGGGGATCGAAATGTTTGAGAGAAAGATTCGTTCCGCCGAATCCGATTCCGGCGGGGAACATTGTAGCTTCACCGTTTCGTTCCCATGCGATTCCAAAACGTCCTAAACCCAGTCGTTTCAGATTGAGTATCCAGCTTTTCTTTTTCATCTTTGCGTATCACCTTGATTTGTAGATCAGCGCTGAAGCCCTGACCCGCGCTGAATCCGATGCTTTGTCCGACGTTCGGCGGCGCGAATTTCGGGAATTTTCGGCACAGCCATGCGCCGAATTTGGCGTCCATTCGTTTAAGCCATTGCTTGAAACGATGCGTCATTTGAAATGATCGAATGGCATGTCTGAACCTGAAAATCAACGCTACCAGCAAATTTCCTGAGATAGATGGGATACACGGGATACAGGATTTGCTTTTTGGAAATTGTTGTAGGCATTTTCGTTCTCAGTGGCTCGACCGAGAACAGGAATGCATCTGAAAGCGAACTCCCAAGCTCGGTTGGACTTTCTTCCGTACGATCAGCACCAGCAACTCTGCCAGTGGCTTTTGACTCATGGCGTGAGCTATGCCGACATCCAGAAGAATATCAAAAAGCGGTTTGGTTTTTACATTTCTACCAGCGCAATTGCACAGTTTTACAAAAATCATGTCGTTGAACATCTCACCGCCATTCGCGCACGGGCGGTCAATGTGGCAGCCGGATACCTGAACGAATCGTTAAAAGCCCCGGCAGCATTTACGGCGGCGACGATGGATGCGCTGGAAGCCAAGGCAATGCAGGCCGCTCTTAACCCGAAGACCAGTCCAAGAGAGTTAAAGGTTTACTTGGAGTTGGTGCTTCGATGGCAGGAAGCAAGGATACGCGCCGAGGAAGTGCAACTGAAACTGCGTCGGCTAAGGATGTTGGAACGAAAACAGAGGAAACTGGAAGCGGTGTTTAGCGCGGAATCGAAACTTACTTCCGACGAAGTGGCCAACCGTTGCCGACTAATTTTCAAATCTAATGGCGAATCAAAAACAGAAAACGACGACGAAACAGCTCTCTCCCCTGTCTCCCCTGAGTTTGTTGCTTCCCTATCAGACGCGGTGGATCAACGACAAGTCCAGATTCAAGATCGGGGTACAAGCGAGACAGACAGGGAAAAGCTTCCAGACGGCGTGTGAAGCTGCGACTGACGCGCTCACCGATCCCGGCACGAAATGGGTCTGCCTATCGAGTGGCGAGCGGCAGTCCTTGGAATGGATGACCAAGTGCAAGGAATGGGCGGCGGCATTCAAGCTTTCCATCGAGAGTTACGCGGAAGATCGGCTGTTGGGCGAAGCATTGCTCAAAGTGGCCGAAATCGTATTTGCGAACGGATCGCGCATAGTGGCGATCCCAGCAAACCCCAGCACAGCGCGTGGATATTCGGCGAACGTCATCTTGGATGAGTTCGGTTATCACGAAGACCCCGACGCAATTTGGGCAGCGATGTTCCCAAGTCTTACAAACCCATTGGCTGGAACATTCATGCGGAAGGTACACGCGCTGTATGGCGGTTCGGAAAACTTGGATTCAATCAGGCGGGAAATGAAGATTCGGGTCGTTTCCACTTTCAATGGACGTGAGAACAAATTTTTCAAGCTGTGGGAGAAACGCAAAGAGAACGGTTATTCCGGCCATCAAACCACGATCTATGACGCAATCAAACAGGGACTCAAAATCGACCCGGAACAAATCCGGCTTGGTTTGGATGACCCGGATGCTTGGTCTCAGGAATACGAGTGTCAGGCCACGGACACCAGCAATGTGCTTTTGCCTTACAGCTTACTGCAACACGCCGAGAGTGTTGAAGCTACCGAAACCATCGAGCCTGAGTTTTTCCAGTCCAATCGCAACATCTTCTGCGGAATCGACTTTGGCCGAAGCAACGATCCTACGATCTGCTGGACGCTAGAGCTTGTGGGCGACATTCTCTGGACGAGGGAAGTCCTTGTTTTGCGGACAATGGCCACCCCGGAGCAAAACAAAATCCTCGAAATGCGGATTAAAGCATCAAGACGGACTTGCTACGACTACACTGGGCCGGGGATCGGTTTTGGCGATTACGCGGTCAAGGAATTTGGCGTTGGAGAATGGAAGCCCGACGAACATAAGTTCGGACGGTTAGAACTGGTAAAATTTACACTCGCAATCAAGCGGTCGCTCTTTCCGACGCTGCGACGGAAATTTGAAACGCCATGCAAAATCCGCATCCCGATCTCGCGCATGGTTCGGGAAGACCTACACTCCGTTCAACAGGTCGTAACTGGCGGCGAATATAATTACTGGGCAGCTAGAACCAAGGAGGGCCATAGCGACCGTTGCACGGCCTTGGCATTGGCGGTCAGAGCTGCGACCCAAATCACGTCCGGCGCGATCCGTGATCCCAAGGTCATTCACTTTGGCAAAGGCGTACCGTCCAGATTCAACGAGCAATTTACACCCATGAGGTTGGTATCGTGAAACGCACAGCCTCAAGAGTAGTCGGTACTCCGCGACAACGCGATACGATGGGACGTTTCATCAGCGTCCGCAAGAATGGGGAATCTGCGATTGATGCTCAGTCAACAATGAAGGTTCCTGTCGGGACACGGCTCGTTCAGCCACGGCCCAACTACCAGTGGCTCGGCCCCAATCTGGCGGCGTACACGCCGCGATTCATCGAGATGATTCTCATGGGCGCGCTGGCCGGGGATCACCGAAGCCAGTACGAATTGTTCCGCTTGATGCTGGACACTTGGCCCACGCTTCGTTCGTGCCAAGAGGAACTGATCTACGGCGTTACTCGACGCAGCCTCGTTTTCGATCCTTACACCGAGGAAGACCAAAAGCCTACGGACATGGCAATCCAGCGGGAACAACTGGTAACGAGCGTTTGGCAAAACATAAGTCCAGATGTTACTCGCGGCGATAACGGCGTTATCGGAACGCTCAAGGACATCATGGACGCTTGGTTCAAAGGGATCAGTGTTCTTGAAATTCTTTGGGATAACGTCGATTTGCCGACTCAAGGCTTGACTCGCACGGTGACATCTACGGCGTGGGTGCATCCCTCCAACTACGGATTTAATGAGCAAGGACAACTTGGCCTGACTTTAAATGATGTTCCTGCTGGCTATGGACTCACAACCGCACCCAGTCCAAGAACTCAGCAACTCACCCCATTTCCGCCGGACAAATTTTTGATTTGTCAGCACCGGGGAGTGAGCGGAACGGCGATCAACGGCGCAATGCTTCGTCCTTTGGCTTGGTGGTGGTCTGCAACCAATTTTTCAAGTGATTGGCTGCTCAATCTGGCGCAGACATTCGGACTGCCGTTTCGCTGGGCCACGTATCACGCCTCTGCACCAGACGCAACCGTATCCGCGCTCTGCGACATGCTGGCCAACATGGGGAGCGCAGGCTGGGCCGCATTTCCCGAAGGCACGACTCTGGAACTCAAAGAGCCTAGCCATTCAGCCGGAAGAACCCCGCAAGGCGAATTACTGGATCGCGCCGACACTTACGCTCGCGTTCTCATCTTGGGTCAGACTTTGACCGGGCAGACCATCGCTTCTGGCCGGGGTGGTCAAGCCTTCGGCACAGTTGAAGCGCAATTGAAGCAGGATCGGCTCGATGCTGCTTGCGCCTTCGTCGCCGAGATCATCAATGACCAACTGATCCCCGCCATTTTACGGCAAAACTACGGAGATGCTTTGGAGCCGCCGACCTGTCGTTTCTTGCAGGAG
>Ga0126379_10003589_pt1 | contig 10068 bp, 10 predicted proteins | sample PanSoiMetPlot_24_FD_92640 | JGI IMG/M metagenome (GOLD analysis project Ga0126379, IMG submission 92640) | Tropical forest soil microbial communities from Panama - MetaG Plot_24 | ecosystem: Environmental > Terrestrial > Soil > Tropical forest > Bulk soil | place: Panama | collected 2016-02-17 | reverse complement strand
CTTCTCGACCCGACCCGCGGTATCGACAAATTTTTGTTCGCCTGTGAAAAAGGGATGACAAGCGGCACAAATGCCGATCTTAATATCGCGACGCGTGGAGCGGGTGTGATACACCGCGCCGCATGCGCACACCATATCAGTCTCGTAATATTCTGGATGAATGCCTGCTTTCATCTTCCAAATGGAGCGCGGAATTTATTCGCGAACCGCGGTTTTTGCAAGCAATGAAAGTTGGCGACCCACTGCTACTCGCGTGGCAGACGACGATCTCGCGTAAAGGCAATGACGCCGCTGTTTTCGACGCGACTGGCAGGGTCGCACGGACTTTTCGAGATGTTGAAGAACACGCACGTGCTTTCGAGGTAAAAATAGGCGAACTCCTCCCCGGAGCGGTCGTGGCTGTCCAAATTGGCAACCATGAAGATTGGTCTGCGATTTTCATCGCCTGTCTGCGCAAGCGACTCGTGGTTCTGCCGTTGGACCAGTCGATCGGTGAGCAACAACGCAACGCCGCGTTGGAGATTTGCAGAGCGAGTGCTGTAGTGTCTGCTGCGCTCAATGAAAGTTCTCCCCAGATCACTCGGCTGCAGACAGTCGACACTCCATCAAATTGGGGCGAAAATGTGCCTTCGCTCTTAAAACTTACCTCTGGCACAACGGCGGCGCCGCGCGCGATTCGATTTCGTAGTCATCAGTTGCTGGCCGATTGCAATCAGATTTGCGACACGATGCAGATTTCAGATGACGATCTGAATTTTGGCGTGATTCCGGTCTCGCACTCGTACGGGTTTAGCAATTTGCTGACGCCATTGATTGCGCGCGGTGTGCCAATCGTTGTGAGCCGCGACCGAACACCGCGTGCCGTTCTCGCTGATCTTGCGCGCACTGGCGCGACGGTTTTTCCCGGTACGCCGGTTTTTTATCAGGCGTTTTGCGACATGGGTGATATGCCGCCGTTACCAAAACTCCGGCTGTGTATTTCTGCGGGCGCCCTGCTCTCCAGCGCTGTCGCGGAAAATTTTTTTAAGCAATCTATGCAGCCCATCCATTCCTTTTACGGCGCATCGGAATCCGGCGGAATTTGCTACGATTGTCACGGCAAAACGTTTCAGGACGGCCTGGTGGGCCAGCCGATGCAAGGAGTCGACGTTGAGCTTATCGATCCGACAGAGTCTGCCAGCCAGATCCGCGTCCGCAGCGCGGCAGTGAGCGACGGGTACTTTCCCGAGCGCGATGAACGAAAGCTTGGCAACGGCGTTTTTGTTCCGGACGATCTACTCGCGCGACACAATTCCGCGCTGAAGATCGTGGGCCGGGTTTCGGACGTAATCAACGTCGCAGGAAAAAAAGTGAACCCTGCGGAAGTGGAAGCGCATCTGTTGCGTTTCACGGGAGTGCGGCAGGCGATCGTGTTCGGTCGGCGCACAGGTGCAGGATTACGAAATGAAGAAGTAGCGGCGTGCGTACTGGCGTCGCCGGACGTGAACGAAAGCGATCTTTTGCGCTTTTGCCGCAATGCGTTGAGCGCATGGCAAGTGCCAAAGCGAATCTTTGTTGTCGACACCATCCCGACAAACGAGCGCGGCAAAATCAGTAGGCGCGAGCTGGCACGACAATTCTCGGGGCGGGATGAGACTTCTCCGTTGCGAACATTGGCTTCTTGATAAAGCCTTGATAAGGAGTTTGCTTACAACGACAGAACAACCCGGCGACAGCAGCCTCCAAATCTTATCTATTAAAAGCCCAAATGGACAGTTCGAATAGCGAAGAGCGCGATCAATTCGACCGGCCACCTGCTCCGCGCGACGAGGCAACGTCCGAGCCTGGCAAGAGCTCTGAGGCTTTCCAGTCCGACGAGTGGTGGCGCGCATCCGCGCCGGAGTCGGATTGGGCCCAGCCCGTCTCGAACGCAGGAAACACCGAAGTCAGGCGGCAGAAGGAAGCCGGCACGGCTGATGTTTATTTTTGCGGCCGCACAAACCTATTTCCATTAAATCTTGCAATACGAGCGATCGGAAAAGAGAACCTGACCGGGTTGCTCCGAGCCTGCTGGGACCAGGAACCGATCGACGTTCTCGCACGTGACGGCGAGATTGTGTTAGCCACAACTCGGGATCCCGACCTTTATTGTCCAGAGACACTGGACGTTCTCCGTGGCGTCGATGTTGTGTTGATCGACCGAGCCCGCAATCAGCAAAAAGAAGACGGAACTCCTTTTCTCCTAACGCTTGCTCGTAATGAGGGGATCGAGCGTCAGGTAGCGTTCGCTCTGATGCGCCGCCAAGGGCAACTGCTCTTTTCGCAACTGTGGTCGGCGCCAAATGTATGGATCATGTTTGAAAAGAATGCCGACCTGTTAGGCGGTCTTGGTGATGTAAACGGCGACCCCGATGTGGACGATTGGTCACTGGAAACTTTGCGGCTCGTCCAGAACCCGGAGCAATCTAGAGGTTTCGATCCGGCATCGATCCCGGCTTACACGCGAGAAGGTTTCGATCGCGTGCAAAAATTGAAGCTGACTTCGGATGAGGCGCAATTCGGCTCGCAGTTCAATGGTGGCCGCTCTGTTCAACAGATCGCAAAAAATCTGCGTCTCGATCTGAAATCCGCCCGGCACCTGCTGTTCCGGTTCGTCGCGCTTGGAATCGTAGAGTGCTGGCCCAGCAGCACAACCGCCAAGCCCGAACCAAAAGCGGGCGTGGGGCGATTGTTCGGTCGCGGCCGATAGTCGCGTCCCGCCGGCGGACGCGCGCTCATGAAGAGAAGAATTCTCGTCGTCGATATCGGCGGCACCTTCGTCAAACTGCTATTGTCCGAGCGCGTGGAACGCGAATTTCCATCCGGTCCACGAATGAGCCCAAAACAATTTCTCGCGAAATTTAGGGAGACCGTGCGGGGCTGGAGATTCGACGTTGTATCGATTGGTTTCCCGGCGCCTGCACGTGACGGACGAATTCTTCGAAACCCGAAGCACCTTGGCAAAGACTGGGTGCATTTTAATTTTGCGCGGGCATTGGGAATCCCCGTGCGCATCGTTAACGATGCAGCAATGCAAGCGCTCGGCAGTTATCTTGGCGGCGGGCGCATGCTGTTTCTGGGGCTCGGAACAGGACTTGGATCGGCGCTGGTGTGGGACAGAAATCTCATGTCGCTCGAGCTCGGTGATCTTCCCTACCCTAACGGAAAGATCATTGAGAACCATCTCGGCGTCCCTGGCCTTGCGAAACTAGGCAAAAGAAAATGGAAACGCGAAGTCCTATATGCCGTCGGCCAATTGAAGCGTGCATTTATCGCCGACTACATCGTCCTTGGGGGTGGCCTGGTGCATCGGTTCGATCGATTGCCAAAGGGAATCGTGCGCGGTCAAAACGAGAACGCCTTCCTCGGTGGAATCCGTTTATGGGAAAGGAAACGCAATTCTCGCGAGTTAAGGTGGTACCTGTTGTAGAGGAGATCTCCGCTCCGGCGGTCAGCGAGTTCAAGAAAATTTCTTCCGGACGTTCTGTCTGCCGCATTGGGCTTGACTTAATGAACCGACCTCACGACGATGTCGCGCCAAACCAAAGAAGAAACCATGAAGAACCACACTCAACTCATTATCTCGGCGCTATCGATTGCGATGTTTGCGCTGGCGCCCGCTTCGTTCGCTCAAAAAGGGGGTGCGATGCAAAAGGCTCAGGCGGTAGCACAAGAGCTTAACCTCACGCCCCAGCAAAAGGAGAAAATCCTGCCCATTCTGGCCGCCGAGGTCCCAAAAGTGAACGCCATCAAGAACGACAATTCGCTTTCAAGAGTACAGAAAATGGAACAAGTCAGGGCTATTCATCAGCAGACAGATCCGCAGATGAAAGCCATTCTGTCACCCGAGCAATACCAAAAATTGAAGCAGATTCGTATTCAGGCAGTCAAGAATGCCGCACAAGGGCGATTCTGAGCTGATCGATGGCCATCGATCAGCGGCCGAGCCACCAAAATCTTAGTCTGATCGCATTGTCGCGGAATGTGGAGCTCTTAACACACGTTTATCGCGCAAAGAACAAAATACGATCATTGTAAGTCGGCATTGGATTCGCGCTAAATCCGTGCTCAGTGAAGAGCTGACATTCGAAGCGGTTTCCTTATGCCTGATGGTCGACCAGAAATCACCGATGCCTTCGCGAAGCTCTGCCACATCGTCGCAAAACTTCGCGCTCCCGATGGTTGCCCATGGGATCGTGAGCAGACGAACGAATCTTTGCTGCCGGCGCTCATCGAGGAGGTATACGAAACCGCCGAGGCTGCACGCGCTCGGGACAATGCGCATTTTCGCGAGGAACTCGGCGATCTTTTGTTACTTGTAGTGATGCATGCTCAAATTGCGCGCGAAACCGGCCGGTTCGGCATTGAAGAGGTGATTGAGCGGGTGTCGGACAAACTAATCCGGCGGCATCCGCATGTGTTCGGCACAAGCGACGCGCGCGACGCCGGCGCTGTGCTCAAACAATGGGAAGCAATCAAACGCGAAGAGAAAAGCGCCGACATGCATTACCTCGCCAGTTTGCCAAAAGCGTTGCCTGCGCTGGTGCGCGCGCAAAAGGCACAATCCAAAGCGGCCCGGGTGAACTTCGACTGGACGGCGCTGAACGACGTGATGGCCAAGGTGGAAGAGGAGCTTCTTGAGACGAAAGAGGCGATCCAGTCAGGAAAACAGGAAATGATCGAAGACGAGATTGGCGACCTGCTGTTCGCTGTCGTAAACCTCGCGCGGAAGTCTAAAATCGACGCCGAAAGCGCGCTTCAATCTGCTACGGACAAGTTCGTCGCGCGCTTCAATCGATTGGAAGACGAACTCAAAACGCGCGGCAAAAAACTGGGCGAAGTCGAGTTGGCCGAAATGGATGCGATTTGGGACGAGATCAAGAATCAGGTGTAATCAATCCAGCGTAATTCGTTTAGCGTCACTTCGTTATATCGGATTTTCGATTGCCCAATTCACAGTCCACGAGTCACGATTTGGGGATTTTCGTGGCAGAGCGATTCGAGATTCGACATTCGTCATTTACCAGCCATATTTCGCCTCCCGATGAACCTGCTGATCAACTTCTGCCTGGTGCTCTTCGTGGTAGTCGCCTCGCTGATGGTGCTTGTCATCCTGATGCAGCGACCAAAGAGTGAAGGTCTTGGCGCGGCCTTTGGCGCCGGCGTCACGGAGAACATTTTTGGCGCGCAAACCACGAACGTGCTGGTGAAGTTCACGACGTGGCTGGCGGGAATATTTTTCGCGCTCACGTTTGCGCTATCGGTTCTTTACGCGCACCAGAGCACCGCCAGCAGCGCCTTTCGTCGTGAACTGATGAAAAACCAGCCGGCGCCGCAAACGTCGCCTGCGCCTGCGGGACCGCAATCATCCCCCGCTTCGTCACCGGAAACTACGCCGGCACAGGCTCCTCCGGCTGTTTCTCCAGCCGCAACCGCGGCACCGACGGGTTCGCCAAAATCATAGTCCGCTAATTCTTTCGGGATATTTGATCCTGTAGCCACGGCCCTGGGGGCCGTTTTTGGGAGAGACGTGCAGATCACGGGCCCCCTTACCTACAGCTTCAGCGCAATTGATCCCGAGAAACCTATTTCGCCTTGCGCGCGAGCTTCGGCGGGAAAAGCCAGAGAAGTCTTCCCTTCTCAGCTTCGTGATCGAAGTCGACCAACGCCACACCGGCTTTGGAAAGCTTAAGGGAGGCACCGGTCAACGCAGAGATCACACTTGAGAAGTCCGGCTCGTGGCCGACCAGCATCAAAACTTTCGGGTGATGCCGCTTCAGCACGGTCCTCAACTCTGTAATCCCAAATCCGGGCTCGAGTGCTTCGTCCTGACGCAACTTTGTTTTCAGCTGTTCCGCAGCAATCTCCGCGGTCTGCAACGCACGCGGCAGCGGACTGGTTACAACTAAATTCGCCTTCACCTTGAGACGGTTGAGAAACTTCGCTACCTGCCTCACCTCTTTCTTACCAAAATCGGTAAGCGGCCGTTCATCATCAGGTTTGATCCAGCCCGGCCAATCGGCTTCGCCGTGTCTGAGAAAATAGAGTTGCATCTTTCCACCTCACACAAGGATCACAAAGGACACGACGTCAACTATTCAAAGTGCCCGTTGTGCTCGTTGTCTGAGAGTCTTTCATAAGATTTGCCACTTTGGTCTCCGGGTGTGCGGGTCGGTTTGCCAGAGGCGAACGCCACCAAGAAAAGCGTTCCGGTTGTGCCCGAGCTCGACGCCATCCGGCAATTCGTCCAATTTCTTCGCGCCGCCGCCTCCGAGCACGACGTAGTCGGCAATCAGCGCTTTCTTCAACAGCGAGACGCCCCGAAAGACTTCGCGTTTCCATTCCTTTTCGCCGAGGCGCTTCATTCCAGATTTGCCGAGGTAATCCTCGATAATGTGGCTGTTGCCGTATGGGAGATCGCCGAGTTCGAGCGACAACACGTTGTTTTCCCAAATCAACGCCGATCCCAGCCCAGTGCCCAGTCCGAGAAATAACATTCGCCGGCCGCGGAAACTGCCGAGCGCCTGCATGGCCGCGTCATTGATGATGCGGACCGGTTTGCCTAACGACTTCTCGAAGTTGAAGCGTGTCCAACTCGCCCCAAGATGTTTTGGTTCGCAGACGATGCAGCCATTTCGAACGGGCGATGGAAATCCCATCGATATGGCTTCGAAGGTCCAATCCTTCACCAGCGACTCGATCTGACGCACCATTTCGCGCGGCTTCATTTCCGGACCGGATTGGAATTTCCGCCGTTGCGCGCGCGAAATCATCACCTTCACATTGGAACCCCCAATGTCGATGACAAGGATTCGCTTCTTCACTTTTTGTCAGATTTCGTGACTCCGGCCGTCGCGCTTTCGTCAACAACCGCGATCGGCACCAAGCGGTCCGCACGCGCTTTTTTCGTCGAACCACCAAGCTTTTTCATGCGTTCGCGTGATACTTCGCGAAATTGCCACTGCGCCTGCCGGCGCGGTTCGGTGCCCTCTGGCTTCAAGCGTCGGTAAGTGCCGTCCGCCTGTAACTCCCGGGCCTTCACGCGATCGTTTAGAAACGCGGGAATCACGTCGTTAATCACTTGATCCCGCAACGCGGGCGTCTCGATTGGGAAAGCCAGCTCGATTCGCCGGTAAAAATTGCGCGGCATCCAATCCGCGCTGGAAAGAAAAACGCGCGGCTGACCGGCATTTTCGAAATAATAGATCCGGCTGTGCTCCAGAAATCGGCCAACGATGCTGGTGACCCGGATATTTTCGCTAAGACCTGGAACTTTCGGACGCAAGCAACAGATCCCCCGCACAACCAGATCAATGGTTACATCTGCGCAGGACGCTTCATACAGTTTCTCGATAATCTCCTCATCGACCAGCGAATTCATCTTGGCCACGATGCGGGCCGGCTTGCCTGCCAGTGCGTTGTCGCGCTCCCGCTCGATCAGTTTGATGAACCGACTGTGCATGTCGAATGGCGCGACCATCAATTTTTTCAAACCGGGATAACCGGCGAGACCGGTAAGCGTATTGAAAACAGTAGCCACTTCTTCGCTCAGCTGCGGTTCACTGGTGAGTAGACTGAAGTCGGTGTAAATGCGCGCGGTTTTCGGGTGATAATTTCCGGTGCCGAGATGAACATATCGCCGGAGCACGTCGGCATCGCGTCGGACGATCAGCATTGCCTTGCAATGTGTCTTGAGACCCACCACACCGTAGATCACGTGCGCGCCGGCTTCTTCCAGGCGCCTCGCCCACTGAATGTTACTTGCTTCGTCAAAACGCGCGCGCAGCTCCACAATCGCCGTGACTTGTTTTCCTGCGTTAGCTGCATCGATGAGTGCCTGGACAAGTGGCGAATCACCACTCGTGCGGTACAACGTGATTTTCACGGCGAGCACCTGCGGATCTTTTGCCGCTGTCTCAACCAACTCGACGACTTCATCAAAACTGTCGTAAGGATGGTGCAGCAGCACATCCTGTCGCCTTAAGACCTCGAAGAAATCTGCGTGTGGCGGCAACGCCGGATCGCGAGCCGGCTGAAACGGACGGTCTTTCAGCTTGGCAAAAGCGTCGTTGGCAACTAGCGGAGCAAGATGCGTCATCGTCAATGGGCCATCGAGCTTGTAAGCGTCTGCCTCAGATAGATTGAAAAATTCGAGGAGCAGCTCGAGAAAATCTTTCGGACAATCGGCTTCCACTTCCAGTCGCACGGCATTGCCACGGCTGGTGCGTCGCAGCTCTTGCTCGATCGTTCGCAAAAGGTTCTCCGCTTCCTCATCGTCAATGTAGAGATCGCTGTTGCGGGTCACGCGAAACGCGTGCACGCCATCCAGGATCAAACCGGGAAACAATTCGCCGATGTGCTGTTTGATCAACGACGCCAGATAAATGTATTCCCACGGCTCGTTTGCACCGGCGCCGCGGGGCATGAGGATAAGCCGCGGCACAACTCGCGGCACTTGGACGATGGCATGCAGGGGCTCGCCGCGACGGCGTGTCTTCGCTCGGACTAAAAGATTGTGGCTGCGGTTCAACAAATGTGGAAATGGATGACTGGCGTCTACGGCCAGTGGCGTCAGCATTGGAAAAACTTCCTGCTGGAAATAGCGATTCGCCCAGGCAGTACGTCTGGCTGATAACTCCGCGATTTCCCTGACGCAAATCCCGTTCTTAGCCAGCTCGGGCATCAACTCGTTTTTCCAAAGCGCATACTGCGTCCCCACAAGCTCGCGCACAGACTTTTGGATGCGGTCGAACAGCTCCGTGGGGCTCAAGCCGTCAGGACCAACATCGCTCGTCTCGCTTTCAATCTGTTGTTTGATTCCCGCTACGCGAATCTCGAAAAATTCATCGAGATTTGAGCTGAAAATAGTGAGGAACTTAATCCGCTCGATGAGTGGTTGCGTAGGATCCTGCGCCTCTTCGAGTACGCGTCGATTGAAGGCGAGCCAGCTCAGCTCCCGGTTGATGAAATTCTTCGGATTACCAAAACGGTCGCGTACGGTTCGAACAACCTGCGGAACAGCGGTCGCACCGCTTTTCTCTTCAGTCTGCGGCGTGGCCTGGGCTTGCGGCATGTTTTAACGATTGCCGATCAGCCGCACATGCGCAACGCTCCGTCTCACGCGGATGTCGCCACAGTCTGATGCCTGATGTCTTCCGCAGCCGCAGCGTAAACAGCGTCCTCGGAGATGTTCGTGGCGTGATCGCCAACGCGTTCAAGGGCACGCGAGACTAGGATCAAATTGAAATACCCTCGCAATTGATCCCTGTCCTCCATCATCCGTTCGGTCAATTTCCGGTTTGCCGCGCGATTCATATCGTCGAGTTGCTCGTCGCGGTCGCAAACCGAACGAGCCAACTCCACATTTTCCCGCACATAGGCGTTAATGCTGTCCTTGAACATCGTCATCGCGTACGCCTGGATCGGCACGATCAACTGCACTTCGGGTAGTGGGGGATGCTTATTCAACTTGCGCGCGCGTTTCGCTATGTTCGTCGCCTGATCCCCTACGCGCTCGATATTTGGCGAAAGCTTGATGGCCGAAATGACGCGCCGTAGGTCTGAAGCCACTGGCTGAAAGCGGAGCAAAATTTCAAATCCATCCTTATCGATTTGTTTTTCTAATTGATCGATCTCTTCGTCATCTGCGATGGCGTTTGCGCAGAGATCGTCGTCGCGCTGCAGCAAACCCTTGAGGGCTCGATCGAGGCTCCGCTCGGCCAGGCCGGCCATCATCAACAGATCGTTGCGCAGCGACGTTAGTGCTTCATCGAATGTTCCAAGAATGTGCTTTGATATAACCATTGTGGTCCTCAGTTTTTGCTTACGCTCGCGACACGCTCAGCGGCCGCGCCTAAAAAATTATCCAAACCTCCCTGTGATGTAATCCTCGGTCTGTCGTTCCTTTGGATTTGTAAAAATCGTCGTCGTCGGGCCAAACTCGATCAGCCGGCCAAGGTAAAAGAACGCTGTGTAATCCGATATACGGCCGGCTTGTTGCATATTGTGGGTGACCGTCACGATTGTGTATTTCGTCTTCAGGTCGGAGAT
>Ga0126379_10003588_pt1 | contig 10069 bp, 7 predicted proteins | sample PanSoiMetPlot_24_FD_92640 | JGI IMG/M metagenome (GOLD analysis project Ga0126379, IMG submission 92640) | Tropical forest soil microbial communities from Panama - MetaG Plot_24 | ecosystem: Environmental > Terrestrial > Soil > Tropical forest > Bulk soil | place: Panama | collected 2016-02-17 | reverse complement strand
TCTGCTCGACGCAGGCCTGAAGGTTGTTGCCGAAGCGCCGATCGACGTGTTGCCGGAAGACGTGATTGTGCCGGCTGTCCAGGCCGCTGCGAAAGCGGGCTTGCGCGTGCCACGGCTGACGGTTCGCGAGGCCGGCGCGGACGCGCGCGACCGGCTGACCGCGCTCGCCGTCGAGATTCAGCGAACAAGCGGCGGCGTGCGTGCGTTCGCTCCGCTGCGCCGCGTCAGCTCCGTCGCTCAGCCGTCCACGGGCTATGACGATGTGAAGACGATTGCGGAGGTGCGGCTGAACGCGCACAACATCGAGTCGATCCAGGTGGACTGGCCGCTCTACGGTCCGAAGCTCGCGCAGGTCGCGCTCACAACGGGTGCGGACGACGTGGATGGGGTGTCGCCGTTCGAAGGTGATCTTGGACGGCGGCGGAGCCCGATTGAGGAGATCCGCGGGAATATCAAGGCCGCGGGGCTCGAACCGATCGAGAGGAACGGCTTGTTTGACGCGATCGGCCGATGACGAATTGCGAATGACGACTGCTTTGTCGGTTACGACTCACGAATCACGAATGATGGGTGCCTGTCACTTGCCAATGGTTGACTGACGAATGGTTCGTCTCGGCGCAGTCACATATCTCAACGCCCGGCCGCTGGTCTACGGCCTCAACTCGAGTGAACAGTTTTCGATCCGGTACGACATCCCGTCGGAGTGCGCGCGGCTGTTGCACGCGCGGCAGACGGACGTCGGGCTGATTCCGTCGATCGAGTACCTCCGAGGGCCGGCCCAGTACGCGATCGTGCCGGGACCGGCCGTCACGTCGCGCGGAGCTGTGGCGTCGGTAGCGATCTACACGGATTGCGACCCGAGCGACATTCGGACGATCGCGATGGACACGAGCTCGCGGACGTCCGTTGCGCTCGCCACGATCGTCCTGCGCCGGCAGTTCGGCGTCACGGCGCGGCCGGTGCCGATGGCGCCCGACCTCAACGCGATGCTCGCGGAAGCCGACGCGGCGCTCATCATCGGCGACACGGCGCTCTTCATCGACCACGAGGCCGCTGACGCGATGAAGATCGACCTCGGCGAACAATGGACGGCGATGACGGGACTGCCGTTCGTCTATGCCTGCTGGACCGGCTGGCCCGGCGCGCTGACCCGGACAGATGTTGCCGCGCTGCAGCGCGCGCGCGACGAAGGAGTCGCGCAGTCGGACGCGGTGGCCGCCGCCTATTATCCGGACGACACGCCTCGGCAGGCGGTCGCCCGGCGCTACCTGCGCGATAATATCCGGTACTTCCTCGGCCGCGACGAGCGAGAGGGACTCGAGACGTTTTTGCGCTACTCGCACGAGCTCGGGCTGGTGGCCTTCGACGGAACGCTGCGGTTCTACGATGCTGAGTATCCAGGAGCTGACTGACAAGGTCCGCGCGGACGGCCGCGTCAGCGCTGACGAGGCGCTGGAGCTGTATCACCGCGCCCCGCTTCCGCTGCTGGGGGAGCTTGCCGATGGCGTTCGCCATCGGAAGCATCCCGACGGCATCGTTACGTACATCATCGACCGCAACGTCAACTACACGAACGTCTGCGTCGCGCGCTGCAACTTCTGCGCGTTCTACCGCCCCGTCGGATCAGGCGAGGGCTACGTGCTCGGCTTCGACGAGATCTTCCGCAAGATCGACGAGACGATCGCGCTGGGCGGCGTTCAACTGCTGCTGCAGGGCGGACACAATCCGGATCTGCCAATCGAGTGGTACGAGGACCTGTTCCGCGCAGTCAAGCAGCGTTACCCGACGTTCAAGCTGCACGCGCTGTCGCCGCCTGAGGTGATCCATCTGACGCGCATGACGCGTCAATCCGTGTCCGAGGTCATCGATCGGCTGATCGCGGCGGGGCTGGACAGCATTCCAGGCGGCGGCGCCGAAATCCTCGTCGATCGCGTTCGCAAGCTGCTGAACTGCTATGGCAAGGCGACTGCGGACGAATGGCTCGGCGTGATGCGCGAAGCGCACCACAAAGGCCTCCGGACGACCGCGACGATGATGTACGGCCACGTCGAAACGGTCGAGGAGCGGGTCGAACACCTGCTCCGGCTGCGCGCGCTCCAGGACGAGACGGGCGGCTTCACCGCGTTCATCGCGTGGAGCTATCAGCCCGAGCACACCGAGCTTGGCGGCGGCGAAGCGACCGGCGTCGAATACCTCCGCATGCTCGCGATCGCCCGTATTGTTCTCGACAACTTCCCGAGCCTGCAGGCGTCGTGGGTCACGCAGGGCGGGAAGGTCGGCCAGCTCAGTCTCGCGTACGGCTCGAACGACATGGGCAGCGTCATGATCGAGGAAAACGTCGTCCGCGCCGCAGGCGCAAGCTACTGCATGGACGAAGTTGAGATCGTCCGCAACATCGAGAACGCCGGGTTCGTTCCGAAGCGGCGGAACATGCACTACGAGATCCTCGGAGATCCGTTCTTCCGGCAGCAGGCGGTGCCTCGCGTACTGGAGCTCGCGACCGCGCGCGTCGACGGTGATACGTCGCGGCCTGACGAGCTCAATCAGTACGCCGCTCGGAGCGCGTCAGAAAAGAAGCTTCGCTCGCAGCCTGACCGTGCGTAGCGCTGCGGTGTCGGTGCCGGGGTGCCGGGGTGCTGGGGTGCGGTGCTGAACATGCTCGGGTGCTGGGCGCGCGCTGAATGATCCGGTATCGGGCCGCCTGGGTCCTGCCAATCGCGTCACAGCCGATAGCGGGCGGTGTGGTCTCGGTCGATGGTGATCTGATCAGCGGAGTCGGCGAGTACGACGGCGGCGCCGCTCGAGATCTCGGCAATGTCGCGATCCTGCCGGGGCTCGTCAACGCACACACGCACCTCGAGCTGTCGTGGATGCGCGGACAGGTGCCGCCGTCCGCGTCGATGCCGGCGTGGGCGGCGTCGCTGATGACGCTGCGGCGAACGGTGGTCCACGAGCCGCCACAGCCGATCGTCGACGCGATCGCCGAAGCACGGTCGACCGGCACATCTCTGGTCGGCGACGTGACGAACACGTTCGCGACGTATCAACCGCTGCTTGAAAACCATTTGTCCGCGGCGCTGTTTCGCGAGCTGCTGGGGTTCCGAGCGCCGGACCCTGATGCCATCATCGACGCGGCCGCGCGCCAGATCGCCGAACTGACGCCATCCGCATGGCTGCGGCCCTCCATCGTTCCGCACGCGCCGTACTCGGTCTCTCCGGCGCTCCTGCGGGCGATCGCGAGAGCGAGCCCGGGCAGACCGGTCAGCATCCATCTGGGCGAGTCGGCCCAGGAGATCGAGTTCCTCCAGAGCGGCACCGGCGAGTGGCGCGCGCTGCTGGAGTCGCTTGGCGTGTGGAATCCGTCATGGACGCCGCCGGCGTGCGGGCCGGTCGAGTATCTGGAGCGCCAGGGCCTCGTGAGCGATCGCCTGCTCGCCGTTCACGGCGTGAGGTTCGGCGCCGACGATTTGAATCGACTGCGGAAGGCGGATGCCACGCTCGTGACCTGTCCGCGGAGCAATCGATGGACGGGAGCAGGCGAGCCGCCGATCGAGCGGTTCTATGCGTCCGGCGTTCGCGTGGCGATCGGGACCGACAGCCTTGCGAGCGTCGAAGACCTGAACGTGTTCACGGAGATGGCCGAGGTCCGTCGCCTGGCGCCGTCCGTGCCGGCGTCACAAATCCTCGAGAGCGCGACCCTCGCGGGCGCGCGCGCGCTCGGTTTCGATGACGAACTGGGCTCGATCCGGCCCGGAAAAGGCGCGGAACTCATCGCGGTGCGATTGCCGGCAGGCACGCGCGATGTGGAAGAATACTTGCTGTCAGGCGTCGCCCCGTCGGACGTCACGTGGTTGAAAGGGTAGAACCCGGAGAACCCGATCCTTGCACCGGCTCCGCACGTATTTTTCGTTCGTCCGCTTCAGTCACAGCGTATTCGCGCTGCCGTTCGCGCTGACCGGCGCTCTGCTCGCGATCAAGTCCGGCTCCGCGGCGTCGCCGCTTCACGCCGATCCCCTCGCGCCACATGGAATCGTGTGGCGGGTCCTGTGGATCATCGTGGCGATGGTCGCGGCGAGGAGCGCGGCGATGGGCTTCAACCGGCTGGCGGATGCCGATCACGATGCCCGCAATCCGCGCACCGCGATGCGTGAACTGCCGCGCGGCGCGATGACGCGAGGCGAGGCGACGGCGTTCGTGATCGTCGCATCTGTCGTGTTCGTCATCGCGGCGTGGGCGCTGGGCCCGATCTGCCTCGTCCTGTCTCCGGTCGCGCTGGCGATCGTCTTCTGGTATTCGCTGGCGAAGCGCTTCACGTCCTACACGCAGCTGTTTCTCGCGCTGGCGATGGCGGTCGCGCCGGTCGGCGGATGGCTGGCGGCAGGCGGCCCCATCGGTGCGCTCGAACCGTGGCTGCTTGGCGCCGCCATCGGCGCGTGGGTGGGCGGCTTCGACATCCTGTACGCCTGCCAGGATCTCGACTTCGATCGCGCCGCCGGGCTCAAGTCGATCCCGGTCCGCTTCGGCATCCGTCAGTCGTTGCTGATCTCACGCGCGATGCACGTGATCGCCGTCGTCTGCCTGGCGGCGCTCGCCGCCGTCGCCGATCTCGGCCGCATCTATCTCGTCGGCGTCGCGCTCGTCGCTGCGCTGCTCGTCTACGAGCAGTCACTCGTCAGCGAGCGCGATCTGTCGCAGGTGAAGCGGGCCTTCGATCTGAACGGCTACGTTGGCATTCTCTATTTCCTGACAACGGCCGCGTCCTTGTATGTCCGCTGACACCGAGTCTTTGTATGTCCGCTGACACCGACCGCCCCGCTCCGGCGGCTCGTCGCACGTTGGCGGTCGCCATCACCGGCGCCAGCGGCGCGATGTACGCCATGCGGACGATGGCGGCGCTGCTCGAGCGTGGATGTCATCTCGAGGTCGTCGTGTCGGAGTTCGGACGGCGGCTGCTCCATGACGAGCTCGGCGCCAAGGCGTCGGTCGCGAGGCTGCGCGAGTACCTCATCGAGACCTACGGCAAGGCGGCGTCGAAGGGGACTTTCACTGTCCTCAGCAACAAGGATCTCGGAGCGACGCTGGCCAGCGGCAGCCACGACTGCGACGGCATGGTCATCGTGCCGTGCTCGATGAAGACGCTCGCCGGCGTCGCGCATGGACTGTCGCGCAATCTCGTCGAACGCGCGGCCGACGTGATGCTGAAAGAAAAGCGGCGGCTGGTCATCGTGCCGCGCGAGACTCCGATGAGCCTGCCGCAGCTCAAGAACATGGTGCTCTGTGCGGAGGCTGGCGCGGTCATCCTGCCGGCGATGCCGGCGTTCTACCAGAAGCCGAACACGCTCGAGGATCTGGCCGATTTCATGGCAGGCAAGATTCTGTCGGCGCTGGGGTTCAGTCACGAGCTGTATCCGAAGTGGGAGGGATGAGCGCCTGCTGAACTCCTCAGCACCTACCGACCAGCTACCTCTTCTCGCAATAGGCGATGCCGCCAGCGAACAACCCACAGCCATAACCGGCTCCAAACATTACTGGTGGATACATGCCGACTTCTTTTGTCCAGTATTCCGGATCGAGAATGCCATATACGAGGTCTGGAAGGTTCGCATCGTGCGTGTAGAACCGACCTCCCGGTTTCAGTTTGGGCCACAGGTTCTTAAGTACGTCACGTGTTGACGAGATGAGATCCGCATCACTGAAGATGAACGCCGGCTCGATGGAGAGTTGGGGAAGGGAGTCGGAAAAGAATCCTCTTACAAAGTCGCAAACCGACAGGTCGCCGCCCGCGCGCTCGACATTGCTCTTTACCAAGTCGAGCGGCGCTCTGTATTGCCCCTGGTCGAACGCATTGCAATGCCCTGAAATCGACCGGTAAGACGCTTCTATCTTGGAGACTGCCGGAAGGCCTTCGAAACTGTCGCACACGTAGAGCCGGCGTCCAGTCGCTCGGGCAACCAGGCTCAGTTTGGCGGAACTGCCCCCAAGGTAGCAGCCACATTCAACAAGGGGTCCGTCTGGGGCTTGCAACAGAATGTAATCGACCATAACCAGCATTTCGCGCCTGAAGTGCTGGCAACTCACAGTCCTGGCAATACGGTCGAATGCCCCCAACAAAGAACGGCGTAGCGCTCTGTCGGACTCATTCTGCGCGCGTCCTAAAAACCAGCTGCCGCCAACTCTGTTTTCGATCAGCGATCGGACTGCAGCCTTGGCGGAAGTCATGACTTTCTGCATCAGGTTGCACCGACACTCACTCGTGGCGGCGCCGCCGCATCACCAGCGGGGCCACTCCCGTGGCGATCAGCAGCAGCGACGCAGGCTCCGGCGTCGGCGGCGGGTTCGACACCGGTCCGAACGTCAGCCGGAGTCCGACGCCGGGACCCTCGAACCCCGCCACAAACCCCCCGCCACCGATGTTCTTTGCGTCGAAAGACGCGATTCCCGTCGTGGTGATGTCCTGCGTCAACAACGGCGGCAGACCGAAGGGTTGCTCGAACAAGGTCAGAACGCCGCTCATCGCGAATGGAGTCTCGAACTGCCCGACGGCGCCCGTCACACCACCTGTCGGATCTGAAGCGACGAACGGAGTAAAGCTGAGCTGGAGGTCGCCCCGCAAGTATCCGTTGGTCGTCACTCCGTTCATGGTCACGTGCCGCTTGCATCGAATCCGATTCCGGACCCCTGGAAGATGGTCGACGACAGATCCGCGTAAACCTCCAAGGAACCCGAGGTCAAAACGATCGGGTCGGCGGCCGCGACGCTCGCGATGCCGACACAGAGAAATAGACTGCCGAGGATTGGCCTTCGCACACTCCACCTCCCGCACCGCGTGCCGGTCCTGCAAACGGGCCGACCTCAAGCGCCGCTGCGAGTGACCACCCCGGCGTGAGCGTTGCGCCGGCGATGGGCGAACCCGAGTCCAACGCGGTCACGGTGGCCCGCCGATGACCACGTGTTCACCGGCGTTGTCGGCGTCGGAGACGATCGACGCGAGCGACGCACGGCGGCGTAAACGACCAATGTGCATGAGTTGGGCGAGCCGTCGTAAAATAGAAGTTCCCCAGCTGAACAAGGTGTCGCAATGAATCTGGTTCGACGTACCGGTGTGTGTCTGTTCTTGCTGTTTTCGGGCGCACACATGTGTGCTCTGTCCGCACAGCAGCGGTCGTTGGAGAACGAGGCCTTCGTCATCGAGCAGTCGAACACGAGCTGGCGGTTCGAGGAAGATGGCACGGGCAGGCGCGAGCAGCTCTTCCGGATCAAGGTCCAGAGCGAAGCTGGCGTCCAGCAGTGGGGGCAGGTGGTCGCCGGTTACAACGCGGCCAACGAGAAGCTCGAGATCGCGTTCGTGCGCGTGCAGAAGGCTGACGGCTCAGTCGTCACCACGCCGCCAGATGCGGTACAGGACCTGAGCAGCCCGGTCGAACGCATTGCGCCGGTCTACACCGACTTCCGTCAGAAGCACGTGACGGTGCAGTCGCTGCGCCCAGGCGACACGCTCGAGGCGAGCTTCATCACGACCGTTCACACACCTCTCGCGCCGCGCCAGTTCTGGGGAGAATACGATTTCAACGACGAAGACGCGATCGTCGTCGCCGAGCAGTTCGACCTGGACGTGCCCGCCTCGCGCAAGGTGACGCTGAAGCTCAATCCAGGCTACGAGACGCAGCCGGTGGAATCGGGCGGGCGCCGCGTGTATCACTGGCAGAGATCTCACCTCAAGCGCGAGGAACTGACCGACGAGGCCAAGAAGGAGAAAGCGATCAAGGCCATCACGGATCCCGAGCGCGCCGCGATTCGCTTCACCACGTTCACGGACTGGACCGACGTCGGCAACTGGTTCGCGGGCCTCGAGCACAACGCACGCGTGGTCACGCCGGAGATCCGCGCAAAAGCGAAAGAGCTGACCGCGGGCCGCACGACTGACATCGACAAGCTCGAGGCGCTGTACGACTACGTATCGAAGAACTTCCGGTACGTGAGCCTGTCGCTCGGCCTGGGACGATACCAGCCGCGCGCCGCGGGCGACGTCCTGCACGATGCGTACGGCGACTGCAAGGACAAGCACACACTTCTCGCCACGCTCGTGGATGCTGCCGGCCTGCATGCCTCCGCCGTCCTGATCAATTCCTCGGTCAAGCTCGATCCCGATTTCCCGTCGCCGTCCCAGTTCGATCACGTCATCACGCGAGCGACTGTGAAGGGTGAAGACGTCTGGCTCGACGCGACGCCCGAAATCGGTCCTTTCCGGATGCTCTCCGCGAATCTCCGGCACAAGCAGGCGCTGCTCGCTGAGGCGGGGAGCGGGGCACGGCTCGTCGATACACCCGCGAATCCGCCGATGCAGTCGCGGATCGACATCAACATCAGCGGCGTTCTGAGCGAATCGGGCGCGTTGTCAGCCGACGTGAAACTCGCGGTTCGGGGCGACCTCGAAATGATGCTGCGCTCCGCGTTCCGCGGCACACCCGCGCCGCAGTGGAAGCAGATCGCCAACCGGATGGCGGCAAGCGCGGGGACCGGCGGGGAAATCTCGGCCCTGGACGTCTCGGACCCGCAGGCGACGACGACGCCGTTCACGGTGGCGTTCCACGTCCAGGCGCCCAGCTTCGTGAGGCTGACCGGCCAGGACGTCGAACTGCCGCTGCCGATGGGAGGATTTCTTGCCACGCCGGAATTGCCGGACGGCGTTCCCATCAATCTTGGCGCGCCCGGCTCGAGTTCCTACTCGGTCTCGCTCAAGGTGCCGGCGTCTGTCAAAGTCCAGACGCCGGTGAACGTCTCCCTCAATCGCGATTACGGCGACTACAAGGCCGTCTATTCCGCCAACGGCGACCTCGTCACTGCGACCCGGACACTGACGCTCCGCGAACGCGAGCTGCCGGAGGCGAGACGCTCCGACTACAAGGCGTTCGTGCGCGTCATCCGCAGTGACTCTGACCAGGAGGTGACGCTCGACGCCAGCGCAATCGTCTCGAGCGCGACCGCAGCCCCTGATGCTGAAGTGAAGGAGCTGTCCAACCGCGCCTACGCCGCTATGCGCGCGGGAGACTACGACGCTGCTGTGACGCTGCTCGAGAAAGCGGTCGCGACCGATCCGAAGAACCAATGGGCCTGGACGAACCTCGGCATTTCGAACATCAACGTGAAGCGGCCCGATGCGGCGCTCGTCGCGCTCAAGAAGGAGGTCGAGCTCAATCCCTACGACGATTCGGCGTACTTTCACATGGGGCGGGCGTACGTGCTGCAGCAGAAGTACACGGACGCCGAAACCGCATTCAACAAGCAGCTCGAGATCAATCCCCTCGACAAGTACACCCCCGGCGCGCTCGGCGCGATGTACGTCGAGCGGCACGATTACGAGAAGGCGGCGAAGGCTTACGAGAAATGGGTAGCTGTAAATACCGATCAGTCCGGGCCTCACGTGCAGCTCGGAAAGGCGTACATGAGCCTGCACCGCGTCGTGGACGCGCAGAAGGAGTTTGCCCGCGCGGTCGAGATCTCGCCAACGCCGGGGACCTGGAACGACGTCGCCTACGAGCTGTCGCTCGGTAAGGTCGACCTCGACACGGCGCAGCGTTATGCCGAGTCGGCCGTGGAGGCGGAAACGGCTTCGTCGCGCAATCTCGATCTCGACCACATCGATGCGCGCGCGCTCAGCGTCGTCAACGCGCTGGCGGCCTACTGGGATACGCTCGGATGGGTGTTCTTTGCGAAGGGCGATCTCGCGCAGGCGGAGAAATACGTGACCGCGTCCTGGAACCTCGCTCAACATGCCGAGGTCGGCGATCACCTCGGCCAGATCTACGAGAGGCGCGGACGCCGCGACGATGCCATCAGGCTCTACGCGGCCGCGCTCAACGCCGAGCGGCCGGATCTGTCCGTGCGCGAGCATCTGTCAGCGCTCGTGGGCGGCGATCGCGTCAGTGGCGTCATCGCGGATCATCACGGAGATCTCGAGGCGGCGCGCACGTTCAAAGTCAACGTCGCGGCGGCGGGGAAAAAGGCGGATATCGCCGTCCTGTTGTCGGCGCCAAATGTCGTCAACGGCGTTCGATTCATCGAAGGGGAC
>Ga0126379_10003587_pt1 | contig 10072 bp, 9 predicted proteins | sample PanSoiMetPlot_24_FD_92640 | JGI IMG/M metagenome (GOLD analysis project Ga0126379, IMG submission 92640) | Tropical forest soil microbial communities from Panama - MetaG Plot_24 | ecosystem: Environmental > Terrestrial > Soil > Tropical forest > Bulk soil | place: Panama | collected 2016-02-17 | reverse complement strand
GTTCGTCAGAACAATGGTGAAGCGTGGCAGGACCACGGCGACAAAATGGCACCGAAGCAAAAATGGGCCGGTGTTGCTCGGACGACACAGCCGGAGTAGAGCAATACTTGTGATGGGTTTTTCCCTCCCCATCACATTGATGGGCTACCCCAAACTAGCCCATCACAGGTTCCCCCCAAACGGAACCGGAAGCCCCGGTTCAGCCCCCCCTGTCCGGGGCTTCTTTTATGACCGCCGCTTTTGGCTTTTTTGATACGCGAACCTGTTGCGCTGCTGTCACTCAACCCCGATGCCGGCATCCGGGGTAGGAAACGGTCTTAGGAGCCTCGCGATCCCTGAGGCCGTTTCCGTTTGGGCTAGTGATGCAATCGAGTCGCTACAAACAATGTGATCAGCCCTTGGTCGGAATCGACCATTGGAGTGAGCGCATAACGGGTTGCCCAACGTGTAACCGTTGGCAAGCCGCGACTGGCGAATGGTGCCGACTGGCGCCGGATGACATTGTTGCGCTCAGGGCATTAAAAGTCACAAAGACCGAAGCCGAATCTAAGGCCCGATAGTGCCTGTGATGGCGCTTGGCGAGAATGGCGCGTGATTCCCCGGCCGAAGGGGAAGGCTCCCGACCAAGACCAGTCCTAATAGAACCACTCAAATTTGAAATGACGTGAACGAAATTCAAAATGGCGTGGATGGAGCGGCTCTGGAATAGCAAGGTAGTCAGGGGGGACGTGAGCATAGTGCCCTCTGCGCTCATCGAGTGGCGATGCTTCCGGCACGTCCTCATAGGCTTGCGGAGGTTCTTGTGAGGGGTCCTCAGAGGGGGCGTCTTCCTTGGCGCAAAACTGTTCCGGCAACGGCTTGTTGAAATTTTTAAAATATTCGATGACCGATGCTGGCGTGTTGGGGGACGGAATACAATCGGCAAAAGCGTTGCCGCCAAACAACCCCGCAATCAACAATCCAACCAGCCAACGCTTGGTCATGTTGAGTTCGAACTTGCCCCGCCACGGTTGGTCGCTGCTGCGCTCAGGGGAAAGTTCCCTGCAAATAATTTATGTGCGAGTCAACCAACGGCAAGTGGCCTGGGGGTGAGGCTCCTGGAGGCTAATTGGGCAGCATGAATTCCCAGGCCGAAGCGAAAACCTCATCCCATTAAGGTTGTCTGCCGGTTCTACGCGGCTGAGAGATTTGCGTTCAGTTAGTTTGTCCGAATGAGTGAAGACCGACAATCGAGAACTTGTTGTCAGTGTGATCTGCCTTTAATCGAGCTAGACGCTACGGTGAGCGCCTGTGCGGGTGCGTAGGCTGCAACAACTGGCAAGCGCTAGACTCAGGCGAATGGCGTCATTTGTCCGAGGATGACATTGCCGCACTGAAGGGCATGGTCACGCGATGGACGAAAGCCGCACAGCGGCGTGAGAGATGAGAGAAGCCCCGGCAGGGGTACGACCCAGCAGTAGGTCAGCCGGGGCTTCCAGTTTGCGACTTGGGATGGTGCTTCAGGCCACCCCAGTTCTGAGGCTAAACCCTAGACCCCTCGCTGGCAGTTTAAAGTTTGTTGACCCGCTGGTATCCGCCCTCACCACAATAAATGGCAGCACTTCCCAGGCCGAAGGCGGAGGGCGCGCTAAAATCGGGTGCTAAACGGTTGCCAATTACACGTTTCGTTCTATCGAGAAGCCCAGATTTCCTTGGAACACTGCTAAGTGTAACCATCTTCACGTTATGGTCGCGTGGGCGGCTCTGACAGGCGCCCGTTTAGAGCCGTTCAACCATGTCCAAAACCGAACCCATCCTCAATGTTCCGCCCAGCGTGACGGCCGCATCGGCCCTGATGGTGGCCATTCAGCTCGTCAGAGGCTTCCTGCCGGATGAGACCGACCTCACCTTCCTGCTCGCGCTTGCCTTCATCCCGGCGCGTTACAGCGGAACGGCGCCAGAGCTTCCGGGAGGCTATGTCACTGCCATCACCTCATTCGTCACCTACATGATCGTGCACGCCGGTTGGGTGCATCTCATTGTGAATCTGCTTTGGATGCTTGCGTTCGGCAGCGCGGTTGCACGCCGCATCGGCGATCTCAAATTTATCTATTTCTCGCTGCTGTGCGGGATCGCCGGCGCTTTCACGCATCTTGCCTTCCACTACGGGGACATGGCTCCGGTGGTTGGAGCATCGGCGGCGATTTCAGGGCAGATGGCAGGCGCGCTGAGATTCATCTTCAGAGCGCCCGGCCATCCCGAGCAGAGAACTCCGGATTTCATCGGCGGGCCCCTCATGACGCTGGGCCAGACGCTAAGAGACCGGCGCATCATCGCGTTCCTTGTCTTCTGGGTCGTGGTGAACGCCTATTTCGGCATCAGCGCAGTGAGGATTGCCGGCCAGGAGGGCGGGATTGCGTGGGAAGCGCATATTGGCGGGTTCCTCTGCGGGCTCTTCCTGTTCGGCCTGTTCGACAACCGCCGCGCCACTCCGCTGGAAACGCAGCCCGTCCCTTAGGCGTTGAATTTGGCCTGAGTTTTCCAATCTCTTGCGCGCTCTCCCGCTCCAGGACAGAATGTCGCAGTCAACGGGACTGAAGTTCCCGGGCTGGAGGAAACGCGAATGAACGTCGCTGCAATTCTTAAGTCGAAGGGCAGGGAGGTCTTCACCACGACACCTGACACGACGCTGCTCGACATCGCCAAATTGCTCGGTAGCCGGCGCATCGGCTGCGTCGTCGTGACCGGCATAGACGGCAAGGTCACGGGCATCGTGTCTGAACGGGACATCGTGCGGGAAATCTCGCAGGCAGGGCCCCAGGTCCTCAAGGAGCCGGTCGCCAGCTGCATGACCAAGGCCGTGGTTAGCTGTCGAGAGTCCGACACGATCGACAAGCTGATGTCGGAGATGACGACGCACCGGTTCCGCCACATGCCAGTGGTCGAGAGAGGCCGGCTGGTCGGCCTCGTCTCGATCGGCGATGTGGTGAAGATGCGGATCGCCGAAGCCGAGATGGAGGCGGCGGCGATGCGCGACTACATCGCCACAGGCTGATCGGGCTTAGGCGACCAGCGCTCGAACCGCGATTTTGATCTCGTCGATCTGCTTTTCGGCAGCCTTGGCGCCGAGCTCGATCGCCTCGCAGGCGCGGTGAAACTCGAACAGGCCAATGTTACCGAGCTTCGGCCCGATGGTAATGTCGGGCGGATCGCCAGCGAGCCGCGACCGCGCGATGCGGTCCTGAGTGATGTTGATGGCGTCCATCATCACCGCCGACATGCCGGGCGCGCCGTTGCTTCGACCGAAGATTTGCCGGTGCAGGAGGTGAACCGCCGCCCGGCCATTGGTGCCGACGAGTTCGGCCTCGGCGCTTTCGGGCATGGCAATGGGATCGGCGAAGGCCTCGCGGTCGTGGATCACGGCGCCCTTGCTGAAGACGTCATTGCTGAGGTTGACGGCGACGACGATGCGGGCGCCAAGAGCGCGGCACACTGAGACCGGAATCGGGTTGACCAGAGCTCCGTCGATCAGCCAGCGCCCGTTGATTTGAACGGGGCGGAAAATGCCGGGCAGCGCAAATGAGGCCTGGAGAGCGTTAACGAGATTTCCCTTGTTCAGCCACACCTCGTGACCGGTGCCGAGCTCGGTCGCCACCGCGACGAACTTCTTTTCCAATTGCTCGATGGTGAACTCGCGCAAATGGTGCTCGAGCCGCGCGTTCAGGCGCTGGCCGGTGATGAGGCCTGAGCCCGCGAAATTAATGTCGAGGAAACCAAAGATGCGACGGCGGGTGAGCGTACAGGCGAAGTCCTCAAGCGCATGCAGCCTCCCGGTGACGTAGCAGGCGCCGGCAACCGCGCCGATCGAGGTTCCCGCCACGATGTCGGGTTGGAGACCGGCGGCGACCAGGGTCTTCAGCACGCCGATATGAGCCCAGCCGCGGGCTGCGCCGCCGCCAAGTGCGATGCCAATCGTCGGTTTACTCATGCTGTCACGCTGGGAGGCCTATGCCGGGACGATCTGCAGGCTGATGGCCGCAGACGGCCACATTTGGGCTTCAACCGGCTTGGCCGAATGCGACTCTCTAGCCGCCGTTTATACTACTCCGAACTCTTTAAGGTTCCCTTTGCGGCGCCAGCATGACCATAGACCTCGTCTGGGTCGAATTGGCGCTCCGCGTCGACGAAACGCAGCGAAAGACCGGCGCCCGGTGCGCCACCCACGGGAAGCGCGCGATAGAAGCACGACCTGCGGCCGGTGTGACAGCAAGCCCCGGTGCCGGCAATCTCGACCTTCAGCCAGATCGCATCCTGGTCGCAGTCCGTACGCAGCTCGACGATCCGCTGAGTATTCCCGCTGACCTCGCCCTTTCGCCACAGGCCGCCACGCGAGCGCGACCAGTAATGCGCCTCGCCCGTCTCGATGGTGCGGGTAAGAGCCTCTTCGTTCATATAGGCGAGCATCAGCACCTCTCCGGTCTTGGCGGAGGTGGTGACCACGGGAATGAGGCCTTCCGAGTCGAAGTTTGGCGCGAAGACGGTTCCTTCCTCGATGTCGGCCTGGCTCCTAGGGGCTGAGGTGACGGCAGTCTTGCTCACCGCGATTTACGTCCTTCGCGGCGTTGTGCTCAGCCGCGTCCGCGCTCGGTCGCAAGCATCATGAAACGCGCTTGCTGCGCCGGATCCTCTTTGAAGATGCCGGTGAACTGCGTGGTGATGGTCGCGACGTCGGGCTTCTTTACGCCGCGGATCGACATGCACTGGTGCACAGCCTCGATCATCACCGCCACGCCCTTCGGCTTGAGCGCCTTGTCGATGGTCTCGGCGATCTGGGCGGTCATGGTTTCTTGCGTCTGCAGGCGACGCGCGAACACCTCGACCACACGTGCGAGCTTAGAGATGCCCACCACCCGGTCGGTGGGGAAATAGGCGACGTGCGCCTTGCCGACGAACGGGATCATGTGATGCTCGCAATGCGAGTGCAGCTCGATGTCGCGGAGCATTACGATGTCGTCATAGCCCGCTATCTCGTCGAAGGTGCGCGACAGGACTTCCAGCGGATCCTCGCGGTAACCGGCAAAGAACTCGTCATAGGCCGATGTGACGCGCCGCGGCGTCTCGCGCAAGCCTTCGCGGTCGGGATCGTCACCGGCATAGGCGATCAAGGTGCGGACGGCCTCTTCGGCCTCCTCACGTGAGGGTCGCACGATACCAGGCCCACGGCCGATCTCGGCTTCCGGCCGCGTCCTCAGCTTCTTAACTGTGGCATCCATGAATTCGCGAACTTTCCTTATTCTAACGCGTGATGGCCGGACCCGTTTCGGCCGCCTTTGTTGGGCCCACATAGGGCTCGTCAACAGCTGGAACGGCAAGCGCTTCTCCCCGCGGTCTCTCATCCAGGGACCCGGCTGCATATATAATGTGTGATTTCGGCCCGCAAGGCGAGCTAATTGACCAAGGCCAACCAAGAGATACGCATGCCACTGCCCGAAGATATCTATAGCCAACGCATTCTCGAACTTGCCGCCGCCATTCCGCGCACGGCAAGGCTTGAGGCGCCGCACGCCTCGGCGACCGCTCATTCCAAGCTCTGCGGCAGCACGGTCTCGGTCGACCTCGCCATGGAGGGCGACGTCGTGGCCGAGTACGGCCAGAGCGTTAAGGCCTGCCTGCTCGGCCAGTCCTCTGCCTCTGTCATGGGGCGGGAGATCATAGGCTCAAGCGCGGCAGAATTGCGCGCAGTTGGCGCCGCGATGCGCAAAATGCTGAAACATGGAGGCCCTCCGCCCGGCGGCAAATGGGGCGACCTCGCCGTGCTCGAGCCGGTGCGCGACTACAAGGCGCGTCACGCCTCGACCCTCTTGGTGTTTGACGCGGTCGAGGATGCCATTGCCAAGATCGAGGCGGGGCGTGCGGCTAGCGGCGATAAGACTAATGCGGATCAGGCGGAGCACGCTTGAGCGTCGCAGGGCCGAATTGAGGAGGGTTCAATGGAGAAGGACAAGGGTAACAGGCGCTGCTTGCTTGATCTCCCCCTCAAGAACATAGACGAACTCGTCCCCTTTCTCATGCCAATGTCGCTGCGACGACCAGGCGCCGGGGTGAAGCGTTGTGAGGTTCACGCCGATGCCCACGGAGGTCGCCCATACAGCGACATCGATCTTGGCGAGCGCCAGGAAGGCGGTCGCTTCGTCTTCACCCGCAACAACGGCGAGCCCTACCCATGACCTTCGCCGGCCGAATGGCAAAGGCGCCGTTTCTTGGCCTGATCGCCCTTTACCGCTGGACCGTCTCGCCGTTGCTCGGCGTAAATTGCCGGCATTTGCCGTCCTGCTCGGACTATGCGCGCGAGGCCATCGTAATGAACGGTGCATGGAAGGGCGGCTGGCTCGCGCTTGCGCGACTTTGCCGCTGCCATCCCTGGGGCAGCTACGGCTTCGACCCGGTGCCCGACTTGCGCGCGGAGCGTCACCCCTTCGCGCCCTGGCGCTACGGCCGCTGGCGCTTAAATCATGCTGACGTCGCGGCCGATTCCCGCTAAAAGCGCGCCACCAACCAGTCTCTTACCTGCGCTGGTACGCGGGAGTGAGAGGAGCAAGGCTGATGTCCCAAATCTCCCTGACATTTCTCGACGGTTCTTCCCGCAGCTTCAAATCCGGAGTGACGGGGCGCGAGGTCGCCGAGTCGATTGCTAAGTCGCTCGCGAAAAAAGCGGTGGCCGTTCAGATCGACGGCAAGACGCGCGACCTTGCCGAGCGGATCAAATCAGATGCCAAGGTCCGCATCCTGACGCGCGAAGATGCCGAGGCGCTGGCGCTCATCCGCCACGATGCAGCGCATGTGATGGCTGAGGCGGTGCAGGAGCTCTACCCCGGCACGCAGGTCACCATCGGCCCAGTCATCGAGAATGGCTTCTATTACGACTTCGCACGCGACGAGCCGTTCACGCCCGAGGATCTGCCCAAGATCGAATCGAAGATGCGCGAGATCGTGGCGCGCGATCGGCCGTTCACTTGCGAGGTAGTAGATCGCAAGAAGGCGAAGGAGTTGTTCAAGAAGAAGGGCGAGTCCTTCAAGGTCGAGCTGATCGACGCGATTCCCGAAGGCGAAGAGATCAAGCTCTATTCGCAAGGCGACTGGCTCGACCTCTGCCGCGGGCCGCACATGACTTCGACGGGAAAGGTCGGCAAGGGGTTCAAGCTGCTCAAGATTGCTGGCGCCTATTGGCGAGGTGACTCGTCGAAGCCGATGCTTCAGCGTATCTACGGCACGGCCTGGGCGAGCGAGGAGGAGCTCAATGCTTACCTCCATCAGCTCGATGAGGCCGAGAAGCGCGATCACCGGCGCTTGGGCCGCGAGATGGACTTGTTCCACTTCCAGGAGGAAGCGCCCGGCGCAGTGTTCTGGCATCCGAAGGGCTGGTCTCTGTTCACCGCACTGATCGGCTATATGCGCCGCCGTCAGAAAGCGTGGGGCTATGTCGAGGTGAACTCCCCCGACATGATGGAGCGCACGCTGTGGGAGCAGTCAGGCCATTGGGAGAAGTTCGGCGACCATATGTATGTCACCGAAACCCCCGACGAGCGCATCTATGCCTGCAAGCCCATGAACTGCCCGGGTCATGTGCAGATCTTCAAGCACGGCCTTAAGAGCTATCGCGATCTGCCGCTACGCCTTGCGGAGTTCGGCAAGGTGCATCGCTACGAGCCGTCGGGCGCGCTGCATGGTCTGTTGCGCGTGCGTCACTTCACGCAAGACGACGCGCATATTTTCGCGACCGAGGATCAGATTACCGAGGAATGCGTGAGGCTCAATGAGCAGATGCTGTCGATCTATCGCGACTTCGGCTTCGAGGACGTACGCATCAAGTTCTCGGACCGTCCGGAGAAGCGGGTGGGCTCCGACGAGGTTTGGGACAAGGCAGAGGCGGCGCTCAAGCGCGCCGTCGGAGCGAGCGGTCTTTCGTATGAGCTGAACCCTGGCGAGGGCGCTTTTTACGGGCCAAAGCTCGAATATGTGTTGCGCGACGCCATTGGGCGCGATTGGCAATGCGGGACGATCCAGGTCGACCTCAACATGCCGTTGCGGCTCGGCGCGTTCTATATAGCGCCCGATGGCGAGAAAACCGTGCCGGTGATGATCCACCGCGCCATGTTCGGCTCGCTCGAACGCTTCACAGGCATTCTTATCGAGCACTACGCGGGGCACCTGCCGCTGTGGCTAGCGCCAGTGCAGGCGGTTGTTGCCACCATCGTCTCCGACGCCGACGCCTATGCCGGCGAGGTGCTCGAAGCCTTGCGCAAAGCCGGCCTGCGGGCGGAAGCCGATCTTCGCAACGAGAAGATCAACTACAAGGTGCGTGAGCACTCGCTCGCCAAGGTTCCGGTGCTGCTCGTGGTCGGCAAGCGCGAGGCAGAGGAGGAGACCGTCTCGGTGCGGCGCCTCGGCTCACCGGAGCAGCAGGTAATGAAACTCGACGCGGTGGTCCTAATGCTCACCGACGAAGCCGTACCGCCTGATCTGCGTGAAGCAAAGAAGATGAAGGCGGCCTGATTGGCTGATCTCTAGCTGATCAGCGCGCTGGGCGAAGTAGCGCGCCTGGGTTGATCAGAGGCATGTTCGGGTCGGCGGGCCGAGTCGCCGAGAAGCCGTCAAAGCCGAGGGCAGGGCTGCCGCTTGACGACGGCTCGCCATCACCGGCCATCGTTCCACCAGAGGGCGGAGGCGCGGGCTCAGGCGGATCGGTCAGCGCCTTGAGGTCGTCAGGCGAGGTCGGGCCGTCATCGACTACCACCTCGATCTGTTTGGCCTCAACCCCTTCAATTGAGAACTTGCGGGTGTAGTTCAAGCCACCATGCTCGGCAATCACCGCGTAACTGCCGGCGGCGAGGATATGGGTAGGGAGCGCACCGGCATTCTCCTTCACCACGTCGCCAGCGGAGGTGAAGATCTTCCACTTTGTGTCGGCGAGGGCCTCGCCGCCCAGCGTCTGTACGAGCTTGAAGGTGGTCTTGGCACCGGTCTGTTTAACTGTGGCCTCGGTGAGCTTGCCGGGCTCGACGGTGACGTCTGCCTTCACCTTGGCGTTGGCGTCGCCGTACAGGCTCTCGATGTGATAGGCGCCGGCATTGAGCCTGATCACCGCGCCCGGCTTGGCGTTGCCGAGGATGGTGTGGCGGTTGCCGAACTGGTCCTCCTCGTCGGACAGAATGTCGAAGCGCACGCTGCCATCGGGCAGGGGCTCGCCGTTGGGCAGCACAACGGTCAGCTTCAGCCAGCCGGTATTGAGAACGAAGGTTTCCTCGAGCGAGCGGCCGCTTTCCACCTTGATCTTCTTGGTGAGGCTGGAGAGGCCATAGGCGGCGTTGACGAGGTATTCGCCTGGGAGCAGCGCCGCGGTCGGATTTGCTTCGTGATGGGTGCTGACGAGCTTGTACCCGCCTTCAGGCGAGGCCTTCGAGGTGTAAACGCGCCAGGTCAGTCCGGATTGCAATTTGGGACCAGCCTCGGTGACCATGGCCCTGAACGTGACGGGGACGGGAAGTTGCACCTGCTGCGTCAAGGGTGGCGGGCCGACCGGCACTGACTGCACGAGTTTTACTTGCGGCGCGCTGCCAGGAGGCGGCGCGGCTTGGGCCTGGGCAGGTGCCGATTTCTGAATCGCAGTCTCGCCAGCGGCCGCGTGCGGCGCAGAGGCTGGAGGCGCCTGCTTTTGCATTGCCGACTGCTGCGGCGCGACGGTCTCGGCCGACGCTTTTTTCGCTGTGGCGGCATCTCCATCTTTGGCCGTGACGGCTTGGGCAGGCGGTGCCGGAGGAGCAGGAGGTGCCGGAGGAGTTGCGGCCGCGTCGAGAACCGCAGCGAGCCCTTGCTTGAGCTCATCCACGTTGGTCGCGGCGACGAAAGTTCCGCCAGTGGCGCTGGCAACGCAGGTCAAGGCCTTCACGTCGTCTTTCTTGTCGCTGAAGCCGATCACATGGATGCGGAGAGCTTGCGACTTCTGCTTGAGCGTGGCGGCGGTGGCGCAGATATCCGCGTTGCAGCTATCAGCGCTGTCGGCGATCAGCACGATGTCGAGGCGCGTGCTTTGCGG
>Ga0126379_10003586_pt1 | contig 10073 bp, 16 predicted proteins | sample PanSoiMetPlot_24_FD_92640 | JGI IMG/M metagenome (GOLD analysis project Ga0126379, IMG submission 92640) | Tropical forest soil microbial communities from Panama - MetaG Plot_24 | ecosystem: Environmental > Terrestrial > Soil > Tropical forest > Bulk soil | place: Panama | collected 2016-02-17 | reverse complement strand
CCGATTTTGCCATTGCCATCCCCTGCGGAATAGACACAAGCGGGCGGCATATTCATTATCGATGTCTTACCGCCGCGTTAATGCGCGCTTGGCATAGGCGGGGCCACTATTCGGCAACGCCGCGGTCCAGCCGCGCCGGCGCGTACGTATTGATGCGCTTTTGTCAGCCCCGCGACGCCTCCGAATACACCGCCAACACAAGCGCGATGAAAATTACGAAGAAAACGGGCGGCAGCAGGACCGTCATTGTCAATCTCGCGCGCAACATGCATGAGCGCGCTTACAGCAAAGCCGCCGGGAAATTGGCATAAACCGGCGGCTCTGCCTTTGCGCCCCAAACGAGTATTGCGCCGACATCGTTCGGGGCTGTCGAACCGGAGTGCGGTAGGAGACGCACTCGCCCCCCGAAGCTCGCAAGAAAAGGGGGGCGCCGGTCAACGAGACAATTATACATCCGCGCGGCGGTGGTTGGTACAAATTGGGTGATCGCCAATTCTACATGGGCAAGAGCTGGGTGCGATGTTCCAATGGTCAGAGAAGGACCTTGCGAAGGTCAAAAAGCTGCCGCGTCCTATTAGCGGGTTATTAAGCTGCGCGTGATGACGTGGACGCATGGGCTGGCGAGAACCCGCACGGCGAGCTCGCGCGAGAGTAAAAGATTATTAGGACTGAGGTCATGTCACGCGTCGTACTCTCGGTTGTAGTCGCTGCTGTCGTGGGGGTTTCACTCACTGGCTGTTCCTCCGCGCTGTCGTCAAACTCCTCGTCGGAACAACTCCAGGCGTTGAAGGTCGAAACCGACCCGCTGGGCGCCGAGGTCCGCACCACCCAAGGCCAGACGTGCAGGACGCCCTGCGAACTGACGGTGCCGTCGCACGAGCAGCCGGTGATCATCACCAAGAACAACTACGCGCCGCAAACCGTCCAAATCGCCCTGGGCCCGCAGCCGGACCACTCGTTCTGGGAGAATCCGCCGCCCACTCTCGTACCCAATCCGGTTCGCGTCGTGCTCCAGCCGGTGCCGAAGCCGGCCGCACGACACAGCAACAAGACGCAAAAATAACTTCGGGATCACCCACACATCGCGCGGCAAGCGACTGCCGACCGCCGCGTTCGGCGTTTCACCCGATGGGGCCGGTACTCGCGCCTCTGTGATGGTGGGCGCGTTTTTCTCCCCTACTTAGGCCACCCTGATTGGTGGCCTTTTCTTTTCTGGCGAGCGAAGCTCCTTAGCCCTCGTACCCCGCGTCTAGAGGAGAGCAACCCATGACGAACAAACTACTCCTTGCTGCAATCGCCTTCGGCCTTTGGGCTAACGCTGCGATTTCGTTGGTTCGACCAGTGCAAGCGCAAACGGATCAACTTACTTCCGAGGTCCGCAGGATCGCGGAGGAGCTTCGTCAGCTAGTTGAAAATGGCGACCAGTGTCTAAATCCTAAGCTGTGTCAAAGATGATCTCTCATCTTCGTCGCTTCCCCGCACCTTGGACTGCCGAACCAGGCCCCGAACTGCTTCATCGTTAGTGACGCTGACGGACAACAGCTCGCGTCGTCACCACCTATCTGGTGGTGCGCAAGGGCCAGATCCCGTGCAAGCGCTACTGCAAGCTGGGCCACCTGACGCTGTACAGCCGCCACCAGCAGCAGCCGCAGCGTTGCTATAATGGTGCTTGGTCGCAGCCAATGCCGGGGTGCCGAGAACAATGGCAACGGCAAGCGCAAGTGTTGTCTTGCTGAACATTTTTTTATCTCCCGGTTGACCGCGCGGGACATAATGCTGTCGCTCTCAGCTATGAACGCCCACCGCTGGTGTTTATTCCCGGCCGATGAGGCGCGAAGGATTGCGGCGAATATTGCTAAGTTGCCAGGGCTATTGCGACAAGACTTGATAGCAGTACTATCCGCCGAGCGGATATGAAGCTGCGTAAGGAGATAGTCGCGATGATCAGGTCTAAATTCGCACGACTGACGGCTGCTATCGCCATCATTGCGGCAGTAACATGCTTGGGGGCTGCTTCTGGCCGAGCTGGTGGCAGTGCCCCTTGGTGCGCGGTAATTAATATAGGAACGGGCACTGTGTACTGGGACTGCCAATACCCCACATTCGAGGCGTGCTACCATTTGGGTAATATACTCGCCGGCAATCGCGGCTTTTGCAATTTGAACCCGTGGCCGGGACCGTCTCAGGTAGTTCCCTACAGACACCAGAAACGCCACGAGCGATACTGACGAATCCGCCGAATAGCGGCCAACATCGCCAAGCTGCCGGGGCTCCTGACCTCTAGGTGGTTGCAATGATGCCCAGAATATTGCGGTTCGCTTTGATGGTTCTGATGGCCATCGCCTCTGCCGTTTTCATTTATGGGATGGTTCAAGAATTTAATCGTTTACCGCCGCAGTCGGCCCCAACCAATCAGGGCAACGCACAACCGCATGCAATTACTTCAGCTCTATCCTACAATAGAAAATTCATTCATCCGGAATGTACAGAGGAGAATGGAGTTCGGCATTGTGAGGTTCCATCCGAACAAGCTACTCCGACAATTAAGCCACATGAACAACTAAGTCCTCAGGCTCCTCAATTTAATTCAGACGTCCAAGATCATCCTCAAAGATACACAAATGATATTCGAAAACTTCAATTTCCTAAGGATCTGCAATTTCATTATGACAATCGGTCCATGACCATCAACTTCGGACCATATCATCTATACATGCAGACTAGATAACTATTGTCTCCCCTCATCCATCATCGTTGGGCTGATGAGGCGCGACGGATTGCGGCGAATATCGCCAAGCTGCCGGACCTGTTACGTCGCTTTAAGCGACCTATTTAGCGTGTGTTTTATGACAAGCACCACTGCGTGAGGAGGACGGCGCGGTCGTCTACCGGGCAGCGTGTCAGCTTGGCTGCGAGGGTGTCGTCTCAAAGCGGCTTGGCTCGCCCTATCGTTTTGGCCGGTCGCCGAATTGGGTGAAGGTCAAAAACCCAAATGCCCCGGCAGTGAAGAGCGAGGCCGAAGAGGATTGGGGTTCGCCACACTGGATAAGGTCAAAAAGCCGAACGCGCGAGCGGGAGAGCCTCACGGGAGCTTTTTATTTTGTCATCGGCGGCTCAGTAGCCGTCGTCAGCGTCTCGGTTTTTCTCTTCTTGGAGTGTTGTTCAGCCAAAATCAGCCATGCGCGTGACATTGCGACCATGGTACGTTTGGCATCGGGCTGTTTGAATCTCTGGGCGAGTTCGAAGCATTTCTCGGCATTTAGCCGATACCTCTGTGACAGTCCGTCCTCTGTCATGCGCCGCTTACCCAACACTGCGTCAAATGACGCATTTTAGGCACAAGACGACTAGGTTGGATTCGTTCCGCTGTAATTGAGCCAATAAATTGATCTTTTAAGCCATGCCCGCCCGCCGCTTCCCGCCGCCGTGGTCTGTCGAGGAACAGCCCGCCTGCTTTACTCCCCGTGCAAGTTCGCGCGCCAGCCCCTCAAGAGGCCGCCCGCCTCAGGACAGTTGCAAATTTATCACACGGCCGATTTCACGCGGTTTCGCGGGAACGAACATTGTGTTTGCGATTTGGAGTTTTTGAGACTGTTTGGTGTCCTAAACGGGTCAGGTCGTGTTGGGGCGTTCATACTTTGCGCGTCAGGCACAGGTTTGCATGTCGCTTGCGCGTTTGACTGACGATCCGGCGCTCAAGCGGCAATATGTGGATTTGGCGGTAGAGTTTGCGCGGTACATCGGCGGCAAAGGCGATCTTGATATCACCACTGCACCGGTGACCAGAATTCTCAAGGCCGATAGCGACGACACAGGTCTTCACACAACCTTATAGGGGTTAGGGTTCGGACGACTGCTATGGGGAAAGTCGGGGAATACGAGGCGCATGCCACCGAGTGCCGTCGGCTGGGCGCGCAAATAAAAAATCCAAAGCTAAAAAAGCAATTGGACGACATGGCCGAGGTATGGGACAGGCTCGCGCGTCAGCGCCGACAGGGAATTGTTGAAGACAATCCCGAGCAAACATAGCCCCAAACAGAGTTAGAGCAATCAGCGGCGGGGCGGCGCTCGGCGGCCAAACTGCTCACGCGCGATGAGGCGCGGACTTATGTCGGTATTCCGACATCTCCATTGGCCGAACATTTCAAAATGTGCGCACGGTTTTTGCACGAAAAGGTCACAAATGATCAACCAAATAACAAACAAATAACCAGCAAACAAATAACAAACAACAAGTAGCAATAAACAAACATTGCGTAATCGAGCATATGGGGTTTGTTATGCGAAGCACTAAGTCAAACGGGTCAATCGAGATCGGCCAATCAATAGAAAACGACATTGCGGCAGGTATTCACGCTTTGACAAGGACTAGTGATACCTTTCATCGCCCGGAAAACGGTAACGGCGCAATGTCGGCCGACAATCTTGGCACACTTTTGCGTCGAGTGTCGGAGGCCTCAACTCGCGAAGTTGAGGGTCTAATTGATGAGCTTCGCGGGCTTCGCAAGAAGCTACAGAGTGACGGCGAGCGCATCCAAAGCGAAATTGCCAAATATGCGGAACTAAGTCAGGCGGTAATGCAACTTACGACGATCATCTCCGACAATGTGAAAAAACTGGACGTCAGCCTATAGGCGCAACGGATGTTTCGCGACCGGATCGTTGAGTACGCCGCACTTGCGATATTGGGGTTCTAACCATTATCACTTATGCAAACATGTTGTTCTGAGTGATTGGCGTCGGCGGGAAAATTATTGACCCGCGATGAGGCGCGGCGGATCGCGGCGAATATCGCGAAGTTGCCGGAGTTGGTGCTGCAATAAAGAGTGGACGCTGCCCTTCGTTGGCACATCAAAACAGTTTTCTGGCAAAAAATAGCAAGGGGTCGTTGCTCAAGACCTAGTATCACTTCGCCGCTATGTTGGTTTTGGTTATCGGCGCCCTGATCGGGGCGACCGTCGGCTTTTTCTTATCCGCTCATATTCGCGCTGACAGAAACGTTCGCATAACGCAGAGCTTTCATGCCCAAGATAATGATCCGATGCCCGATTACTGGGAAAACCGTTCCAACCGGACTAACCACGCAAATGGTCGTATTTGACTCGATCGCATCGGATCTCGAAATGCCCATGCGCTGTCCCGCCTGCCTGAAAATGCACAATTGGATGCCGAAAGAGGCTTGGGTCGAAAAAGGAGACTAAGTTCGACAGGCGGAGAGTGAAATGCGGAGCAGTAAGGCGGCAGCGAGAGAGCAAATTTCCCAGCATCGTTGAACTTGTCATTGCCTCCGACGCATTGAATCGCCGCATTATGGACTTTCACAACGCGCGACACATTAAACCGCGTCACGGACCAAGAAATAAAAAGGAAGGTGAACTCTATTATCGCTGGTGCTTTTCCGATTTAACGATGGCGCGCGCATTTGTCGAGCAGTTTGGTGGAACGCTGTACGCGGGATGAGGCGCGGCGGGTCGCGGCAAACATCGCGAAGCTGCTGAACAAAACAAAAAACAAAAACCTCAAAAACACCGTTCGGCCGATTCGACACAAGATCGAGATGGCTCGCACATTTGTGACGTTGGTGCGAAGATTTTGCGAAAAGAGTCATCTGTGACATTGCCGCGAAGATTTTGCGAAAGGAGTCATCTGTGACTTCAGTCACAGAAACAATCGGTGTCAGGAAGGTATCGGTTGCAACGCCGGATACTTTCCAATCAGGAGAGAATCATGTCTTCGCTCCACCTGGACGACGCCGCGAAATACAAAGCCGCCCTCAAGCACCACGACTACGGCTTCATTCTTGCTCTCGTCTGCATGGCGCTGGCTCTTGTGGTTGCCAGCGCAATTTTCACACCGGCACCCGTCGGTACCGGCATCAACGACCAAATTTGGTTCGTTGGTCCATAACAGCGCCGAGCCAATTCACCTTCGTGCTGGCGACACGTGCGGTCACTTGAGTTTGGGGCGCCGGAGGGCCAGATGGCAAATTTGATAGTAAGAAAGAGCAAAGCTAAACCACTCATCTCCACGCTCGTGTTCTGTGCAGTTAGCGCGACTGCTGCCGCAATGGACCAGGGGCAATTCAAGAACGTTCCGCCTCAAATACGTGAGTGGTTTGAGACTAGGCGGTCCCAGGAGGGGATTCCGTGTTGCTCATATGCTGATGGCCACCGCACTGGCTACGATATGAGGCAGGGTCAATATTGGGTCCCGATCGAAGGTGAGTGGTACCCACTACCGCCAGAGGCGTTAATCAAAACCGCAAATCCCGTGGATGAGGCAATCGTGTGGTATCACCCGCAGCATGGAGCAGAGGGAAGTATTTTTCCGGGTGTGCCGCGAACCGAGTGGTACAAGATTGTTTGCTTTGTGCCATCGAACGAGTTTTGATTTTGTCGGGTCCACCGTCCCCGGCGCTGCTTTCTCCCCTTGGGGCCGCTGAATGGCGGCCTTTTTTCATCGCGCTCGGTAATAGCGATACGCTGGTGGTCTCAGCGGTCGGATGAGGTGATCACGCCAATGTCCGCTATTGGCCCAAAGCGGACATTCGGTCCTGAAGATTGCTGCCACGCAAAAAAGACGGTCGGACCCCCATTCCGCTGATCGCAAATCACTGCTGTAATCGCGTCCCTATAAGCCAGGGGGATTGCCGGACCGCTTTCAGCACGACAGAGCGCTGCATTGAGACTGCGGCGATGAGGCGCGTGAAGGTCTGAGAGTGTGAGTTAGTATGTCCAATATCACTAAGAACTTTAATGATGCGCTTGCCGCTCTGAATAACAAGGACCTAAAGCGGGCTGAAGAGCTATTCAAACGTGTGATTAAAATCGACAAATCGAATGTTCCGGCCCTCAATTTGCTAGTTGTTGTTTTGATGAACATGGAGCGCTTTGCTGAGGCAGAGCCATTTATCGCAATGGCAACGTCGCTCAATCAAAAATCTGACGTATCGTTTTATAATTATGGGCTGATTTCTAAGCGTTTAAATAAGCCACAACAAGCGTTAAACAACTTCAGCAAGGCACTCAGTCTTAATTCAAACGTAGCAGAAACTTGGAATGACAGAGGGACAGTATTCAACGATCTCGAAAAATGCGACTTAGCAATTGCGGACTTCGACAAAGCGATTTCCTTAAATGGCGCTTATGGCGACGCATATGCGAATAAGGGAAAATCACTGGCGCGGCTCAAGCGCTATGACGAAGCCTTTGCCGCTTATGACAAGGCGCTGTCGTTCAAGCCGGATCTCGCGGAGGCCTGGCTTGGTCGCGGCAATGTGTTCTGGAGTCTTAAGCGATCCGACGAAGCGTTGCGGCTTATGACAAGGCGCTGTCGATCACGCCTGATCTCGCAGAAGCCTGGCTTGGTCGCGGCAATGTTTTCTATGATCTCAAGCGCTATGACGAAGCCTTTGCGGCTTATGACAAAGCGTCGTCGATCACGTCTGATCTCGCAGAAGTTTGGCTTGGTCGCGGCAATGTGTTTTGGAGTCTTAAGCGATCCGACGAAGCGTTTGCGGCTTATGACAAGGCGCTGTCGATCACGCCTGATCTCGCAGAAGCCTGGGTTGGTCGCGGCAACGTTTGTCGAGAAATCAGACGCTACGATAACGCTCTCGACGCTTATGACAAAGCGCTATCGTTGAAGCCTGACTTGGACCATGCTTGGCTGGGTCGCGGCAATGTTTTTTACGAGCTGAGGCGGCTCAATGAAGCGTTTGGAGCTTATGACAAGGCGCTATCGTTGAACTCCGAGCTTGCCGGCGCGTGGCTAGGCCGTGGCCACCTCTTCCTCGAGCTCAGGCGCTACGATGAGGCGCGCGATGCTTATGACAAGGCGCTATCGTTGAAACCAAACCTTGCCGAGGCTTGGGTCGGTCGCGGTAATGTATGGCAGAGGTGCGGCCGTCATGAGGAGTCGGCGAGCGACTTCGCTAAGGTGCTTGCGATAGAGCCGGAGTTTCCATTTGCGAAAGGCCTGTTGCTTCATCAAAAAATGTTATGTTGCGATTGGAAGGAGATCGGAGATTTAATCGAAGCAATAAATAGTGATGTTGCCTCTGGCAAACGGTCAGCCGAACCATTCGGCTACCAAGCAATAGCACGTTCTGCACGGGAACTTAAACGTTGCGCGGAGATGTTCGCTGCCGATAATTATCCACGATCAGAAACGCCGGTGTGGCGCGGGGAACGATATAGCAATGACAAGATTCGTATCGGCTATCTATCAGGTGAATTTCGTAATAAGGCAGTGGCGATACTGATGGTGGAGCTGTATGAACTCCACGATCAAAATCGTTTTGAGCTTTTCGGTTTTGACAACGGCTGGGACGATGGGAGCGAGATTCGAGGAAGAATAAACAAGGCGTTTGATACTATTGTTGATATTAGACATTTGGATGACTTGCAAGCAACCGCGACAATCAAGCAAAAGCAGATAGATATATTAATCAATCTCAATGGATATATGGGCGAACACAGGACTCGTGTTTTTAGCTACAGGCCCTCTCCTCTTCAGGTCAGTTATCTCGGATTTCCTGCCACCATGGGGGCTGAGTATATCGACTATATTATCGCCGACCCTTGCGTAATTCCGCCTGAGCAGGAAGATTGCTATGTTGAAAAGATCGTCTACCTGCCGGAAAACTATCTGGCAGTCGACACCAAACGGCTTATTGCGGACCGCCAGCCGACACGCAGTGAGGCGATGTTGCCCGAAACAGGGTTTGTCTTTTGCTGCTTCAACAACACTTACAAGGTAACGCCGGAAATATTCGAAATTTGGATGCGGCTGCTGCGCAAGGTGAACGGCAGCACCCTGTGGCTCCTCGAAAGCAACGCGACCGCCCCGCGTAATCTGCGGCAAGAGGCGAGCCGGCTTGGCATCGAGCCGGAGCGGCTTGTGTTTGCACCACACGCGAATTTGCCAGAACATCTAGCGCGTCATCGCCTGGCCGATCTTTTCTTGGACACTTTGCCCTACAACGCGCACACGACCGCCGTCGACGCGCTTTGGGCGGGCCTGCCAGTGTTGACCTGCCTCGGCTCGACCTTCCCTGGAAGGGTTGCCGCCAGTTTATTGCAAGCGATCGGCTTACCTGAATTGATCGCTCGCTCGCTTGAAGACTACGAAGCGATGGCAGTGCGTCTGGCGCAAGCGCCCGAGCTTCTAGCATCTCTCAAAGCCAAGCTGGCGCAAACCCGAGCCACTTATCCACTTTTCGACAGCAAACGCTTTGTCCGCCATATGGAGGCCGCGTATTCGACCATGTGGGAGCGACAGCAGCGCGGAGAGCCGCCGGCGGGTTTTTCCGTCGCGCCAAATTCCGTACGTGGTAATCGGTCGCGGACTTAAAACAACACGGACGTTAAGCCATCGCCGCACCGCACTCTTTTCTCGTCGTGCCGACCAAATGATCGAATAGCTGACCTTTCTGCTGCACTGCATATGTCCGCTTTTGGCACTAGCGGACATTCCGCGACCGATTCCAATATCCGCTTTTTGGGGTAAAGCGGACATCATGCGGACTGTGCAGGAATGGCGTCTATTGACCCATTCCCGACATCGTCGAGCAGGAGTATTCTTTCTCGGCGACGTTCTTCGCTTGGCCTCGTGCGATGGAGGTCATCATGTTCGACACAGAACGGTTTGTTGCTGACTGCCGCGCGGCCTTTGCTCAAGATCCAACTCACAAAGCAGTGCGTGAAGTATTAGCCCGTGCCGTATCCAACCCAGCGGCAGTCCTCAAAGGATTGGGCGAACCTCAGCGTGCTGAAATCCAAAAAATCTTTCACTCGGATGCGCTCACCATCCTCAACGTGGTTTGGGCGCCGGGAATGATGGTCATGCCGCACAATCATCGAATGTGGGCTGTGATTGGTATTTACACGGGCCGGGAAGACAATGTGTTCTGGCGACGCCTGAAAGGAACGCCAAACAAGATCGAAGCTGCCGGCGCCAAGGCGCTTTGCGAAATGGATGCCGAGCCGCTAGGCACCGACATCATTCATTCAATCATCAATCCGATCAACAAACTTACCGGCGCCATTCACATCTACGGAGGCGATTTTTTT
>Ga0126379_10003585_pt1 | contig 10074 bp, 11 predicted proteins | sample PanSoiMetPlot_24_FD_92640 | JGI IMG/M metagenome (GOLD analysis project Ga0126379, IMG submission 92640) | Tropical forest soil microbial communities from Panama - MetaG Plot_24 | ecosystem: Environmental > Terrestrial > Soil > Tropical forest > Bulk soil | place: Panama | collected 2016-02-17 | reverse complement strand
ACATAACTAATCCACGGCGCCCTACTCCAACAGCACCACTTTCGGATGAAACAAACTGCCCGCCACGCGGCTGGCCAGGCATACCAAATCCGACTGCCCGGCAAAGACCTTCACCCACTTCGCGGCGGAAAACTCAGCCAGATTCACCGTCCGCCCGTAACGGATCCTCCCCATTGTTTCGTCGTCCGCCGTCACGCTCGGAACGCCCGGTAGAACGCGCCGCAAATGAAACAACAAGCTGTCGCGTTCGCCTCCTGTGGCCGCACCAGCGATCTGATCCAAACTGTGGGCATCGGACAGCCCAAACTCTGCCACCTGCGTTCGCCTGAGGCTGGCCAAATGCGCGCCACAACCCAGCTTTTGCCCAAGCTCGTGGGCCAGGCTCCGCACGTAGGTCCCCGACGCCACCCGACACCGAAACCCGCACAGGTCGTCCTGGACCCCGGTAATCTCGAAGGCACGAACTTCCACCTCGACCGGCTTGAGCTCCACCCCCAGCTTCTTCCGTGCCAATTTGTAGGCCGGCACGCCCTTGATCTTTTTCGCCGAAAACGGTGGAGGAACCTGCAGCAACACGCCTACAAACTCAGCCATCGCGCCCCTCACACCATCAAGTGTTACTTTAGCTTCGCGGACTGGCCCTAAAGGCTCGCCGTCTGCGTCATAGGTAGCGGTCGCATAGCCAAACCGGATGGTTCCCTCATATGCCTTTTCCGAAGCCTGATAGAACTGGGCCAGCCGCGTGAATTTCCCGATCAGCAGCGGCAGTACCCCGGTCGCCATCGGGTCGAGCGTCCCCAAGTGCCCAATCGACCGCTCACCCAGAATCTTCCGCATCCGTGCCACCACATCGTGCGACGTCCATCCCTGCGGCTTATCGACCACCATCACACCGTTCAGCGACATCCTTCTGGTATCGTGTACGCAGAGGTGTTCCTCGGTCAAATTGTCAGGAACCTCATCCAATTCGACAGGGAATTCACTTCCCTGCCGAATACCCGCACCTAAGCCGCTCCCATGATCCCGCTGAAAGACGACGCCCCGCGAGTCACCACGCCCTACGTCACCTACTTTTTAATCGCGGTGAACACAGTAGCGTTCCTCTTCGAACTCTCGATCGGCGCCGGTAGTTCGCGCCAGTTCAATGCGTTTCTCACTACTTTCGGAGTCGTTCCCGCGCGAATTGCCGTCGTCCTCTTCAATCAAGGATACGTTCCCTGGGACCTCGTCTATCAACTGGGAACGCGCTACGTAACACCAATCGCCGCGTTTCTGCCAGTGTTCACCTCCATGTTCCTGCACGGCTCCTGGATGCACCTGATCTTCAACATGCTCACTCTCTGGATTTTCGGCGACAACGTCGAAGACTATCTCGGCCACTTCCGCTACATCCTGCTGTACCTGATTAGCGGCGTCGCAGCTATGGCCGTCCACACCCTGTTCAACCTCAATTCCGCCGTACCCACGGTGGGCGCCAGCGGAGCCATCGCCGGCGTAATGGGAGCCTACTTCCTGCTCTATCCACGAGCGAAAGTTCTCACCATCGTCCCCTTTTTCTTTATGTGGTTTATGTGGCTGCCGGCGTGGGTCGTGCTGGGCTACTTTTTCGTTGGACAGTTCCTGCTGGGCGCCGCCACCTCGATTAGTGTCCACGGCGGCAATGCCGGTGGAGTCGCGGTTTGGGCGCACGTCGGAGGCTTTCTCGCCGGCATGGCGCTTATCAAGCTCTTCCCTGTTCGCGCTCGCCGCTACCGCCATGGATTGTACTAGGAGCCTGTAGGAGCATCGATCTCACCCTTCGCCAAAATCAGGCGATACGGTGGTGGGGCAGCTTCACACTCTGTTGGTTTACAGAATGCCCTTCTGCGGCACCAGCATCACTTCACCCACACTTGCTTCAGGAGGCAGGGTGACGGCGTACAACACTGCCGCTGCAACGTCTTCTGCCCGCACCATCTTCTCCCGCGGAGCTTGCGGCCAGAACTGCTCCCAGATCTCGGTGTCCGTCGCGCCGGCAATGAGCGCTGTCACTCGGATTCCCGACGACCTCAGTTCTTCGCGCAAGGTGTCGGTGAAACCCAGCGCCCCGGCTTTCGAGGCATTGTAGGCAGCAAGCTTCGGCACCGCCGTTCTCACCGTCACCGACAACGTATTCACAATCGTTGCGCCGCGCCCCATGAGCGGCACCGCCGCTCGAGTGCATAGAAACATCCCTGTCAGGTTGGTGTCGAGAACCGTCCGCCAAAGCTCAACCGGAGTCTCCGCGGTGTCATAGAGCTTCTGCAAAATTCCCGCGTTGTTGACCAAGACGTCCAACTGCCCCCAGCGCTTCTTTACCTTCGCAAACACCAGGGCCACGGCCTTCTCGTCGCGCACATCGCCAGTTTGCGCCAGTACCTCGCCGCCCATAGCAACTTTCGCTAGTTCCGCTTTAGCCATGTCCAGGGCTGCTGGATCGCGACCGGTGATCACCACGCTGCATCCCTCGACCGCCATTGCTCGGGAAATCGCCAGCCCGATCCCACGGTTCCCACCGGTGACCACGGCAACTTTTCCAGCCAAACGCGGGTGCCCCCGAGCCTGTCCTGGGCTGGAAGAAGGCTTCGCGCCCTTCTTTTGGGCGCTAACCAGGGGCCTTTCAGTTCCACCTTTCTGGACTCCCAATCTTCTCCCCAATACCGCCTGAACCTCTACACTCCGTTATTCGCCCTCTCCCGGATCAGCGACAAGAACTCCTGCCGCGTCTGCGGCGCGCGAAACGCTCCCAACATCGATGACGTCACCGTCGCCGAGTGCTGCTTCTCCACGCCGCGCATCATCATGCACAGGTGCCGCGCCTCGACCACCACGCCCACGCCCAGCGGTTGAATGGCCTCTTGGATCGATTCCGCAATCTCCACCGTCAGCCGCTCTTGCACCTGTAACCGCCGTGCGAATACCTCCACCAACCGCGGTAATTTGCTCAGCCCGATCACCCTTCCCCTCGGGATATACGCGATGTGCACCTTGCCGAAGAACGGCAGCATGTGGTGCTCGCACAGGCTGAACATCTCAATGTCCTTCACGATGACCATCTCATCGTAGTCCACGGAAAACAGCGCACCCTTCAGCAACTCACCCGGGTCTTCGTTGTAGCCCTTGGTCAAATACCGATATGCCTTCGCAACCCGCAGCGGAGTCCTCAGCAAACCCTCGCGCGTGGGATCCTCCCCCAACCGCACCAACAGTTCGCGCGTCAGTTCCTCCAGCGATGCGCTGGTTAATGTCGTTTGTGTTTCCATTAAGTCTTTCATAGTCTTCCCGGCCCGAACTTCGGCTCATGTTTGATGATTCAATACAGCCTCAGGCTGCCGGCTTTGCAGACAACTGATAACTGTTCGCTGACAACTTAGCGCCGCGGCTCCGCCCCTCCCGCATACTCAAAGCTGTTCATGCTGGTCTCTTCGACCCTCACCTTCTCCAGATGAGCCGCCTTCAAGTTTTGCTTCAATTTGTGGAAAATCGTCTCTGCCAGGTTCTCTGTCGTGGGCACCAAATTGGCGAATTCTGTCAGCATGTTCAAATTCTGGTGATCGAACCTCTCGATCACCTCTTTCTCCACCGCTGCATCCAGGTCCACCAGGTCGCACACCATTCCGCTCTGTGCGTTCACGGTCCCGCTCACCGTCACCTCAACGGCGTAGTTGTGTCCGTGGCCGAACCGATTGTTGCATTTCCCGTAGGTTTGCCAGTTCTGCTCGTCTGACAACCTAGGAGCATGCAATCGATGCGACGCTGAAATCGTGTAGCGACGTGTGAGATAGGCCTTCATGCCTCTCCGTAATAGTCCACGAACAGATCCGGCAATTCATACAGCCGCACGCGATGCAGCTTTGCAACGTTCAACTTCTGGTTGAGCCTTTGCCAGATCGCGATGGCGATGTTCTCCGTCGTCGGAATGCGCGACGCAAATTCCGGCACCTCTTTATTCAAGTGCCGATGGTCCATGGCCTCGACCACCTCGCGGTTCAGGATGTCCTTTAACTCTTTCAGGTCGACAACAAAGCCGGTCGTCGGATCAATCTCGCCCTTAACTGTTACTTCAAGGGTGTAGTTATGCCCGTGTCCGTTCGTGTTGGCGCATTTCCCGAACACGCGCCGGTTCTCCTCCTCCGACCATTGCGGATTGTGGTAATAGTGCGACGCCGAAAACTCAGTCTTGCGGGTTAAGTAAATCATGTCCTTTCAGCTATTCTTGTTCGAATACGGCGAAATTGCCAGCCCGGAGAAGAATAGATTGATTCAAGTTCTCCCTGTCTCCGTGGAGGAAAAGTCTGTTCCGGGCACCGCGTACACTCTCCCTTTCCACCTCACAGTTCCCTTCTTATGACAGATGTAGGAATTTACCAAAAGTACCGAGAACAGGGGCAATCCAAAGATCGCAAGCCCATCTGACAACCAGTCAAAATGAGCCTGCCGAATGCGCCGAAAGAAGAAAGCCAGGAATAACAGGGCCAGAGCTCCGTTGCCGACAAGCGCGATCCTGTGGCCATTGGAAGTGGCAATCGCCACCCCAAAGATCGACAAGACGATCAGAAGGAACTCAAGCATCCGCTTCGTGGCCAGCCACAAAGGCCGCGGAAACAGCAGCGCCAGGTTTTTCGTCCACCCCTCCCACATCGAGGCAAAGCTGCGATACATCCGCGTGCTCACAACCTCCGACATCCGAAATTGCAGTCTGTGTCCTGCCCGCTTGACCCTCCGCGCCAACTCGACATCTTCCAGAATCGCCTTGGCCACACCGGCATGCCCTCCCACCGCGTCGTAAGTATCGCGGCGAACCAGCAGGTACTGCCCGTTCGCGGCAGCCATAGGCGAGTTTGGATCGCTCACCTCCTTCGGCCGATATGTCGCTGCCAGTTCTGCAAAGATCACCGGCATCAGCACTCGCTCAGCCGGACTGCGGACCTCCTGCTTGGGAGAGTACGATAGCAGTGCAGCGCCAGTTTCTTCCGCTTCATGTATTCCTTGAATAATGGAATTGGGCGCATGAACGGTGTCAGCGTCGGTGAACAGTAGCCAATTCCCTTTCGCAACTTTCGCCGCAGTCCAGCAGGCGTTGGACTTACCGCTCCAACTCGGTGGTAGGGCGTCGGCCCCGATCACCCTCACCGGAAACGACTCGGCAATCTCCCGCGTGCGATCGCTGGAATGATCATCGACCACGATGACTTCGTAGGCTCCGCCCTGAACCACCAACGACTGCAAACACCGCCCCAGCACTGCCCCTTCATTCCTCGCCGGAACGATGACAGAGACCACGGGGGCATCTTGTTTGGAGTCCATGGGGTTCGATGTTCGTTTAGCCGGGTAGCGGCGACGCGGTCGACAACGGCGCTTAAAGCTAAGATCCCAATAGCTGAGCGCTTTCGCTATTATATTTTTGTGCAGCGCTCGCTCTCGTTACCCGTACTCTTGTGCATCGTCATCCTCGCCTCTTGCAACAGCGGGCGCCCGCCGCGCATTGGCGAAACCGCTCCCGATTTCACCATCACAGACGCACAGCACACGGTCACGTTGAGCCAGTTCCGCGGCAAGCCCGTGCTGCTCAACTTCTGGGCATCGTGGTGTGCTCCGTGTGTCGAAGAAATGCCGTCACTGGTCGAGTTGCAGAAGCAAATGGGGGACAGGGCCACGGTTCTCGCAGTCAGCTTGGACTCCGACGACAACGCCTACAGGCAGTTCGTCCGCGACCACAACGTCGACCTGCTCACCGTGCGCGATCCGAAACAGACCTCCAACACCCTCTATGGCACCTTCAAGTTCCCTGAGACCTACATCATTGACCGCAACGGCAAAATCCTTCGCAAGTTCGTGGGCGCCGTCGACTGGACCAACCGCGAAATCGTGGATTACCTCAACAAGCTTTGATTGGTGAGAACTCTTTGCAAGTTCCCAAAGCGGGGAAAGTCCCTCCAAAAGCTACTTTTCTGCCTGACAAATAGCGCGTGAGGTAGAACTGTGTGCTCATAAGGCGGGCCGCTCAACATCCTTCAGTCATTCCTTTGACTGTGGCGGCCCACCGCTCCTGTCTCGGCGACAACTGGCCTGTTTGGGTCGGTTGTCGGAGTTCTTTGTTACTGACGTTTGTCGCTACGTCTCACAGGCTGCAAAAGTCGCACGGCCCTAACAATTTTAAAACCAATGACTTACGGTAAGGTGGAGGCTACGAAATCACCTAAATTCCCAAAACGGAAGTTTCAGAGTTTGGTACTCCTCAACCGTAAAGCATTGCTGATCACGCTTACCGAACTGAAGCTCATCGCGGCCGCAGCCAGAATCGGACTTAGCAGCAAACCAAACGCTGGATAGAGGATTCCCGCCGCTATCGGGACTCCGATCGTGTTGTAAACAAAGGCGAAGAACAGGTTTTGCTTGATGTTGCGCATCACCAGCTTGCTCAGCCTGCGGGCGCGCACCAAAGCCATCAAATCGCCCTTCAGCAGCGTAATTCCCGCGCTTTCCATGGCCACATCGGTTCCAGTTCCCATCGCAACGCCCACCTGCGCTTGCGCCAGCGCCGGTGCATCATTCACGCCATCGCCCGCCATCGCAACCGTTCTTCCCTGTTTCTGGAGTTTCTCGATGACTTCCGCCTTATGATCAGGAAGAACCCGTGCTTCGTAGTCGGAGATACCCAGCTTGCCCGCCACAGCCGCAGCCGTCATTTCGTTATCGCCTGTAAGCATGACGATGCGCGCGCCTTCGGCTTGCAGCATACGCAATGCTTCGGCTGCTTCGGGCTTGACCGGATCAGCGATGCCGAGCAGCCCGACGGCGCGCCCATCAATCGCAACGAACACAACTGTCTGTCCGTCGCGTCGCAACTCATCGGCTTTGCCGGTCAGCTCAGCGATGCTGACGCCTTGGTCCTCGAACAGGCGCTCGCTGCCAACCGCCACCTCGTGTCCGCCAATGGTGCCGATTACGCCTTTACCCGTGACTGAACGGAATCCATCGGTCTGAATCAGTGGAATCCGGTTGGCTTCGGCGGCCTCCACAATCGCCGCCCCCATCGGATGCTCGCTGCCGCGTTCCAGGCTCGCCGCCAGCCGCACGATCTGTTCGTCGTTCTCTCCTGGAAGCGCAATGACGGAGTTCAGCTCCGGTTTGCCTTGGGTCAGCGTGCCGGTCTTGTCCAGCGCGATGGTATCGACCTTCTGGAAAGTCTCAAGCGCCTCGGCGTTCTTGATGAGCACGCCCGCACGGGCACCGCGGCCGGTACCCACCATGATCGCCATGGGCGTTGCCAAGCCTAGCGCGCAAGGACACGCAATGATCAGCACCGCAACCGCATTGACGACGGCATAGGCGAGCCTCGGCTCTGGTCCTATGAACAACCACGCCAGGAACGTAATCCCGGCTACGGCGAGCACCGCCGGCACGAAATATGCCGACACTCGGTCAGCAAGTCGCTGGATCGGTGCACGGCTGCGCTGCGCGTTGCTTACCATGCGCACCATCTGCGCCAACACGGTTTCACTGCCCACGCGCTCGGCGCGAATCAACAGCCAACCGGTACCGTTGACCGTCGCGCCAATGACTCGATCGCCGCCGCGCTTCTCCACCGGCAGCGACTCGCCGGTGATCATGGACTCATCCACCGAGCTCAGGCCATCCACGACGACAGCATCGGTGGGGATCTTCTCGCCAGGCCGAACACGCAGCTTGTCGCCCACCTGCACCTGCTCAAGCGGGATGTCGTATTCGCTGCCGTCATCACGCATCAGCCGCGCCATCTTGGGCGAGAGGTCCAGCAGTGCACGAATGGCACTGCTGGTTCGGCTGCGGGCCTTCAGCTCCAAGACTTGTCCCAGCAGCACAAGCACGACAATGGCCCCCGCAGCCTCGAAGTACACGCCCGGCTGTCCGTGCAACCCGCGCATGATGTCGGGAAAGATCTGCGGCGCGATGGTCGCGACTGCACTGTAGATGTATGCCACGCCAACACCCATGGCTATCAGAGTGAACATATTGGGGCTGCGGAATCTTACCGATGCCCATCCACGCTCGAAGAATGGCCACCCAGCCCAAAGAACGATGGGCGTCGCCAGCACGAATTCCACCCACGCTGCAATGCGGGGTGAGATGGCGTGCGCCCATGGCCCAATCATGTGGGCCATGGCAATCAGCATTAACGGCACACCGAGCGCTGCACCCCACCCGAAGCGCCGCGTCATGTCGCGCAGCTCTGGATTCTCATCTACCCGCTCTGTCACCGTCATGGGCTCGAGCGCCATGCCGCATATCGGGCAGGAACCTGGACCATCACGAACAATTTCCGGATGCATCGGACAAGTCCACTTCGTGCTGCTTGACGGGAGCGGCACCTCCGGCTCCAGAGCCATGCCGCACTTTGGACAAGCTCCCGGCCCGGATTGCCGCACCTCTGGATCCATCGGGCAGATGTAATCCACGGACTTCAAGGTAGGCTTCGGGGTCTCCGACGTTGATTTCGCTGCCACTCGGGAACCAGGGCTTCCGATTTGAACAGCCTGTGGCATGCCACCAGGCTTGTGTCCCTTCCCAAGATATTTGGAAGGATCCGCTTTGAATTTCTCGGCACAGGCTCGACTGCAGAAGTGGTACAACTTCGCATCGTGCTCCACTGTCCCCACTGCATTAGCTGGGTCAACGCTCATTCCGCAAACCGGGTCGATCACTGTAGGACGTGCGGGCGCAAGCGAGACGATACCTTCCATCGTCGGCATGGAGGGTTTGTATCCTGGCGCCAGATATTTGGCGGGTTCAGCGACAAAACGATGCATGCATCCGGGAGAGCAGAAGAAGTATGTGTCGCCCTGATATTGGGCTTTGCCGCGAGCCTTGGCTGGATCGATGCTCATGCCGCACACCGGATCATGTGCATGAGCCGACAGCTTCTCGCCACCTGTCTTTTCTTCCACTTCACTCATGGGATGGTGTTGGTTCCTGCAGAACAGTGCAATATAGTAGTGTGTGTTGTTTCACGATCTCTTCAATCATTGCATGAGCCGGGAGAATTTTCGATGACCACCGTCGACGTGATGTTCCGCTATGGAATGCCGCCTACCGAGAGTGTGATGAGCGCCTTCGGGCAGATGAGCAACGTATATGGTATCCGGCGCCTTCAGCTGAATGAGTCGGACAAGACGATTCGGGTGGAGTACGATGCTACCCGGCTCACCGAAGCAAAAATCGAGGGATTGCTTCGCGCGGCGGGGTTTGATACTACCGAGAAGCTGACACTGGTTTCGCCCTCTGAGTAGGGGGACCTGAACACGGGTTATCCTTCCAAGACAACCTTAATCAGGGCTTTCCCTTGCACTTAGCTTTCGACGAGTCTGGGGCTGGTGCCCTCTGGAAGCAGCATTTCACAGTCCTTCGGAATCTCTGGAGGCCGGCGTTCCCAAAGCCGGCCCCGGCAGAAGGACCCAAAGGGCTATTGGCTAGGGAGTTCATAAGCTGAAGGCTGGCCGCTAATGCCCCAGAAACGGAAAGGCGAAGTGCACGGCGCGGTGCACTTCGCTTTCATCGTGCGGTCAGACGGACGGTCCTAATGATCCGCCTTGGGGAGGAACCGTGGAAACAACTGCCGAATAACCAATTAAAAGAGGGCCACCAGGAAGAGGACTCTGGCCGAAACCTCTTTACCGATGGCCCTATGCGCCACTTCGTCTGCATACTCCAACTGCATCCCGCGTGCCAAACTGGCGCCGCTGATTTTAAAGACGTTGCTCGGGAGAATGGAAAAATTTCGATGTAAAAGTTTCCGGCAACTGGAATCTTTTGCCTGAATGCTCGGACCCAATATCAGATTCAGCAGAGTGAAACGATGAATCAGCAAGGTGTGGATCGCCGCCGATTCTTCAGAACTTTTGCAACAGCTACAGCGTTTGCAGCTCTCAACTTGCCGCACGCACTGCAGGCAGATGCGCCTATGTGGAGCAGTACTACTGCACCTCTCGCCCTCAAGCTTGGTGTTGCAAGCTACTCGTTCCGTAAGTTCGGGCCTGATGATGTCATCGGGTTCATGCGGACACTGAACACACCTTT
>Ga0126379_10003584_pt1 | contig 10074 bp, 12 predicted proteins | sample PanSoiMetPlot_24_FD_92640 | JGI IMG/M metagenome (GOLD analysis project Ga0126379, IMG submission 92640) | Tropical forest soil microbial communities from Panama - MetaG Plot_24 | ecosystem: Environmental > Terrestrial > Soil > Tropical forest > Bulk soil | place: Panama | collected 2016-02-17 | reverse complement strand
TTTGTCCCCCTCGACGGACCCTCAGGACGGACACGTCATCTAAACTTAGGAGAGGTCTCGCCTTTCAAAGCCGAACGTCTCAGAATTTCCGGAATTAACGGCTCAGAATTTCCGGAACCCACAGCACACATTCAAGAGCGGTGGAAATTTCTTGAGGAGCACCGACCGGTCAACTCGCTAATAGGGAGTTTTGTTAAACGACCGCTCCCGATCAACAAACCATTACTTAACACCGACGATGGGGCGAACATCGGCTCTTGGTCACAGAGTGGTCACAATAATTTGGACACTCCGATTAGTTAACTTGTTGATTGAAAACGCAGTTAGGCCTGAAGAGCGCAGCCCTGAAAAGGCTGGCGGCGGGGGTTCAAGTCGCTCCCTGGCCACCATCTTTATTATTTGCTTGTTGTTACAGGCTGGAATGAAAGGGTCACATTCAGTCGTTCTATCTCAGGACGACCCCAATCATTACCGAGTTGATTCATTTGAACGCAGCTTACGTCCTGAATCGGAAGCGGAAGAATCGAAAACGTCTTCAATTCTCTCCGGACATTCGGTTTTCTATGAAGGGTGGTCGCGCTAGCAGATCGAGATGCCCAGGAGGTGGTGGAGGCAATTCTGTTTGTCGAAACCTGTCTTCGGAATCTGAATAGTCGTAGGACCCTCCGCAAGTCGGGCAGGCGATGGTCAAGGGATAGGACATCCGATATTCCCTCGCGGGGGCCTCGCTCTTTTCTCCAAGATGCATGAGAACATGAGCCGTTCTGCAGCCGTCCGTCTTGCAGTCGACAACGATGTAGAGGTTCATGTGTAAACTGAGCACGTTAACCATGCTTCACGAACTTCAGCGAGGCGGAGTTCATGCAGTAACGTAAGTATGTCGGTTTGGGGCCGTCGTCGAATACGTGTCCTAGGTGAGCATCGCACTCGGTGCAGGATATGGCCGTGCGGTTCATTCCAAGGCTGCCGTCAAAAGAATTCCGGACGTTTTCTTTTGCGATCGGAGCCCAGAAGCTCGGCCAGCCGGTACCCGATTCAAATTTCGTATCAGAGCTGAAAAGGGCGTTGCCGCAGCAGATGCATCGATAGAGACCTTTGTCATGGAGGTCGAAGTACTCGCCTGTGAAGGCTCTCTCCGTTCCTTCTTTGCGTGTGACCTCAAACTGGAGTGATGTTAACTGCTGTTTCCATTCGGAGTCGGTCTTGTGGACCTTCTTCACCTGAGCTGGGCCGATCCTTTCCCCAGAGTCGCTATATTGAATGACCTTGACAGTGTCTTTCTCGGCCGATGCGAGCAATATAGGTCCAGCAAGCCATTCGATCAGGCTTACTCCCCCAGCAGTCGCTAACGAATTCGCGACGAATTGTCGACGCGTCAACATAGAACCTCCACGCTGCCCGACTATCCGAACGTAAACGCAAATGCCTGTACACCCGGATCGAGGAACTCAATTTCGAATGTTCTATCTTCAACCGGACCTTTCTGACGGATGAGTTGATAAAGCCTGTGGCCTTGAACAGTGCCCATGCCACCTCTGTCAGTATCAACGCCGTGATCATCTCCAGGCGGGGTGCCATCCAACTTCACTCTGAAGCGAACCGGCTTTCCCTCTTTTGACGTTCCGAGCACGAGGTGAAGATCACGTGCATGAAAACGAAAAACAATCTTCCCGGGAGGCGCCTGCAGAACTGCGCTTTCCTCACCCACTTTCCAACTGCCACCCAGCGCCCATTGATTGAGTGAGAGTCTCGGCTCGGGGGTGTAGGTATGGCGAGAATCCTGAGCGACGTGTTCAGTCGAGGCAAAATGTTCAGCCCGGCGATACCCAATGTAGGTCTCCGGTGAGCTTACATTGCCGCCGGGAGCCGCTTCAGCACCGTTCCCAGAAACGTTGATTGTGCCAGATGAAGAAAGTTGTGCCCCGTTCTCCTTCAGCAGTTCCTGGATTACACGTTCCGATTCGTCGTATTCGCCTTCGCCGAAGTGGTGATACCGTACACGACCCTTGCCATCGATGAAATAGTGAGCCGGCCAGTATTCGTTGTTGAACGCCCGCCAGATGCCGTAATTGCTATCGATGGCAACCGGATAGGTAATTTCCAAATCGCGAACCGCCTTCTCCACATTTGAGCGTTCTTTCTCAAACGCAAACTCCGGTGTGTGAACACCAATGACTACAAGACCCGCATCCTTGTACTTCGTTGCCCAGCCCTCGACGTAGGGCAGAGCGCGCAGGCAATTGATGCATGAGTATGTCCAGAAGTCGATGAAGACGACCTTTCCACGAAGAGACTTTGTGCTTAGCGGCGGCGAGTTTAGCCAAGCAACCGCCCCGCTCAGATCGGGGAACGGCCCTTCATCGGCGAGGGTGGGCTGAGCCTCTGCACCGGCCGCAAGGACCACTGGTCGTTCGGTGTGCAACTTGTTGATTAGATGTTCTTCGGCTTTTGCCGTGTTTACGAACGAAAACTTCGTGAGTAGATTCGTGTCCCACCCCAGCGCAATGGCTATTACTCCTGCGATTACAGCCACTCCGAGTCCGCGGCGGATCCAAACTTCAAATGACAAAGATCGTTTCATAGCGGAGAACACTTTGTTGCCAGCAAAAAGCGCGATCCCCAAGGAGGTTGCAGCACCCAATGCAAAGGAGAGAAGCAGCACTGACGACCGCGCGCCCGGGCCTTGAAGCGCTGCCCCGGTCAGGATCAAGCCCAGAATTGGCCCTGCACAGGGAGCCCAAAGCATGCCAGTAGATACTCCGAGGATGAATGATCGGCCGATTCCGCTGCCTTTCGACGGATGTCCTTGAAGCTTCGCTCCTGCGCTAACGAAGGGACGACTTAATAGTTCGGCTATCGAAGGAAAGAGCAAGCTGACTCCCAGGAGCAAGAAGATCAGCATTGCCATGTAGCGGCCACCCTGGTTAAGTCTCACGACCCAATGGCCGCCGTAGGCGGCAGCGGTTGCGACAACAGCAAACGTCAAAGCCATTCCAACGAGTAATGGCAAGCCGGAGCGCCGAAACGGTTGGTCAGCACGGGCAAAGACAAATGGCAAAACCGGTAGAATGCAAGGGCTGAGAATGGTCAGGATACCGCCAATGAAGGCCAGTAAATAGATCAGCATCGGGATGTCAGCTCTGCTTGATTGCTGATTTGTGACATTCCAGACCTACCCACGAAATGGGATTCAAAAGCCCTCGAGAAGTTACAGACAGTCGCTAAGGCAACTCGTTAGGCATCGGATGCGGCAGTGAGATTCGAGCGAGGGAATCCGGTTTCCGGATCAAATTCTTCTCGCCATGCCGCAAAGGCAACCTCGCGCGTTGGACAGAAAAACTCGAGCTCTCTACTCTGCAGGATGACAATTTGCCACAGTCCGCAGGCCTCGTTGAAGCCAATCGTGGCGATGTGTTCTCCGGCTTGATTGACCATTGCTGTGCTGTCCCTCATCACAGATCCCCTTGCTCTTATTCTACTCGGCGAGACCGCACAAAATGACTCAGATGGATACAGTACAATCCTCGCGTCAATTCTCACAGTTAATCTCCGGAGGCTTGCATGAGTATGCCTTGGCTGCGTCGATCTCAATTTTCTGTGACCGCGATACTCGCCGGAATTCTCTTCCTGACGTTCGCCTCTGCTCAAACCGGGACTGATTCAGGCAAGAAGCCCAAAACTGCAAAATGTTCGAACAATGACTCTGGTTTGAAATTGCCCGCCGGCTTTTGCGCCTGGGTTTTCGCCGATGGAATCGGTCACGCACGTCACTTGGCAGTAAGTTCGAATGGAGTTGTGTACGCGAACACCTGGTCCGGTGACTATTACGATTTCGACAAGGTTCATGAAGGCGGATTTCTCGTCGCTTTGCAGGACAAGTCTGGATCGGGGAAAGCCGATGTGATGGAACGCTTCGGCGAGACCCAGAAAACAGGAGGAGCGGGGGGCACGGGGATTGGCATTTTCAAAGAATCGATCTATGCAGAAATCAATGATCGTATTGTGAAGTACTCGCTGCCCGAAGGCGCGATTGTTCCCTCCAGTGCTGCGGAGACCGTCGTTTCGAAATTACCTCTGGGTGGCGATCACCCGATGCATCCATTCATTATCAGCCCCGATGGAAAACTATATGTGGACGTCGCCACCGCAACCAATTCCTGCCAGCCGAAAAATCGACAGCCTAAAATCCCTGGAGATAACCCGTGCACTGAACTTGAGACACGCGGTGGGATATGGCGCTTTGATGCGAATAAGACGGATCAAGTGTTCTCGCCGTCTGCGCGATTCGCGACCGGAATACGCAATGGCGAAGGCTTCGCCATTGATTCTGCTGGACGCGTCTTTGTGACACAGCACGGGCGCGACCAGTTGCATTCGAATTGGCCCGATCTGTACAAGGCAGATGAAGAAGCGACCCTGCCGGCCGAAGAAGTGATGTTGTTGAAAGAGGGAGGCGACTATGGCTGGCCGGAGTGCTACTACGATTCGTTTCAAAAGAAACTCGTCCTCGCGCCGGAGTATGGAGGGGATGGGGGTAAAAAGGTAGGTGTTTGCGCCAGCAAACTCGAGCCCGCGGCTGCCTTCCCCGCGCACTGGGCACCGAATGCGATGGTTCGTTACGACCAAAAGCAATTTCCTGAGCGGTACAGTCACGGTGTCTTCATCGCGTTTCACGGTTCCTGGAATCGGGCACCTTATGCGCAAGGTGGCTACAACGTAGTTTTTCAGCCACTCGATGGTGATCATGCATCTGGCAATTGCGAAATTTTCGCGGATGGATTTGCCGGAAAAGTAAAGACTCCCGAAGGTGCGGAACACAGGCCGGCAGGTTTGGCTGTCGGGCCGGACGGCTCTCTTTATGTGTCGGACGACATTCGTGGACGGATCTATCGAATTACTTATACGGGCGATCCCGCAGGGCCCGCACCCAAGGCGACGCCGTGCCCAAGCATCACGGCACCCGCTGGCAACATCGTGCAGACGGAAGCCGCGCCACCAGAAAAAAACACCGCGGACATGCCTGTTCCTGAAGGTTCATCGCCAGAGATGATTGCACTCGGGGACCGCGTTTACCACGGGCAGGTCGGCGGCGCCACGTGTACAGGGTGCCACGGTGCCAACGGCACGGGGACCCCTCTTGGTCCCGATCTCACGAAACAGAAGTATTTGTGGAGTGACGGCAGCTTCGCGGGAATTTTAAAGATCATCAAGGAAGGCGTGCCGAAACCTAAGCAGTACAGAAGCCCAATGCCGCCGATGGGCGGAGCACAGCTCTCCGATACTCAGGCATCGGCAGTTGCTGCCTATGTATGGGGATTGAGCCACAAACCAGCCTCAGGCGAAAAAACTTCACAGCAGTGATCGTCAGAAGAAATACGGGTCGAGGTTGGCACTCACTGAAAAGTGAATGTTTATTGGTACTCAGGCCGCGCCGTGATTGCGTTGTTGGTGCCGATTGCATTGCTCGCGTACGGTTTTTACGTCTCGCTCGGTGGCAAGCCCGTGTTCGGAAAGGCGCTGGAGGAGTGAGCGTCCTGGTCGTTTGGCCAAAAATCGCGATATCCCTCAAAATACCGGACGGGCGTCTCACAAAATGTACGGCACTAGGGCGGCGGTCTGATGGACATACGTGGCATACGTCTCCCCAAATTGGGAACGCATCCACTCCTCCTCCACGCGGAGCTTAGCCCACAACACGAGGAATATTAGGACGAAACCGATGACCCCGCGCACCTGCGAAAGCGCAATCGCGGTGCCAAGAAAACCGGTCAGAATGCCGGTGTAGATGGGGTGACGGACCAGCGCATAAGGGCCGGTCGTAATCAACTCGTGGCTCTGCTTAATGGTTACGGCGTTGCTCCAGTTGCGGCCGAGATGCCGGCGCGCCCAGCCGGCGAACAGAAGGCCGCCGACGGTAATAGCGGCTCCAATCCAGAAGGGCCGCAGACCCGCCGGCCAGAGCTGGCGGTAGAGCCAGGGTAGCGGGATGCGAGGTATCGAGAGCAGGACGATCACGATCAGGAAAGTGAAGGCCCTCAGGATGGGCCAAGCGTTCGACTCGAGGCGCTCGGAAGTTTTGGTATCTGCGGCCTTGATGCGCCAATAGAAAATGAAGGCGATCCACACGGCAGGAAAGAAAGATTCATAGAACCAGAGCATTCAGGGCCTCCGGGCCAATGGTCCGCGACTCGGAAACTATAATCCTCGGTTGGCAAAAAATCCTGATCTCGCTCATTGATTCGACGGCAGAGATTCCGCCTTTCTTGGGCGAGGTCACGACCGACGATGCAACCCACAATAAGCTCGTCATGCTCGTGCTTGGAAGGACTTACGCAGCCGTCCGAGACCTGCAAGTTGTTGAAGGTGCGGGATAGTCACAGACTGAAAAAGTTGCCGTCGGGGGTTCACCCCCCCCCTGGCCACCAACTAATTTAAAATCAATGGTTTGCTCCCAGTTGTTAATCCATCACATCTGCCCGAGATTTCATAAATCGATAATCTTCGATGTTCGTAATCTTATGCGCTTATTGGATTTAAGACTTGGTAGAGCGCAGCCCATAGGGCTTGGCGTCAACGAAATCTAATGGCGAGTCCCATCCTTATTACTACTTAATTATTACCTCATTATCACTACTAATTGTTACTTCATTACTTCGTGAGGAATGCGATGCCAGAGACTTCGAAGAAACCATTCAAGTTCCCACTGGCTACGGCCCTTTGCAAGGCGATCGCCCGCCGCCTTTACGCCAAGTGAGTTGCCTGTGACGCGGGTCTTAGCTGAGCGGCCATCCTGACCAGGTCGGCGAAGGAATTCGCCTTCATCTTTTGAATGACCTTCCCACGGTATGCTGGCAGGCAAGAAGCCTAATGTAGACGGTCCCTAACGAGTCCGGTCGCGAAATGCGCGTGTCAGATCCAACGCGCGGCTGCCGCACCGCAATCTTCAGGGCGGGTGTTGAAGGCGATGGCCGCTTGTTGCGCGGAACGATGGACGGCGTTAACCACCTCTTCAAACAGAACCAGCCGACTGGGTGGCAGGCGGAAACCCGCGCCAATCACTACGCAGTCGTAGACGTGATCGGCAAGGCAGCGTTCAACCGTCGGAACCGCGGTCTCGTCCGGGTTGATAAAGCAGTTTTGGGCACGCCAGCCCCGCGCTGCGAAATCCGCCAGCGCGAGTTTGACCCCAGCGTGGATCTTCTCAGCGGTCATGCCCGGAGGCAGCGCTGGATCCGAAAAATCCACCGTCGCAGGATCAAGACCGATCAATACGACACATTTCATAGGCATTTTCTCTCAAATGGCATGGATCAATAATAGGCCGACGACAAGCATCACCGCGCAGGTGACGCCATGAACGGAGAACGCTCGCGACTTCGACCCGCCTGACCCCAGAACGATTGACATGTCGCCAAGAGGGATGATGGCTTCAACGAGTAGAGCTATGCCTACCAACCGCCTGTCCGCGGTCAGCATCATTGTCAGCACGACCAATCCCGCTACGAAGTCCCGAATTCCTTTAGGACGTAGCCAGGCACGAGTGTCAGCATCGAATGCAGGCGGCTTAAGACCAAATGTTCCTGAGATTCGTTCAGGAGATAAAAGGTAGAAGCAACCGATAACAATGATTCCTACAGCCAGGAGGGCCGCCAGTATGAGCGGAATAGCGTAATGCATAATGTGTTCCTCCTAGAAAATCTAGCAACGGCAGAGAAGGTAGGCCTGTTCCCTCATGCTGCCGCTGGAAGGGCACGACTCCGCATCGCCTCGATCGTTGCATGGATTCCTTCCGTGTAGGGAGTCTTGTGCAGATTCGGAAGCAGCTGGCGCAAGCGTGTGTCGTCGAGTTTTACGGGAGTGGTCCACAGATAGTGCATCTCGACGACTTCACGTAAAAGCGGATTGAAAACTCCCAAGGCGCGCAACATGACCTTGCCTGCGACCCGAAGACGCGGTTTCTGATGAACCGTCCCGAAAACTTGCTCGGCGAATTGCCGGGTGGTCATCAGTCCCGGACCAGCGACGTTCCACGCCTTGCCATAAGCCTCCTCTTTTTCCGAAAGCGCGATCAGCGTTTCGGCCACGTCTGGGACGAAGATGAACTCATGTGACGTGTCAATGGGTCCAATCACATTGGCGGTCCCACCGTTCAGCGCGGCGTCAAAGATCGTGCGAACGTAACTCAATTCCGAGTCCGGTCCATAGAAATCCGGTGCCCGCAGGATGGTCGTTCGCATCCCTTTCGGATTGTGTGCGGCCAGCACGAGGTCTTCCTGTTCCTTACGCATTCGGCCTTTGAACGCCTTGGGATTACGGGGGTGAGACTCACTGACGAATTCCTGCTTAGGCACCCCGTAGGGGTAAACACTGCTCAGGTGCACGAACTGCCGCACCCCAGCGGCAGCCGCTGCTTCGAGCGCGACACGAGTGAGCTTCGGATGTTGTTCAAATTCTGGATAAGGAACTCCGACAGTGTAGAAAATAGTATCGACGCCTGTAGCGGCACGTGCCGCAGCCGTTGGATTACTTAGGTTCGCTGCACAGTATTCGACAGGAGGCCCATAGCCCCAAGCTCCCGCCGCAAGCGTTCTTCGGAGCGTCCGACCACGCGAAGCGATTGGCCTCGCTCTGCCAGCTTCGCCGCCAATGCCTTTCCAACTGATCCCGTCGCGCCGAAAAGTCCGTACGTGATATTTCTCATCTGCTTCTCCCTCCCCCCCGATGTGTTCTCTCAGACTTCAGCTTGCATTGATTTCTCCTTCGAATTTTTGCGCCCGCAAGGAATTGTTAGTCGGTCCGTCGCATCGACAGAATTCACCCACGCCAATCGATACCTTTCAACACACCACGGCGGTGCTGAGTTTGTCGAGCACCTTCCGCACAGCCAGAAGTGTTCGATCCGCTTCGGTTCCAGTTGGTGTGGATAAGCAAACAGATAAATCCTTCCTTCGCGCAAGTAGTGAGCTCCTGTTTGCACTGCGGATTGGCGCATTGGTTGACCATCGCAGATTCCTTAAGGCCTTTTCATTGCTCTACCCTTACGCGAATTTTCGACAAACTCATTCCGATTTCCAATCGCCAAATCGGCGTGAATTTACACCCCCCTTTAGGACTACGCGATTCGATAGTTGGTGGGCTGAAGCGACACGGAGAACCACGAGCCAGAAAATCGTTCGCGCTGTCGTTTGCATCCTGAGGCAAGCGTGCGTCGAACGCAGTGCCGGATGGCAGTAATGGGCCGTAAGCCCGTGGTAAGCTTACGGCCGGATTCAGCGCGGAGGGTTTAGTGTTGCAGCAATCTGGAGAATCGGCTGTCGATGCGCAGCGGGGCAAAAAAACGGCTTGACAGTTACCAGATTGACGAAGTTCGTTTTGTGCTCAATCGCCCAGAACTGGCACAGCTTTCGGCTGAAGACTGGCTGCAAGAGCTGACCGCAATCGACGCTCTGCCCGCTTCCGCTCGCGAATGGCGATTGATCACTGCCAGGGCTTCGACTCGGCTCGCAAGTCGGCTCCGGTTGCAAATCGGGTTGGGCGCCGAGCGAATTGGAGTTTCGAATGATTCGCTTACGTCTAGGAGGAAAACATTCCATCCACAACGCGATCAGGGAGCAGATTTATCCCCGTCATCGCAGCAGCTTTCCGCTGTTCGGGATTGAGGCCCACGGCTTCAGGACATAATCCGAAAGAGAACAACATGGAAAAGATCAAGCTTGAAATCGCTTTTTGGAACTACGACCGCACCCGTGCCCTGAGTGACGGGAAAGTGCGGATACCAGGAGTGGACACAAAGTACCACAGCGGATCGAATGTGACCGAGATTTTTCGGGGCATGGTTGCCGAGCACCGATTCGATGTTTCGGAACTGGGCTTAACCTATTTCCTGCGAACTTTCAAGGAAGGTGAATCGCCTTTCGTCGCCATCCCGGTATTTCCGGTCCGGGCTTTTCGGCATTCAGCGATTTTTGTGAATGCGAACAGCGGAATCAACAAACCCGAGGACCTGAACGGCAAAACCATCGGAGAACTTGCGCTCTATAGTCACGACGCCGGCATCGTGCCGAAAGGCATGCT
>Ga0126379_10003583_pt1 | contig 10074 bp, 9 predicted proteins | sample PanSoiMetPlot_24_FD_92640 | JGI IMG/M metagenome (GOLD analysis project Ga0126379, IMG submission 92640) | Tropical forest soil microbial communities from Panama - MetaG Plot_24 | ecosystem: Environmental > Terrestrial > Soil > Tropical forest > Bulk soil | place: Panama | collected 2016-02-17 | reverse complement strand
CCACAACTGGAGGGCAGCAACCGTGCGGAAATTCATAATCGAGCGCGAATTGCCGGCGATTGGCAGCGCCGAGCGGCAGGCCCTGCGCGAGGCCGCGCAGAAGTCCAATGCAACCTTGAAGGAGCTCGGTCCCGACATCCAATGGGTCGAGAGCTATGTCGCCGCCGACAAGACCTTTTGCGTCTACCTGGCGCGAGACGAGGCGATCATTCAGGAGCACGCCCGGCGCAGCGGCTTTCCGGCGAACAAAATCACCGAGGTCCGCCGGATGATAGACCCGACGACGGCGACAGAATCACATTAATACGAGTTGCGTGGCGCCCCGCGGAGAAGCCCTCTCCGCCCGGGGCGGGGTTCGTAGCGGATGATTTAAAAACAAATAATCAGCGCGGCCCGGGGCGCGATTGCGCCATCACACTTTGGTCGCGCCATCCCGCTGCCGGGCTTCGAGATCGTCGAGCATGCCCAGTATGCGATCGATGTGAGTATCCTTATCGTAAAGGCTGTAGAGCGTACCGACCAGCCGCACGGGGTCGCCAGAGTAGTACCGCTCATAGAGCTGCTGGCGGCCCGAGAAGGAGGATACCGCGGCATCGAATGCGAGCCGGAAGAGCTTGATGCGCGTCCGGGCATCGGCGTTTGCCGCCTGAAAATAGGTCGCCACGTCCGCCACCGCCGGGCCGTCGAGCTCGGCGTAAGAGGGGACCGCGACGAGCCCTCCGGCGCCCAAGATCTGAAGGATCTCGCACATCCGCCGGAACATGTCGGAGAACATCATCCGCACGGTCCACATCGGCATCGCGGCCGGCGTCATCGTCCCGAACGGACCCGGCGCGGCATCCGCCTCGCTCGCCCTGAGGCAGGCGCGCGAGTATTCGGTGCATTGGATCAACTCGGCCAGCATCCCCTGCACATGCAGGTGCTGGTCGATATTGGTCGACTTCGCGATCGCGAAGCCGAGCGCCATCATGAACTCGGCTTTGGCGAGGTTCTTGGTCGAGAACTGATGCATGATCTGCGGCATGATGCCGGTACGGTTATAGAGACCGTTGCACAGCTCCGGATCGCGATGAATGAAGACGCGCTCCCACGGCACCAGCACGTCGTCGAAGATCACCATCGCATCGGTCTCGTCGAAACGCGCCGATAGCGGATAGTCCATCACCGAAGCAGCGTTCTGGTGGACCACCGAGGGGCGGCAGATAATGCGCAATCCCGGCGCAGCCACGGGCACGCTGAACCCGAACGCATACGGCTCGGCCTCCTTGCTGTTGGCGAGATAGGTCGAGGGCAGCACGACGAGATCGTGTGAATAGGCGGCCAAGGTCGACACCATCCGGGCGCCGCGGATGACGATCCCGGCCTCGGTTTCCTTGACGATTTTCGCTGCAAGATCCTTTTCCTGCTTCTCGACCGGCCGCGAGCGGTCGACCTGCGGGTTGATCAAGGTATGCGTCATGCAGATGTCGTTCTCGCGGATGTATTCGTGATAGCCGCGGATATTGTTTGCGAAGCTCTTGTCTTTCTTGCCGAACTCCTCTGCTGCCGAGGCGAAAGCACTAACGAAAATGTTCATGTAGTCGGGGCTGCGCCCGAACATTCCGCAGGTCGCATCCGCCCAGATTTTCACCATCTCGCGCCGGCGGATCAGATCGCCGACCGAGTTCGGCTCAATGAAAGATAAGCCGACGCGCTCGCCGCTGGTCGGCGAGGGAAAGGTCATCCGCTCGATCAGCGCCGGATCGTGCTGCATGTCATAGAGCGCGGCGAGACTTTGCGCCGCCGCGGCCAGGCGCGGATCGGCCGTCACATCCTTCACCCGCTCGCCGTCGATGAACAGCTGCCGGTCATCGCGCAGCGACTGCAGCAACTCTTCGCCCTTACGAATGCCCACGCCAGCTATGCCCCGCTGTCCAGCTCGGGATAGTGCCGAAAGATGCCGTGCTGGTTGAAGGGAATGCGGCGCTCCGAGGCGAGATAGGCGGCGATGCGGGGCCGCGCGGCGACCCGCTCATGCAATGCGACGACCCGCGGGTGCTTCGGCTCAAGCTGCGTCATCGCGCGCGGGAACGCATAGCGCAGGCCGGCGACGATCTGGAACAGCGAAAGGTCGGGATAGGTGAACTCCGAACCGATGAGGTGCCCCGACCCGGCTTTGCCCAGCACGCGCTCGAAATAGCCGAGGTATTTCGGCATTCGCGATTTCACAAAATCGGCGGCGCGGGCTCGGGCCTCCTCGCGCTGGTCTTCATAATAGAGGCTGCTGGCGATCGGATGGTGCGTGTCGTGTGCTTCGTCGACGAAATCGGCGATCGTCAATTGCAGCTGATGGGCCCACAACCGGCCCCCCTCATCAGCCGACGCGAGACCATGATGCGCGCCGAGATATAGCAAGATGTTGGCGGTCTGACCGATGACGAGGTCTCCCGCCTTGAGAAACGGTGGTGCGAAGGGAGCACGCTCGACTGCATTGCCGCCAAGAAAGCGCGCCATCGCACTTTCCCCATCGGGCTGCCTTGCGACATCGATATACTCGACGCCGGCCTCCTCCAGCGCCAGGCGGACAAACTCGCCGCGGCCCTGAATACCAGCCCAATAGTAAAGCTCATAGGCCATGTTGCCACTCCTTCTCGGCGCGGATCGCCAGTACCCGTTCTCGTGCGCGCCCTACCCTAGCCCTCGCGCGTGCGGAGGCGGGAAGGGGCTTGCGCTAGCCCTGCCGGCGGTAGGCCCGGCAGACGATGCGCAGGCGGTCGCTGATCTGCGGCCGCATGTGCTGCGGCATCGGTGTCGACTCGCTCGCCTGCTTCCATCCGGGACCGCTGATTACGTCGGGCGAGGCGAGGTGGTAGAGCGCGATGTATTTCGGGCCGGTCGTAGTGCCCGCCCGGAAACGCCGTGCGCTGAGGACGCCGGGCACGCGGGCGAGGGCGGGAACGTGCTCGGTGTCATACCAAGCGTTGAATTCGGTCTCGGCCTCCGATGGCGGGGTCATCCCGACCAGCAACAGCCCGCCGGCACCCTCCGCCGCGAGCCGATCGCCGGGCAGGATCTGCTCGCCCTCGAAGCGCAGCAGCCGCTGGCACCGCGCCGTCACCCGCTTCGACCAGGGCGACAGGTTCTCGCCGCCGATCGCGCGATAGGCTTCGCCTTGCAGCACTTCGAGGCTATCGAGATCGTAAGTCGCGACCGAGTGCTTGGCGTTCTCGGTGCCGATCCAGCGCTGACAGCGCAAAAACCCGGGCACGCGCTGCCGCTCGGGAATATGCTCGAGATCGTACCAATCGTTGAACTCGTCTTCGGCGACATTCGAAAAATCCATCGCCGCGATCAATTGACCCTTTGGCATGGTTTCCTCCTTTTCGTGAACTTCCATTTCAGTTGGCGGCGCGGCCGATTGCTGCGGTGATCAGCGCCGCGGCTTCATCGGCGCTCGCCCAACGCGCGATCTCGACCCATTTACCCGCCTCCAGATCTTTGTAGTGGCGAAAGAAATGGGCAATCTGGTCGCGCAGGATCGGGGGCAGATCCTCCGGTGACTTGACGCCGGTATAGAACGGGTGCAGGTCGTCCACCGGAACCGCGATGATCTTTTCGTCCGGTCCGTGCTCGTCCTTCATCATCAGCGCGCCGACAGGGCGGCAGCGGACGATGGCTCCCGGCACGACCGCGGCCGGGCCGACGATCAGCACATCGATGGGATCGCCGTCCTCGGCCAGGGTATGCGGTACAAAGCCGTAATTGCCGGGATAGAACATCGCGGTATGCAAAAACCGGTCGACAAAGACCGCGCCCGAGGCCTTGTCGAGCTCGTATTTGACCGGCTCGCCGCCCTGCGGGATCTCGACGACGACGTTGATGTCGTGCGGCGGCGCCCGGCCGGCCGGGATCTTGGCGAGGTCCATTGCAGCCGCAGGTCAGTCTGCCCGCCCTCCTGTTTTTGCAGGGAATCTACAGGCATTAACCTTTTCATGCCCCAAGCCTGGTCAGGACGCCATGCCCTTCTCGGCCAGCTCGCGCCGGGCGTTCTCGTTCTTGTCGAGCTCGAACCCCATCGCGCGCAGCACCTGCGGCGCCTTGGTGAACTGGATGTTGCTGTATTCGACGACTTCGACCCGGTTGCCCCAGGGGTCGAGAAAATCGAGAAACGGCCCGGGCACGAGCTTGCCACCGGCTTCCTCGACCCGCGCGCGTACGCTCGAGCGATCGTCGACGACGAGGCCGAAATGTCGGCGCTGGTCCTCGTGCCGTGTTGTCACCTGCATGAAGTTGATGAATTGATCGCCGAGCTCGATAAAGGCGTTGCCCGCCCGCTTCCCCCGGAGCGTGAAATCAAAAATCTTGCCGTAAAATTCGAGCGCCTGATCGATATCGCCGACTTCCAGCGCAATGTGGTTGATGCCGACGAGGCGCGGCTTGCTTCCATTGATTTCGGCCATGGGTGTCCTTCCTGGTCGGTGCTCTGCACACCGAGTATATAGGTACGGGTTCATCCATCACATGGAGCACGGAATGCCGGTCGATCTGACCATCGAAGGCGCGGTCGCCAAAGTCGTGCTGAACCGCCCGGAAAAGCTCAATGCGCTGGACGTCGAAATGCGCCAGAGCCTGTGCGACTACTTCGCCCGGCTGCGGTTCGATGACACTGTGCGGGTAGTGCTCGTGACCGGAGCGGGCAGAGGCTTCTGCTCGGGGGCCGATGTCGACCGCATGGCCGGAGGGCCGCATGATCTGCGCGCCGACCGCGAGCGCATGCAGAAGGGCGGCCACACCTTCATCCGCGCGCTGCATGCGATCGAAAAGCCGACGATCGCCGCGGTGCGCGGCCCGGCGGTCGGGATCGGCTGGAGCATCGCGCTGGCGTGCGATCTCGTCGTCGCTTCGAGGACCGCGCGTTTCTCGCAGATTTTCCGGCGCATCGGTCTGGCGCCCGATGGCGGCGCGATCTGGTTCCTGACCCGCCGGATCGGCATGGTCAAGGCGAAGGAGCTGGTGTTTTCCGCGCGCTTTGTCGAAGCTGAGGAGGCGCTCGCGCTCGGCCTCGTCAACCATGTCGTCGAGGATGACGAGCTGATGGCCAAGACAGAGGAGCTCGCCGCCGAGTTGGCCGAGGCGCCGACCTTCGCGCTCGGCCTCGCGAAAAAGCTGTTCCACACCGCCGTCGGACCGAGCCTCGAAGACTATCTCGAGATCGAGAGCCTGGTGCAGCCGCAATTGCACATGACCGCCGACAATGCCGAAGGCGTGGCGGCGTTCAGGGAGAAGCGAAAGCCGAAGTTTACCGGGAGGTGACGCGCTCACTCCGCGGCGAGCGGGACTGAAGGCACAACTCCCGTCCCAGCGAGCGCGCCCCGGTGATCCGCGAACAGCCGCCGTACCCAGTCCATTACGGCACGCACGCATGCTGCTCGCCGCAGATCTCGGTGCACGATGACCCAGTATTCGGCGGCGATCTCGGGGATGGGCGGCGTGAGCCGCTCCAGTAACGGATCCTCGTCCGCAGCGAAACAGGGCAAAATCCCGCGGCCGGCGCCGGCGCGGATCGCGGCGAGCTGCATCGGCATGCCGGAAGCGCGCAGCGCGACCGCCCCGCCGCTCTCGCGCAGGCGCTCCTGCACCCAACGCGCGGTGGGGTAATGGGCTTGTTCTTCGGTATAGGTTACCCAGGCATCGCCCGTGGATCCGCAGCGGCGGTACACGGCGCACCCGAAAGTGCCGAGCTTGGCAATGTAGAGGTTGCCGGCGCTTTGCGGCGGGTGATGGCGCACAGCCAGATCCGCTTCCCGGCGCGCGAGATTGGCTGTTTCGCGCGATTCGACGAGTTCGAGGGTGATCCCCGGAGGCAGCGTTCTTACCGAAGAGCCGATCAGCGAGCGGGCCAAAAAGATCGCCGCCCATTCGCCGACCGAGACGCGCACCGTGCCGCTGAGGGCCGCCGAGCCCGCAGCGCGGCGGCGTTCGAGCGCGAGGGCCGCGCTTTCCAATTGCTCGGCCGCCGGCAGCAACGCCTCGCCGGCGGCGTTGAGCCGTAAACCTTCGGGCAGCCGGTCGAACAAAGTCGGCCCGCCGAACGTCGCCTCGAAGGTGGCGAGGCGGCGGCCGATTGTCGGCTGGCTCAAACCGAGGGCACGGCCGGCCGCGCGCAGCGAACCGTGCCGCGCCACGGCGAGAAAGACGCGCACGTTGTCCCAGTCCATTGGGCCGGAGCCGTTGCCGCCAACCATGATACGAGACCGTATCGCTGGATACCGATTTTGTCGATCCCTGAAATCAGAATGTATCGCTATGCTGTGAGCAATCAATCCCGGAGCCGGGAATGGAGGGAGTGACATGATCACAATCATCGATCTGAACGCGGAGCTGGCGAAATTGAACATATTGCGCGGTCGCAGGCCGGAGATGACCGAGGCCGAGCGCAAGGGGAGCGGGGCCTTCGCCACGCTGGCTCCGTTCCGCGACGGCAATATTTTCAGTGCGAAATTTGCCGGCGACGGCGCCTGGGAGCGCCATCCAAACGGCGACGAGCTCGTGCAGGTCGTCGATGGCTCGACGACATTGCACATCATGACGGAGGACGGTCCGCAATCCCACACGCTGAGCGCCGGGATGGTGGTCATCGTGCCGCAAGGGGCTTGGCATCGCTTCCACTCGCCGGAGGGGGTAAGCCTGGTGACCGCGACGCCAAAGCCGACCGAACATCTGACCGCCGATGTCGAGGATCCGCGGACGCTGACCGCAGCACAGCTGTCGGGCAACATTGAGGAGAAGTGGCGCTGATGTATTTCGAGCGGCGCCTGTGGCAGCTGACGCGAGGGCTGCGCGGCTGGATCGCCGTCGCGGTCCTCTTGGGGCTCGCCGCCTCGGTCGTCGGCATCGCCCGCTTCGCGATCCTCGGCGTGCTGCTGTCGCTGGTGTTCAACGGCGCCGGTTTCTGGGCCGTCGCGCTTCCGGCCGCCGGCGTTGCCGCCGCGGTGATTCTGCGCGGGGTGGTCGACCATCATCGCACGATGATCTCGCATCACACGGCCACGCGCGTGCAGGAGGAGTTGCGCGGCCGCCTTTACGACAAGATCGGGGTGCTGGGGCCGGCGTGGTTTGCCGGGGAGCGCACCGGCGGAGTGATGCTGTCGATCGTCGACGGCGTCGAGCAGCTCCAGACTTTCTTTGGCCAATATGTGCCGCAGCTCTCGATCGCGGTGCTGACGCCACTCGCGATTTTTATTTTTATCGCCTTCTGGGACGTGCCGGTCGCGGCCGTGATGCTTGTCTTCGCGCTCATGACCCTGATCGCGCCGAGCGTCTTCGCGCAGCGCGAGCGCCGCTCCAGCCACGGACGCCAGGGAGCGCTCAAATCCTTCGGCTCGGAGTTCCTCGACGGCGTCCAGGGCCTGCCGACGCTGAAGGCGTTCGGCCAGAGCAGCGCCTACGGCCGCCGGCTCGCCCGGCGGGCGCGGGAATTGTGCGACAGCTCGCTGCGCGTCTTGTCGATGGGCGTGATGACGCGCGGCATCACCGATTGCGGTGTGGCAATCGGCGCCGCCGCGGCCCTGGCGCTCGCTGTATGGAGGGTCAGCCATGGGCTGATGAGCATCGAGGCGCTGCTGATCGTGCTGATGGCCGGCACCGAGGTGTTCCGGCCGCTGCGGGATCTGCGCACGGTGCTGCATCAAGGGATGCTCGGCCAGTCCGCCGCGGCCGGCGTCAACGCGCTGCTCGCGGCGGAGCCTCTGGTTCCCGCCCCCACCCTTCCCCTCCCCCGCGAGCGGGGGAGGGAAGGGTGGGGGCTTCCGACGATCGCTTTTGAGGGTGTTTACTTCGCCTATCCCGGCGGACGGCGCGCGGCGCATGATGGGCTGTCCTTCACGGTGGCCGCCGGGGAAAAGATCGGCATCGTCGGGCCGAGCGGCTCCGGCAAGTCCTCGGTCGCGCGGCTGTTGCTGCGGCTCTTCGACCCCCAGCGCGGCACGGTCCGGATCGGCGGCCACGATATCAGGACTCTCGATCCCGAAGCGCTGCGCCGCATGATCGCGGTCGTGCACCAGGACACGTATTTGTTTTACGGCACCGTCGAGGACAATTTACGGCTGGGCAAGCCCGACGCCACGCGCGAAGAGCTCGAAGCGGCGGCGCGCGACGCCAATGCGCAGGAGTTCATCTCGGCTCTGCTGCAGGGTTACGCCACGATGATCGGCGAGCGCGGCGTCATGCTGTCGGGCGGTCAGCGCCAGCGCCTGGCGATCGCCCGCGCGTTGCTGCGTGATGCACCGATCCTGATCCTCGATGAAGCCCTCTCCTCGGTCGATGCGGAAAACGAGGCCGTCATCCAGCAGGCGATCGATCGCCTTTCCGTGGGACGCACGACCCTGATCCTCGCGCATCGGCTGTCGAGCGTCATCGGCGCCGAGCGCATCCTTGTTCTCGATCAGGGCCGGATCGTCGAAAGCGGCCGGCATGCCGAACTGATCCGGCGGGACGGCCCCTATCGCCGGCTGATGGGCGCGCAGGCCGAAGAGCGCGAGGAGGATTTCGATCTTGTCGACGGGGATCGCGCAGCGCGGGAAGTGGAACGCGAGGAGACGGAGATTGCCGCGGCAACCGCGACGGAAGCGATAGCCGACGGCGCCGGCTCCGTCGGGTGGGGTGCCACGCTCGGCACCCTGGTTCGGATCATCCGGCCGTGGGGCCGGCGGTTCGCGATCGTCGTGACGTCCGGGATCGCGCGGGTCGCCGCTTTTATCGGAGTCGGCATTCTCGGCGCTCTCGCGGTCGCCGCGGTCAAAGCCGGGGCGGATTTCGGATATTTGTTGATCCTGCTCGGATTGGTGGCGCCGCTCGCCGGGGTTCTGCACTGGCTTGAGTCTTGGCTCGCGCATGACATTGCGTACCAGCTTCTGGCCGAGATGCGAATCGCGCTGTTCCGAAAGCTCGACAGCCTGGCGCCCGCCTATCTGCTGCGGCGGCGCTCCGGCGACCTGATCGCGCTCGCCAACCAAGACATCGAGACGATCGAATATTTCTTCGCGCACACCGTCGCGCCGGCGCTGGTCGCACTCCTCGTGCCAACAGCAGTCGTCTTGACGCTCGCCCTCGTCGCTTGGCCGATCGCGCTGGCGTTGCTGCCCTTCGTGCTCTACGCCGGTCTCGCTCCGGTGGTCAGCCGGGCGCGCATCGACGGCCTCGGTGCGCGGGCGCGTGACGCGCTGGGGCTGCTCAGCGCCTATGTCACGGAGACGATCCAAGGCCTCGCGGACCTCGTCGCATTCCAGGCGGTGGCCAGCCGGCGCCGAGGCTTTATGGAAGCGGCGCGCAGCTATCAGCGGATCCGGCTCGAATTGCTGCGGGACCTGTCTTCGCAAACCGCCCGGCTCGAAATTGTCACGGGCCTTGGCGGGCTTGCCGTCGCGGTGGTCGGCGCCCGGCTTGCCGCCGAGCATCAGCTGACGCCGACGATGCTGCCGTTGCTCATCCTATTGGCCTTGGCGTCGTTCCTGCCGATCTCGGAAATCGCGCAGGTGAGCCGCCAGCTCGCCGACACAATCGCCTCGACCCGCCGGTATTATGCCGTGCAGCGCGAGAAGCCGGCGGTCGCCGACGGACCGATGCGCCCGCCGGCGCCGGCCGGCGGCTCGGCAATCCGCTTCGAGGCGGTGAGCTTCACCTATCCGGGTGCTCGCCGGCCGGCGCTTAGCGATGTCGGGCTCGCGGTGCCGGCCGGGACGACGATGGCGCTGGTTGGCCCCTCGGGCGCCGGCAAGACCACCATCGCCAACCTGTTGCTGCGGTTCTGGGATCCCAGCGCCGGCCGCATCCTAATCGACGGCGTCGATCTGCGCGATTTCGAGCTCGACCATGTGCGGGCGCGGATCTCGCTCGTCTCGCAGGACACCTATCTCTTCAACGACACGCTCCGGGCGAATGTAGCGCTGGCGCGGCCGGAGGCAGACGAGGTCGCGATCCTGCGCGCGCTCGAGCAGGCGGCGCTCGCCGATTTTGTCGCGAGCCTGCCTGAGGGGCTCGATACGATGGTTGGAGAGCGCGGCGTGCAGCTGTCCGGCGGCCAGCGCCAGCGCGTTG
>Ga0126379_10003582_pt1 | contig 10075 bp, 12 predicted proteins | sample PanSoiMetPlot_24_FD_92640 | JGI IMG/M metagenome (GOLD analysis project Ga0126379, IMG submission 92640) | Tropical forest soil microbial communities from Panama - MetaG Plot_24 | ecosystem: Environmental > Terrestrial > Soil > Tropical forest > Bulk soil | place: Panama | collected 2016-02-17 | reverse complement strand
TCACGGGGACGCTCGACGAATGGCGCGCCGGCCGGCTGGTGGGCACCGTCGACGAGTTGCGGGCCCAGCGGGACGAATGGGACGCCTTCGGCGTCGAGACACTCATCGTCGGCGCCGGCCCGCTGCCGTTCTCGGTCACCACGCTCGACGACGTGGAGCTGCTCGCCCACGCGCTCCTTTCCTCCTGAACGCCTCGCAGTGGGCAGCTGATGCTCTTCGGAAGGCAGGCAAGGGATAACCTCTCGATGGAGTCCCGGATCGGAAGGGGCACGTCGCATGAACCTCGGCGCTCCCGAGCTGATCATCATCCTCATCATCGTGCTGGTGCTCTTCGGCAGCACGCGGCTCCCGAAGCTCGCCCGCTCGATCGGTCAAGCCTCGAGGGAGTTCAAGAAGGGCATCGACGACGGCGATACCGACGACGAGAGCGACAAGCCGGCCAAGGACCAGGGCAAGGACAAGCCGGCCAGCTAGCGCCGCAACGGCCGCCCCAGCCGTCTCGCCCGGACGCTGCCGCCGGGAACCCAGCACCCGCCGCTCGTCGTTCTTCGTGATGGCCGGAGGGGTCCCGACCTAGGAGGAGGTCGCCCGTGACCACGGGCGCTTCCTCTACAACGTCGCGTACCGCCTGGCCGGGAATGACAGCGACGCACAGGATCTCGTGCAGGAGTCGCTGCTGCGGGTCCGCAAGGGCCTGGAGCGGTACCAGCCGGGATCGCTCGAAGGTTGGTTGGCCCGGATCGTGACGAACGTGTTCCTCGACGAGGTCCGCCGGCGGAAGCGACGACCCGCCGACGCGCTCCCCGACGACCCCGACTGGGTCGTCCCGCCCGCGCCGGCGGCCGACGAGGTCTCCACCGGCTTCTCCGACGAGGTGCAGGAAGCGCTGGCGTCGTTGCCGGACGAGTTCCGCGCCGCGGTCGTGCTCTGCGACGTGGCCGACCTGCCGTACGACGAGATTGCCGACTCGCTCGGCGTCCCCGTCGGCACGGTTCGGTCCCGGATCCACCGCGGCCGCCGTCTGTTGCGAAACGCGCTCGTCGGTGCAGGAGAGACGGCATGAGCGCGTACCCCGTTCCTGACGACCGTCTCTCCGCCTACCTCGACGGTGAGCTCGACACTGCCGAGCGCGACGCCGTCGACGCCTACCTCCGAAAGTCGGCGGAATGGCGCGCCGAGCGCGACGAGATCGCCTACGCCCGCGACGCGCTGCGAGGACTGCCGACCCGCGAGGCACCGCCCGGGTTCTGGGAGGGCGTCCTCTCGCCCGAGTTGACCCGCGCCCGCGCCAAACGCCGATCGCGTTGGCCACGGATCGCTGCCGCGGCGTCGGGTGTCGCGGTGGCGGCGGTCGTGATCGCATCACTCGTCATCCCGTCGCGCGATCGAGTCACGCCGCGTGTCCCGGCATTGACCGACTCGCACGCAGTGCGCACGTCGGTGTCGGACGAGCCCGTGAGCCATCTGGCGACGCTCAGCATGGTGACCCCGTTCCGGAAATGAGCGTCCGATCGCCCCGCGGACTCGCACTGGCGGCGACCGCCGCCGCCCTGACGGCCCTCGCGCCCCTCGTGCTCGCGCCGGAGCCGGCCGCGCCGTCGCAGACCGGACCCGGCGCCCAACTCCTCGACCAAGCGCGGCGAGCCTCCGAGGAACAGGACTTCTCCGGCGTGCTCGAGGTGTCGTGGACCGACGCCGGCGGCGAGCACAGGAGCGACGTGTTCGTCCGCAGCGCCAACGGTGTGCTCGCGCTGGGCGACCGGCCGCAGGTGATCGTGAACGGTGCCCGCCGCTTCGTGCAGGGCACCGACGGCTGGTTGGCGGTCTGGTCCCAGGAGACCGCATCCCGCGTACCGTCTCCGTCCGCCAAATGGCGACTAGCAGTTCGCGACGGGCCGATCGTGGCCGGACGACCCACACGTGAGGTGGACGCCACCGACCGCCACAGTGGCGCGGTGCGAGAACGCGTCTTCCTCGACGAGGCCACGACCCTGCTGTTGCGGCGCGAGCAGCTCGACACGCGAGGGCGCATCGTGCGCGCCGTCGGCTTCACGAGCATCGGCGAGCCGGCGGTCGGCATGTTCATCGGCACCCTGCCGGGTGAGGCACCGCAAACACCGTCCCGTAGCCGGAACCGTCAGCCTCGCGTCCTCGAAAAGGTCACCGCCCCGTTCCGTGCGCCCGGCCGTGCCGGCGATCGCTTCCAGCTCGTCGGCCGCTACGACGAGGACGACCACACACTCCATCTCTTCTACAGCGATGGGCTGTTCAGCGTCTCGGTGTTCGAGCAGAAGGGCGAGCTCGACCCCACCGGCCTCCCCGTCGGCGCCGAGTCGCGCACGATTGCCGGCCGCGAGGTCCGCCAGTACCGCACGCCTGGCGCTGTCGTCCAAGTGTGGGAGTCCGGCGACGTCGTCTATACGACCGTGTCCGACGCCCCCCTCGACCAACTCGACCACGTCGTCGCCGACTTCACCCCGCACAACAACAGCGCGCTCGACCGCGCAACCAACTTCGTCCTCGGTCCCTTCAGCTGGTAACGCCGCGTCGGCGACGACTCGCGGTTCGTGACCGCGCCGGCCGGCGCTCCTTGTCGAGCGGAGGCGGCGTGCGCAAAGAGGGCCGCCGGTAACTACACGCGGGCGCGCACTGGCAGGTCCTGCAGGCGCGGTCGTGCGGTCAGCGAGGACCTGAAGGGGCGCGCTCGAGGCGGCGGCGGCGGAGGATGCGGCGGCGTTCGCGTTCGGAGGCGCCACCCCAGACACCGTGGTCGATCCGGTAGGTGAGGGCGTACTCGAGGCACGGCTCCTTGACGGGGCAGTCGGCGCAGACCCGGCGAGCCTGCTCGACTCCCACCCCGTCGGAGGGGAAGAAGTCGTGCGGGGCACGGCCGCGGCACTTGGCCTCGAGCATCCACTGATGCTCCTGGTCGTCGGCGGGGGGTGAGTTGGGGAGTTCGAAATCCATAGGGCTCACGGGTTCAAACGGCGCCCGGCGCGTTCCAGTTCCCGGCAACGGGAGGCATCATGCGGAGGGGCAGATGAGAGCAACATGACAAGTGATCCTGGAACCTTCTACGGATCAGGCGGCGTTTGAGATGTCGATGCCGTTGAAGAACTCCCCCTTCCTGGAGACAGACTGATGCCTGATGAGGCCTTCCCCCCTGCCGACGTCGTGACCGTCCCCCCCTCCCCTCCGCCGGCGTGGCCCGACCAGCCGCCCACCACGCCGCCGCGGCCGACCCAGCCCGGTCCGCCGGCGCCGCCCCCCGAGCGCCGAAACCGCCTCCGCCAGTTCCTCGTCGGCGCGCTCGTCGGCGGCCTCTGTGGCGCGCTTGTCGCGTCGGGCGCGTTCTTCGCCTTCGGCCGCGACGACAACTCGTCGAGCACGACTCCGGTGATGAAACGGACGAACGAGGTGTCGCGCAACTCGTCGACGATCGCCCACAACGGTGACACCGCCGGAATCATCGCCAAGGTCGAGCCCGCCGTGGCCGCGGTCACGGTGAACGAGCGCGGCGGCCAGAGCGCGGGAACGGCCTTCGTCCTCTCGGACGACGGCTACCTCGCGACGAACGCGCACGTCGTCGGCGACGCGCAAACTGCGAAGCTTCAGCTCAACGACGGCCGGTCGCTCGACGCGCGCGTCGTGGGTCGTGACCCGAGCGCCGACGTCGCGGTGCTCAAAGTCGACGCCGGGAATCTTCCTACGGTGTGTACCGACGACTCCAACAAGGTGCAAGTCGGCGATGACGTCGTCGCGATCGGCAACGCGCTCGCGCTCGAGGGCGGACTCAGCGTGACGCGCGGGATCATCTCCGGACCTCCTCGCCCCGGCAGCGAGATCGGCACCGCGCTCGAGACGGTGCTCCAGACGGACGCTGCCATCAACCCTGGGAACTCGGGCGGCCCGCTCGTCGACGCCAACGGGTGCGTCATCGGGATCAACACCGCCGTCGCGTCCGGCTCCGGATCCCAGCCGGCGCAGAACGTCGGCTTCGCGATCCCGATCTCGTACGCCAAGCCCGTCGTCGACGACATCAAGGCCGGCCGCAAGCCGGCCTTCCTCGGGGTGGGAACCACCGACCTGACGCCCGAGCTGAAGAGCCAGCTGAACGCAAACGTCAACGAAGGCGCGGTCGTCGAGGACGTGACCTCGGGTTCGCCCGCCGACAACGCCGGCATCCAGCGCGGCGACGTCATCGTCCAGATCGGCGACACCCCGATCAAGGACGGCGGCAGCGTCGCCACTGCGGTCCGCAAGCACCGACCCGACGAGAAGGTGACGGTCACATACGTGCGGGGGTCCGACCGTAAGACGGCCGACGTCACCCTGGTGGGGCGACCGGATGCCCAGTAGCCGGTGCGCATCGGTAGCCTGAGCCTCGTATGAGCATCGAAGAAGAGGAACTCGAGCAGCTCCCACCCCAGGGGCACGTCAAGGTCGTCTACCTGGGGCCAGTCTCGCCGCACTGGGAGGTGCACGGCGTGTTCGGCGATGGGCGTCTCATCGACGAGTTCCGCCAGCGGGCGCTGGCTCGGCTCCAGCTCCTCCCGCCGCACGACCCGCAGTTTCGGCGCAACCGGGAGCGGGTGGCGCGCGACGCGGAGCGGGAGCGACTGATCCTCGAGTGGGACCTCGGCTACGAGGAGAACGAGACCTCGAACTAGTCGATCGACTCGTCGCGCCGCGGCGGATGCTCACCGGTGACCATGAACCCGACGCGCTCGCCGATGGTGACGGCGTGGTCGGCGATGCGCTCGTAATGGCGGCCGACGAGGGCGAGCTGGGCGGCCGTCAGGATGGTGGCCTCGTCGGAGTCGGGTCCGCTGCCGGCGAGGATGTAGCGGAAGAGGCTCTTGGTGAGGTCGTCCATCTGGTCGTCCATGTCGGAGAGCGCGGCCGCCGCCGACGGGTCGGAGTCGGCGAACGCGTCGAGCGCGACCCGGGTCTGGGTGCCGGCCTGCTCACCCATGCGCTGAATGATCCCCCGCAGCTTCGGATCGAGGGGGTGGGGGTAGAGGCGACGGGTCGTCTTCGCCACGTTCACCATCAGGTCGGCCGAGCGCTCGAGCTCGTGCACGATGCGCAGGACCGAGACGACGATGCGCAGGTCGCTGGCCATCGGTTGCTGACGGGCGAGGAGCTGGTAGCAGCTGTCCTCGATCGAGTGGGTGAGGTCGTCGACGTCGTCGTCCTGCTCGATCACCCGCTCCGCGGCCCCGAGGTCGGCATCGAGGAAGGCCTGGGTGCCGGCGGCGATCGCCTCCGTCGTGAGCGCCGCGAGACGGATCACGTCGATCCGCAGCTCGTCGAGGGCTTCCTGGAAGCTCTTTCTCGCCTCGTTCGCCGTGTCGGTCACGGCGTCATCTTCCCATTCCGCCGGATCTGCCTCCTTCGCCGGCTCGGGACCTTCGGATCGTTCGGGCAAAGTTCACGATCTGGCCACGTTTGCGTCACGCCGCCTCCAGCATCGCGCTGACATCCCGACGGCGCGGCGAAGATTGCCTGTCGAGATGCGCTCCGCCGGCACCAATCGTTCCGGCAGTGTTTACCGTTCGGCTACCTGAGCGCCACAGCCGCGCCAGCATCGCTTCGTAGCGTCCGGCCCTGGAACTCTCGAGGGAGGACATGACTCTTATGAAGCGCATCATTCCCAGCCTGCGGTGGCTGGTGCCGGTGGTCCTGGTCACCGGCCTGGTCACCTCGGGCGCGGCGGTTGCTGCGGCCAACGCACCCACGCAGGGCGGCTCCGCGACCCTGAACGGCTCGGGGTCGACGTTCCAGCAGCCATTCAATGAACAAGTGATCGGGGCGTTCAAGCAGAAGAACCCGAACGTCACCATCAACTACTCCGGCGGCGGATCAGGAAAGGGCCGTCAGGACTTCTCCGATCAGGTCGTCGACTTCGCCGGGACCGACGCGCCCTACCCGGCCGCCGACGCCGCCAACGTCAAAGGCGGAACGTTCCTCTACTTCCCGACGGTCGCCGGTCCGATCACGGTGTCGTACAACCTCAGCGGCGTGAAGAAGCTCCAGCTGTCGCCCGAGACGCTGGCGAAGATCTTCCAGGGCGACATCAAGACCTGGGACGACCCCGCGATCAAGGCCGATAACCCCGGCGCGAAGCTGCCGTCGACGGCGATCACGGTCGTCCACCGGTCCGACAGCTCGGGCACGACGCAGAACTTCACCGGGTTCCTGAACGCGGCGGCTCCGGGCGTCTGGACGCTCGGGTCGGGATCGACCGTGAGCTGGCCCGCCGACCAGCAGGCCGGCCAGGGCAACCCCGGCGTCGGGCAGACCATCAAGAGCACCGACGGCGGTGTCGGGTACGTCGACTTCTCGGATGCCAAGGCGTTGAAGCTGAAGTTCGCGTCCGTGAAGAACAAGGACGGCAAGTTCGTGGCCCCGAGTCTCAAAGGGACTACGGCCGCCGTCAGCAAGGCGCAGGTCAACCAGGACCTGACCTACAACCCGTTGAACGCGGCGGGCGCCTCCGCCTACCCGATCACGTCGCCGACGTGGATCCTCGCCTACGAGAAATATTCGGACTCGGCGAAGGCTACGGCGCTCAAGAAGTTCCTGAACTACATCTATGGCAACGGGCAGAAGCTCGCCAGCAGTGTCGACTATGCGCCGCTGCCGACGAGCCTGGCCGGCAAGGCCAAGGCCCAGGTCAAACTGATCAGCGGGTCGTCCGGCTCGTCGAGCTCGAGCCCACCGAGCACGTAACCAATACCCAGCGCATGTGATCGGGAGGGCGGGCGGTTGCCGCCCGCCCTCCCGAGTTCCGAAGGCAGGCGATGGCCACCGAAGCTCCCGCCCTCCCCGCAAGTCTGACGAAGGGCAGACGACCGGCTGGTCTCATCGCCGACCGTGGGTTCCGCGTGGTCGCTCTGCTCGCGGGGTTGACGGTGCTCGTGATCCTGGCGCTGATCGCGATCTACACAACGCGTGAGGCTTGGCCCTGGTTCCGCACCGAAGGCCTCGGGATCTTCTCCGACAACTGGGACCCCGCTCACCAGCAGTTCGGTGCCGGCGGGCTGATCTACGGCACGTTGCTCGTGGCGGGCGTGGCCGTGCTGTTCTCACTGCCCATCAGCGTCGGGATCGCCCTGTTCGTCACGGACGTCGCGCCCGAGCGCATTCGGCGGCCGATCGTCTACACGGTCGACCTGCTGGCCGCGATCCCGTCGGTCGTGTACGGGCTGTGGGCGCTGTTCGTCCTGGCCGAGCCGCTCTCGTCTCTCTTCCAATCGCTGTCGGACGCCACCGCCAGCATTCCCATCCTCAAGACGCTCTTCGCAAATCCGAGCGCGTCGGGCAAGAGCTTCATGACCGCCGGCATCATCGTCGCCATCATGATCACGCCGATCATCACTTCGATCACGCGTGAGGTGTTCGCGACGGTTCCACAGTCGCAGAAGGAGGCGGCGCTGGCGCTCGGCGCCACCCGGTGGGAGATGATCCGGGGGGCGGTGTTCCCGCACAGCCGCAGCGGGATGGTCGCGGGCACGATGATCGGGCTGGGGCGGGCGATGGGGGAGACGATTGCAATCGCCCTTGTCATCGGCTCCTCGCCTCGTATCACCGCCAACATCTTCGGGCCCGGGGACACGCTCGCGAGCATCATCGCCAACCAGTTCGGTGAGGCCAGTGGCGAGCACCGTGCCGCGCTCATCGGGTGCGGGGTGGTGCTCTTTGCCCTCACGATTCTGATCAGCATGGCTGCCCGGGCGGTCGTCAGCCGCGCCGACCGCCGATCGGCGGGAACGGGATGACCGCGCCGGCGGTTCCCCTCGGCCAATCGACCCGGAAAGGCCGGCGCGAGCTCAAAAACGTCCTTGCAACCACCTTCATCGTCGGGTCGTTCATCGTCGCGCTCGTCCCGTTGACGTTGATCGTCGTGTACGTCGCCCGGGCCGGGATCAAGGTCTTCGGGTTGGACTTCCTGACCCAGGACCTCCCGTTCTCGAACCGTGTGGCGGGCGGGGGGATGAACGCGGCCATCGTCGGGACGCTGGTGATCACCGGCACGGCCACGGCTATGGCTGTTCCGCTCGGGATCCTCGGGGGGATCTATCTCAACGAGTACGGCGGCAGCGGGGTCGTGGCTCGGGTCGTGCGCTTCCTCGCCGACGTCATGACCGGTGTGCCGTCGATCGTCATGGGCCTGTTCATCTACACGATCTGGGTCCTGCCCCGGAAGGACGCCGGGCTCACCGGGTTTGCGGGGGCGCTCGCACTGGGGTGTCTCATGCTCCCGATCGTGATCCGCACCGCGGAAGAGATCCTCAAGGTCGTCCCCGATGACCTGCGCGAGGGGAGCTATGCGCTTGGGAGCCGCAAGGCGCAGACGATTTGGCGCGTCGTGTTCCCGAACGCGGCACCCGGGATCATCAGTGGCGCCTTGCTCGGGGTGGCGCGCGTCGCCGGGGAGACGGCCCCGCTGCTGTTCACAATCGGCATCGTGAGCACACCGAACTGGAACGTCTTCGACGGCCCGAACACAGCGCTTCCGCAACAGATCTACATCAATGCCAGCGTGTTCGGTGGTTTCGACGCCGCCAAGGACCGAGCCTGGGGTGCCGCGCTGGCACTCATCCTGATCGTCTTCTTGTTCACCCTGGTGGCGCGGGTGATCACCACCATCTACGCCCGCCGTTCGGCGGCGATCTGACCTCGTGGAGCAGGACATGACCGACACCGCGACCGCCACCACTAGATTCGGCCCGATGACTACGACACGCGACGAGCCCTTCACCAAGGGTCCCGAGGACACACGACCCCAGGAGCCGGAGCCGGAGGAGGAGCCGGAGCGGGCCCGGGAGATCGTCTTTGAGCTGGCCGGTGTCGAGGTGCGCTACAGCGGCGTGACCGCTGTCGAGGACGTGAACCTCGAGATCGCCGCCAACGAGATCACCGCGTTCATCGGGCCCTCGGGCTGCGGCAAGACGACGGTGCTCCGCTCGTTGAATCGCATGCACGACATCACGCCCGGCGCCGAGGTCCTGGGGAAGATCACCTATCACGGCGAGGACCTGTATGCGCCGAAGGTCGACCCCGCCGAGGTCCGGCGGCGCATCGGAATGGTGTTCCAGAAGCCGAACCCATTCCCCAAGTCGGTGTACGACAACATCGCCTACGGCCCGCGCATCAACGGGACCAGGCACAGCGAAGTCGAGGAGCGGGTCGAGAAAGCGCTGACGCAAGCGGCGCTCTGGGACGAAGTCGAGGACAAGCTCAAGCGCAGCGCGCTGGCGCTCTCGGGTGGCCAGCAGCAGCGCCTGTGCATCGCGCGGTGCCTCGCCGTCGAGCCCGACGTGATCCTCATGGACGAACCCTGCTCCGCGCTCGACCCGATCGCAACCGCGCGCATCGAGGACCTCATGGATGAGCTCAAGAACGAGTACACGATCGTCATCGTGACCCACAACATGCAGCAGGCGGCGCGCGTCTCGGACCGCACCGCGTTCTTCACCGCCGAGCTGGACGACGCCGGGAACCGTCGCGGCCGACTCGTCGAGTACGACTTGACGGAGACGATCTTCACGACCCCGTGCGATCCCCGCACCGAGGGGTACATCACCGGGAGGTTCGGCTGATCGTCACAATCGCCCTGACGGTGGTGATCATCGCGCTCGTCGCGGCCCTGGGCTTTCTCGTCTTCACCATCCGGTCGTTGCGGCGGGACCTGCGCCGCGCCGCCGGTGAGCTCGACGAGCCACTCGAGCACGAGCGCGGCAGCGCACGCGGCGACGTCGAGCGCGAGTCGCTGGCGGGGGCGGTAGCGGCGTTCGAGGACGGCGTCGTCGTCGTCGACGCCCGGGGCAACGAGGTGATGCGCAACGCCGCCGGCGAGCGCTTCCGCAGGGCCCGCCACTCCGATGCCCTCGTCGAGGACGCGATGCGCACGCTGCTCACGCCCGCGCTGCGGGGCGAGCGGGCCGAGCGTGAGCTGCAGCTGTTCGGCCCCCCTCGCGAGGTGCTCCGCGTGCGCGCCGCACCGTTGTGGCGCCGCAACCGCGTGATCGGCGCCGTCGCCTTCGTGCGCGATGTGTCGGAGCTGCGG
>Ga0126379_10003577_pt1 | contig 10081 bp, 12 predicted proteins | sample PanSoiMetPlot_24_FD_92640 | JGI IMG/M metagenome (GOLD analysis project Ga0126379, IMG submission 92640) | Tropical forest soil microbial communities from Panama - MetaG Plot_24 | ecosystem: Environmental > Terrestrial > Soil > Tropical forest > Bulk soil | place: Panama | collected 2016-02-17 | reverse complement strand
CTCAGCGCGACAAGCCGGCGAGCCTCGCCGGCTGCTCGTTCTCGGCGATGCAACGGCTCGGCATGCGCGAGAGCGCCGGCAAGGTCAGCGGGCTGAAAGCCGAGTCACACCCGGGCGGCAGCTTCGCGCGCTGCGGAGGCTGTGCCGGAACCTCGACCGGGATCGGATTTACGGCGCTCTGGCCGCTGTCGCGAATGGTGATTTCCGGAAGCACCACGTCCTTCGCCACCAGCGTGGCGTTGCTCAGTGGATCGGTCCTGAACAGGACACGACCTTCGCGATCCCGATAAACGACCGCGGTGTCGCGCAAACCTACCACCTCCACGGCCGTAATCGCCGGCCGCTGGACTTGTCGGGCCCGGGCTGGCGCCAGGCGATCGGCCTTATGGCCGCGGTCGACGACGTGCGCCGCAACGGGGGTAGGGCCGAGCCAGTCGGCGAGGACGGGTCCGATCGACGGCGAAACCAGATGGTCGACGACCAGCACGGCGGCAAGCCCGCCGGCAAGATAGGGAGCGAGACCGTACATGGGATCTCTCCAGAACGGCGTTGCTGGTTTTGCGAGAAAGCCCTCCCCCGATCCGTCTGGGGCAAAACGCAGCTAGGCCCATCCGGTTCCATTAAATTCGGCGCGGACCGCCCTCTCCCGGCGGGATGAGCGGGGAAAGCCGGCTGGCCGGAATGACGATCTTGCAGTGCACGCCCTGCGCGGCGAACGTCAGGTCGACCTGCGCGTCGAGCGCGCGCGGAAGGTTGCCTTCGATGACCAGCGTTCCGAACCCCCGGCGGATCGGCGGGGCGACGCTGGGACCCCCGCTCTCGGTCCACAGCAGTTCGACGGCTTCCCCGTCGCTTTGCGGCACGCGCCGCCACGCGATCGATACCCGACCATCCGGGACCGAAAGCGCGCCAAATTTCTCGGCATTGCTCGCCAGCTCGTGCAACGCCAAGCCGAGGCTCTGCGCGACGTCGGGCTTGAGCAGCACCCCGTCGCCGGCGATGACGAGCCGGGACCGACCATCGTCGAGGTAGGAGCCGAGCTGGGAGCGCACGAGTTCGTCGAGCGACACGCCGTGCCAGTTCTCCTGGATCAGCAGATCGTGCGAGGTGGCCAGCGCCTGCAGACGGGCGCCGAAGCGGTCGAGAAACGCCTCGATCGAGCCGGCATGCCGCGCGGTCTGGCGCGCCATCGCCTGGATCACCGCGAGCAGGTTCTTCGAACGATGGGTGAGCTCGCGCAGCAGGAGCCGCAGATGATCCTCGCCCTTGCGGCGCTCGGTGATGTCGACGGCCGCGCAAGTGACGCCCGCGACGGCTCCGGTGGAATCGAGCAGCGGTTCGACATGGAAATCGTACCACAGCGCCGTCGGGCCGCTGCCGATGCGGACCTCGCCATCGGACGGCAGCCCGCTGTCGAGGGCTCGGCGCTTCAGCGCGACGATTTCCTCGCGACTTCCCGGGGGCAGGATTTCCTCGTCGGTATGCCCGATGATGTCGTCTATTCCCAACCCCAACATCGGCTCGGTGACCGATATGTAACGCAAGTTTTGATCCTGCGAGGAGACGTACACCTTGGACCCGCGCAGTGCGGTCTTGAACCGCGCGGTGACCAGGCCGAGATCCCTGGTGCGTTCCGCGACGCGGTTCTCGAGATCCCGGCGCGCCGTCTCGAGCTCGAGCAATGTCGATTCGTGGGCACCCACCTCGCGGCGCAGCCGCTCGTTGGCATCGTGCAACTGGCGGGCCGACGGAAGCCGGACCAGGTTGGGCAGCAGCGGCAACAATGCGAGGATGATTGCCGCGAAAGCGAACGCGGCCGCGACTTTGCTCAGCAGCAGCATTCCGGGAACGGGCCGCCAGATCGAGATGGCATCCGCCAGCCGCGCGACTGCGCTGAGCGCCAGGAAGCAACCAACCAGGAAGGCCAGCAGCCGATGGTCTCGAACGAGATCGGGGCGGCGACGAAGAAACCAGACTAGCGCGCCGAAAATGGCAAGGTAGCTCGCCGCGAGGATCAGGTCCGCCGCGGCATGCAGCAGCGTTCCGCCAGCAGTTCCAAGCAACCAATGTGAAATGGCGCTCATCGGCGGCCTCGGCCGTTGGCACGCATCAAATCACGAACCAACGGCAGATCCAAACATCGGGCATCTCGCGGCGCGCGCTGTTCGGCTGGCCTGGTGCGCAAGCTCACGCCTCTCACGGCAATCGCCCGACGCTCTGGGGCAAACCAGGTTCATCAACAGAAACGCAGAAGTGAATTGAATCGTTTCCGCTCCAGGCGGTGTTGTTGTACGGCCGCTAGCCGCGTATCCACCGAGGACCGGCCCCGGAACTTATATTTGCCCCGACGCTTATAGCTACGACCGGCCGCATCCCCTCCCCTCGTGCTCGGCCGGCCACCCTGGACGTAGCCGGACCTTTGCCGGCTACGTCCTACTTTTTCGAGCCGTCGAAATTGGAACAAAGCTGCTGCACAGGCGCAGCGAAGGAGGAGATGAGGATGAACTGGGATCGCGTGGAAGGAAACTGGAAACAAATGAAGGGAAAGGCGCAGCAGAAATGGGGCAAGCTCACCAATGACGACCTCAATTTGGTCGAGGGCAAACGCATCGAGCTGATCGGCCGGATCCAGGAGCGCTACGGGGTTCAGCGGGACGAGGCGGAGCGGCAGATCGACAGCTGGTTGCGCAACATGAGCTGATGCTTACGACCGCAAGTAACGAAGCGGGGCTGACTCGGTTGCGCTCATAAACGCGTGTTATAAGCAGACAAATATCGCAAGAGCCTGACCTGCCTTGAAGGCCGCTCACGAGACCGGTGCGTCAGTTTGGATGGACGCAACCGAAACAGGGTCGACGGCGTTCTTCGGTCATGAAGGATGACGACCTGGACCACGCGGTGATCGAACGCACGCGGCGCCTCCTCGATCTTGCCACACGCCAGCGAACGCAGCTTCACACCGATATCGCCAGGACGCAGGGAATGATCCAACGCTCGCGGGAGCTGCTGCGAAAACTGCGGATGTGGCCGAAGGGCAGCGGAAGCGACCGGAACGACGCTCGCTGATTTCGATTTAGGCTCGCCTACCCGCCGGACGCCGATTCATCGCGACTCCTCGAGATTCATCGGAGCGTTTGCTCAGCGGACGCGCTTCGCGCGTGCAAACGCCGCTCGATGCTCCTCAGGAAGCTCGTCGCTCGCGCGGCCTGGCCTTACGCTCAAAAAACAGCGCCTGGCTGATGACCGCCGACACGGTGGCGGGTTGGAACGGCTTGGCGATCAGGAACGCCGGCTCGGGTCGCTCGCCGGTGAGGAAGCGCTCCGGATAGTCTGTCACGAAGATCACCGGCACCTGTACGGATTGGATCAGCTCATTCACCGCATCGAGGCCGGAGCTGCCGTCCGCGAGCTTGATGTCAGCCAGGATGAGACCCGGACGCTTCGCCTTCGCGAGCGTGACCGCCTCGGCATGGGTGCGCGCCACCCCGACAGTGCGATGCCCCAGGCTCTCGACCAGTCCCTCGAGGTCCATGGCGATGAAGGTCTCGTCCTCGATGATGAGCACGTCGGTCGCGATCTCGGCGGCGAGCTCGCGGCCGGACTCCTCGACCAGCGCCCGTAGCGTCGAAACGTCGGTATCGAGAACCTGTGCGGCGTCGTCCTCCGAAAAGCCTTCGAGCGCGATCAGCAGAAATGCCTGCCGGGCGCGAGGCGTGATGTGGGCGAGTCGCTGCTCCACCGGCAAAGCTCGTTCCGCCGGCTCGGCGGCGCCATTGACGCCGACCGAATTCCATATCTTGGTAAACAGGCGATAGAGTGCGACGCGCGGCCCGGTACCCTTATTGAGAACCGCGGGATCCTCGATCAGCGCTTCCAGCGTAGCCGCCACGTAGGCATCGCCGGAGTTTTGGCTGCCCGTCAGAGCTCGGGCATAACGGCGCAGGTAGGGCAGATGCTGAGCGACCGCTTGAGACGTGGACACGAAATCCCTCCCGAAACTTGCCGAGTTGCCGGGCCAACGCGGGCTTGGGAAAAAAGTTCCGGTAGCCTGGAACCAATCGACAGTGCCCGCGTTCCGCGTTGACATATGGGGACCCGCGGCGCAACTGCAGTTTCGTAGTATTATAGGGCGGGTGGCGAGGATTGAAATGAAGAATCCGAAATTCGCGCGGGTCGGAGCGCGGACGCGAGAAGGGGCGGTTCCGGCCGAGCCGACCCTGGGGCGGGAGATTCAGACCAAGATCGGCCAGCAGCTTCGCGCCATGTACGACGACGTCGTGAGCCAAGGGGTTCCGTCCCGTTTTGTCGACCTTCTGGACCGTCTCGAGAAGCGGAACGACAAGGGCTCGTAAACGGCGACGATAGGGCCAAATCGTGAATCTCGATCCATCAGTGCGCGAAGCCGTCTTGGCGGCGGTTCCCAACCTGCGCGCGTTTGCGATCTCGCTCAGCGGCAACGTCGACCGCGCCGACGATCTCGTGCAGGAAACGTTGTTGCGAGCGCTCGCCAACATCGACTCGTTCGAGCGCGGGACCAACATGTCGGCTTGGCTGTTCACGATTCTACGCAACCTGTTCCGCTCGGAATACCGCAAGCGGCGACGCGAGGTGGAGGACACCGACGGCAGCTACGCCGAACGCTTGAAGTCGCAGCCCGAGCAGACCGGAAGGGTCGAGTTCCTGGAGTTCCGCGCAGCGCTCGGCAAGCTACCGCCCGATCAGCGCGAAGCTCTGATTCTGGTCGGCGCGTCCGGGTTCTCCTACGAGGAAGCGGCGGAGATCTGCGGCTGCGCGGTCGGGACGATCAAGAGCCGAGTCAATCGTGCGCGCAGCCGGCTCGCCGAGCTGTTGTCGATCGAGAGCATGGATGATTTCGGCCCGGACCTGGCAACGCGCGCGGTACTTGCCGGCAGCGACCAGGTCTAGTGTCGCAGCGTCTCGGGCAAGCAGCTGGCTCACCTCGAAGATTCCAATCAATCCATCGCGATCAAGGTTCGTCGTTCGCGGCCGGCGGCGAAGGCTGCAGCACGGCAACCGGATCGGACGCCGGAAACGTCTCCTCCAGGCCGCGCTCGAGCGCCCGCTCGCGTTCCTGCCGCTTCTCGTCCTCGCGCCGCTCGCGGGAAAGCGGCGGCGCAGACGTGTTGGATCGTCGGACCGCATGCATATCTGACATGCCTCATCCTAACACGAGTCATGCGTCGCGAACAGAAAACAGATTTCGTCGCGAACAGCAAACAGATTCAGTGCAAGCCGAACAAATTGTCGACCGATCGGAGTTCCGCCGGCCGACTCAGCGCCGAGTGTGCGACCACGACGGAATGCAGCGCGCCGTCAAGTGTGCTTCGCCAGAATGCCAGAAAATTCTGCAGGATCGGAAAATCCGGCCACGTGTCGTACTCCTGCCAGACGAAAGATTGCAGCAGCCACGGATGATCCGGCCGGTGATAAAGAATATGCGCGGTAGTCAATCCAAAGCCCGCAAGTTGGCGACGACAGCTTTCCGAGATCATCGGTCGTACTCCATGACGCGCCGACCTGATCCAGATGACTGCTTCCCTCCAACATCTGATCCTTTGTCGCGCACTCGGCAGCACTAACTCCAAGCTAGCTTCTGCAGTTCCAGAACTTGGTCGTCCGACGAAGCAGGTAACGGGCCGGAACTATCGGGATGATCGCGCGTTAATCAACGTCGATAGTTTCGCGTCGAAACGGGCGCATCGCTGCCCGAAAGGTCGCAATGGCTGTGCAACGACTGGCTCCGCCTTCGAGCATTCCTTCTGCTGCCGTTGGCGCTCGCGCAGGCGCGCGCAATGCGCACAAATTGCTGCGCGGCGTCAGCAAGGTGCCGCACGAGATCCGCGCCATCTCCCGGAGAAACCGGACAGGCGCAGCGGCCGAGACGCGCAGCCTAAAGACAATCAACAAGATTCTGCGCGACAAGAATGCTTCACGCTCGAGAGCGAAACAAAGCGCGACTTCGCCGCAGCGAGCAAACGGACACGCCCGGGTAACGACGGATCCAGCGCACGTCATAGGCCGCGCCGAAGTTTCCGAAAAGTCTCCTGCGCCAATATCGAAGGGCGTCGCTCGAGCCGCAAACAACAGCTGGGCGCACGAAGCAATCTTGGCGGAAGTCCCCAAGCTTCGCGCCTTCGCGATTTCCTTGTGCGGAAATCTGGATCAGGCGGACGACTTCGTGCAGGAGACGCTGCTACGCGCGTGGGCGCACATCGACCAATTTCAGCGCGGCACCAACATGGCCGCTTGGCTGTTCACGATCCTGCGCAACAGCCTGCGCTCGAATTATCGCAAATACCGCCGTGAGGTCGAGGACGCCGATGGCGCCTATGCGGAACGGATGATCACGCATCCCGAGCAGAACGGGCGGCTCGAGTTCGAGGAATTGCGCGGCGCGCTCGCGCAGCTGCCTTCTGATCAGCGCGAGACCTTGATCCTCGTGGTGGCGTCCGGCGCCTCCTATGAGGAGGCGGCGGAGATCTGCGGCTGCCGGGTCGGCACGATCAAGAGCCGCGTGCACCGCGCCCGCGCAAAGCTGGCGCAGATACTGGATATCGACGGCGTGGACGATTTCGCGCCGGACCGCACCACCCAGGCGGTGCTTGGAGGCGCGGTCGGCTGAGCGGGTCTGGCGGGCATTGGGGGCAAGGCGAGACTTAAAAGAAATCCACCCGGAGCGCGGAACCCAAAAGAAGGTCGGGCGTTGAAATTGTGCCGGGCGGGTTCCCCCATCCCCCGTCCCCCCGCCGTCCGGCACAGCCCTGGTCGGCTTTGTATGAGCCGGCCGGGGCTTTGTATTTCCCGTAAGCCGCTGGTGCGCCTCGTGGATTCCGTCGTCGAGCGGACGATGCCGAGTGTCACGGCGTGAGCCCACTTGGAGGTGCGGCCGCCCCCGGCGGCCCTGCTGACGCCCTTCAAACGGCGGGGATCTTCTCGATTGGGGGTTCGAATGGCCGGAAGGCTCGAGCATCGCGGGATTCCATCATCCGGGCGGTCACGTTCATCCGGGCGCTCACGCTCCAGGAACAGGCTTCGCGCGCCCGGCGTGGAACCGAACCGACCCATCGGCGTTTGCGGGCATATCGACTATCGGGAGGGCTCCATGCGCATCCATTGGGTCATCGCCGCCGCGCTCGCGGCGAGCGTGAGCGCGCTGTCAGCGCCCGCTCTCTTCGCAGACAGCACGGGCGAAGCCCAGCAGGCCCGCAGCGCCGGCCAATCCGATCCCGGCGAGGCCGGCGCGGACGAGACGTTGAAAACCGTGCTTCCCCATCAAGGTGTCCAGGGTGTGTTGGGCAAAGAGGTGCGCAGCAGCGCCGGCGAGGACATGGGGCGCATCGTCGACGTGCTGGTCGACCAGGCCGGGCTGGTCCGAGCCGCCGTGATCGATTTCGGCGGTTTTCTGGGCGTCGGAAACCGCAAGGTGGTGGTGGATTGGACGGCGCTGCATTTCGCTCCCGCCGACCAACGCGACCGGATTTCGGTCGACCTCAACCGGAACCAGATCAAGGAAGCTCCCGAATACAAGCCGGGTAAGCCGGTCGTCGTGCTGGGGGCATTGGGATCGACAGGGCCGGGCCTCTAGGCCGTCGTCGGCAGCAGGCCGCTGGTGCACAGGGTCGATGGCGGCGGCGCGAAGGACCAGATCACCCCGAAGCCGCCACCTTCTTCTCGACAGAGCCCGACCCCGTCGCGCACCAGCCTGCGCGGGCTCGACTGGTTCGTGTTCTTCTTGGCGGACGTGCAGACCGGTTTCGGTCCGTTCGTCTCGGTCTATCTGACGACGCAGGCCTGGACTCAGGTCGACATCGGCCTCGTGCTCACTGTCGGCGGCCTCGTTGCCCTGATCGGCCAAATGCCCGGCGGCGCCGTAGTGGATGCCGCGCGCTCCGAGCGGCTGGTCGCCGCGTGCGGGGTCGTCGCGATCAGCGCCAGCGCCATCTCGCTGGCGATCTGGCCGGTGTTCCTGCTGGTCCTATTAGGTCGCATTCTGCATGCCGCTGCGAGTTGCGTGCTCGGCCCCGCCATGGCCGCAATCAGCCTCGGCCTCGTCGGGCATGCCGGCATCAGCGAACGACTGGCGCGCAACGCCCGCTTCGCGTCGGCCGGCACCGGCATTGCGGCGGCCGCGATGGGAGCGCTCGGTCACTGGACGTCCAGTCAATATGTCTTCTTCGCAACGGCGGCGTTGATCGCCCCGACCTTGATCGCGCTCTTCCAAATCCATCCCTCCGAGATCGATCCGGAACGCGCGCATGGAGGCAAGCACGAGATCGGCCCGCGCAAACTGGGCAAAGGATTCCTGTCGCTTCTTCGCAATCGCGCGCTCGTGATTCTTGCCACCTGTGTCCTACTCTTCCATCTCGGCAATGCCGCAATGCTGCCGCTGATGGGCAGTCAGCTCACGACCCGAACGAGCGAATGGGCGACCGTATTGATCGCCGCCTGCATCGTCGTGCCGCAGCTCGTCGTCGCCGCGGTCGCCCCATGGGTCGGGCGGCGGGCCGAACAATGGGGACGTCGGCCATTGCTGCTGATCGGCTTTGCGGCCTTGCCGATCCGGGGCCTGCTGTTTGCCGCGATCGGCAATCCGTACCTGGTCGTCGCCGTGCAGCTGCTGGACGGGATCACCGCCGCCGTGTTGGGCGTGCTGGTCCCCCTCGTCATAGCCGACGCGGCGCGGGGCACCGGCCGCTTCAATTTGGCGCAGGGCATCGTCGGCAGCGCGGTGGGGATCGGCGCCGCGCTCAGCACGACGCTCGCCGGCTATCTGAGCGATTACTTCGGCAATCCCGCCGCCTTCCTCGGGCTCGCCGCCATCGGATTCGCCGGCCTGCTCCTGGTGTGGGCGTTGTTGCCGGAGACCCGGCCTCGTGAGGCGGATTGAGCGCCAAACCCGTTGGTTCGGGATGCCGGCGCAATGGTGGGCCGTTGGGTGCGGCGCCGCGTCTCAGGCCATCGGCTGTGCCGCAACGGCACCTTCGGCGTGCAGCCCCTGCACCGCGACGAGCTTCGGGCGCGGCGCCTTTTCTTCCATCAGGCTGCGGTAGACCGCGAGGTAGTCTTTTGCCATCCGGCGAGCGGTGAATCGTTCCTCGAAGCGCTTGCGCACCGCCTCTCGGGACAGTTCCGGCAGCCGATTCACCGCGGCGATCGCGCTCATTTCATCCTCGACGATGAAGCCGGTGAGACCGTCTTCGATGATCTCCGACACGGAGCCGCGATTGAAGGCAATAACCGGCGTCCCGCACGCCAAGGCTTCGATCATGACGAGGCCGAACGGCTCCGGCCAGTCGATGGGCATGATCAAGCCGATTGCACCGCTCAGGAACTCCGCCTTTTCTCGATCGCTGATCTCGCCGATGTATTCGATGAAGGGCAGGCTCAGCAGGGGCCGGATCTCCGTCTCGAAATAGTCGACGTCGACTCGATCGACCTTCGCGGCGATCTTGAGCGGCATCTCGCAACGGGCCGCCGTGCGGATCGCGCGATCGACGCCCTTCTCCGGCGCGATGCGACCGAGAAACGCCAGATAGCTGGGATTTACCGGCTCCGGACGCAGTAGGTTCTCCGGCAGCCCATGATAGACGGTGCGGACCCAACCGGCCTGCGGCACGGGGCGGCGCTGCGCGTTCGAGATCGACACCACCGGGATCGCGGAGAAGGTGCTGAAAACCGGCTGGTGCTCGGGCAGATCGAGCCGCCCGTGCAGCGTGGTGATGAACGGGGTCGCCTGGCGCGAAAACAACGAGAACGGATAATAGTCGAGGTGGAAATGCAGGATGTCGAACTCCGCGGCGCGCTGACGCACGCGCTCGAGCATCATCATATGCAGCGCATTGGGGTCGCGGACCGAACCGTCGAGGCGCAGCGCTCTTGGCCACATCGGCTCGAGCGTGCCCGAAGTACGCGAATCGCCGCTCGCAAATAGCGTCACATCGTGCCCGAGCGCGACCAGTTCCTCGGTCAGCCAGTGGATGACCCGCTCCGTGCCGCCATAAAGCTGCGGCGGAATGGCTTCGGTCAACGGGGCGATTTGCGCGATCCGCATGGGAGAATG
>Ga0126379_10003575_pt1 | contig 10081 bp, 9 predicted proteins | sample PanSoiMetPlot_24_FD_92640 | JGI IMG/M metagenome (GOLD analysis project Ga0126379, IMG submission 92640) | Tropical forest soil microbial communities from Panama - MetaG Plot_24 | ecosystem: Environmental > Terrestrial > Soil > Tropical forest > Bulk soil | place: Panama | collected 2016-02-17 | reverse complement strand
GTCGCTTCCTCGACGTCCACGAGATCAGCGAGGACTTGGGTGATCCGTCGCGTGGCTTTACGCGGATTCGCGACGAAGGGCGTTCCCTTCGCACGCGCCGACCTGGTACCTGAGATTACGATCACGGCTGACGGTGTTTATTGGCACCCGGTGGGGGCCGAGGACGCGGATTTCTTCGTCAACCCAGACATCTTTCCGCTTGCCGCGTCCTTTGATGCCGTGCGTCGCGCTTTCGACCAGGAAAGCGAGCATCAGCGTCGATTGTCAACGATCTTCAATTGCGCGTGACGCTCATCGGCCAATGCGCTTCACGCCTTGGCCGACTCCCCCATCGGGCGTTCGAAGAACCCCTGTCGTGCAGAGGCTTCCCGCAGCGCATCATATCCATCGAGGTGTGGGGCCACCCAACGGCGGAGCCCCTCGGCGTCGAGCACCGCACGGTGTTTCGGATTGTCGTAGCTCATCACGGACAGGGCGTTGGCGAACCTCCGTTCCAGCAACGGGTCGAGATCTGACCGAGCCGTGAACATGCAGTGATTATACGGCTGCGACGTCCACACCTCGATCAATGCCCCTTCCGGCATCAGGCGCTCGCTGTGCAGTTTCGTCCAAAACGGGCTGCCTATCGCGCCAGCGTCGGCACGGCCATCGAGGACCGCGCGAACGACCTCGGCCTCGCTCGTGCCGGTGTCACCATGCTTGCCAACGTCGCTGTTGAAACGAAGCGTGCGGTAGTCACGTCCCTCTACCAAGCCTTCGCGCTCAAGAAAGTGAACGGGAAGAATCGCGGCGTGCCCGCTGTCGCGGCTGCCGAGGGCCAGCGTGCGATCTGCAAGATCGCCAACCACAGCGACCGCCCCCCCGTTGACCGCGACAATCTTGGTCGTCCAACCGAGATCGGTATCGCGCATCGCAATCGGTCGGCAGCGACGGTCGCTCCAAGCCTCGGCCTGCAGATACGCGAGGTTCGTGTTCCACGCGATGTCGACGCGCGGCCCAGGATCGCCAGGCGCGGCTAAGAGGGCGCTGACCTGTGCCTCGTAACTTTGAAACAGCACGACTTCGACGGCCAGATCGGCTTCCTCGTGAAAGTAACGTCGCATGCCCTCCCAGATCGTGACCACCTTCGGATCGTACGCGACGGCGCCCACCCAGATTGTTCGACTCGTCATTGTCTTCGCTCGTCGTTTGCAGTGCCCGAGGTCCGTTGGGGACACCGCCTAGCCTTAGCCTAGACCTTCGGTGTTACGCTGTGCAAGTCTCCAACCCGCCCGCTGCCCCTGTTACGAGCCGGCGCCGCTGCCGGGTCAGCGTTTGCCGATACGACGAGCGTGATCGGTCAACGCGGGGCCGATGATTGAACGGCTACGTTCTGGCTCCGCGGCAACGTGCCGAGAGTGCAACGATCGCAGCAGGAGATGAGATGGAAGCCGCACCGCCGATCCTTCGTCACAAAGACCATCGGGCGCCGTCAGTGTTTACACCGGAAGCGCTATTGAGGGAGTCGCGCCGGCAGAAGGGTATCAACGCCATCGGCGTACCCGAAATCTGCATACTCGACCCCGATGGTGATATCGTGCGGCATCTCTTGGCCGCGAATCGCGTACGGCGTCTTCCGCAATGGGCCTGCTATCACACGGAGCTCTATGGTCTTGACCATGCCGGGCTCTGTTACGGCATCGTCGGTTTTGCCGTCGGCGCGGCTTTCGCTGTGTTGGTTGCCGAGGAGCTCTTTGCTTCTGGATGTAAACTTCTCCTGAGCATGACATCGGCGGGTCAAATCGCTCCGATCCAGGCGCCACCATATTTCATCATCATCGATCGGGCGTTACGCGATGAGGGAACGAGTTATCACTATCTCCCGCCTTCAGACTACAGCGCCGCGGATGAGCGACTAATGGAGCTAGCCAAGCAAGCCCTCGCGGTGGCCGGTCTGCCGACGCTGGTCGGGCCCACCTGGACAACCGACGCGCCATTCCGCGAGACCTGTGGGGCCATCACGGCGGCGCAGGCAGATGGAATATTCGCGGTCGAAATGGAAGCTGCGGCGCTTTATGCTTTTGCCGTTGCGCGGCAAAAGCAAGTGCTTTGCCTCGCACATGTAACCAATCAAATGGGGGCACACGAAGGTGACTTTGAGAAAGGGGTCGCCGATGGAGCCGAGGAATCTCTGAGGATCGTTTCGGCCATCGTCGGCATGTGGCGCAGGAGTGCCGGCCACATAGCTTGAGGCGCGGGACCGCAGATCCGATTTCGGCGTCGGCCTGCAGCTCATCGTCTGTCATATTCCAGAGGAGATCAGGGGGCACTCGGCGGTCGACGCGGGGCCTATCGAGTGGGTACGCCTCCTCAAGTACATAGCCGGAGCCATGGACCCGAAGTTGCTTTTGCGCGCGATGAGGATCCACCGAAAGTGAAATTCGTCACGAGGAAAGCGACGATCATTCCGCCCAGGGATTAGTATCGTTGCAAAACGACCAGGGAAAGCGACGATGTTGATGAGCCTATCAGGGCGCGAAAAACACTCTCCGACCGCGGTGACCAGACCACCATAACCGCTACGAGCGACAATCGGAGGAGCCCAATCCGACGCGTCAGCTTGAGTTTTATCGACTGCGTACCATCGCACTTATTGGCAACCAAGGCTTGCCTGAGACTGGACCGTGATCCCTAAGCCCGGAGCGCACCATGGACATCTTACAATTATACCGCCGGCGGGTGGCAGGGATGTATCGTGTCAACGCGGCCAAGTTCGGCCAAGCGCCGTCTTGCCAATTGATTTGACGCAATAGGCAAGGCGGAGGAGATTGGTGCAGTTGGCCAACCTGTGACACGTGTCCAAATATTGGACAGGGAGTGCAAGGGCCATGACAGGATACGAGCGGGCGCGGACAGACCGCAGCAGCACGGCACGCAGACGATACTTCGACCAGGGCGAAGTGCCCATCGGCGAGGTGCCCGACTCGGTCTTACACTCGTGGCAGCGCTGCCTGGTGGCAGGACATGAGCCAAACCGCCCGATCTCATTCGAGTTGATCACCCGTGGACGTATCCGCGACATCGAGGAGCGCAACCGTCCCCTGCTTGAGGTTGCAACCAGCGAAGTCCATGAACTCGCCCGCGCAGTGTCCAGCGGCAAGATGATCGTCTTGCTCACAGACGCATCCGGGGCCGTCCTAGAATCTGCTGGCGACTTCAACACCATCAATCCCCGGCTCAAGCTTGCAGCGCGCAAGGGCGTCGACATGAGCGAGCCAGCGATCGGTACCAACGCCGTGGGCACTGCCTTGGTCGAGAGAGGTCCTGTCGAAATTATCACGCGCGAGCACTACTTCGAATCCAACACCGTGCACACGTGCGCAGCGGCCCCTTTGTTCGCGCCCGATGGCCGATTGGTCGGTTCGCTCGACATCTCCGGTGACTATTGCCCTGAGCGGCCCAACTTTATCGATCTTGTAGTCGCGTCAGCGCGAGCAATCGAGAACCGAATGTTCGATAAACTTCGTGGCGCTCTACTGCTGGCGTTTAGCGCAAGAGAGGATCTACTGGGCACGCCGTGGGAGGCGGTACTTGCAGTCGACCCCGGTGGTCGCGTGATTGGCGCCAACACTCTAGCCAGAAATCTTCTCGGTATGCGCCGACACCAATCCAGCGCCCACTTCACTGATTTGTTCGCGATGGATTTTGGCGGTGTTATGCGGGACGTCGCCCGTGGCCATCGCGGATCGATCGTGCATTCCGTGAGTGGCTTGCGTGTCGTGGCCCGATTGCGCAGACCAGCCGCGGCCAATGCGGTGGCGCAGCGCTCGATTCCAGAATCGTCGCGGACTCCACCACATAATGCGACAAGGCGCGAGAGTACGCTGGCTTTTCTTAGGATTGTGTCCAACGATGAGGGCATGGCGACAGCGGTCGCGCGCGCCCGTTGCGCCTATGATCGAGGGGTACCGATTCTACTGGTTGGAGAGACCGGCACGGGTAAGGAGTTGGTGGCACGCGGGATTCATGACCTAGGCGCACGTGCTGCGGGTCCCTTTATCGCAGTGAACTGTGCGTCCTTGCCGGAGTCCCTGGTCGAAGCTGAGTTGTTTGGTCATGTCGAGGGCGCCTTCACGGGAGCTCGGCGCGGCGGCGCGCAGGGTCGGCTTGAACTCGCTCACGGCGGCACGCTGTTTCTAGATGAGATCGGCGACATGCCGCTATCGTCGCAGGCCAAGCTGCTGCGGGTCCTTCAAGAACGCTGCGTTATCCGGCTTGGGGACAACCGCGAGCGGCCGCTGGACTTCTTGCTGGTGTGTGCGACACATCAGGAGTTGCCGCGGCTGATCATCAACAAGACCTTCCGCGAGGATCTATATTACCGTATCAATGGGCTATGCGTAACGTTACCACCATTGCGCGAGCGATCTAACATTCTCGAGTTGGTCAAACACCTAATAGAGCAACAGCAAGCTGCATGTGAATTGTCCAAGGGTTGCGCACAATTGCTGCGCTCCCATCCATGGCCCGGCAACTTGAGACAGCTAAGTAATGTCGTCCTGTCTGCGATTGCACTTGCTGGCGAACGCCGTGTGATTGAGCCGGACGATCTTCCGCAGGATTTCGTAGCGCAAGAGACGTGTTTTGACACGCACACACCAAAGTTATCCGGCGATGCGTCCCAACTGCTGACGCTTGGTGAGGCTCAGAATGAACTGATCGAGCGGACGATCCGTGCTTGTCACGGCAATCGATCCGCCGCGGCGCGGACGCTGCGCATCTCGCGCGGTACCTTGTACAATAAGCTAAAGCGCCGATGACGAGGCCGCGATCAACTGCCGCGATAGGTCGCGCTAACGGCGGACCTGTTCTTGTGCTTTTTGGTTTTGGAGCGCGGCTTTGCTGTCATCGATAACGACCGTAACGCTCCAGCACCTCGATCCTGTAGCCGTCCGGGTCCACAATGAAGAAGAAACGTGCCAGCAGCGCGCCGTTTCGGTGAAGTTCCTTGATCTCTCCCGGGTCCAGTCCTAGACTGGAAAGGCGCTGCCGTTCTGCTTGGCAGTCTTCCACACACACCGCAAGGTGGCCGTAACCATCGTCATGTCCATATGGCTTGGAGCGTCCATGGTTTACTGTCAGCTCGAGCTCGAAGTCGCTTTCTTCGTTGCGTAGATACACCAGCGTGAAGTCGTCGAAGTCGAACCGCTCGGATATCCGTAGCCCAAGAGCTTGGGCGTAAAAATCCATTGCACGCTGGAGATCCAGCACTCGGAGCATGGAATGAATCATCTTGGCCATATTGTCCTTCCTACGGAACAAGAATCGACTACACGTCCTTGACAAAGGCACCAGCTTGGCTTGTATCCAGATCATTGTAGTTGGTTTCGTGCGGAATCTGCACGCCGTTGGCGCAGCCAGGGCGTTGGGCGATAGCCGCCATCCAGCGGCGCAGATTCGGCAAATCGTCGACCGCCACCCCCGCCCAATTGTGGATCCGGCACCAACACCGGTTGGCAATGTCCGCGATGGAGAAATCCGTTGCTAGCCACTCGTTGTCAGCTAAACGCCGGTCGAGGACACCATACAATCTTCTGACCTCGTTCTGGTAGCGCACGATGGCGGCCGGCAACCGCTCGGGAAAGTAGCGAAAAAACACGTTTGCCTGATCCTGCATCGATCCTACACCGCCCATCTGAAACATCGACCATTGAACTACGAGCGAGCGCGCCTTGAACTCAGCTGGCAAAAGACGACCGGCCTTCTCAGCAAGGTAGATCATGATAGCACTCGACTCGAACACTGAAAAATTCCCAACGTCATGGTCGACAATAGTTGGGATCTTTGGGTTGGGATTCAGTGCCAAATACTCCAGCACCCGCTTTTGACCTTTCCTGATGTCCACCGAATAAACCGTATAGGGGATTGCGAGCTCTTCCGGAGTGCAGGGCGTTTTCTAGCCATTTGGAGTGGCCCTGGAATAAAGATCAATACCTGTTGTGTTCATGTGCTTTCAGCTTACCAAAAAAACGGTGGCGACATTGGATGGCGAAAATGCCGACTGACTCGGTGGATCGACTAGAGGTGCTACCTGGGACGGCCGTTCCGACGAAGGCGCGCCGCGGGAATGAGGTGCCCGCGGCTGCCTCCCTAAGCCGCAACTGGCATCGGAGATCCATCTGGCAGGTGAGTGGGCAAGCTCTGCCGCACACTTTCGCGTAGTTGCACCTCGTCATACCAGCGCTTCACGTAGGGGCAATCGTCGGGAATCTGCATTTCCAGCGCATGACCAAAGTCCACCACGGTGATCGTGGTGATATCGGCGACGGAGAACCTGTCTCCGGCTACGAACTTGTTTCTCGAGAGCTGTTCGTTGAATTTTCTATGGAATCGTGCAACCCGCAGCTTTCCGCGGTCAATCAACCCCGATATCTGTGGGACGGGTTCTCGGTGACCTGGCAGTCCGCGGTCGACGAACTTGGGATGAGAGTTCCGGAAGATCTCGGCGTGACCGACCATGCCCTCATCGTACGCTCGACGCTCCCAGGCGCTGATCGTAGCCTTTTCCAACGCTGTAGTGCCCATCAGCGGTGGTTCCGGGTGGAGCGTCTCGAGATATATCCAGATTGACAAGGCTTCACCGATCTGGGCGCCATCGTCCAACTCGAGCATCGGCACCATCGCATGCTCATACTTCGCAAGATAAGGGTCTTTTAGGACGATGTTCGAAGTAATACACTCCTCCTTTGGGACCTCGATGCCCTTTTCCAACAAGAACATCCGGACACGCCGACAGTTCGGTGCAAAGTCCCACTCGTATAGCTTCATCATTTCCTCCCTTCAGAGATGCGGCGCCCGGCCATGCCGCTACCGTGCGTTTCTGGCCTGTGCTGCTCCAGTTGCTTTGTCACGTGCGACTGAGCTTAGGCATTTTTACGGCACGCCCCGGAACACACGTACGCCAATGTGTAGCAAGCGATGTGCCGCCGAGAACTGCAGGTAGGTTTCGCCGGCTATAGTGTTGAGTTCATTAAAGGGATCTGGTGGTTAGAACGCCGGAACGCTAATCAACAACCGCCAAGTCCGGTCAAGACCTGAACAGTGGGTGTGCGGAAATTGCACATAACCATCGCGGAGCGTAGCATCGGTTCATTCGCTTCTGTGAGGTCGCGCTACCCAGCCGGCGACAGGCCCGCCCTCGTCGCCGACGAACTGGTAAGTGCGAACGGGTAACGACTGTCGGTAGACTCTTGTTCGACCCACCCTATCTCCTGGTTCTCCGCAACAGACAGCACCGTGCCTGTCGTCTACAGAAGGTACGATCGTTCCGCCCGTTGTAGAGGTATAGGATAGCCTACCCAGGGAGGCCCCCCGGCTCTGCCGGGGAGGCAAAAGTTTGACATATAGAGTAGTCCACCGACTAGAGAAGTAGTCCCCCGACGAAGCTCCCGACCGTGAGCTGCCAAAGCAAACGAGCGGGGAAGCAGCTCGATGGACCAAGTATCGTAGTTAGGCCAGACCAAGTGGCTATGCCCGAGGCGCAGTCGTCATGGTAAGGTTGAAGAGTACACTTCCGGCGTCGGACTAATTGGGGGAGCGCCAGTGACCCCCAAACAGCCGCTTTGAGCGGCTGAAATTATAAAGTTCCCGGCTTTGCCGGGCGATAGTTACTATATTTAACTATATAGTGTGTGCAGGCCCGACAATAGACGGTCGCTATCAAGTCGATCGGGGAATGATATCTTAGGTGGATTGCACCCACGATTAGTGCAGGACGCTTACGCGACGACGTGTTCAGGACCAAGAGGGAATTCAACAATGTCGACCAAGACTATGAGCTCGCGCGCGCTAGCAGGCGCTTTCACCACTGCCCTTGCGTTGACGGTTGGCCCCGGCCAGGCCGGCCCGAAACCTCCGGAGCCTACTAAGGACAAGTGCTTCGGCATTGCGGTTAAGGGAGATAACGATTGCGCGGCCGGCCCCGGGACGACTTGTGCCGGTACGTCGACTGTCGATTACCAGGGCAATTCATGGAAATACGTGGCAAAGGGCACCTGCGATACCGTCAAAACGCCGCTCGGCAATGGCTCGCTGCAGCCAATCAAGCGCTCCTGAGTGTCGCCGTCGGAGTTCACGCCCTTGCCTTACCAGGATGCGGGCTAGGCTTATGGCACCCGGACAGCCCCGGTCTCGCATAAGGAATTGCGGACATCATGGTGGGTCCAACGAATGAACTGATTTCGTGCCGGACGCCTCGCGACGGATCCATTCCGGCCGGTGCTGGCGTAGGTCTCAAGCATGAGCACGCGCGGGACATTCTCGAACGTAGGGTGTGTGTCGATTTCTTCGAGGTCCACGCGGAAAACTACATGGGCAAAGGAGGCCCGCCTCACGACCTGCTTTCTCGCATCCGCGCCGAGTACCCAGTGTCGGTCCATGGTGTCGGGCTCTCAATCGGCGGGGCGGGACCGCTCGACCGGACCCATCTCAGCCGCCTGCGGACGTTGCTCGACCGCTACCAGCCGGGCCTGTTTTCCGAGCATCTGGCGTGGTCGAGCCACGGCGACCTATTTCTCAACGATCTCCTGCCTTTGCCGTATCACGAGGGAACGTTGCGGCGCGTCTGTGACCATATCGACCAGGTCCAAGACACACTTGCGACCCGCATGCTGCTGGAGAATCCCTCAACCTACCTCGCGTTCGAAACCACGAGCATGAGTGAGATCGAATTCCTGCGCGAGGTGGTCCGGCGCACCGGATGCGGCCTTTTGCTCGACGTGAACAACGTCTATGTCTGCGCGATCAATCACGGTTTTGCGCCCGAGCAATATATTGATGCGTTCCCGGTTGAGCATGTCGGCGAGATCCATCTCGGAGGGTTTGCCGAGGACGGCGACGGCGAATGCCGCCTCCTGATCGACGACCATGGAAGACCGGTAGCGGATGCCGTGTGGGCACTCTATCGGCGAGCGCTTACCCGAACTGGGCCAGTGGCGACCTTGATCGAATGGGACAACAACGTTCCGGCATTCGCGGCGCTCGCTGAGGAGGTGGTGCGTGCCAAGGTGGCGCTTGGGGTTGGCCGGGCGACTGCACGCAAGCCCAGCAGTGGCGGGAGGCCTCGCAAAGAAGATGGCGTGCTAGATCGGCCGGACGCCGAGGATCACTTTGCCGCGTCGCTCCTCGACCCGGAAGCTCCGCTGCCGATTTCGCTCTCGAGCGCAGACGGGCGCTCGGTCCGAAGACGTTTTGCGGTCCATCGTAACAATGTCGCAGCCGGCCTCATCAACGCCCTTGCCTCTCGCTATCCAGTGGTTCAACGCCTCGTCGGCGAGGATTTCTTCCGCGCGATGGCGCGGCTCTATGTGACCAGCGACCCGCCACGCTCGCCGATTCTGTTGTCCTATGGTGAGACGTTCCCGGCCTTCCTGGAGACCTTCCCGCCGGCGACCGCGATCGAATACCTCGCTGACGTGGCGCGGCTGGAATTCGCGCGCGGGCGCGCCTATCACGCCGCGGATCGGTTGCCATTGGGCAACGAGGTATTCACATCGCTTGACCTTGCCGGGCTCGCAAAGTTGCGGTTCTTGCTGCATCCGTCCCTGTCCCTCGTGAGGTCGCGGTTTCCCATCGTTTCGATCTGGAAAACCCATCAGGGTGACGAAATCGGCCCGATCGAGGACTGGCGGTCCGAAGCGGCGCTGGTCATCCGGCCGGTTCTCGAGGTCGAGGTGTGGCGGTTGCCGCCCGGCGGCTTTTCGTTCCTGAGCCGTCTCGCGGACGGGGCGACGCTGTCGTCGGCCGTCGAAGCCGGATCGGCCGCGGCGGCGGATTTCGATGTGACCGCAAACCTCGCTGTGCTGTTCGGCGCGAAAGCGGCCGTGGGCGTCTCAACCGCCGCATCTGGTTACGTCCGCGTTACCGGACTGCATGCCCGGTCACACAACCGCGGCTGACCGCAGCGTAAAATGGCCGCAAACCAGCAACCAGGCGACAGGTCGTGCGCATCGGAATCCGGCTCACCATATCAACCCTCGTGCTCGGATCGATCCTTGTCAGTGCTGCAGGGGTCCATGCCCTTTGGTGGCGCACCGCCGAAACG
>Ga0126379_10003573_pt1 | contig 10082 bp, 26 predicted proteins | sample PanSoiMetPlot_24_FD_92640 | JGI IMG/M metagenome (GOLD analysis project Ga0126379, IMG submission 92640) | Tropical forest soil microbial communities from Panama - MetaG Plot_24 | ecosystem: Environmental > Terrestrial > Soil > Tropical forest > Bulk soil | place: Panama | collected 2016-02-17 | reverse complement strand
GCTTCGCACGGCAGGGCAGGCTTGGCTGTGTGTGGGTAGGCTTGGTTCGGCATGGCTAGGCAACGCTGGGCAGGCAAGGCAGAGCGTGGCGGTGCTGGGTAATGCTCGGCGAGCTGAGGCGTGTCGCGGCAGGCTGGGCGGGGCTAGGTTTTGCTGGTCAGTGCGGGGCCCGGCGCGGTCAGTTCTGGCGCGGTCTGGCACGGCAGGCTGGCCCAGGCAAGTTCAGGCCCGGCTTGGCAACGCAAGTTATGGCGCGGCAGGCGTGGTTTGTTGGGTCGGGGCCCGGCGGGGCAAGTGCGGGGCAAGGCACGGCGAGCAGCGGCTAGGAATGGCGGGGCAGGCGTGGTTTGTCAGGGCTGCGCGCGGTGTGCAGGGCTAGGCAGGCAAGGTTGGGCGTGGACGGTTGTGGCTTGGTCGGTCGCGTCTTGTTCTGTCGAGGCGGGGCTTAGGCTTGGCGGGCGTTGCTTGGTTGGTCGTGGCGAGTCGGGAACTAGGCGGGGCAGGCGTGGTAAGGCTAGGTCTGCGTCGTATGGTCAGGTGTGGCTGGGCAGGCATGGCGGTGCTAGGAACGGTCGGGCAATGCTGGGCATGGCAGGCGTGCAATGGCTTGGCGCGTCGAGGTCCGGCGAGTCAGAGCTTGGCATGGCAGGCTAGTTCGGGTTGGGCCGGGAATGTCTAGGCGAGTTGTGGCACGGCAGGCGCGGCGCGGTGAGTTCTGGTGCGGTGTCGCGGGCATGGCGAGGCAGGCAAGGCTTGTCGGGTCGTCGCGGTGGCGCGGCGAGGAATGGCGCGGCAGGCGAGTCGAGGCGCGGCGGCGCAGAGGGCTAGGCGGGTTACGGCGTTGCGCGGTCAGGCAACGGCTAGGCTCGGCAGGCAGGGCCCTGTGTGGCACGGCTAGGCAAGGCATGGCACTTCTTGGTTAAACAGGAGGCAATATGATTTTCGAGTTTCGCGATGGCTATCATCATCCGGCCGGTGCTAAGGCCCAGGATGCCGGGGAAAGTTTGACCAGGATCCGGCGCAGTTTCGGTAGTCTCACCCCGCCCGTCGTGGTCAAAGAAGCGCGGAAGAAAGATCATCCGCTGCATCCGTTTTTCGAGTGGAACAATCGGCGAGCTGCGCACGAACACCGATTGCTCCAGGCGCGGCAGCTCATCAGCTCTATCGTGCGCGTCGAGCGCGACGACGAGAAGAAGAAGGCAACCGAGCCCGTGCGTGCGTTCATCCATATCAACAACGCCTACGAGCCGGTCGAGGTCGTGATGAGCGATTCCAAGCTCCGCGATCAAGTGCTGTCCGAAGTGTACGACTCGATTGAAGGGCTCAAGCGCAAGGTCGCGAGCTATGAGCAGTTCATGGATGTGCTGAAGGCCCTCGCTCGCGTCCAGAGAATCACGAGCAAGCATTACAAGGGCTACCACATGAAGATGCCCAGGCCGCCCAAGGTGAGTCCGAGGCAAACTGTTAAAGTGAGGATCCATGGTTAAACGCACTCTGCGCGGGACTCACCGCGAAGGAACCCGTCAGGAAGGCCTCGCCGCGATCCACGGCGCGCTGTTCGACATCCTGAGCATCCTGGATCAGTTGAAGCTTCCCGAGGACACCATCGAGGGTGAGCTGGCGCGCGATCTGCGCCCGGTATTCGAGCGCTACGATTCCAGGCTCAAGGCCGCATTCTCGATCCCGCCGAAGGGCGAGCTGCTTAACGTGATGTTCAAGACGTTCTGTTCCGAGCACGAGCGGCCGTATCGGGAGCGCAACGCCAACATGCCGCTCGCGGCCGGGTATCTGCTTCAGGCGTTCATGGAAACGCTGAAGTTCCCCGAGGACAAACCGGACAAGCACGAGATTGCCACGCTGTTTCGGTCGGTCGCGGAGGATGCGACGCCTATCTGCTGCCGCTTAACCGAGGACAAGCGCCTTGAGCTGCTGTCCAGGATCGAGCCCAGCACGGGCGATGAGGAACTGGACAAGCAGGCCGCTGAGCGCGCCGGGATCATGGAGCGCGTCAAAGATCAGGGCCCTCTCCAATGATCGCGGACATCGTATGGCTTCGCGGATTCTACCGGCGAGGCCTCTGGTTGCGGCGGCTGAACGTGCTCGCCTTCGGCCTGAACATCTGGACAGCGGCGCGCTGGATCTATGATCCTGGTGCGGTCCCGGTACAGTGGCAGGCGCTCGCGATCTGCATCAACATCGCGGCGGCGGTCTGGATCTGGCAAATCGCGGTTGTCCATGAGCGGCATCTGCGCGAGGTCGCGGAGCTGATTCGACGGTGGGACGGGCCCTGATGAACGACGTGTACATGCGTTTAACCTACGAGCAATATAAGGGGCTCGAAGATCAGCTCGCGCGGTTCCGGGAGATTGAAACCACGCACCGTACCGTGGACGGCGGCTATCACAAGGCGTTCCGGCTCCAGGTCACGGACTCCCTCATCATCGAGTTCCAGGGCCCGCTTATCAAGGCACCGTTGACGTGAGCGTGGTCCGTGCGGATGATACGGGTTCATGGCAATCCGGCAGGCCATCGGTTCGGCCCTGGTGTCGGCGCACCTTGAGACAGTGCCCGAACATGAAAGCGCGATAGATCGAGTCGGGGCCCTCGCCCACGGCTCAAAGCTGGGTCGGTTGCTGTTCCACTGGAAGCACGCGGCGCAAGCCGCATTCGCTGGGCCCGTTCGGGCCGAGCTTCTTCGCAAGGCACGCAAGCGATTCCGAATAGCTCGGTTCCATGTGGAACACGAACGGCTTGTTCGCGCGTGCAAACAAGCGATGATCGAGTATTACGCGCCGTGGTGTCGCGACTGCGGCGGCGCGGGCGAAGTGATCGCGGAGAAGCTGAGGATCGTCTGTCATACATGCGGCGGAAGCGGGATCCGCCCGTGTCCCGATGCCGAGCGCGTCGCCGCGCTCAAGGTCGATTGGAACATCTACCGAAATACATGGGAGCCTCGAATGCGCGAGCTGTTGCTGATTCTGGATGCGAACGACAACGGCACCGCAGCTCAGGCTTTGCATCAGCTCAGGGATGAACACTAGCGCGTGCAAACGCGCGGGGATACAATGGTTTGCCCGGTTGCTGGAAAGGGCCGGGGAATTCGAGAAATACGCCCAGGTTACGCCGGGGCGAGCATCATCCGCAACGGACGTGCTCGCCCCTTTCTTATAGCCCCTTACCAGGGGAGCTTTCTGGTCCCGCCACAATGAAGCCCAAGCTCGGGCCGGTCAGTGCCGTGCTCGGCACCTTCGGCGTGCTCCAGCTCGTGCTCGATAATGGCGGCGATGTGCGTGCGGCTCATGCCGTTGGTGCGGACCTTGATGCGCTTGCTCTCGCGGATACACACGCCCGCCATCTGTCCGAGGAATCCAGGTGTCTCGGGATCCTCGCAGAAGTCAACGAACTGCACGGTGTAGCCGATCTTCCGAGCGCGTTCAACGGCGCGGCGTATCGCCGGGCTGCGTGTCGGTCCTTTCATCGCTTCTCCTTCACGGCGTCTATCAGCGCGTCCAGCTTCACGCTGATGTTGTAGGCTGAGGCGATTATCACCACGATCAGAATGCCGAATTCAATAAGCATGGCTCTAGCTCCTTATGGCCGCGATCAACGCCACGAGTGCGAGCGCGATCAGGTCGTGATTGCTTGCATGTACTACCGGGTGCAGCAGCATATCGAAAAAGTGCATCATGTGTTGCTCCTTGGTAAGGGTGTGGTTGCGGGATTGCACCCGGTAGCCCTCGCGTTTAACCGCAAGGGCTACGAGCTGCCTACCCGCCCGCTTCGTCGTTTCCGCCGTTCAGCCAATGCACACGGAAAGCTGCGTCTTGGCGTTGAGCGTGATCCGACTCGGGGTGAAACTCGCCGGCCGGGTCGTAGAACCCGACCGTGAACAGGTCCGCGCAGTCCGGGCCGTACTGCCCTGCCCGCTCGGTTTGGATGTACACGTAGCTCATGGTTCACTCCTGAGCGGTCGTGATGTTGCCGACCGCTTCCTGTAGTGCGTCGATTGCCTCGCTGATTTTGTCGGCCGCGTCGTCCAGTGCGTCGGCCGCTGCCTCGATCTTCTGGCCGCGCTCGGAAGCCTGGAGCCCGTCGCTCATGTTGTCGAACTTCTCGCGCTCGGCATCGGCCGCCTCCTTCACGCCTGCTATGTCCTCGCTTTCGAGCTTGCTTTGGACATCTTCGAGCACGGCGACGATGGCCGCGAGCTGCTTGCGCGTCGCGTTATCCATGGCGCGCTCCTAGCTGCCTCGCCCCATGCGGTGCTCCGATGCCTTCGATTTGCAGGACAAGCGGGAATTGTTCGGCATGCTTGTCGTGATAGCGCTGCTTCTCGGGCCAGTACGGGACGGACTTTTCACGCACGACACCTTTGCCGCTCGTGTAGCGAACGGTTGCGCGCTTGGTCGTGATCTTCACGATTTCGCCCGCGTAGTAGCTGCCCATTGCGTGAATCCAAACCTTAGTGCCGACTAACGGATACGGGTTCATGGTGGTTTCCTCTTGGTAAGGGTGACGATGCAAAAGCGCATCCCTGAGCGCGCGGTTAAACGCGCTCAAGGCTAGGCTTTCAGCTTCTCGCGCTCCTTCGCGCGAAAGTCGATCATGCGTAACAGCTTCGCGTTTTCCTCGACCGTGCGATTGAGCCCGCATTGGCAGATGTTGACCGTGTGATCGCATCCGCCCATGTCGTGCGCCAGCTCGACCAGCAAGGCCTGAGAATCGCGAAGCGCCTCGATGAGGCGCTGCTTGGTTGAGCGTTTCATGGCTCAGCCTTCCTTGACTGCGGGCAGATCCGCAAGTCGCGACGGCGTGAAATGCAAGTCCAGCTCTACGCCATTCTCGCGTAGCTCGACTATGCTGATATAGCCCAGCTCGCCGCATCCAGGGAACAGACGCGCCCAGCCGAATGCCTGATGCTGTTCGCGCTCGTCAAGAGTGCCCGCGTCCTTCAGGGTGATGTACCAATCCGCCCCGCCTGCGAAGTAGTGCAATTGCGCGGTGTCGTGCTGTTCCTCGCGGTCGTCGGTCGTCGGCATGTCGCGAATGCGCTGCGCATACTCGGCAACCTTGCCGATGAAGTACGCGGATTCTTCCCCGCGTAGCCCTTGCACGATTGCCTCGATTTGACTGCGGCTCGCGAATTCGGCTAGCAAGTTCAGGTTGCCAACCGTTGCTTGGTCGATTGCTTTACGCATGATGCTCCTTGGTAAGGGTATGGTGCAAAAGCGCACCGTGTTAGCCCCGTGCGTTTAACCGCACGGAGCTAAAGGCGCTACGCTTTCACGAGATTGTTACGCGATACAAAGTTCTCCACGTATTCCGCCGTCGTCATGTCGGCGTAGTGCTTCGGGAAGTGATATCCCCTGTGCGGGTCGGTCGTGCTGAGCCCGCGAGTTTTCATCCGCGTTTTAAGCCATGTCGGCATGAGCCTGAATAGCTTTTTCGCGTCGGTGGTCAGGCGCGCTATTTCGTAGCGTACCTGTGCCTCTGATTGCTCGACTTCTTCGGGCCCGTGAATCATGCGGCCGCCTTTTCGCGTGCGATGCGCTCAGCCTGGGCCGCGTAGTATGCGAGCGCTTCGGCCTTGACTGCTTCGGCCTGTGCGAGTGCGGAAAGGTGCTGTGTTTGAACTGCCTTCTCGGTGCATCGCGTAGGCGTCAGCAAAACCGTTTTGCTGTAGTCGCCCATGAGCGCACGCATGGATCCGAAGGCATGCACGGTAAAGCCCGCGCCGTGCTGCGATATGCTCGCGCTTGAGACAAGCCCGCGATTACCTTTATACGTGTGAATCGTGAGCGCGTATTCCCCACGATCACCGCGCGCCAGTTCGGGAAGCGGGAAAATCGTTTTTGCTTCCCAGCCGTCGCGGCCCTTGCTGATTCTGCTAGTCGTTTCCATGTAATGCTCCTTTGGTAAGGGTGTGGTGCAAAAGCGCACCATATAGCGCACTCGGGAGAATGCGCTAGGGTGCTGCGCTCTAGTCGATCAAGCGTGCCCGGCCTACGTCGTTACCGTTCAGATCATGCAAGCGCATGCCGCGTGATCCGTTTTCTATGTTGTAGGCGACGATACGCAGAATCCGGGCGATTTCCGCGCCCGCGTCGGGGTTGCCGTCATGGTCGAAGAATGCCGCGTTGTCTGTCTCAATTTCGAGTTTAAACATGGCCGCTATCCCTCGATTACATCGGCCCAAACCGCGCCGTGGTTGATCGCGTCGCGGATTTGCATCGCGTCGCTCATGTCGTAGGCCCCGATTAGTACGCTGCGCTTCTCGTCGCCCGTGTCAATCGACACGTTGAAGTTCTGACTGCCGTCCGGGTGAGTGACAGTCTGAACCACGGCGATTCCCGCTTGAGCGGGTTTCCAGGTTGGGCTTGTCATGCGTGCTCCTATTGGTAAGGGTAAGGTGCAAGAGCGCACCATCAAGCGCACTCTCGCGAATGCGCTTTAGCTATGCTCTAGCGGGTGATGCCGTCGGCGAGTCTCAGCGCGATTTCGGCTAGGCCCTTGTTCACTTGCTGCTCAAGGTCTGAGCGCGCGGGCCCGTCGCATCGCATCGCATACGCGCGGAGTGCCATGCAGATTACTGCCTTGTCTGCCTCGCTCAACGCGCGGCCGTTCAGGCTCATGCTTTTGTAGGCACGCATTAGAAGCGCTCCTTGCTTTCGAGCACCCGCTTAGCCTGTGCGAGTGTGATTCGCAGGTTAGGCCAGCTAATGTGCGTGCCGTCTATTTCTTCGGCCGACTCTGAGAACGGGCCGAAACCGTCGCGCGTGCTGTCGCGCATCGCCTCTACATCGCTCACAAGATCGCGGAGCGCGCGGAGTAGTGCTAGGTGATCCTTGCTCATGCGCATTGCCATTTGTTGCTCCTTTGGTAAGGGTTAGGGTGCATCTATAAGCCCGCATTTATTGTGCGGGCTTAGGGCTGCGTCCTAGCGCGTGCGATAGCAGTTAAGCCCAAGCTTGATATCGGGCTTGCCGGGCACGGTAGCGTTTCCGCCCGTGGTCCCGATGATGATGGTCTTGCCCGACTTGCTCGGGCCTTGATCCTTTGACAGATCGACCGTAATCGTGAGCACGTTTCCGGCAAGCTTCATATCTACGTTTTGCATTTGGTTCCTTTCTGGTAAGGGTTGAGCCCTTGCGGGCTAGTGCGCTTAAACGCACTCCAAAAGACCGCCTTTACCGGGCGGCCCGATGGGCTGCATTCAGGCTGCTAGGGCTTGCTGCGCTTCGGCCCGTTCAAACTTGCTTCCGCACAGATCACACGTTGCCGCTAGTTCATCGCGTGCGGCCCGCACGATCACGCCACACGAGCACATGAACTTGCGAAGGCGTGAACCTGAGCCCGCACCGCGCGACTTTCCGCCACGCACGCCAAGCCCGGCCGAACATGGCCGGATGCGGAACTGTAGCGGCACGCCTAGCGCACCAACCATCCCGGCTTGGGAAGGCTTGCCGTCTGTCGGTGCGGGTAGCATCGCGATTTGCGCGCGGATGTCAGGAGTGAACCGGATAAGCTTGTATTCAGTCCCGGCCGCCTTGACCCGACGCAAGCCCATCCGCTCGCACATCGCGGACCATTCTTTGCCGTGACCCTTACCACGGGTTAGCGTATGTGCTAGCTCGTGTATTGTTGTCCCGGCGATTTGAATCGGGCTTTCCTCGCCAAACGCGCATATCTCAGCGAACGGATGCCCGTCTTTTTCGCCATGGTTCCAGCGGTCGTAGTATGTGACGCCACGCAAGCCGCTATCCCCCGCGCCATACACAAGCTTGACGCGGTACAGTGCGGCCCGTTCATCATCATTCAAGCGGCCCGCGATGATGTCGCGTACCGCGTGAATGTACTGCTCGTGCGTGAACTTGTGCGGCTTTGCTTTGCTGCCTTGCTGGGCTGCAATGCTCAACCTGTGACCGATACTTAGCGCGGGCTTATTCATGCGACACCCGCTCAATCTTTGCCGCTACAGCCTTTGCAACCTTGGCGGCCGCTAGGCCTTGATAGCCTGTGATCGCTGCATACGCGATCAACAGCACCGCTAGTGCTTTCCTCATGGTCTTTGCTCCTAGGTAAGGGTGACACACGTAAGCCCGCTCTAGCCTGCCGAACGGGCGAACGTCTAGCGCCCTTGTTCCTGTTGGGATGCTGCTGCCGGATTACACGGCGCGCTTACTGCTAGCGGGTTGCTCGCTTGCCCCCTCAGCCTGTGTACTAGCGCTCTAGATCAGGGATGGGCTTAGCTCATAGACTACAGATGTTCGGAATAGGTTGCAAGATATTCGGCACATCTTTGTGTAATATGTCACACTCTCGCTTGCTGGGCTGTTCGGACTAGATCACCGCGCGGCCGCCTTCTCGTTTAAACCAATAGCACCAACGCGGTGCGCTCGCGGTCGCGTGACATATTCACGCTGTCGGGCTCGGGTGCGGGTGTGCATCCCTTCAGAGCATGCGGAATACAGATGCTAGATCATAGGCTTAGGTGCTCAGTCACCAAGCGCCGACTAGCGGCCGACTAGCCCAGCCCAGCGCGTGCAAACGACCAAGCGAGCGCTCGCATGTGCAAACGCACGGACTTGGGGGCATGGGGGGGCCCCCGCCAGATTCCGAGCGCGCGTGTTCACAACCCTGGACTTGCGAGAGGGGGAAATACTCGCTCATGTATTTCATCCAGCACCGCGTAACGCCGCGTCGTCGCCGTGTCCTTATCAGTAGGGGGTGAAGTGGATCCCGAGTCGCATGTCGTTTTAGACGATGGGCTGGTACGCGACATCCTCCCGCATGGAGCTGGGGGCTGGCGGCTCTTGTACACGCAGCCTGCGGGCATTCCTGGAGCGAATCGCTTTCGGGTGTACATCGAGCTGGCGTTGACGGAGGAGCGGCTAGCTCAGGCTGATGCTCTTGCCGAGCAGGTATTAGGTCCGGCTGCGGTCCTGCAAGTCGAGGCCGAGCTGGGTGTGGCGCAGTCTCACAACGGAGGTTTCTGATGGCAACCAAGCATGCGGCGACTCACGATCTACCGGACGCACCTGGAGCTGCAACCAAGGACGAGTGTCCGTTGTGTGGCAAGCAGTTGTCGCTTGTCCAGGACGTTCGGTACTGCGGGCGTTGTCAGCTCGCTGGTGTCGGGGTCGATGGCAAGAATGGCGATCCGCTTCCGGCCGAGGCAATGCCCAAGCTCAAGGCCGCGAGGGATGCGGAGCTGAAGGCTGCCAGTGCCGTACCAAACAGCTAGGGCAAGAGAAGGCAACCGGATCCGCTGCAAGCGTTGGCGGGCCCGGCACCGGGAGAAGTACAACGCTTACATCCGAGCCTACCGGGCTCGGAAACTTCAAGGAGCCTAAATCATGGCAGGCAAATCAGACGCACCGAAGAATCAGTACGACGACAGCGAAAAGGACAGCTCGCTTGTGCTGCCGGGCGGCGGCAGCAAGATGACGTTGCACAAGGTCAACCCTTCCAGCGATGTGACTCCGCAGACCCGTGGACAAACTACCAGCACCAACCAGCTCAAGCCCGGCACCAGCGGTTTCGAGCAGAAGTAGGGGCCCGAGCAAGCCTTTCCTGCCTGGGAACAAGGTTGCAGTCGGCAACGGGCAGAGTCGTGCCCGCTGGACGATTGCGGTGCTGGAGAAGATGGCGATGCACTATCCCGAGGCCATCGAGCGCATCGCCGACATCGTGCGCAGCCCCGAGCACAAAGATCACTTCAAGGCCTGCGCGTTCGTGTGCGAAACGCTGGTGAATCAGAACGCGCATTCCAAGCACAATGGCCCTGATCGCGGCGATCTGAGGATCACCATCGAACTTGCGGCCGAGGCAAGACCGAGGGCGTTGCTCGATGAACGCACGATTGAGATAGCAAAGGAAGGAGCCCAGCATGAGGAAGCCGAGACTGAGGCCGCCTAAACCGCCCCTGCCCCCAGGGATGCTTTCAAGCCCCGTGAGCCAAGGGGGCCTGGGCACACCGCCCGATGAGGAGCTGTCGAACACGGCGCTCCTGTCCGGGGCCCTGGGTGAGGGAGCCCGCAAGATGATGGCAGCTCGGCGCACGGTGAAACGCCGGGGCCGAG